>Ga0335083_10010859_pt1 | contig 10962 bp, 10 predicted proteins | sample Lox_Sample_42_FD_206716 | JGI IMG/M metagenome (GOLD analysis project Ga0335083, IMG submission 206716) | Soil microbial communities from Loxahatchee National Wildlife Refuge, Florida, United States - Lox_Sample_4.2 | ecosystem: Environmental > Terrestrial > Soil > Wetlands | place: USA... | reverse complement strand
GCTCGAGCGGCTGTGCGAAGGCGATGAAGTCGCACGGGATCAGCCGCGTGCCCTGGTGGATCAACTGGTAGAAGGAGTGCTGGCCGTTCGTCCCCGGCTCGCCCCAGTAGATGGGGCTGGTCGCGTACTCGACGGCGGCGCCGTCGAGCGTGACGTGTTTGCCGTTGCTTTCCATCGTCAACTGCTGCAGGTAGGCCGGAAAGCGCTTCAGGTACTGCTCGTAGGGCAGTACGGCGACGGTTTCGGCACCGAAGAAGTCGGTGTACCAGATGCCGAGGAGGCCCATCAACACGGGGAGATTGTGCTCGAACGGAGCGGTGCGGAAGTGCTCGTCCATCCGGTGGAATCCGTCGAGCATGGCGCGGAAATTGTCCGGACCGGCGGCGAGCATGGTGGAGAGGCCGATCGCGGAGTCCATCGAATAGCGGCCGCCAACCCAATCCCAGAAGCCGAACATGTTGGCGGTGTCGATGCCGAAACGCTCCACTTCGGCGGCGTTCGTGGACACGGCGACGAAGTGGCGGGCGACCGACGCCTGGTCGTTGCCGAGGCCGGCAAGGGACCAGGAGCGCGCCGAGTGCGCATTGGTCATGGTCTCCAGCGTGGTGAAAGTCTTCGAGGAGATGATGAAGAGGGTTTCGGCGGGATCGAGGTCGCGGACGGCTTCGGACAGGTCCGTGCCGTCGACGTTGGAAACGAACCGGAAGGTCATGGCCCGGTCGCTGTAGTATTTGAGAGCTTCGTAGGCCATGACCGGGCCGAGATCGGAGCCGCCGATGCCGATGTTGACGACATTGCGAATGCGTTTGCCGGTGTGGCCCTTCCATTCGCCGCTGCGGACACGCTCGGAGAAGGCGCTCATCTTGTCCAGGACGGCGTGAACCTCGGGCACTACGTTCACGCCATCCACGGTGATCACGGCGTCTTTGGGGGCGCGAAGGGCGACGTGCAGGACGGCGCGATTCTCGGTGGCGTTGATCTTTTTGCCGTTGAACATGTCGTCGATGCGCGGCCGCAGGCCCGCCTCTTCGGCAAGGTTGAGGAGGAGTTTCAGGGTTTCGTCGGTGATGCGGTTTTTCGAATAATCGAGGAAGATACCCGCGGCCTCGGCGGTCATGCGGGCAGAGCGCTCCGGATCGGCGGAGAAAACATCGCGGAGGTGAGCCTCGCGGATCTTCTTGTAGTGGGATTGCAGAGCCTTCCAGGCCTTCCGCTTGGTGAGCGGCTGTTGCAGGGTCGGGGTGGCGGCTGTTCCGTCGGTTGGCATGGTCGAGTTCCTTTCGCTTCTAATGCGCGGCAGCCGTTTTCAGCTCGGCGCTTCTGGCGGCGATGACTTCCAACAGCTCGTTCCAGGAGGCCACGAACGACTTGGCGCCTTCCTCCTGAAGGCGCGCCGCGAGGGCATCCACATCGATGCCGGCCTGCGCGAAACGCGCCAGGATTTCTTCGCAATCGCCGCCGTCCACGGGGAGGATCGGTCCCACCTGGCCGTGATCGGCGAGTGCCTTCAGGGTGCCTTCGGGCATGGTGTTCACGGTGAACGGGGAGGCCAGGGCCTGGATATAGAGCACGTCGGAGGCTTTCGGGTCCTTGGTGCCGGTGCTGGCCCAGAGGAGCCTCTGCGGGCGCGCGCCGGCGTTGAACGCACGCTGCCAGCGGGGGGATGACAGAAGGCCGCGGTAGGCCTTGTAGGTCCGCTTGGCGATGGCAATGCCGAGCTGGTCGCGGAGGGCATCGGGCACCTTGCCCGTCACTGCCGTGTCCCAGCGGCTGATGAATACCGAAGCGACCGAGCCGACATTGGGACGCAGGCCGGCGGCGATGCGGCGTTCGATGCCGCGCATGAAGGCGTCGGCAGCCGCCAGGTACTGCTCGCGGGAGAACAGGAGCGTCACGTTGATCGGGACCCCGGCGAAAATGGCTTCTTCGATGGCGGGCAGGCCTTCTTTCGTGCCGGGGATTTTGATGAAGAGATTGGGTTGGCCGGCGCGCGCGTGCAGATTGCGGGCGGCGGCAAGGCTGGCCGCGGTATCGTAGGCCAGCGCAGGCGAAACCTCCAGGGATACCCAGCCATCGACGGTGTCCGTGCGGTAGTGCACAGGCCGGAACAGTGCGGCGGCGCGGGTCAGGTCTTCGAGGGCAAGGTCGAAGAAGAGCTCCTCGCCGGATTTGCCCTTGCCCACCAGGTTGCGAATGGTGGCGTCGTAGGCGGTGCTGTTTTTGATCGCGTGATCGAAGATGGTCGGGTTCGAGGTGAGGCCCGTCACCGAGAATTCATCGATGTAGCGTTTGAGCGTGCCGCTTTCGAGCAGATCGCGCGTGATGTTATCCAGCCAGATGCTCTGGCCCAGGTCGTGCAGCGCTTCGGTCGCTTTCATATCCGATGCTACCTCCGGAGTCTTACTATTACTGTCTCACCCCATTACGTGGCCGGTATCGTTCCACAGAGAGATTACCGGCTGACAGAGAGTGCGCTCGTAACCGAGCGCACTGAGGCTGGCGGTGCCGAGCAGGAGGTGCCCGCCGTCCGCGGGCTCTTTTCCGAGCCAGCGGGCGGCGAATACTCTCAGGAAATGCCCGCTGGAGAAGATCAGCACATTCGGACCGGCGGCACGTACGCGGCTCAACACGCGATCGGCCCGCGCGCCCACCTGTTCGGGAGATTCGCCGCCGGGGCATCCGTCGAGGAACAGTTTCCAGTCGGGCCGCGCGGCCAGGATCTCAGATGTACGGAGGCCCTCATATTGGCCGTAGTTCCATTCGACCAGGTCGGGCTCGACTTCGGCGGCGGCGCCGAAGCCGGCGAGCTCGCAAGTCCGGCGGGCGCGCTGGAGAGGGCTGGTCAGCACTTTATCGAATTGCAGGGAGCGCACACGGCCTCCGAGCATGCGGGCATTCTGTTCGCCGCGCGCGGTGAGAGGAAGATCGGTGACGCCGGTGTGTTGTCCGGAGAGGCTCCAGGCGGTCTCACCGTGGCGGGCGAGATAGACGGTTGGGAGCTGGGAATTCACCGCGCGCCCTGGTATGGGGCGGCTGCCGCGCGAGCCCGGCGAATCCCCAGTTTTTCCATGCGAGCCTGCAGGGTGCTCCGCTTCAAGCCCAACGCGGTGGCGGCGCCTCTGGGCCCGCTGATCACCCAATCGGACGCGTCCAGCGCCTCCAGGATGAGGCGGCGTTCGGCTTCTTCCAGGGTCTCCGTTTTTCGGATCGCCGCGGGGGCGGGCTGCGCCGGCAGGTCGTTGAGCGGGACTTTCAAGACCGGGCCCGTCGAGAGGATCACCGCGCGCTCAACCAGGTTCTGCAGTTCGCGGATGTTCCCCGGCCAATGGTAGCGGACCAGCACGTTCATGGTTTCGGCCGCCTTGCCCATGCGCCGCGCGAACTGCTGAACGAAGTGGCGCACCAGGAGCGGGATGTCCTCGGGGCGCTCGCGCAGCGAAGGAACCTGCACCGGGAAGACGTTGAGCCGGTAGAAGAGGTCGGCGCGAAACGTCTGCTCTTGCGCTCCAGCGCGCCCTGGGCGTTGCGCAACGCTTCGAAGTTCAGGGCGTCAACGATAGCAAGGGCGGCCTGGTCGGCGACCAGTGAGAGAAATCGCACCTCTTCGCGGCAGTATGCATCAGCACTTTTGCCGGCGACTGCGATGCTGCCGATACGCCTGACGCGGTGCAGCTCGCTGACCATAGCGCGGAAGAGATCTTTGGGATCGCGATGCGCGCCGATCGCCTGCGATACACGAATCAGGGCCTCGTACCGCTCGGAAGGAAAGTACTGTGACCCAGTCCCGGTAAGTGAGCTCATGCGGAAATCCGAAAGTACTTCCATTATCCTCCATCTCAGAGTGCAAGAGCTCGACGGCGGCCCTGGGCCGTGGGCGGACGACCGCCGCCATAAACGAACGCCGCTGCGCCTGTGTGGAAGTTCCGGGCGCGTCAGTGGAAATTGAAGACGAGAGCGCCAACCCATGTCGCCTATCGACGACTGAAACAAACATAAGCAAGTAATGCGCCAAATTAATAAGATTGTACGGACTGGCCGGAGTACTTACCCGTGCAGTTATTCCGGCATATGCGGCTCGATGATCTGGTCGAGAATGTCCTGGAGCGCGATGCCTGCCCGCAGGAACTCGACGCCGCTGGTGTGCATCGACCGCAGAAGCGAGCGGCCGGCGCGATCGACGCAGGTGACGTTTTTCAGATCGACGGCGAGCCGGCCTTCCACCAGCAGCAGTGCTTTGCCGTCCAGCTCGCTCGTCTCAACCTTCATCATCGATTTACAGAATCCTGGCCCTGATAGAGCAGATTGCCAGCCAAAGGCCGGACCTGCGCGTGGGCTTGAAGAAAAGGTGGCTCTGCCGAAGCCCGGGTGCCCACATTCCGGCAGGTGCCGGTCCGGCGGCAGCTACCCGAGTGCCGGCAGGCCGCCCATGGGCCTGGCCAGGCGGACCGCGCGCAAGATGGCCTGCGCCATGGCTTCTGCCCCCGCCACGCCGAGGGTGTTGATGTCGGCCCGCAACTCGCCGCAGGAGAGGGCGAAGGTCGTGTCGCCGTCCGCCATGGTATTTACCGGATAGATGGCGCGGGCCACGCCGAGGCTGGCGAACTGTGCCAGCTTGTTGGCCTGCACCTTATTCAACTGCGCGTTGGTCGCGACCACGCCGATGGTGGTGTTGCCTCCTCCACCGCCGATCACGGCTCCGCGCAGAATTTCGGCTTCGCTGTCCGCCAGATCGCTGCTCTCCGCGCTCCTGCGCGCGCCGGCGACCAGCTTGCCGCTAGCGGGATCGCGGACGTCGCCCAATGCGTTGACGGCAACCAGCGCCGACACCAGGACGCCTCCGGGCAGACTAAGCGTCCACGAGCCGATGCCGCTCTTCATGGCGCGCCGCATGCCGAAGAGTTTGCCGATGGTAGCACCCGTGCCGGCGCCGACGCAGCCTTCCTTCACGGCGTCCGACGTGGCAGCGGAGGCCGCCGCCTCGCCCATAGCTACATTCGGATGCACGCCGGGCTTGCCGATTGCCAAGTCGAACAGGATCGCGGCGGGGACGATGGGGATGTGCTGGCCGCCGAAGGCCAAGCCGACCTTGCGCGACGCAAGATAACGGCGCACCCCGGCGGCCGCTTCGAGTCCGAAGGCGCTGCCGCCGGCCAGCAGGATGCCGTGCACTTTGTCGGCGACATGGCCGGGGTTGAGCACTTCGATCTCCTGAGTGCCGCTGGCGCCGCCGCGGATGTCGACGCCGCCCACCGCGCCCGATTCGCAGAGGATCGCGGTGCAGCCGGTGATCGCGTCGAAGTCGGAAACGTGGCCCACGCGAATGCCGGGAATGTCGGTAAGTCCTTTCATCGCGGGGTTTCCTACCGGTATGGTAGCATCGGATTGCGGGGATCGAACCGACTTGCTGGATCCGCTTAAAGCTCCTGTACTCGCGGTTCAAGATTTTTTTCAGCTTACCGGACGCGCGGTGCGCAACATTCTTCGCACGCCGCATTACACCGACGACATCGCTCTCCAGATGGACAACATCGGCGTGGGCAGCATGCCCATCGTGGTGCTGACCGGCTTCTTCAGCGGCGCCGTGATGGCGCTGCAGATGTCGCGCGCGCTGGCCACCTACGGGCAGGTGGGGAAGACCGGCACGCTGGTTTCCATCACGCTGGCGCGCGAGCTGGGACCCGTGCTGACCGCCATCATGGTGGCCGGGCGCAACTCTTCGGGGATGGCCAGCGAGCTGGGATCCATGAAGGTGACCGAGCAGATCGACGCCATGCGCGCGCTCGGCACGGACCCGGTGCAGAAGCTGGTCACGCCGCGCCTGATTGCCACCTGCCTGATGCTGCCGCTGCTGGTGGTGATCGCCGACTTCGTCGGCATGTTCGGCGGCTTCATCATCGCCAGCACGTACCTGGGCTTGACGGCCCGCCAGTATTGGAGCAGCGTGTGGCGCGCGCTGGAGTGGAACGACGTGACGCAGGGCCTGCTGAAGCCGTTCATCTTCGCTATCGTGGTGTCGATGATCGGCTGTTTCTACGGGCTTCGCACCACAGGTGGCACCCAGGGCGTGGGCCGCGCCACCACGCAGGCGGTGGTCGCCGCCATCGTCCTGATCTTCATCCTCGATCTCCTGATTACCAAGATTTTTGTCTTTCAGGCGGCCTCGGGATGACGGCTGAGAACCGGCCCAGCGTGCTGCGCTTCGAAAACGTCTCGGTCTCTTTCGACGGAGAACCGGCTGTGCGCGATGTGTCGTTCGAAGCCTTCGAGGCCGATTCGCGAGTGATCCTGGGCGCCGCGGGCAGCGGCAAGACCGTCCTGCTCAAAACGGCCATGGGGCTGGTGCGGCCGGACTCGGGCCGGGTATTCGTGTTCGGCGAAGACATCAGCCGCCTTTCGGAGCAGCGCCTGTTCGATATCCGGAGCCGGATCGGAATGTTGTTTCAGGAAAGCGCGCTCTTCGACTCCTTGAACATCGAGGAGAACGTCGCGTACCCCCTGGTAAACCAGAAGTCGATCCACTGCCCGCCGGATCAGGTGCTGCCGCGCGTGGAGCAGGCGCTGGAATTCGTCGAGCTTGCCGGGACGCTGGAGAAGTTTCCAAGCGAGCTTTCCGGCGGCATGCGGCGGCGCGCGGCCATCGCCCGGGCGGTCGTCACCGAGCCGGCTCTGCAGATGTACGATTCGCCCACGGCCGGTCTCGACCCCATTACGGCGCACACCATCATGGCGCTGCTGATCAAGGAGCGCGACGTAAGCCAGGCGACCACGCTCATGGTCACGCACCGCTATCAGGACGGCAACCTGATGGCCAATTTCCGCTACAATTCGGACAAGGGAAGTCTCGAAACTGCGCACGGCGGGGTTAGGCAGGAGTTACGCACCACTTTCATGGTAATGAAGGAAGGGCGCCTGATCTTCGAAGGCGATCAGGACGAGCTCGAAGCGTCGCAAGATGCTTATGTAAGGAAGTTTTTCAAACCGCGGGTGTAGACGATGCCGGAAGCGCGCAAAGTTCGCTGGTCTCAACTGAAAGTCGGGATCGTCGGACTGTGCGCCTTCATCATCCTGTTTGTCCTGGTCTTTCTGCTGACGCAATCCCAGGGGTTGTTTCATAGCACCGTCACGCTGCGCACCTACATGGACGATGCCAGCGGCCTTACGGAAGGCACGCCGGTGCGGCTCAACGGCATCCTGGTGGGCAACCTGGACCGGGTCACGCTCACCAACTCGCGAGACCCCAAACGCGCGGTCGAGTTCCAGATGCAGATCCGTTCCGAGTACCTGCCGCAGATTCCGGAAGATTCGGTGGTGGGAATCGCCGCCAGCAACTTACTCGGCGACAAGTATCTCAACATTACGCGGGGCACGGGCAAACCCGCCAAGGACGGCTCCGAGCTGAAGGCTCTGCAATCGCAGGACATTCCCGAGCTGATGGCGCAGATGTCGGGCCTCTTGGGGAGCTTTCAGGGAATCGTCAATCGCGTCGATTCGCTGCTGGTCGGCGTGGAGCAGGGCAAAGGCAATATTGGCCTGCTGCTCAAGGACGACGAGCTGTACAAACGCCTGAACGGCATCGTGGCCGAAGGCAACGGCCTGCTGTCGGATATCCGCAACGGGCACGGCACGCTCAGCAAAGTCATCTACGACGATGCGCTCTACAACGACATCCGCAAGCCGCTACAGCGCGTCGACGCCATGTTGGCGGACTTGCAGGCCGGCCAGGGTTCCGCGGGCAAGCTGTTCAAAGATCCGGCCTTGTACGACGAGGCGCGCGCTACCATCGCCGAAATCAGGACCGTGGTGGCCGACCTCAACGCCGGCAAGGGAACCGCGGGCAAGTTTCTGAAGGACGACTCGCTCAACAAGCGCCTCGACGAGCTGGTGGCCAAGCTCAACGTAACCATGGACCGGATCAACTCCGGCCAGGGCACCATCGGACAGTTGATGGTCAATCCGCAAATGTACGACGCGCTGACCGGAGCCACCCGGGAGTTCCAGTCGCTGGCCAGGGACATTCGCGCCAATCCCAAGAAATTCCTATCCATCCGGCTGACCATATTTTGAGTTCCCGCAAGCAGCTTGTTGTCAACGCCGACGACTTCGGCTTCACGCCCGATGTGAACCAGGGGATCGTCGAGGCCCACCGCAACGGCATTCTGACCGCGACCACCCTGATGGCCAATGGCGACGCCTTCGATGACGCGGTCAAGTTGGCGCGGGAAACGCCGTCGCTGGATATCGGTTGCCATCTGGTGCTGATCCAGGGACGCTCCCTGCTCACCGGCCGTCCGCTGCCGCGCAGCGTGGGGCAACTGCTCGCGGCCCTCGCCCGCCGCGAGCTTCGCGTCTACGACGAGCTCGCGGCGCAGGTCCTCCACATCGAGAAGGCGGGCATTCGTCCGTCGCACCTGGATACGCACAAGCACACGCACCTGGCGCCGCCCGTGCTCGAAGCGGTGGCGCGCCTGGCCGTGGAGCACGGCGCTCGGTGGGTCCGCCGCCCCTTCGATTTTCCGCTGAGCGCTCCGCGGGGCGCGGCGCCGCTCATGAAGCGCCTGACCAGCGGCGCACTCGGCGCGACGCGGCGGCGCTTCCATCGCGTGCTCGAAAAACACGGGTGCCGCACGACCGATCACTTCGCCGGGTTCCAGATCACCGGCCGCTTCCGCACGGCGGAGCTGGTGAAGCTGATGGATGCCATACCCGAAGGCAGCACGGAGTTCATGTGCCACCCGGGACGCTGCGGAGAGTCGCTGCGCCACGCAGCCACGCGGTTGAAAGAAAGCCGGGAGCGCGAGTTGGAGGCGCTGGTGGCGCCCGAGGTGAGGACGGCGATGGAGAAGAACGGTATCGAGCTGGTGAATTACCGGGAGCTGCAATAAGACCGGGTTACTTTGCGATCGCCAGATCCACGTTCGCGGTGTACAACCCCGGTTCCAGCGCGCGCGCATCGGTCAAAAAGAAGGTTACCGCACAGGTCAGGATGCCGGAACGCGACCAGCCGGACACGAGCTCCGCTGGAGCCATACCGTCAGACGTGCCGCTGGTACACGACGCCGACTGGGCGCCCTGCGTGGCGCGGGTCGCGCTGCCGCTCCAGGAAAAAGAGAATCCTGCGGCGGGCCGGGCCACGATCCGGATAGCCTGACCGGGTAACGTACGTACCCAGGCCGTGATGTTCGCGGTTTGGACCGTTACGTCGGAGGCGCCGTCCGCCGATACGCGGAAGTGCAGCGGAATCTGGCTTGGGACGACGTATGCTTCCGGCCGGACTTGCACCATCAAGGTCGTGGTGGCGGTGCGCTGTCCGTAACCACAGACGGTGCATAAGGCGACGATCAGCCCAATCGAGCGTTTCATCGGTGGTGCTCATAATTCTTATCGGACACCACGCCGAACGCAATACCAGATTCGCGAAAACGTACCGCGCCATCCCGCTACCTTCGTTCCAGTACTTTTCGTACAGGCTTGTCGGTGGAAGCCACGGCGATCGAGAAGGAAAGCGGCGGAGCCGGCTCTCCGAGACGCACGGCGATGGCAACCACCCCCACGCCCTGCAACGCGGCATTTTCCGGAAGAGTCTTGGTATCCAGGACAAATTCGTAATCGCCTTCACGTATGTTGTAGAAGGCGAATCGTCCGTCCTTGGAGGTAGTCGTGTACCGCTCGCCCGGGCGCATCCGGATGACGATACCATCCAGCGGCGTCCCCTCCGGCCCGGTTACCCGGCCCTGAACGCTGGTCAGCGGGAGCACCTCGAAGTCGGCGCGCGCGACCTGGCGGGGCCGCACCAGGACGGCGCTGGGGGCCATCGCGACCGGATCGTAGTCCGCGGGCAGCTCGGCCAACGACAGCCCCACCTGGTGCTGGCCCTCCGCAACATCGGTGAAGACGTAACGCCCGTCGGCGCCCGTCGTCGCGGTTCGCTGGCCGTCCAGGCTGATCGGGATGCCTTGCCCGGGAACCGGTCCTGCCAGACGCCGCACGCTGACGACGCCCTGCAGGATGCCGGTCAGCGGAACGGCGTTGGCGGTGAATTGATCCAGCTTTTCGTTCGGCAGGCCGCCGCCCCACTGGATCTGCTTGGTCAGCCGGAAGTACAGGCTCCACTGGCTGAGCGCCGCGAGCGTTTCGGAGATGGGAAGGCCGCCGCCTTGCAGGAGGAAGATGTTCTCCGGGTTGAGGTCCATGTTCAGCCGGTTGCGGAATGCCTCGGTCTGCAGGTTCCAGCCGCGGAACAGCCGGAGCCCGATGCCGACCACCGTGGTGCTGTAAGTATTGGTCGCAAAGATGGTGCGGTTGGCCAGGTCTTTCCCGCCTTCCACATTGGCGTACGCGCTCAGCCTTCCCACGTTGGCCTGAAACGAACCCCGCAGGTAGACGGAATTGCGCTGGTCCGCGCCCGAGGCACGCTGCCAGCGGACGCTGCCTCCGATGAAGAAGTGACGGAGCTGGTACATGTCCTCGATCTCCGCGGAGCGCTGCCGCTGCGACGTCGGCGGCATCACCAGGTTCAGCTCGCGCACGCTCAGGCGCAGGTTGTGGCGGCCCAGGCTTCGCGCCAGCGTGGCTTCGATCTGGCGGTTGTTGGAGGCGACGGGGGCGTCGCCCGGCTGTTGCGACGTGAAGCGGATCACCGAAACCTGGCCGTTGAAGCTGAACTTCGCCGGCAGCGCCACGGTCAGGCCGGCCGACCCGCTGGTGCTGGCCATCGACACGGCCGCCGGATCGTTCTCGAGGTTATTGCGGTAGCGGCTGGCGGAACCATACAGGTCGATGCGCTTCCACGGATGCAGGTGAACTTCCGCGAACGGTCCGCGGCGGTCGCCCACGAAATAGCCCGCCAGGGGGAAGTACTGCACGCCTTGCAGCACGTAGTTCATGCGGAACGTCAGGCTCTTCGATTCCCACGCCGCGCCCGCGATGGAAGAGGTCACGGCGTGCGTTTGTTCCAGCGGTCGC
>Ga0335083_10010858_pt1 | contig 10963 bp, 9 predicted proteins | sample Lox_Sample_42_FD_206716 | JGI IMG/M metagenome (GOLD analysis project Ga0335083, IMG submission 206716) | Soil microbial communities from Loxahatchee National Wildlife Refuge, Florida, United States - Lox_Sample_4.2 | ecosystem: Environmental > Terrestrial > Soil > Wetlands | place: USA: Florida... | reverse complement strand
GAGAAGGATTGCGGCAAAGAGCAGCGAGAAGGGAATCGTAACGGCGACAATCAGTGCGCTGCGAACGTTGCCGAGGAACAGGAAGAGGATGAGGGTGACCAGCAGCACGCCGTCGGTGAGGTTGCGCAGCACGGTGTGCGTGGTGTGATGCATCAGTTCGCTGCGGTCGAGGTGCGATACGAGCTTGACGCCCAGCGGAAGCAGTCCGGCCTTGCCGTTGACGCCGTTGAGCTGGTCGATCTTGTTGTGCAGCGCTACCAGCGTCGTTTCAGCAACAGCACCTTTGCGCAGCAGCACGATGCCTTCAACCACGTCGTCATGGTTGATGATGGAGCCGTCTTCTTTGTGGATGGTCTTACCGAGCTGTCCCAGGCGTACCTTCGGCGCCTGCACGACGCTGCCGAGGTCGCGAACGCGGATCGGGGTGCCGTTCTGTACTTTGACGACTGTGGCGGCGATGTCGTCGGTGGTCTGCATCAGGCCGACGGCGCGGACGTTGAGCGACTGCTCGCCGCGCTCGATGAATCCGCCGCCGGCGTTGATGTTGTTGGCGACGAGCGCATTTTCCACCTGCGAGAGTGAAAGACCGTAGCTGACGAGCTTGCCGGGGTCGAGCTGGACCTGATATTCGCGCGTGGGACCGCCGAACGGGTTGACGTCGACGATGTTCGGAACGGATTTCAACTGATTCACGACGAACCAGTCGTTGAGCGTCTTCAGTTCCATCACGTCGTATTTCGGGTTGGCGCTGGTCAGTGTGTAGAACATGATCTGACCGGTGGGGCTGTAGTCGGGGCCAATGCCGGGATTGACGCCGGTTGGGAGTGTGACCTGCTGCAGCCGGTCGAGAACTTCCTGGCGCGCGTTGAAAGTCGTGATGTCATCGTCGTAGATGATGGTGATGACGGAAAGACCCATCAGCGACACGGAGCGCAGGTGTGTGAGATGCGCGACGCCGTTGAGTTCGACTTCGAGCGGAACCGTGATCTGCTGCTCGACTTCTTCGGCGGCGTGTCCGGGCCACTGCGTGATGACCTGCGCATAGGTGTCGGCGACGTCGGGATAGGCTTCGATCGGCAGCGCGTGGAACGAGATGATGCCCCACACGAAAAGCACGAGGGACGCCCCGAGGATCATCAGCCGGTTGCGGAGCGCGAAATCGATCATGCCGCGGATCATGGCTGGCTATTTCTTCTCCGCGACTTCGGTGGAGAATTCGAGCGCGTTGGTGACGAGTTCGTCGCCGGGCTTCACGCCGTCACGGATTTGCTGCATACCGTCGGGAGCCAGGCCGTCGGCGACAACCGCAACCTTGCGGAAGCGATTGGCGGCCTCCTTGCGGAACACCCAGTCTTTGTCGTGCAGGCGCATGATGGCGGTCGAGGGCACGATGACGCGATCCGTCAGTCTGCGCGAGCGGAACGTCGCAACGGCGTACATTCCGGGGCGAAGAGCGCCGTCGGAATTGCCCAGCACGATGCGAACTTTGGCGCTGCGCGTGTTGGGATCGAGCAGCCGCGAAATATCGGCGACCTTGCCGTGAAATGCGCGGTCGGGAAAAGCGTTCAGCTTGATTTCCGCGCTGTCGCCGAGATGAACTTCGCCGAGATCATTTTCGAAGACATCGCAAACAACCCAAAGCTCGCTGAGATCGGCGATGGTAAACAGATTCGGCGTGTTGTCGAGACTCTTGACTCCTTCGAATCCGGCGACATTCTGTTCGACGACTGTGCCGGAGACGGGCGCCTTCAATTCAATCAGTGGACTCGGATGGGCTGGATCCGCGCCGAGAACCTGCACGCGATGCTTGGCTGTTTCGACATCGACTTTGGCTTTATCTTCGGCGGCCTGCGCGACTTCGAGGTCTTTGGCAGCGACGGCTCCGCGATCGAAGAGCATTTGAGTGCGGTCCAATGCCTTATGTGCGACGACTTCGTCGGCTGTGGCTTTCTGGTAGTCGGATGTCGCCGCCGCGAGATCGGGGCTTGAGATCACCAGGAGAGTCTCGCCCTTTTTCACGTTGTCGCCGAGCTTGACTTTGAGATCGACGACGCGCCCTGCGCCGAGCGATGTGACGTGGATCGTGCGAGTGACGTCGGGAGAGACGGCGCCATTCGCGGTGATCTGCGTGGGAAGGCTGCGAGATTCGGCCTTGGCGGTCTTGAAGAGCTCCGGTTGCTCGGCCTCGAAGACGTCGGGATCGACGTTGACTGCGGGCTTGGTGGCGGCTGCCGGACTTTCGTTCGAGCAGCCGACACCGGCCGCCAGCGAAATGCAGAGAAAAACTAACGGGACCCAGGACGCTACCGGCCGTAACGCCTGGGCCCGTATCCGGCACGGACTAAGGGGGGGGACCACTGCCTCCGTGCCGCTGGGGCGCGCGGCCGTTGCCGACCGAAACGCCCCAGAACTTGAGAAATCATGAAAACGTGTCATTGGATAACCTCGCGCCCCACCGCCAGATTCATCTGCGCCGCCGCCGTCAGACAGGCACCGACCAGGTTGACGTAGCTGAGCTGCACGGCGCGGTATTCGCTTTCGGCGTTGATGAAGTCGAGCAGCGATGCGCCTCCGTGCTGGTAAGAAAACAAGATGGTTTCGCGCACGCGCACTGCCTGCTGCAGATATTTCTCCTTGTACGGGCGCAGCAAAGCCAGATTGCTGTTGAGCGTGGCGTAGGCGGAATCGACGTCGCTGAAGACCTGGGCTTGAGCCGCGTCGCGAAGCCGTTCGTTGCGGGTGATGTCGATTTTCGTGCGCAGCTTTTCGCCCTGGTTGCGGTCGAAGATGCGCAGCGGGATATTCACTCCGACGCCGACATACGAATCGATGGGAGGATTGCGGCCCACGTCGAAAATGAAAGTCGGGTCGGTCGAGCCATCGGCTTCGGCCAGCTTGTGATCGGTCTGGGCTTTATCGACGGACTGAACCGCTGCTCGCAGATCCGGGCGCGAGTCCGCGGCCATGCGGCGGTAGTCGTCGAGCTTGTCCGTCGGCTCCGCGAACTCGAAGGGACCATCGGCGTCGAAGTTCTCTACGGGAGTGCGGTCGTTGAGCAGGGCCAAAAGCTGAATCTTGGCGGTGCGCAGGCTCACGTCTGCGGTCTGCAAGTCGGATTCGTATTGAACGCGCTGCAGTTCGAGGCGATCGAGGTCGATCCGGGCGATGTCGCCGGCCTGGAAGCGGTCGCGGCTGATCTTGAGAATACGATCGTAGTATTCGAGGTTGTCCTGAGCGACCTTGAGGACCGCCTTTGCCTGAAGGATCTGGACGAATGCGCCGCGCAGGCTGAACAGCAGGTTGCGCTCGAGATCTTCCTGCTGCGAGAGGCCGATGGCGGTGGCTTTCTTAGCGCTGTCGGTGCGCAATTCGCGTTTGTGGGCGCGCTCGTGGAGATAGGTGAACGTGCCCGTTGCCAGCAGGTAGGCGAAGGGACCGTGATCGGGGCCGTTGTTGAAGGGATCGATCTGGTCGGCGTTGAACTGGACTGTGGGATTTGGGCGCAGGTGCGCGGTGATTTCGGTGGCTTTGAGTTCGTCGATGTTCAGTTTCGCGGCGAGCAGGGTGGGATTGTTGAGCTCGAAGCGTTCTTTCACGCGCTCCCAGGTCCAAACCTCGCGCGGAGCGTTCGAGGCGGCAGGCGGCGCGGTCTGCGCAGAGAGACTGGCCGACACCAACAGCAATCCCAAAATGTATGAAGCGCGGTGCAAGTTCCAAACTTTCGGGGACGTCAGTTAGAGCGTCCCGGCCGGTGGCGCCGCGGGGAGGCGGCGCTACTGGAGTTATCGGCAAAAATGGATGGAGATAGAGTTCATCCAATACGCGGAGAACTCTGGAGACCTATGCGAGGAAGGGAGCGGGAGGAGCGCGGCCGGAATAATCGGCTGCGGGAGCGGCAAGTTGCGATGAACCTTGCGAGACCGGCTCAAGCCGCGACTCATGGAGCGTAATCGTGATGGCCGCTGCGGCTGTGATCGCGGGAGCGCCTTGCCATTTCGAGGCCGAAGTTTTTTCCGTGCCGGTCTGGCGGAAGGCTTTCTTGCTGGTCGGGGACTCTTCCATCTCGGCGCGCATGGCGCGGAGATCGTCAGTGGCTGAGATGACGGGGAAGAGGATGACCAGCAGGCATCCCAGCGAAAGCAGGCATTGCAGGGATTGGAACTTGCGCCCAGAACGACGTCCTCGCCACAGCCAGTAAGCCGGCAGCGCGAGCAACAACCACGCCAGGTTGAGAAGCAGTTCCATTTCTAGCGAAGAGTCTATCTTTAGGTAGAACCCGGAAACAGACAATAGTTTTTCAGAAAATCTTAATTCGAGTCAATGTGACTTCCGTGTGGAATCCAGGGTTCACCGGCATGCAGCGAGGTGAAAGCTACGGCCCCACTGTGACTTGCAGCGGTCCGGAGGTTTGCATTCGCTCGCGGTAAATTAAGTTCCTGGCGGCGACTTCTCCGACGACATCGACGTGAACGACGTAACCGCCGCTGGGCAGAGTTTCGCCGAACGACAGTTCCCTGGTCAGGCCGCCGGGATTGAGAACGAAGTGTTGATAGCCGATCGCGGTGGCGCGTCCGTTGCCAGCGACTGCCAGGACGACGAAGGTGAGGTCGATCGGGTCCGGTGTGGTGTTTGAGACTTCGACGCTGCCCTCGATGCGGTTGCCGGCTACATGGGCGGGCGACTTCCAGTTGAGATTGAGGGCTGAGCGGACCCGGAGCGTAAATGCTTTTTGGACGGCCTGCGGCGGAGTGCTGCGGTCGCTAACCGAGAGGGTGAATTGAAATTCGCCGGTGCGTTCGGGAGAGCCGTGGAGCAGACCGCTTTCATCCAGCTTCAGGCCGGGAGGCAGCGCGCCTTTTTCCAGAGCCCAGCGCAGGGTGGGAACGCCTCCGGTGGCGGTGAAGCGGAATTCGTAGCGGGCGCGGGGAAAAGTATCCTGAAGTTCGGTGTCTGTCGTGATGAGCAGCGCGTTCGTGGCTTGGGCGGGCGCCGATTGCTGCGCATCAACATGGCCTGGCGCGAGGATCAGCGCAATCAGGGCCGCTGCCGGGACCAGTTTTAGAGCCGAATGAAATCGCAACATAGGTGGCTTGGTTGGATGCAGTTCGTCGCAAGGAAGAACGCACAACCTGTGCGGTCTTGCGTTATCCATTTTGAACCAGAGCTTCGACCTGTTGCATGAAATTTGTCCAATCGAGCGCGGACAGGACGGGGGGCGGTTTTTAGTCGCTGCGCAAGGCTATCAACGGATTGGTCCGGGAGGCGCGGCGGGCGGGCAGAAATCCTGACAACAAGGCGACGAGAATCAAGACGAATGCCATGCCAGCGTAGGTGGCGGCGTCCCAGGGCGAAGTCGCGAACAGGAGTGCGGAGATGAGGCGCGCCGATCCCAGCGAGATGATGCTTCCGACGAAAATTCCAATCACTGCGAGCTTGAGCGTGCTGAGCAGGATTCTGCCGCGGACGTGGCCCATGCTCGCTCCCAGGGCCATGCGGACACCGATTTCCTGCTTCTGGCGGGTTACCGAGTATGAGATTACGCCGTAAATGCCGAGTGCCGCGAGTAGAAGGCCAAGTCCGGCGAAAGCACCGACCAGCAGCATGAAAAAGCGGCGCGGCGATCCAGCGCGATCGACGATGCTGCGGATCGGACGGAACTCCGCTGCGGGTTGCTGCGGATTCAATTCCCGCAAGGCACGTAGAACCGTTCCGCCGAGTTCTGCGGGCGGCAGGCTGCTGCGGACGACGAGTTGCGCCCCGCTCGGGCCATTCTGGGTCGCGGCATAGTAAATCTGCCAGCCGGGCTGGCCTTCCAGGCTGTCTTCATGGACGTCGTCGACGACTGCAATCACGTTCAGTTCCTGCTGGCCATCCATCAGAATCTTGCCAACGGCGTCTTCGTTCGGCCAATAGAACTTCGCGGCAGACGCGTTGATCATGATCACGCGGGGACTTTTCAGATCGTCGGACCACGCGAAATCACGGCCGTGCATTCGTATTCCCATCGCATGGATGAATCCCGGAGTTACGACATAAACCAGCGGACCGGGGAGCGTGCCATCGGGATAGGTTCGCCCTTTAGGAATGGGTGTTCCCCATTCGCGATTCTGGCCGAGCGGGAGATAGTCGACCATGCCCGCAGCCTCGACGCCGGGGAGACTGCTGACTTTGGTGAGGATTTGCTGAAAAATCACACTGTGTTTTTCGACGGAGGCTGGAAACGTCGGAGCACTATCGTCGTATTCCACTTTGATCGAGGCAGACTGATCCGGCTGAAATCCGAGGTCGATGTCCAGAACTTTCAGGAAACTGCGCAGCAGCAACCCCGCACCGACCAGCAGGACGCAGGCAAGGGCAACTTCAGAGACGACGAGGATCGAGCGAATGCGATCGTTCTTGCGGCCGAGGCCCGCGCCCGGTCCGGTATCTTTGAGCGCTTCCTGAAGATTGACCATCGCCATGCGGAAGCCGGGGGCGAGTCCGAACAGGATGGCAGCTCCGACGGCGATGAAGACAGTCCAGGTGAAAGCTTCGCCATCGAGATGGAGCGTGCTCAGCAAAGGCAGCGCGAGCGAGCCTTGATGGGCGAGCCACGAGATCATGATAAGGGCGAGGGCGAGTCCAATCGCGGCGCCGGCGCCAGAGAGTACAAGGCTCTCCATTACCAGCTGGCGGATGATGCGTCCGCGGGTTGCGCCGAGAGCTCCGCGGACTGCGAATTCTTTACCGCGCGCGACGGCACGGGCAAGAAGAAGGTTCGACAAGTTTACGCAGGCGATGAGCAGGATCATTCCGACTGCGGTCCACAACACAATCAAGGAGCGGCGCAGTTTTCCGGTGACGTAATCTTTGAGCGGAACCGGAACGAGATCGCCCTTATATCGGCCTTTGGTCTGGGGATATTTGGTGTTGAAATACATGTCGTCAGCGACGCGGTTGGCATCATCGAGCGCCTGTGCCGTGGTGATGCCCGGTTTCATGCGGCCCACCAACGTGACGATGTTTCCCCAGTCTCGCGCTTGATCCAGATTGAGGGGAGTCAGAACATCCACTCTTGAACCCGGAGCAAACACCGCGCCAAAGTCGAAGGTTGGCGGAAGAATGCCAATGACCGTTATAGGAGTTCCGTCCAGTTCGATTGCCTTTCCCACAATGTTGGGATCGGATTGAAATTGCCGCTGCCAGAAGGGATATGCCAGCAGCGCCACGTGACTCTTGCCTCGTTCCTCCTCTGGGGTAAAAAGCCGCCCCGAGGAAGGTTGCACGCCGAGCACGCGGAAGAAGTTTCCGATGACGTCAATGCTGGTGACCGGTTGCGGCTCACCACGTCCGGTGAGGCGCAGGTTATCGGCGGTGCTGAAAGCAAAGTATCCGGTCACGCCCTGATAGACGCGGCTGCCATCGCGGAATTCTTCGTAAGCGTCTGACGAGTAAGTGGCGCAGGACATGCCGCAACTTCTCGGAGGAGGAGCGATCCAGACCAACTCGTGCGAGTCCGGGAACGGAAGCGGGCGGAGTAGAAGGGTGTTGACTACGCTGAAGACGACGACATTGGCGCCGATCGCAAGCGCGAGGATGACGATCGAGACGACGGCAAAGCCAGGATCGCGGCGCAACTTGCGGAAGGTGTAGCGGACATCGCGAAGAGTGTCGGTCAGGTGCTCTTGCAGGCGCTTGCGGGATTCCATCTTCTCTCCTATTTGTGTTCCGGCATGCTGCACGGCGTTGAGGTCGCCGAACTGGCGTTCGGCCTCGCGGCGGGCGGCTTCTGGCTCCCAACCCTGCGCGACCAGGTCATCGGTCTTGGTTTCGAGATGGAACCGCAGCTCGTCCTTCACATCGGCCGCAGGATCGGGGCCAAGGATGCGAGCGTAGCGTCTCCACATCGGGAGCGGCTTCATGCAGATTCCTCTGCCACAGGCGGTTGCGTCGCGCTCAGGACCTTGGATACGGCTTCGGCGTAAGCCTGCCAGGTTTTCGTTTCCTGGCGAAGCTGGCGGCGGCCTTCGACGGTGAGTTCGTAGAACTTGGCGCGGCGGTTGTTTTCGGAAAGTCCCCACTCGGCTTCGAGCAGACCCTTGCTCTCGAGACGCCAGAGCGCGGGATAGAGCGTGCCTTCTTCGAGAAGGAGGGCGTCGTCGCTCTGGCGGCGGATCAGGCTGGTGATGGCATAGCCGTGCAGCGGCCCCCAGACGAGCGCTTTGAGGATAAGAACATCCAGAGTGCCGCGGAAGAATTCAAGCTTATAGCGGTCCATATTTGAGTTCCCTAGAACTGCAAGGGAAGGTTGCCATGACTTCCCCTGTGAGTGCAAGGGGAGGGCACAGGTTGGACTCACGCCCGAAAAAGACGTTAGCGGAGCAGCGGACTAATTTTCTAAGAAACCTTTGTCCACGCGGTCTCAAGCTTCGGCGGATGCGCCAGGGTTTGAAAGACCACGCAGTATTGCTCGGTCTTTTCCTGCAGGGCGCGGAGTTGTTCAGGAGTGGCTTCCGGAGCGTCGATCTTGAAGTTCGTTCGAATCGAGGCGAATCCTACCGGGACTTCCCTCGAGATTCCGAGCGTTCCCTGCAGGTCCATATCGCCATCGACTGTGACTTCGATCTTGCGCGTGGGGACGCCCATCGCGGTGGCGACAAGCTGGCAGGTGAGCTGGGCGCAGGCGGCGAGTGCGCCGAGGAGCAAGTCTCCGGAACAGGCGGCGGTTCCGCTGCCGCCGACACCTTTGTGCGCTTCGGCCTGGTAAATGGCGCGGCCGATATCGACGGAGCAGGAAAGCGGAGTGGAAGTCTCGCTGCCTTTTGCGGTGAGCGTGATGCGCGAGCTGGCAGGCTCGCGGCGGTACTGGTCTTTCAGCGGCTTCTGGATCGATCGGATATCCATGATTTCCTCTTTAGATATTGAAATTGCCATTGCTAAACGCCGAAGCGCTCACGGTAGGCGCTGGGGGCCACGCCGGTATGGCGCTGGAACAATGAGCGGAAAAAGGCGACGTCCTGATAGCCGACGGCGTCGCTGATCTCCTGCATTGAGCGATGGTTGCTTTCGAGCATGCGCTTGGCGGCCGCGATGCGAAGCTTCTGCAAATAATGAAGCGGACTGTCTCCGGTGGCCTGCTTGAAGCGGCGGACGAAGTTGCGCATGCTCATGCCGACGCGCCGGGCCGGCTCCTCGAGCGGAAAAGTCCTGGCGAAGTTCTTGTGCATCCACTCCTGCGCGCTGGAGATGGCGTCGTCGGTGTGGTCGGTCTTGAGCGGAACGATGGAGAAGCCGGACTGCCAGGCGCGCGGAGTTTCGATGAGCAGGGCTTTGGCGGTCTGGATGGCGATGTCGTGTCCGCAGAAGCGCTCGACCAGGTAGATGGCGAGGTCGAGCGAGGCATTGACGCCGCCGCCGCAGTAGAAGCCGCGGTCTTCGGTGACCATCAACTCGGGCATCCACTTGACGCGGGGATACATTTCGCTGAAGCGCTGAGCCAGGCCCCAGTGAGTCGTGGCGCGCCTGCCATCGAGCAGCCCCGCCGCTGCCACCAGGCCAACGCCCGAACAGACACTGGCAATGGCGACGCCACGGGTGGCGCGACGCTGCAACCATGGGACGATGGCGGAATTGCGCTCCACGACGTCGACGACGCTAAGGCCCGTCGTGGGGACGAAAATCAGATCGGTGCGGCCGACGTCCTGCAGGGCGAGGTTGGGTTGTATCTCGATTTCCCCGTCACAACAAACGGGGCGTCCGTCTGCAGAGGCGGTTTTGACGCGGAAACTGGGATCGCATTGCTGGCCGGTGAGGATATTCCAGAGCGAGCCGGCGTGGCGGAATACTTCCATCGGACCGATCGCGGTCGAGGAAAACATCTGGTCGAGCAGCAGAACGGTGATGTCCTTCATGGAATTGTCTCCGGGGCAGGGTTGAGTGGAATCATCGAAAATTGTTTAAAAAACTCAACTGGCGTGAATACCTACGTATCATGGCTTATTCGCCTATGGCGGTATTGCCTCTGCCACATTGCTAACAGGCCAATGGCATGAAAGCCTCTCTACAATGGCATATCTGACATCTTGTGACAAGGACTTTCCGGGGCTAACCTCGATTCATCGAACGCGGGCGTGTTCGAAATCCTGGGAGGGAATGGAGACTCAAGATGGCTACCGCAGAGAAAGCCGCAACGATCGTCAACGGAGTCAACGTTGACAACCTCAGCACTACGATTGACGCGATCAAGACCGCGCCGTCGATCGCGAAATTCAAGTTTCGGGTAGAGAACGAGTGGCAGGATGCCGCGCAGAATCTTTCGACGGTGGACGCATTTCACGGGGCGAACCAGCAGCAGGGGCGGCAGAAGCCGTTCGTGCTGGCAGCGGACGAACCCCCGATTCTGCTGGGCAAGGATGCGAGCGCGAATCCGGTCGAGCACCTGCTGCACGCGCTGGCGTCGTGCCTGACGACGTCGATGGTGTATCACGCGTCGGCGCGGGGAATCGTCATCGAAGAAGTCGAGTCAACGCTCGAGGGCGACATCGACCTGCACGGATTCCTCGATCTCGATCCGAACGTCAGGAAGGGCTTGCAGGGCGTGAAGGTCACCTTCAAGGTGAAGGCGAATGTGCCCGACGAGCAGCTGCAGGAAATCGTTCAGCTCGGCACCGGACACTCGCCGGTCTTCGACTCCCTGGTCATGGGCGTGCCGGTAACGGTGAAGACGCAGCGAATGTAGAAGAAGTGGGCAATACGGTTGGACCCTGTTGGACCTGCGAATGTCAGCAAGAACGTAGCAGAGAAGTGGCAGTTTCGATTGCGCCCGGGCTCTTTATGACCCGGGCTGCGTTTTTAGATCGAAGGGCGACTCTACCTGGCAAGGGTGAGAATGATGACGCGATCGACTTCGTCGGCTTTTGGGGCGGGCAGTTTCAGTACGACGCCGTCGGGGTTCTGGGTGAAGTCCGCTTTCGAACCGTCGGAC
>Ga0335083_10010857_pt1 | contig 10963 bp, 7 predicted proteins | sample Lox_Sample_42_FD_206716 | JGI IMG/M metagenome (GOLD analysis project Ga0335083, IMG submission 206716) | Soil microbial communities from Loxahatchee National Wildlife Refuge, Florida, United States - Lox_Sample_4.2 | ecosystem: Environmental > Terrestrial > Soil > Wetlands | place: USA: Florida... | reverse complement strand
ATGGAATGTTCCGTTAGGCGGCTGATAAGTCGTTCTCATTGAAGCGCGACAAGCACGGGTATCCGGCCCCGGCCACCATCAAGGGGCAGCAGCGCTTTTCCAAGGGTTGTGCCGAACGCGCGGGTGGAGTCTTCTGCCTTCATGGCGTGCCCAAGAGTGGGCGAGGTAGTCAATAGGTCGCCGACCCCAATAGGCGAATAAGCTGCATCCACATTGCAATGTACTTTACCTATAAGAGCAACGGCCACGCTGCGCTGAGAACCGTTTCGGTTAAGAAGTACACCGGCTCTTATCCCTTCCGCACCGGAGACGACACCTGCGACTCGCTTGTCGTACTCAGCCTCGCAAGCTTCCATCTTTCCGTCGTCGGCGACTACAACTACGGTCCCAGGCTCGATCTTTTCGGTTCCGGCGGCTTCGAAATTCTCCGCACAATCCGCGCCGGCGAATTGGATGTCCCAGCCGTCGTTGACGACAATCGCGTGGTTGGCCCGGTTGAAACCCAAGGCGTTATCCTGTGGTTCCTGGGTCCCGCCGACCATGATCCAATGGTTCCCGACCCCATCCGCACCCAGCAGGTAGGTTCGGGCACCTCTGAATTGTATATTCCAGCCGCCGTTGACGATAACCTCATTGTTTGCCCGATTGAAACCCAAGGCGTTATCCTGTGGTTCCCGGGTCCCGCCGACCATGATCCAATGACCCCCGCCCCCATCCGCACCCAGCAAATACGTCCGCGATGTCTGTAGCTCTAGCCCTCGGTTGGAAACACGGACTTTCTCGTTCCCATTAGTTTTGATGACAACTGGCTGATTGTCTGTTGTCCCCAGAAAGTTCTGGCCAGGTTTCGTCCCAACATTTCCGTTGAGATTCCAAGGCATCAGGCGGACCTTTCGCAGAATTGTTCGATTTCTTGCCTTAACCGGCGATAGTCATGAGTGTCTAGCAGAAGTTGGAGGCTCTCATATAGGAGCCACTCCCTATAAGCCATGCTTATGGATAGGCCGTGAGAGCCACCCCAATTGTTATGGGGTACATAGCTAAACATAGGGCGGGACACGATGTCAACACAAGAGAGTACGGGGGATTCGTCTCTCCGGCCACGCTGCACGTGAGGGTGGCCAGAGGTAGGGAAAGACCGCGAGTGGATCGGAGCCAGCAGCCGGACGCGTATTCAGATCCTCGCCAACTACGGCTGAAAGATCTCCACACAACCTGCACAGCTTCCACATCCCATCTCCACCTGCCAGACATTTAACAGTGATGTCGGCAAGATCCGTCAGGACGCGGGCAAGCCCGATGTCTCAGTCAAACAAGCGCTACTTGGCATGAATTCGATGCCTAGAATCACCGTCGATCTTAGGTGGGGGAACCATTAATCCCGGACGCAGCCTTAAATCACCAGATCACGGGCACCCATGAATGGCACCCGCCGGGCGGAGACCGTCCCGTATCGTGACATGATGTCACGGTGCGGGTAGCTGACGTCTCCGCTTCCGGGATCATCTATTCCGTCCACCAGGAGCGGGTGTCGGCGCTCGTGGTTAGCGGCGATGATCGCCGTGCGGTCAGGCTGGGCTTGACGCCAGATCTGGTCGGCGCCGCCGATGAGCTGCGCGCCGAGCTGACGCGGACGGTTGACGTCGCCATGGGCCGGGTACCGCTGCTCCGCGAGTTCATGAGGGGCTGGGGCCGGATGCTGCTGCCACCCGATATCCTCGCTAGCCCGCCGGACGTGCTGGTTATCGTGCCGAACGCGCTGATCCATGACCTGCCGTTGCACTTGGTGCTGACCGACGCAGGACGGCCGCTGGGGGCGGAGTGCGGGATCGCCTACTGCAGCGGCATGACGCTGTTCGCATCATGCACTCGGCGCAACCCCGCCCGCAGCCTGGACCTGGCGGCGTGGCGGTTCGACGAGGACGGCGCGCAGGTGCTGCGGCGGCAGCTCGCGCTGCGGGCCGGCGGGGTCGACGTGCTGGCGGCGAAGGACGACAAGTTCGCTGCGCTGGCGGCGGACCTGGCCGGGTACTTCGATGATGAGCGGGTCACGCTCGTGCCTGACCCGAACCGTGGGCTTCCGGGGGGGTGGCCGACGCGGACCCAGGTGCACCGGGGCTTCTTCACCGCCGTGTTCCGGGGCTACGAGGAGTCCCCGGACCTGCGGGCGGACGTGGTGTGCATCGTGGCGCACGGCGACCTCGACCAAGAGCGGCACCAGCTCTCAGGCCTGCTCCTGGCGGCCCCGCAGCCTGGGTTCATTCACGGGACAGAGCAGTTCTACCTTGCGGGCAAGACGTACCTGCGTACGGACATGCCGCTGCGGATCGCACCCATAGTGGCGACTGCGGCGTCTGCCGAGGTGCTGACCGCCGCCGAACTGGAGCTCACCGGCTCCAGTGACGCCGAGCTTGTCTGCCTGCTGGGATGCTCGGCCGGATCAGGGCGCGTCCTGCAGGCCGACGAACCCGCGAGCATGGCCGAGTCGTTCCTGCGGCTGGGTACCGCCTCCGTCATCGCGCCCATGTGGGATTCGCACGTCAGCGCGTGCGGTGAGTGGATGCGATGCTTCCTCAGGGCCTGGATATCGGACGGCAAGCCCAAGGCCATCGCCGCGCGCGATGCGACATCCTTGCTCATGAATGACTACGGTCCGGAGCGGGCAGGGGTCCTTACCCTGAGAGGAGACTGGCTGTGAACGATGACGGCCCGCACGCCGACCCCTGGGATCAGCTTGATGAGCTGACCGATAGCGAGGTGCACGCCCTCGCCGAGGCGACGCTGAGCGTGCTGCGCGAAGAGGCGGCCGGGACGACCGCGGCTGACGCGGACATCCCGCCGCGGCTGCTGCGGGAGCAGTTGGCCGCCGCGCTCACCGACGAGGGACTCCGCGCGGACGGCGCCGTCGTAAACCAGATCGCGTCCGACGGGGAAGTAGCGCGGAAGGTGTCGCTGGCGATCGTCGCCAGCATCGGAAGAGATACCCAGTTCCGGCAGCAGATTCAGGAGGCCTACGAGGCGCGGCGGGCGATGATGGTCGTTGACGGCGGCCTGCTGATCGGCGCGGCGCTGCTCCTGCTGGTGACCAAGCTCAAGCGGGTCCAGGTCGAGAAGGGGAAGTTCGACGTGCAGTTCTACCAGGCCACCGATACCCTGATCGAGCGACTGCGCAGGATCCTGGGCTAGGGATCCAGCCGGGGCTCCGATGTACGCGGACGTGATAACAAGCCTTGACCGCGACTGGCGCTTCATGGAAGCGGCCCGGAACGGCCTGGCGCCGCAGACCCGGCACGCGCTGGACGAGTTCTGGAGAAAGCCTGAGTTCTCGTCCCTGAAGACCGCATTTGGAGCACCGCATCCTTCCACGCAGGACACTGTTGAGGTCCTGGGCACACTCGTCACGAACGGCAGCCGGGGCAATCCCGAGGTGCTGTATCGGCTGGCGCATGCTGTACGTGACTCGCCCATCGCGGACCCGCTCGCGGCCGCCATCGCCGCGCTCTATCCGCTCGCCGCATGGGAGAGCCTCCTCGGGGGCCGGCTCTATTTCGAGAGATGGCCAGCCGGCCCGTACGGTCTCGATGCCGGCTGGCTCACCTTCCCGCTGGTGGCAGCACGCAGGCTGCTTGACGCCGATGCCATCTGGGCCGCCCGGCGGCTCGCGCAGATGGCCGTCGAAGCCATCGAGAACTCTGAGCAATGGAACACCCGCCGCGATCCCGGTGTGACCGCGCAGTACCGGAGCCTGCTGCGGGAGGCCGACGGCAGGCATGCCGAGTGCATCGAGAACCTGGCATGGGACCTGCGCGAGAGCTGCCGGCCCGAGGGGCCGAACTTCCGGCCCGAGGTGGCCGCGATGTTCTGGACCCTCGGGGATGTCCTACACGCGCACCTGCTGCACACCACATCCCAGCTGCCGTCCCAGTCGAGCATCACCTCCCTGGTGCGGCGGTCCATGCTGGTGATGCACCTTGATCCGGCGCTCCAAGGGATCTGGCTCCAGCTGAAGGACAGGCCGCCGTTCCAGCTCCGGTCGCACCGTGAGCTGTTCGAGTCGATCAACAAGGTGTGGAGCGACTCCTCCCGGAAGCACGAGCTCATGCGTGGGCAGACCGCCGGCCAGCACATGGCCGACCTAATGACGGTGTTCGACGAGGCGCCGAGCGACGTCTACGCTGACGCCGTCACCAGGTACTTCCGGGACGATCTGACCGGTGAGCTATCCGAGCGTCTTCTCCGGACGCACCATGACAGCCAGGATACGCTCGCTCAGTACTCCCCCGAAGCGCTGCTCCGGTTCCGGTGCCTCATCATTCTCATCGTTGATCCGGCACGGATCGGAACCTGGTCGCGGGCCGAGCGGTGGGCCGATATCGCCGGGGACTCCTGCCGGCTGACCGAATTGCGGGAGCAGAGCCTGCGCGACGCATACGACCGTACGCTCGACATACCGTTCTACTATCTGCCGCGCGACGATCCTGACGACATCAGCCGGGCGGCTGAGCTCACCGAGCGGTACCGGGCCGCAGCCCAGTGGTTCTGGCGGCGTGCGATTGCCGTCCCCGGCGATCCCGGGTTGGAGGCTGCCGATCGCGCCCGGGAAAAAGATCTGCGCCAGCGACTCCGGCGTAACCTGCTGCTGAGATCCCTCCCATACTTGCCGGTGAACTACGTCCGGCTGACGTCCGAGGAATTCTCTGGTCAGCCGGGCCTGCTCAACAAGGAGCTGGGAAACCTGGCGCGGCAGGCGTCAGCGCAAGCGCGGGAACTGGCCAAGGAGTTCGATGACGCGTTCCCGCGCCCCGCGCCCGAGTCCGCCATAGCGCTGTTCGCCGAATCACTTGTTCCCGGCCCTGCTGGGCCCGGCTAGTCAATCGGGCAATCCAGACACGAGAACGGGTCGCCAGGCTCCGGGGCCTGGCGACCTGTCAAACAACCAGGCTATCCCGAGAAACCACAGGTCAGCGGCCTGAGACCGAAGTTATGGCCAGTTCGGCAGGTAATTTCTTGTCTGATCTGGCGTTATGCCCGGATTGGCCGGTGGTGTTCTGCCTACGTAAAGGTCAGGGGATCGGGTGCCGAGCAGGCTGAAGGCCTCGCGTTGTGTGCTGGCCGGCTCGGTGAGAATCGGTACGGTGACCTGGATGCCGGCGAACCGGACCTGGTTGCGGGTCAGGATGGCCAGGTGGTCCAGCAGGTCGCGGAAGCTGCGGTAGGGCTGCCCGACCGGGTCGCGCTGGGCGGAAGCCTTAGCCTGGGCGGCCGCGGAGCGGCGGGCCGGGGTGACGTGGGTTGTCCGTGGCTGGGGAATTGTGGTCGGTAAAGGTCAGCGGGGCCCAGGCCCGGCGCAGGTGCCAGGTCAGGTAGCAGGTGAGCATGCAGATCAGCACGTGGGCCCAGACCCGTTCTTCCAGCCGGTGCCAGACGGGCCGCAGGTCCAGGTCGTCGGATTTGACGTGCCGGAAGTCCCGCTCAAGGAGCAAGTCAGACTGCTTACATGGGCGAATCAGGCCGTGGAGGATCCTCCTGTCCTAGGAATCGACGGCCTGCTGGCCACGGTCGCGGATGTCCGGCGGCTGCGTGAGGCGCGAGCCAGGCGGACATCGGAGGTGGGCGGTGCCTGGAGACGCTGCCGTGCCCCTTGAGCCGGCAGGTGGTGGGATGCCGCGCGACGGGAGGGATTAGTGTGAATCGGCAAGTGGAGTTGCTGCAGTCCGTAGAACCGCCAACTGGCGAACTCCGGTGCTGACGGTCGCCTGGAACTTCCCTTGGCCGTATGTTTATACATCGCCGCGCTTGAGGTAAACGTCCGCATCTGCCGCCGACCGGGTCTTCCGGTGAATCGCTGGCCGGCGGCTATGGTCGGTGGGTGATTGACCTCGAGCGTGGCTGGCCCACGGAGCGGCTCGATCTGGAGCCCCTGGCCGTGGCTCATGCGGCCGAACTCGCGCCGCTGCTCGATGACGCTGCCTTGCATGAGTTCACCGGCGGAGCGCCGCTGTCCGCGGCCGTCCTGGCCGCCCGGTACGCACGCCTGGCGGCGCGCCGCTCACCCGGCGGCGACCAGCTGTGGGCGCCGCCGGGCTGGCTATCGCAGCCTGGAAATTCCGGTGGACCCCCTCAGCCGAACGGTGAGCGAGCGCCGTCCGCAGCCACGCTGCCCCTTCCGGATCGCTTCCTGTAGCCAAGGATAGGAGTGACGCCTGACCTGCCCCACGCGCCCGACGTTTTACTCCGGCATACATACTCGATCTGCGGGGTGCCCTGTAGCGGAGGCGGAACCCACCGGCGATCACCCAGTGTGACAGCTTGGAGATGCCAGACCCGGCACCGGGCGGCTGGCTCGGCCGGTGGTCGTCCCAACTCGGGCTATTCAGAGCTTTGGGTCCAGCTCGGCACCTTACTCCCATGCGGAATAGAGGACGTCGGCATTCGGATACCTAATTATGATCTAGCGCTACAAAAAGCTTAAACATCCGAACCCCTAGCTAACGCTCCTCGCAAAGTAACCACATTCCCAATGAACCGGCTCTTACACGCGAACGACCAGGCCTCTGCCTCCGCCTGGAGGTCATGCCTCCGCTGCCCCGGACAAGCTTTACGCGTGCATGGCGGGTCGGCTCGGCGCGCGATCATGTGAGCTCTTCGCGCCATCGGCCGCATGGTCAATGGCCTTGCGTTAAGCCCTGCCGCGAACCTGCGACCTGCCGAAACTGCCATGTGATGGGCCGAGACCGGTTCGGTTAGGTCGCTAACGCAGGGCTGTTGAACGGGCCCCGCTCGCTGCGCAGCGACAATATGAGCGTGCGGAGTCTGGCGCGCGGGCGCTATCCTGGCCGGCATGACCGGCGAAACACCCCGCATCCCGACCAAGCCCTCCCTCGACGGGCTTGAGGACAAGTGGACGCAGCGCTGGGCCAAAGAGCGTGTAGTACAAGTTTGACCGCTCCAAGGGCCGCGATGACGTCTACGCCATCGACACTCCGCCGCTGACGGCCAGCGGATCCCTGCATCTCGGGCACGCTTTCTCCTACAGCCACACTGACGTGATCGCGCGCTTCCAGCGAATGCGCGGCAAGGAAGTGTTCTATCCGGTTGGCTGGGACGATAACGGCCTGGCCACCGAACGCCGGGTGCAGAACCACTATGGCGTGCGATGCGATCCGGCCGTTCCGTATCAGCCCGGACTGACTCCGCCGGCCATCGGCAACTCCCTCGCCCTGACCCCGGCTGATCAGCTCCCGGTGTCCCGGCGCAACTTCGTGGAGTTGTGCCGGCAGCTCACCGAACTCGACGAGAACGCCTACGCCGAGGCCTGGCGGCGGCTCGGTCTTTCGGTGGACTGGGATGCCAGCTACCGGACCATCGACGACCGGATGCAGGGGATCTCCCAGCTGGCCTTCCTGCGCAACCTGAAACGAGGCGAGGCCTATCAGGCCGAGGCGCCAGCGCTGTGGGACGTGACCTTCGGCACCGCGGTGGCGCAGGCTGAGATCGAGGACCGGCAGGTCCCCGGCACCGTCATCCGGGTGGCCTTCGGCTTGCCGGAGGGGGACGGCGAGCTAGTGGTAGCCACCACCAGGCCGGAACTGCTGCCGGCCTGCGTTGCGCTGGTCGCCCATCCCGACGACGCGCGCTACGCCGGCCTGTTCGGCTCGTCGGCGACGACGCCGCTGTTCGGCGTGCGCGTGCCAATCCTCGCCCACCACCTGGCCGACCCGGAGAAGGGCACCGGCCTGGTCATGGTGTGCACCTTCGGCGACATGACCGACGTGACGTGGTGGCGTGACCTTCAGCTGGACACCCGCCCGGTGATCGGCAAGGACGGCAGGCTGCTGCCGGCACCGCCGCCCGGAATCACCACGAGGGAGGGAACGCGGGCCTACGAGCAACTCGCAGGCCTGTCAGCGGGCCACGGACCTGTTGTGCGAGGCGGGCTTGCTCGGCGGGGAGCCCGAACCGATCAGGCACGCGGTGAAGTTCTATGAGTATGGCCACGCGCCGCTGGAGATCATCACGACGCGCCAGTGGTACATCCGCAATGGCAGTCGCTCCAAGGATCTGGCGAACGCGGTGCTGGCCAGAGGTCGCGAGCTGCGCTGGCATCCCGACCACATGCGGGTCAGGTACGAGCACTGGGTGCAGGGGCTAACCGGGGACTGGCTGATCAGCCGCCAGCGCTATAACGGCGTGCCGATCCCGGTGTGGTACCCGCTTGATGACACCGGCCGGATCGAGCAGGACAAACTGATCCTGCCCGCCGAGCCCAGCCTGCCGGTGGATCCAGCAGCCGACACTCCGGCCGGTTACCGCGCCGAGCAACGCGGCATGCCCGGCGGGTTCGCGGCCGATCCGGACGTGATGGACACCTGGGCGACGTCGTCGCTGACCCCGCTGATCGCCGGCGGCTGGCCGGCCGACCAGGACCTGATGGCGCGCGTCTTCCCGATGGACCTGCGGCCGCAGGCGCACGAGATCATCCGGACCTGGCTGTTCTATACGGTGCTGCGCACGCACACCGAGCTGGGCGTCCTGCCGTGGCAGCACGCGGCAATCTCCGGCTGGATCCTCGACCCGGACCGCAAGAAGATGTCGAAGTCCAAGGGCAACGCCGTCACGCCAATAGACCTGCTGCGCGAGCACGGGGCCGACGCAGTCCGGTACTGGTCGCTGAGTGCTCGGCTGGGCGTGGACACTGCGTTCGACCTCGCCCAGATCAAGGTCGGGCGGCGGCTGGCCATCAAGATCCTTAACGCCGGCCGGTTCGTGCTCAGCATCGGCCCGGACGAGGCCCCTGACGACACGCGCCCGGCCGGGGGGACCAGCCCGCTGGAGGAGACCGACCAGGGCGGCCGGGCTCGTCTGGCCGGCGGGGCTCGCCCGGCCGCCCTGGACGGCGGCGGAGCTACCGTGACCGAGCCGATCGACCGCGCGCTGCTGCGCCGCCTTGCCGCGGTGACCGAGCACTGCACCCAGGCGCTGGAGTCTTATGATCACGCGGCCGCGCTCGAGCACGCCGAGCGGTTCTTCTGGTGCTTCTGCGACGACTACCTGGAGCTCGTGAAGGCGCGGGCCTATGGCGAGCAAGGTCCGCAGGCCGCCGCGTCGGCGCAGGCCACGCTGCGCCTCGGCCTGTCCGCAGTGCTCCGGCTGCTCGCGCCGTTCCTGCCGTTCGTGACCGAGGAAGTCTGGTCCTGGTGGCAGGACGGCACGGTCCACCTGGCTCCCTGGCCGACTGCCACAGAACTGCGGCAGCCCGCGGGGGCAGGCGATGAGGCGGTGCTCGCCGCCGCGTCAGCGGCCATCGCCGCGATCAGGAAGGCAAAATCGCAGGATCGGCTGCCGATGAAGAACCCCGTTCCGCTCCTGATCGTGACCGCAGCGAGGGCCCACCTCGACGCGCTAGCAGCGGCGGCGCAGGACGTGCGCGCCGCTGGCCGTGTGGCCGGGATCGAGTTGCGGGCCGCTGACATCGCCGATCCCGCACACGATGTGGTGCTGTAGCGGTCGAGCGCCGCATCGACACGCCCACAAAGCCCGCGGTCCTTCAGGCAATCGACCGGCGACGAGGGTGGTCTGGCGGGCCAGGCCTGAACTCCGCAGTGACGGCACCACGGATGACCTGGTCGCGCGATTCGGTCCGCGGCGCTATGGGCGCTTTCAAGTTGCCGTGCCGGACTGCCCGGCCGAGGTTACCGGCTGGGGTCGTAGTGAGTGTTGCCGAACGTATCGGGGGGTCGCCGGCCGGTCCCGCCGGTGCGGCCGCAATCGTTCCCGCAGGTACCGGAACGGCGACTTGTATCCGGCCGCCTTCGCTGCCCGGCTGGCATCGGCCTCAGCTACTAACTTGTCGAGCCTTGAGGTGTGCTTCTCGATTTCGTAATCTCCGAATGACATGCGAGCGCTCCTCGTGCCGAAACCACGATGCGATTTAGGGCAGCTGCCGCATGAAGCCCGTCGAGACCCTCCGGAAGGCCAATGACCTTGCTTTAGGGACCAAACCGAACCGATCTCGACCCATCACGTAGCAGTTTTGCAGGTCGCAGACTTGCGGTATGGCTAACGCAAGGCCATTGGGTCGCATGGTAGTTCCGGGTTGCCTGGCGCGAGGGCCGGACAACGAGCCAGGCTGCATGTTCATGCATCGTCGCGTTCAAGATGAATGTCCGGATCTGCCGCGAGTCGAGCGTCCGGTTCTGCCGCGATGCGAGGTGCTGGTGGTCGGCGGCCCGTCTTGTGTCTGGCGTCGGCGGCCCCGATAATGCAGGAGAGCGATCATCTCTGGCCCTGCCGAGGTAGTCGCATCCTGATCTTGAGGTGCTGCCTTGTGCGTCCGCAGCCTGGGCATCCGGAACTCATCGAGGTTCCTGACTTCCGCGGCATGCAAGCCCTGAACGCCTGGCTGTCCGGCCATGACCGCGGGCTCCTGCTCACCGGGCCAGACCCCGACTCCGCTGAGCCATTGCTCCACGGCGTTGTCGTTGACCAAGATCCCGTTCCCGGCGGCCGGCTCCATCGCTGGGACGTGGTGACAGTGTGGATCCGGGTCCCGCCAGGGGACAGCGACGGCGTCCGCGAACCGCGGCGGCCCGTTATGCCCTTGCGGGCCGATGCGGTTGCGCTGGACCCGCCATCATCGTTCTGAACGCGCAGGACCCGCGATCCGGCCGGACCGGTACATGCTCCTGGCCAGGACGACGGGAACGCCCTCATGCCGCCGGCAGGGGCGTACTTGCACGAGCTGCGGTCGATGGTCGTGGCTGGCGGCTGCGGGGCCGGGCGGGTTCAGTGGGCGGTCCAGCCGCCGTCGACGGGCACGATGGCGCCGGTGAGGTAGCTGGAGGCGGGGTCGGTCAGGAGCAGGGCGGCGCCGGCGATCCCCGGCGGGCCCGGCCCAGCGGCCGGCCGGGATCTCGGCGGCCAGGAAGCGGCGGACCTGCGGGTCGTCGCCGGTGCCGGCGTT
>Ga0335083_10010856_pt1 | contig 10963 bp, 6 predicted proteins | sample Lox_Sample_42_FD_206716 | JGI IMG/M metagenome (GOLD analysis project Ga0335083, IMG submission 206716) | Soil microbial communities from Loxahatchee National Wildlife Refuge, Florida, United States - Lox_Sample_4.2 | ecosystem: Environmental > Terrestrial > Soil > Wetlands | place: USA: Florida... | reverse complement strand
GCCGTTGTCCCAGGTGAGGCGGAGTAAACCGGTCTGACCGGGCCGAAATTGTTCAAGGCCGGGAGAAAGATCGTTGATGGTTTTACCGGCGCGGCGAGCGATGGCTTCGAAGATATCGCCAGTGGCAGAAAGGCCCGCCTCGACTCCGGTTTTGAGAGGATGGACGGAGCCCGGGACAACGCCGCAGACACCAGGGATCAGACGACTGTCATCGCTCATAGCGATGATACAGGTAGAGGTTCCTACGACGTTGACGACATCGCCTGTGCGGGCGCCGGCGCCGATGGCATCCCAGTGGGCATCGAAGGCGCCAATGGGGATGGGAACGCCCGCGCGGAGGCCGAGATGTTTGGCATGGTCAGGATGAAGGTGGCCGGCGAGACGGTCGCTGGTTTCGTAGCGGCCGACGAGTTTGGAACGAACGCCAGCGAGGAGCGGGTCGACGGAGAGAAGAAATTCCTCCGGAGGAAGGCCACCGAGGGAGCGATTCCACATCCACTTGTGGCCCATGGCGCAGACGGAACGGGGAGCTTGCGCGGGATCGGTGATGCCGCAGAGAACGGCGGCGATCATGTCGCAATGCTCGAAGGCGGTGACAAACTGCGAGCGCTTTTCGGGATTGTGGCGCAGCCAGTGAAGGAGTTTCGAGAAACCCCACTCCGATGAGTAAGTGCCGCCACACCAGTCGATGACCTGGAGGTTCTGTTCATGGGCCGTCTTGGTGATGAGGGCGGCTTCGCGCCAGGAACGATGGTCGCACCAGAGATAGTATTCGTTGAGCGGTTTGAGGTTTTCGCCGACGGGAAGGACGCTGGAGCCGGTGGTGTCGATGGCAAGCGCCGCGACTTGATCGCCGGTGACTTTGGAGGTGGCCAGCGCACGTTGCATGGCTTGAGCAAGGGCGCGCATGTGATCGTCGTGGCTCTGCGTGGCGTAGTCGGGGTCTTCCTTCTTGCGATGCAGCAGGTATTCACCAATCCCCGAGCCGAGCCGGCCGCGGGAGGTATCGACCAGAGTGACGCGAACGCTAAGAGTTCCAAAATCGACGCCGGCGACAATGGGCATGACGAAAGTCCTTTTTTGGTAAGGAGTGAGTTTCAAGCACGCTGAACTCCTCCCCGACAAGACAGCCCGCTACGCCGTGTGGGCGTACATATCCCAGCCGAGGTAGCGGGTGGCGGCTTCGTGGATCGCCGGGGCCACGGTGGAAAAGTTGGCAGCGACGTGATGCTCGAAGCCGTTCTCGCAGATGTAATGCAGCAACTTCTGTAAGCCGGGGATCTCTACGACTCCGGCGCCGCCGAAGGTCTCCAGGGGGTCATCGGTGAACTGGCCGCTGCCGGAGTAGCCGCGGATGCGGCCGCTGGCATCGTCGGTGGAGAAGCGGGCGAAGCTCATGGGGCCGGCCTTCACGCGGCCCACGCAGGTGCCAAAAGTGTTGTCCTTGCCAACTGTGCCGGCAATGATTTCCTGGTAGTCCATCTTCACATCGCGGAAGAAATGCTTGGGCAGATTGCTGCAGTGGAAGCACACGGCCTTGTCAGGATTGTTGCCGTAGTTGTTGTTCCAGTCGAGCAGGGCGCTGGGTGTCTCGGAAGCGAGTTGCAGAGCATGCATCGCCAAGACGCCGCAGACGTCAACTTCGCAGGCGCTGGAGAGCAGCGAGTCGCTCATCATGCTCATCAGCGTGCAAGGAACGATACCGAGGTTCTCCTCGAGCGAGGTCCAGCACTGGACGGCGCTGACTTGCAGGTCGGCGGCCTTCATCCAGTCGTCGACCACGGCGCCGAGCTTCGCCATCTTGAGCAGCGCGGCCTGGGGAATTCCAGAGGTGGTGACGTATTTCTGGATGGACTGCAGTTTTTGGACCGCCGCCGGATGATCGTCTTTCATGCGGCTGATGCGGCCGAGGACTTCCGAAAGGTCGAGCGTTTCGACGGAGATGTCACTTGCCTCAAGCAGTTTCTCGCTGTAGCGCACGGTATTGAACGCCGTGGGACGGGCGCCAAGAGCGCCGATGCGGAGGTTGCGCAGGCCTTTCACGATGCGGCAGACGGCGGCGAACCATCCGAGGTCTTTGGCAAATTCCGGAGAGTCCGGAGTTTCGGTGTGCAGCGTGGTGAGGGAATAGGGAATGCCGTATTGCTTGAGGTTGTTGCAGGCGGACATCTTTCCGCAGAAACTGTCGCGGCGATGAGTGATGAGCATTTTTCCAGGCGTGTCCGGCGTCGCCTGAACAAGCACCGGGACGTTCAACCGGGCCAGACGCAAGGTATCGGCGATGGCGCGCTCGTCGCCGAAGTTGGGGAGGGTGACGATGACGCCGTCAATGGCATCCGCCTTGGAACGGAACAGTTCAGCGCACCGCCTGGCTTCTTCGTGAGTTTCGACAGCACCATATTTGCTCTGGTCCGGCGAGAGGGCGACAACCTCGTGGCCGGCCTTCTGCAGCGCCTGAATCATTTCTTCGCGGCCTGACTTGGCCAAGTGATCGGGAAAGAATCCCCGGTTCCCGACGATCAGACCCATGGTCATTTTTCTCTTGCTGGACATGATGAGCTCCGTGAGCGATAAGTTTGCTTCAGCCGCGGACCTTGCCGGGCCGATAGTGAAGACAATAGACAGCTCCCAGGATGGCGAGGATGGCGCCCCACCACAGGCTGGCGTGGAGGTGAAACAGGACCACCTTGACCTCAGGCGGATGGACCCACTGATAGATGCCCGCCCCGAAAATCAGCACTCCGTTGACGAGCAACGAGATGCCGATGAAAAACCAGATGGAAATGCCGCCGCCGCTTCGCATATGCACCTCACCAGAAAATGATGTTGACGATCACGAAGGCCGCGCCAACCACAACCGCCCAGAACCACGGCCGGTGCCACATGGTGACGTAAGTTTCCGAAGGAATTTCCGTGGCGCCATAGACCAGGCCCTTCAATTCGGCGTCGGTCTTCGGTTTGGTGACCAGACTGATCGCCACGGTAACCAGCGCGCACGTCAGACAGGACCACAGCGCGCGGTACATGTTCTCCGCCATGTCGCGGGCGTAAGGAGAGAGCGCCACATAGCGCAGCGCCGCAGGATCCATCTTCACCCACGCCCACATGCCGACCGACGAACCTGTACCCGCCAGTAGGCCCCAAAAACCACCAGCGGGAGTAGCGCGTTTCCACAACATACCGAGAATCACCGTGGCGAAGAGAGGCGCGATGAAGAAACTGAACAGCGCCTGCACGTAGTCCATGATGCTTTTGAAGTCCATCACCAGATACGCCGTACCGATGGAGATGGCCACGCCGACGATCGTGGCCCAGCGGCCCATGGCCACGTAATGAGAGTCGGTCGCGTCCTTTTTGATCAGCGCGCGGTAGATGTCGTAGGTCCACACGGTAGTGAACGCGCTGACGTTGCCCGCCATGCCGGACATGAATCCGGCGATCAGAGCGGTGATGCCCAGACCGAGGAGACCGGGGCCGCAATAGCGCGCCAGCATCAGCGGAAGGACTTCGTTGTAGCTGTGGCCGCCGGTGGCAATGGCCTGGCCTTCACCCATCAGCTTCATCGGCAGTACGGCCAAGCCAAGCAGGCCCGGCAGAATGACGATGAACGGAACGAGCATCTTGAATCCGGCGCCGATGATCGGGGCCATTTTCGCGGCGCGCAGATCTTTGGCGGAAAGCACGCGCTGGACGACGAGGAAGTCGGTGGTCCAGTAGCCCATGGAGATAACGGCGCCGAGGCCGAAGACGATGCCGGTCCAGTGAATACCCATGGGGTTGTCGCTGAACTTGCCGAGGGTGCTCCAGAGGTGGGTGTACTCGGCCGAAGCGTTCGTAGCGATGCGCGCTTTGAGGCCACTCCAGCCACCGGCTTCGATGAGACCAAGGATCGGAATCAAGAGCGCGCCGGCCCAGATAAGGATGAACTGAAGAACTTCGTTAAAGATGGCCGAGCGCAGACCGCCGAGCGTTACGTAGATGGCGACGGTGATGGAAGAGACCAGGATGCTGAGGTTGATGTTCCAGCCGAGAATGATCTTCAACACCAGAGCCATCGAGTACATGTTGATGCCACTCATGAGCACGGTCATAAACGCAAAACTGATGGAGGAGAGCGCGCGGGAAGGTTCGCCGAAACGGAGTTTGAGGTAGCCGGGAACGGAGTGCGTTTTGCAGATGTAGTAGAACGGCATCATTACCAGCGCGAGGAACAGCATGGCGGGGATGGCGCCGATCCAATACCAGTGCGCGGCGAGAATGCCGTATTGATAGGAGGCACCGGCCCAACCCATCAGTTCGAGCGAGCCGAGATTCGCTGAGAGGAAGCTCAGCCCGGCGATCCAGGCGGTCATCTCGCGCCCGGCCATGAAGAAGTCTTCGCCGGTGTTGGCCTGTTCCTTTAGATAGAAGCCGATGGCCAGCACCAAAGCGAAATAGAAAACGATAATCACCAAATCGACAGCCGAGAGATGGACTAGTTGTGACGAATTGAGCAGATAGGCAGCAAGTGTCATGGGTGGCTAGTGTTTCTCCTGTCCGGGAGCGAGCACGTACCTTCCCTGAAGGTGGAGTTGTGCAACAGAGGAGCTCACAAGAATAGCAAATTCTGCGGCTATCGCGGTGCCATCCTGTAGAGTTGAACGAAGTGCACGCATGGGCGGCTATTTCTCCTCTACGATGGCGACGTCCCAAGGCTGGAGTGGGATCGACTGTTCACGAGTCACCTGAGTCTGCGTCAGCAGGTCGGTCCCGGCCGGATAGGCATACGGAACCATTTGCGCGACGCTGGAATAGTTGAAGTAGAAATGGAGGGTCTTTCCGGCACGGTTCTTTGAGTGTTTCACGCGGATGGAGGGCGGCAGGCTCTGGTCGGAAGTGATGAGACTCGCAGCTTTCAATACGTCGAACAGGACAGCCCGCTGGAGGTTGTCGCTGAGCACGGTCCCCTCATAGGTTAATGTGCCCTTCCCGAACTGGTTGCGCGTGAGCGCCGGGTACTTTCCGAGGAACGGATGATCGTAGTAGGCCAGCGGCTGAGCGGTGTCGGGAATGATCATTTCGGCCCAGTCCGAAACCTTGTTGTCGGACAGGAGATGATAGGGATCATCCCTCAGCGGCAGCGGCTGTTTGACGGACGAAAATTCCTGGTAGTGAAACCCGGCAGCCTCTTTCAGCGGTCCCGGCGCCATCTGCCAGCGAACGGTGGAGTATTCGTTGCAGAAGCCAGCCTTGAAAGCGAGCACGAGGTGGCCGCCGCCCTTGACGTAGTCGCTCAGGCGGTTCAACAGCTCGTCACTGGCAATATAGAGCGGCGGAACAACGACGACCTTGTAGTCGGAAAAATTCGTGGACTCCGGAAATAGGAAATCGACGCCGACGTTCGCGTGGTACAGCGCGTTGTACATCTGGCGAAGGACGGTGCTGTAGTCGACGCGATCACTGAACTTCATGAATTCGATGCCGTAGTAGGAGTCGCGACTGTACAAGATGGCGACATCGTTCTTAATGTGCAGGTCGGCGATTTCCGGGCCAATGCGCTGGAGTTCGTGCGCGGTGCGGCTGACCTCTTCATAAGTGCGGCCAGGCTGGAGGTCATGGCCAAGGACACCCTTCCAGTAGGTTTCCTGGCCATAGTGAAGCGAATGCCAGTGCCAGTATTCGACCATGTTCGCGCCGGAGGAGATGTGGGTGTAGACGTCCTGGCGAAGCTGATTGTCGTAGGGAGGATATTGATCCTTGGAGTCCCAGCCGATGGCCTCGGCATTGGTTTCGGTAACCAGGTAATTCGTGTGCTTCAGCGAGCGCGTGTAGTCGCCTTCGTAGGAGGAACCCTCACCGTCGAAATCGTCTTGGGTGCCGTGGTAGGGATTGACCGCGACGATATCGAGCGCGCGGGAGATGCCCAGTTCATCGACGACGGTGCGGGGCGGGCCGGCCAAATCGTGGGTGATGAATTGATCGGGGCGCTTGTATTCGCTGACGATTTTGGCCTGCCAAGCGAGGAAATCGGTGGTCTGCCACTGGGAATAGCGCTCCCAATCGAGTTTCCAGCCGGGATTCAGAATGCCGTCGCGTGTCGGCAATTCGTCCCAATTGTCGAGGCGCTGACCCCAATAGTTGAGTCCCCAGACCTTGTTGAGCTGATCAGTAGTTTTGTATTTTTCGATCAGGTATTTTTTGAAGCCTTCTTGCACATCGGGATTCGCCGCGGCGGCGGAAGAAGTCTCATTATCGATCTGGTAGCCGATGACGGCTGGATTATCTTTGTAGTGGTCAAGAATCTTGCGGATGACGCGCTCGCAATAAAAGCGATAGGTGGCGTTCATCAGGTCGGTGTTCTGGCGAATCCCGTAATATAGGTATTGGCCGCCAAGCCGAGTCACGATCATTTCCGGATGCTTTTTGTACATCCAGGCGGGAATGGAATAAGTGGGCGTGCCAAGAATCACGCGGATTCCGGCGGCATGCAGTTTTTCGATGACCTGATCCATCCACGCATACTCGAAACGACCATCCTCGGGCTCCCACAAGCCCCAAGTGGATTCGCCCACGCGAACAACATTGATTCCTGCCTTCTTCATGAGTGCGATGTCGGTATCGGTGCGCTCGTAGGGCATGTATTCGGGGTAGTAGGCCGCACCGTAGAGAATGGTGTCCATCTGGTCGGGGCGGAAGGGTGGCTTCGGCGCAGAGGCAGTTTGCGCGAGAAGGACGGGGATGGAGAACGCCGCTAAAATCAAGAGCGACGTTCCGACCAAAAGCGATAAACGAAAATTCAGGCGATTCATCCTACCTCTTTCGGCCGGGAGCCGGCCCACTTGGGATTGAGAGCGGTAGATTCCCTGAGAACCAGATTGGTTTGCAGCGCATACTCGCTGCCTTTGGGATTCGGAGTGCTGCGCTGAACATCCTCGAGGAGCGCGCGGAAGGCAAGGCGAGCGATCTCGGCCTGAGACATTTCGACGGTACTCAGAGGCGGAAGCATGAATTGCGTGATGTGGACATTGTCGAACCCGATGACCGAGAGTTCGCGGGGAATCACGATGCCCTCGGCGAAGCTTTTGCGCATGACGCCCATGGCGGTCATATCGTTCGAGCAGAGGACGGCGGTGGGCTTGGGCGAGAGCGTCAACATCCTGGCGAAGGCCTGGGCGCCGCCTTCGAGGGTGTGATTGCCCTCAATCAAGAGTTCGGGATCGACGGCCATTCCGATTTCGTTCATGGCCGAGAGAAACGCGTCTCGCCGGGCGACCGCAGACTTCAACGACAGAGGGCCGGTGATAAAGCCGATGCGCTCATGCCGCAGGGCGGCAAAATGCTGGACGGCCTGGCGAATTCCGTGGAGGTAATCGATCCGGATGTTGCTGACATGCGGCCGTTGCGGCCCCACGTCGATGAAGACGAGCGGTACGCTACGAAGTTTCAGGTCGTCAAGGAGCGATTCTTCCATACCGAAGGTGACGACAGCGACGCCCTCGACGCGGTGCTCGAGCAGACGGCGGACGGCGATTTTCATTCGTTCCGTGTCGTGCACCGTGGAAGTCAACAGCACTTCGTAATGATGCTGTAGCGCGGTCTCTTCGAAGACGTGGACAATTTCCGGGAAGAAAGGGTTGGTGATATCGGAGACGATGAGACCAAAGATGCGGCTGCGGCCTGAAACGAGGGCACGGGCTTGCATGCTCGGGAAATAGCCGAGTTCTTCGACGGCTTTCCAGACGCGCTTGGCGAGTTGGGGCTTGACGGTGGGGACGCGATTGATGGTCCGCGATACGGTCGCCGTGGATACTTTGGCACGCTTGGCAATTTCGTGAATGTTCATGGAGCACCGCACGGAGAGGATTGAACAGCGCCACGATCGGGAGGTGCGCAGTTTTGCAAAGGAGCCGAAAAAAAGTCGATACCGCCGTTGTCTGTGACCGGGACACCGGACTTTCGGGCGGGAGAGTCTTGCGTCAACGAATAACCGCGAAGCGAGTCACGGCCGCCGGCGGCCTGGCCTGGATTTGTGAACCGCGGATCGGCCGTCGAGGCGTGAGGATCTTCAATGGAGTTGATCTGGCCAAAATAGGTGTTGGCGTCGAAACGATTTTCCCGGCTGTGGCCAAGTCCCGGTGCCGAGGTGTGCGCACCGTCATCTGCGCGGGAAACAGCGTGCCCGATGCGCGCCTGCGCCACTGCGTAGAAGATGTTGTTCAGGAAGGACGTGCTGGCAGACCAACCGCTCCAGTCCGTGAACAGAACCGCGTCGATCGGATGGTCAGGGCCATAGAAGAAGGTGTTGTTGTAAACGAGCGTGTTCCGCACGGGACCAGAAATGGCAATTCCGCGATGGCGGTCGTTCTGGCTGATGTTATACCGCACAATCGTGCCGATATTACCGACGCTGTCGGCGGAATGCTGCGAGCCATCATCGCAAACGAGCAGGAATCCGCCGTCGTTGTCGTGGCTGTAGTTGTATTGGATCAGGGTGTTGCGGCTGTTCCAGTCGGAGTCGAAGCCCTCGCCATCGCGCTGGCCTTTGGTTTCGAAAGCTTCGTTGAATTGAATGATGGAATTATCGGCGCTCCAAGTCCAGATGGCGATGTTGTAGCCCTCGGAACGCTGATTGGCACGGCCGACGACGTTGTGCTCCAGAAGAGCGCCATCGGTGACAGCGATCATGATGCCGTCACCGCCGATATCGTGGAGCGTGTTGCCGCGGACGATGACGCGCAGGCTGGGATACCACAAAGAACGTTGCCAGCGGTCCGACCAGGTGGAGATGCCGTTGCGGTCGACGTGGTAGAGTTCGTTCCCTTCGATCAGCACATCAATGAAACGGCTCGGCTTTTTTTCGCCATTTGAAGTGAGAATGATGCCGCCATTGTGCTTGGTGTCGTCACGGCCGGAGACGTCGTGGACGGTGAGGCGCCGGAGAACAAAATGGCGCGCGTCGCCGAAATTGTCGAGGGCGATATGGACGCCGCGGCGAATGGATTTGTAGTCCGGCGCGGCATTGGAAATGTCGAGATCTTCAATTTCCCAGAATTCCTGATTCTTGAGGAGGAGCGTATCTTCGACGCTCCCCTGCCCCTGAATTTGTGGTTTTGAGCCCTCGGAGTATTTGCCGATGTGGATGGGCTGTTGGCTGGAGCCTGAACCTTTCGGCCAGAGTTGGCCGCGCCAAACGGAACCGGCTTTCAGCAGGAGAGAATCTCCGGGATGAAAGGTGGTGGCGTTCACTTTGTCGAGCGATTTCCAGGCGGAGGCGGGTGAGGTGCCGGAGTTGGCATCGTTCCCCCCGGCCGAATCGAGGTAATAGGTGGCGGTGGAAGCGGAAGCCCGAATCACAGAATTGGCGAGCAAGCAGAGGCAAGCCAGCAGGCAGAAGACCGACTGGAGGTGGGAGATGTGTATGGTGGAAGACCGAATGTTCATGAGATTTTTCCGTTAACGTTAACGGCACTCTACTACAGCTCCAAGGAAGGAAGGGGCAATTCGTTGCACCGCGAATTGCCCCAAGTGCCATCCCGGGGTTAGAAGGTGAACCGCACGCCGAACTGGCCGGTACGATGATCGCTGGTGACGCCGGTGACGGTGCCGAAGGTGGTTTCATAGCTTCCCGGTGGTCCGACAGTAGTGCTGGTACCACCGCAGCCATTGATGTTGTAGAAGTGCCGGTTGAAGAGATTGTAGAACTCAACTCGGAGAGACAGTTGATACTGCCCGTCGGAGCCCATGGAGAAGCCTTTCACGACGCTAGCGCTTTCGCGCTGCCCGCCCGGACAGCGTAGTTGACTGTCGTAAGCGCCGTTCTTTCCGAATGCGACAACGTTGCCGTTGATGGGTGAACTCGCCACCGAAGCCGACATGTAATTGTAGTAGTAGGGATTCTCCTGAGTACTGTTTAACGCGGCCAGCGCGTTAAAGCCACTGGGTTTGTAGGGACCGAAGACTCCCGTCGGGTTAAAGTTCGGGAAGAAGTTACCCCAGAGCGGGTAGTAAGGCGTGTTGACGCCCACTTTGAAAGGTTGCCCGGTGTTGTAGCCCACGAGCCCGCTGACCTGCCAACCGCCAATCAGGGCATTCACAAAAGCGCTCTTATCGCTTCCCCATTTCTGACCTCGCCCGAATGGGAGGTTGTAGGTGAAGTAGCCCTTAATGATATGGGTGAGGTCGTAGCCGGTGAGGGAGTTCGCGGTGGCTCCGAGATTCTGGAAATCCTGCACACCAGTGTAATACCCATTGTATTCCTGGCCCGCTGTGTAGGTGTCACCGCGCGAGCGAGAGTAGGTATAGTTGATGTCACCGGTCAGGTTGTGTCCCGTACGCTTGACCAAGTCAATGACCATGGAATTGTAGGAACTCTGGCCAATGGGCAAACCGACGTAGTTCAGGTTGTAGTAGTAATAATAAGAACTAGCCCAATTTGCCGCTTGCGGAGAAGGAGCAATGGCGGCAAGCGCCGGCCCCCAGAATCCTGAGTATGGACAGGCGATTCCCGTGTAGCCTGTCGCGTCGCCCTTATTGGCACAATATACGTAGTTATTCCAGGGCGTGATACCCGGATTGGCGTTGACGACATTCAGCCAGGTAGATGAATTCGGTTCATTCCAAGCCAGAGCTGTGTCCGACAAGTGATGGCCGAAATTGCCGACGTAGGCGACTTCGATTCTCGTCGTCGGGGTGAGCTCATACTGGACGCCGATATTGATGGTATCGGCGAAGCCTGGCATCAAAGCGTGTGGATCGACACTCACCAGCGGGAACAACGAACTGGGGTCGACGTCCTTGTTGCCGGGGACAAATACGCCGGGATAACCATTGTCCCAATTGAACGCGGAATTGACGCTGTTGGTGCCCTGGAAACCAGGAGCAAACCCATTGGGCACACCGTTGAAGTAAGGAATATTGGGAGGAGTGAGGGTAAGCCCGAACGACCCACGGACGACCCACTTCGGAGTGGGCGAGTAGGCAAAGC
>Ga0335083_10010854_pt1 | contig 10965 bp, 10 predicted proteins | sample Lox_Sample_42_FD_206716 | JGI IMG/M metagenome (GOLD analysis project Ga0335083, IMG submission 206716) | Soil microbial communities from Loxahatchee National Wildlife Refuge, Florida, United States - Lox_Sample_4.2 | ecosystem: Environmental > Terrestrial > Soil > Wetlands | place: USA... | reverse complement strand
GCTCGGCGGCCGCCAGACGGTCCAGCCGCTAGCGGCCGAAGGCGTCCCGTCCACCGAACCGCCGGTGCAGACCGCGAACGCGGGGACGATCGCGAAGGGCTTCACGCTCTATCACCAGACCTGTCTCGTCTGTCACGGCTTCTTCGCACAGTCGGAAGGCGAGGTGCCTGACCTTCGTCTCGCGCCCAAGGAGATCTGGGACCAGTACCAGAACATCGTGATCGGCGGTGCGCTTGCGGACCAGGGCATGGCCTCGTTCAAGGACCAGCTGACGCCGGCCGACGTGGATGCGATCCGCGCCTACATCCTGTCGGTCTCCCACCAGGCCTGGGACCAGGCGCATCCGAAGGGAAAGAAATAGCGGAACGGGCATTTTCCGGCCCTTTCCGGCGCTTTTCCACGGTTCGTTTATTGCCGGGCAAGGGGCGAGGCTCTATTGAAGCCGCTCTTTGACCGGCAGTGTCCATGAGCGACGACAAGAAATCCCGCCCCAAGGCGCGGTTGCCACGCGGCTTCCGCGATCGGGGCCCTGCGGACATCGCGCTCGAACGCCGGATGCTCGACACCATCCGCGGCGTCTATGAGACGAACGGCTTCGACGCGCTCGAAACGCCGTTCCTCGAATACACCGACGCGCTCGGCAAGTTTCTGCCCGACCAGGACCGCCCGAACGAGGGCGTCTTTTCCTTCCAGGACGAGGACGGCCAGTGGCTGTCGCTGCGCTACGACCTGACCGCGCCACTCGCGCGCTACGTGGCGGAGAATTACCAGAACCTGCCCAGGCCATTCCGCCGCTACCAGATCGGCACGGTTTTCCGCAACGAGAAGCCAGGACCCGGGCGCTACCGCGAGTTCATCCAGTGCGATGCCGATACGGTCGGCTCGGCCGCGCCGTCGGCCGATGCCGAGATGCTGATGATGTTCTCCGATGCGCTAGATGCGCTCGGCCTGAAGCGCGGCGAGTTCGTCGTGAAGGTGAACAGCCGCAAGCTCCTCGACGGCGTGCTCGAAGCAGCCGGCGTTGCGCCGGGTGACTCTGCGAAACGCGGCATCGTGCTGCGCGCCATCGACAAGCTCGATCGCCTTGGTCCGAACGGTGTCCGCGCGCTGCTCGGCGAGGGCCGCAAGGACGAGTCCGGCGATTTCACGAAAGGCGCGGGCCTCGCGCCGGACCAGATCGCGCGCGTCCTCGCTTTCGTTGCACCTGCCGCCGCGAACGATACCGATGGCGCGCTTGGCGCCATCGCCGACGCGGTCAAAGGCAGCAAGACCGGGGAGGAAGGCATAGCGGAGCTGCGCGAGATCGTGCGCCTCGCACAGGCTTGCGGCTACGGCGAGGACCGTGTGCGTCTCGATTCCGGCATTGTGCGTGGCCTCGATTACTATACGGGGACCGTGTTCGAGGCGCAGCTGCTGACGCCGGTCAAGAACGAAGACGGCGAGACTGTCGTGTTCGGTTCGGTCGGCGGCGGCGGACGTTACGACGATCTCGTTGCCCGCTTCACCGGGCAACGCGTGCCGGCCGTGGGTTTCTCGATCGGGGTCAGCCGTCTTGCGAGCGCCCTGCGTGCCAAAGAGCAGGCGGCGGAGCCGCTCATCGTCGTCACCGTGTTCGACAAGAAGGACGCCGCGCCGTCCTTCGCGCTGGTGCGCGAGCTGCGCGCCGCCGGATTGCGCGCCGAGGCCTATGTCGGCACGGGCAAGATGGGCGACCAGCTCAAATATGCCGACAAGCGCGGTGCCGCGATCGCCATCATCGAAGGTCCCGATGAGCGTGCGAAAGGCGACGTGACGATCAAGGATCTCGCAGCCGGCGCCGAGCTCGCGAAGTCGGTGGAAAGCCGCGCCGCCTGGGTCGGCGAGCGCGCCGCTCAGGTCACCGTTCAGCGCGCACGTCTCACGGACGAAGTCCGCAATCTCTTGTCGCGCAAAGGCTGACGCCATGGCCGCCTTTCCGCTCCTCGATGAAGCGCAGATCGCGGCGCTCGAAAACCAGGCGCAGGCCATCCTTGGCACCTTCGCGAAGCACGGTTACAAGCGCCAGGAACCGGCTGTGCTGCAGCCGGCTGATATCTTCCTCGAGCGTTCGGGCGAAGAGATCCGCCGGCGCACCTTCACGCTTACCGATCCGGCGGGCAACGAGCTGTGCCTGCGGCCCGATCTCACGATTCCGATCTGCCGCGAGCACGTGGCGCGGGGCTCCGGCTATCCGGCACGACTTTGCTACAACGGGCTCGCCTTCCGGCATCAGCCGGCAGAGCCGCATCGCCCGACGCAGTTCTACCAGGCCGGCGCCGAATTGCTCGGTCTCGAAGACCGCGCGTCCGCCGACATCGAGATCATGTCGCTCGCGGTGGGGGCGCTGCGCGCGACGGGCCTCACGCAATTCGAGATCAAGGTCGGCGATCTCGGTCTCTTCGCAACCCTGGTGGATGCGCTCGACGTGCCGCCGCAATGGCGCGGACGGCTCAAGCGCCACTTCTGGCGCGTGGACTATTTCGATGCGCTGCTCAAGCGCGCGTCCTCGGGCGACGCGACGAATACGCAGAAGCTGCTCGCCAATATCGGGCAGATGAGCGAGGCCGATGCGCGCTCTGCGCTCGACGGCATGCTCGACATGTTCGCCGACGCGCCGCAGGGTGCGCGCACGCGCGAGGAGATCGTCGATCGCCTGCTCGAGCAGGCGGCGGATGCCGCAGCCATGCGGCTCGACCCGGCGGTCGCGACGACCATCAGCCGCATGCTCGAGATCTCGGGCTCGGCGACGAACGCGCTTTCCGAGATCCGCAAGCTCACCAAAGGCTCGGGCGTCGATATCGAAAAGCCGATCGGCGCGATGGAAGCGCGGCTCTCGGCCCTCGAGGCGCTCGGCGTGGACACCGCGAACGTGTCTTTCGCGGCGCGCTTCGGCCGCAACATGGAGTACTACACGGGCTTCGTCTTCGAATTGTGGGCCAAGGATGCGGAAGGCCGCGTCCAGGTCGCGGGCGGTGGCCGCTATGACACGCTGCTCGAGGCCCTCGGCGCAAAGCGTCCCGTGCCTGCGGTCGGTCTCGCCATCCGCACCGAGCGCGTGCTCGCAGCGCGCAAGGCGCAGGGGAAGGCGTGATGGCCTCGCTCACGCTCGCCGTTCCCTCCAAGGGCCGCCTGCAGGAAAACGTGCAGGCCTATTTCGCCGACGCCGGGGCGTCGCTGAAGCAGATGGCCGGTGCGCGCGGTTACCGTGCCTCGCTCGGCGGCTTTCCCGACATTGACGTGATGCTGCTTTCGGCGTCTGAGGTTGCCGCCGCACTGCTTGCGGGCGACGTGCATCTGGGTGTCACCGGCGAGGATTTGCTGCGCGAATCCGCGCCCGAGCTCGCCGGCCGCATCACGCTCGTGAAACCGCTCGGCTTCGGTTTCGCCGACGTCGTCGTTGCCGTGCCGCAATCCTGGATCGACGTCTCGACCATGGCCGATCTCGACGACGTCTGCGCCGCCTTCGCGCACCGCCATCGCCGCCGCCTGCGCATCGCGACAAAATACCTGCAGCTGACCCGCGCTTTCTTCGCGCATATGGGGATCTCGGATTACCGCATCGTCGAGAGCGCAGGCGCGACCGAAGGTGCGCCGTCTGCTGGTACGGCGGAAGCGATCGTGGACATCACCACCACCGGCGCCACGCTCGCCGCAAACGGACTGAAGACTCTCGAAGACGGCACGATCCTGCAGAGCCAGGCGCAGCTCGCCGCAAGTCTGCTTGCCGAATGGACCCCCGATGCGCGCAGGGCGGCGGAAGCGTTCCTGGCACGACTCGGCGCGCGCGAGACCGCGAAGGCTTCGCATGTGCTGCGCGTGCGCCTCGATTCCAACGCCGACGCAATCCTGCAGGCACTCTCGCGCGATGCGTCCGCGAAAGTTCTGTCGCGGCCGTCCGCCGGCAACAAGGAAGGCGAGTACGCCGTCCTTTGTCCGCGCGAGAAATTGATGGCGGCGATGCAGTCGCTGCGCGCGCAAGGCTCGGGCGCCGCGGTCACGACGCAGGACGTCGACTACGTCTTCGACACGGAAAACCCGCTCTGGTCTGCGCTGTCCGCGGCGCTGCCGAAATAGCTACTGCGGCGACACCGGTCCCGCCTTGATGTCGGGGTCGTTGATGTGCTCCGCCTTCCAGACCATCGCGTCATGGATGCGCGTGTGGCCGGAGGGGTGATCGTAGAAAATGAATTCCTCTAGCGGCGTCGGCTCGAGCTTGCGATAGGTGGCGAGCTTGAGCGCCGCGGTCGCGAAGCCGTCCGGCTGGCGCGACGCGTTGAGTCCGAAGATGTCGGCCTCGTGCTCGGATGTCCGGATGATGGTGTTCTCGAGCGGCGTGCCCAGCAGGCCCAGCACCGTAAAGATCGCGAGCAGCGCAGGCAGGCCGGCCGGATCGTCGATTCCGCGCACATCCCAGACACCGCCGAACACGGCCGTGAGGCGGTTGAAACCCCAATTCGTCAGGCCGAACCCGATCAGCACCAGAAGGCTCAAGCCGCCGAGCAGCAGGAAGACGTGGTTCATCACGTAGTGGCCCATCTCATGACCGAGCACGGCTTTGATTTCCGCCGGCGTCGACTGCTTCATCAGATTGTCGGTCATGGAGATGCGTGTCGTGCCGAGAAGGCCGGACACATTGGCCGAGATGCGGTTCGACTGCCGCGAGGCATCGAATTCGTAGACATTGTCCGCCGGGATGCCGTTGGCGCGCGCCAGCGAGAGGATATCGCGCTTAATGGGAGAATCCGGTAGCGGCGTGTAGTGATTGAACAGCGGCGCGATGAAGACCGGCTCGACGAGGATGAAGACGGCGAAGAAAGCGACCACGACGGCCGTGCCCCATAGCCACCATGCCTTGGGCGTCGCGCGGATCACGGAATAGACGATGGTCGCGAGAATGACCATCTGGACGACGTCGACAAGGAACTGCGTTCCGAAGTCGCCGGACCATTGCAGGAAATTCTGGTTCGAGAGTCCGTAAGCGCGCTCTCGAATGAAGCCTTCGTAGATCGAGAGCGGCAGCGTCAGGATCGTCACGACGATCATGTACTGCACGACGTAGATCGGAACCTGCCAGAAGCGCGAGCGCGTGATCTTCTGCGCGCGGTTGCGCATCCATGCGGATGCGCGCGTGAAGAGCAGGATGGCCGCGACGGCGACGGCGTAGAGCGTGTCGACGAGCAGCAGCCAATAGCCGCCTTCGAAATAGGCGTCCGATCTTTCGCGCGCCTTGCCGCTGATGCGCGCGAGATAGGCCTTGGTAGCCTTCTCCGCATCGAAATGGATCGGCGGCGCGGAGACGGAGGGCAGGGCGTGCGTCTCGACATGCGGCAGGGGTGCCGGCGAGGGTCCGGCCTGCGCCGATGCGGACGAGACATTTGCGAGCACGGACAGCGCGATGAGCATCGCGCACGCAACGATAACTCGGACCAAAGCCAGCCCCTCACGAATGGCGGCGCACAGTAGCAGATGATTGCGACACGGCCAGACGGTAGGATCGGCAAACAATGGCAGACACCGCTACGTTGTTGCGCGAGGACGGCGAACGGATCGCGTACATGACGCGGCCCGGCAAATCGCCCGGCATCGTCTGGCTGGGAGGCTTCAAGTCGGAGATGACGGCAACGAAGGCGAGAGCGCTCGACGCTTGGGCCGCAGGCTCGGGCCACGCCTTCGTGCGCTTCGACTATTTCGGCCACGGACAATCGTCAGGCGAATTCCGGCAAGGGACCATCACGCGCTGGCGCGACGACGCGCTTGCCGTTCTCGACCGGTTGACGAGCGGCCCGCAGATCCTCGTCGGTTCCAGCATGGGCGGCTATCTCGCGCTGCTCGCCGCACGCCTGCGGCCGGAGCGGGTTGCGGGACTTCTTCTCGTCGCGCCCGCCGCGGATTTCACCGAGGCGCTGTTGTGGGCCGGCATGCCGGAGGACGCGAAACGGCAGCTCGAAGAGAGCGGCGCGTGGCTGCGGCCGTCGGCGTACGACCTCAATCCCTATCCGATCACGCGCGGCCTGATCGAGGACGGCCGCAGGCATCTTGTTCTGGACAAGGGCCCCATCGCGCTCCGCTGTCCCGTTCGAATCCTCCAGGGCATGCAGGATCCCGATGTGCCCTGGCAGCATGCGTTCGAACTCTTTCGCGCGATCGATGGCGATGTGTCGTTAACGCTGGTCCGGGACGGCGATCATCGTCTCTCGACGCCTTCAGACCTTGCGCGCATGGAGCGCACGCTCGAAACGCTCATCGCGCAATCGGCCCTTGGCTGACCGCCTTGCTTTTGCCCGATGCCCGGTCTTTGGTGCGGCCGATGATGCGCTCTCGCTTCCTTGCCGGAATTTCCTGTCTCGCGCTCCTGCTCGGCGTTGCGCACGCGGCGTCCTTCATCGACGACAAGTCGCTCAACGACGAGCAGCGCTACAGCAGGTGCCTCGATCTGGCGAAGAGCGATCCCGACAATGCTTACGAGCTGGCGCTCGCCTGGCATGACGCGGGCGGCGGTCCCGGCGCGATCCACTGCTCCGCGGTGGCGCTGATCCAGCTCAAGCATTACGACGCCGCGGCGACCAAGCTCGACCTGCTCGCGCGCGAGCGCGATGCGGGCGACACCGACATGCGCGCGCAATTGCTCGACCAGGCCGGCAATGCCTGGCTGCTCGCGGGCCAGCCCGAGAACGCGCTCGCATCCTTCTCCGCCGCGATCAATCTCGGCAACGCGGATTCCGATCTTCTCTCCGACCGCGCGCGCGCCTACGCCATGGTGAAGAACTGGTCGGGCGCCGAGAGCGACCTGACCAAGGCGCTCGCCAAGGACCAGTACCGCGCGGACCTTCTCGTGCTGCGCGGCAGCGCGCGCCACGCCATGGGCCATAAGGCCGACGCGCTCGCGGATTTCAACCAAGCCCTCGACATCGATCCGCACTATGCGGATGCACTGGTCGAGCGCGGCGCCATGAAGCTCGAGGCGGGCGACTCAAAAGGCGCGCAGGCCGACTGGCAGGTCATTCTGGCGACCCAGCCGAAGAGTCCCGCCGCCGACGAAGCACGCCAGCGCATCGAGCAGCTCACGCTCAGCCAGAGGAAGCCTCAGCCGAAGAAACCGCCGCCGCCCACTCATCGCTGACGTCGGGATCGATCTCGAGCGGCGCGTGGGTCGCCTCAAGCCGGGTGAGCCTTTCCGCGGGAACGAGGCGCGCCAGCGCCCACACCGCCATGGCGCGCACGAGCGGCGAGGCGTCGCCGAGCAGTCGCTCCGCCGCGCCGGCAAGGCCCGGATCGCGGGAGTTGCCGATCGCAATCAGGACATTGCGCACGAAGCGGTCGCGGCCCGTGCGCTTGATCGGCGAACCCGAAAACAGCGTCCGGAAAGACGCGTCGTCGAGCGCCGCGAGATCGGCGAGTCGTGGCCGGTGCAATTCCGCGCGCGCATGGAAACTCGCCTCGCGCGCGACGGAAGCGAACTTGTTCCACGGGCAGACGGCAAGACAATCGTCGCAGCCATAGACCCGGTTGCCGATCGCTTCGCGGAATTCGCGGGCGATGTGGCCTTTGTGCTCGATCGTCAGATAGGCGATGCAGCGGCGCGCATCGAGCTCGTAAGGCGCGGGAAAGGCGTTGGTGGGGCATATGTCGAGGCAACGCCGGCATTGGCCGCAATGATCGGCCTCGGCTTCGTCTTCGGGCAGATCGAGCGTCGTGAAGATGCTGCCCAGGAACAGCCATGAGCCGAATTGGCGCGACACGAGATTGGTGTGCTTGCCCTGCCAGCCGAGCCCCGCCTTCTGCGCCAGCGGCTTCTCCATCACCGGCGCGGTGTCGATGAAAAGCTTCACGTCGGCCGAGAAATCCTTCGCCACGAACTCGGCGATGCGGCGCAGCTTCTTCTTGAGGACATCGTGATAGTCGCTCCCCCGCGCGTAGGCGGAGATTGCGCCCAGCGCGCGCTCGCCGAGCCGCGCCAGGGGGTCGGACTCCGGCCCGTAATTCGCGCCGAGCACGATGATGCTTTTCGCCTCGGGCCACAGCGTCCTGGGATCGGCGCGGCGCTCGGCGTTGCCCTCCATCCAGTCCATCGAGCCGTGACGGCCCGCCGCGAGGAATGCCTTCAATCGCTCCGGCGCATGCTCGGGACTCTCCGCGCGCGTGAAGCGCACGACATCGAAGCCTTCCTCCAGAGCCCGGGCGCGAATGCGTTCGCGCGGATCAGAAATCGAGCTCGGCATAGTTCGAGACGGGCGGCTGTCCCGGTACGCGGTCGCCGAGCAGCGAGCGGAAGGAGGGCCGCGACTTCATCCGGACGTACCATTCCGCGGCCTGCGGAAATTCGTGCCACGGGATCTCGCCGAAATAGTCGAGCGCCGAGATATGCGCCGCCACGGCGAAATCGCCCAGCGTGCAATCGCGCTCGGCGAGGTTGCCTCTCTGCTCGGCCGTCTTGCCGATCGTGGCCAGCGCGGCTTTGAGGGACTCGCGTCCCTGCCGCACCACGTTCATGTCGGGCGCGCGCCGTACCGAGGATCCGGTGAAACGCGGTGGCGCCTTCTCGTAGACGATCTTCTGCGTCACCTGTTCGTGGAACGGGCCCATCGCCCAATCGAGCCAGCGCAGGCTTTCCGCGCGCGCCGCCGGATCGTCGGGCGTGAGCGGCCGCTCTGGGTAGGTGCCCTCGAGGTGATCGATGATCGCCCAGAGGCCCTCGCACCGCGTGCCGTCGAGCTCGATGAAGACGGGCAGGTGCAGGCCCGGATCCTCCGCGATCGGCACGTCGCAGGCGAGCCGCTTCTCGCCGATGCACAGGCGCGCGAGGCGCGAGGGGGGCGAAAGCAGGAGGTGAACGAGCCGCCGCATGATTCGCGACAATCTAGAGAATCGGAGTCGCCCGGGCTAGCGCACACATTCATCGAGCGCGTCGCGAACCACCTCATGCGAGCGCGCGACGAGCGTGCCGGTGCGCCTGGCGACGTAGTGCCCGGGATGCACCGCTCGCCACACGCTGGGGTTGGGCAGGATCGCCGCGAGCCGCGCGGCCTCCGTCGCGCTCAGCTCGGAGGCTTCCTTGCCGAAATAGGCTTCCGACGCCGCCTCGGCGCCGTAGTTCCCGTGGCCCCAATCGACGAGGTTCAGGTACGCCGTGAGGATGCGCCGCTTCGGCCAAAGAGCCTCGATCAGCACCGTCAGGTAAGCCTCGGCGCCCTTGCGCACCCAGCTGCGCGCCGACACGAGGAATAACGTGCGCGCCGTCTGCTGGCTGATGGTGGAGGCGCCGCGCAGCCGACGGTTCGGATGGCGCTGATGCGCGCGCCAGTCCTGCTGGATCTCCTTCCAATCGAAGCCGTGATGCGTGCAGAAATCCTGGTCCTCCGAACCGATCACGGCGCGCACGAGATTGGGCGAGATATCGTCGAATTCGCGCCAGCGATAATTCACGGGGTTCAGCGTGACGAGGTCGAGCAGCATCTCGGGCGTGCCCGGGATCGGCACGAAGCGGAAGATAAGGAGCAGGAGGACCGGCGCGGGCAGGGCGAAGAAAAAGACGATGCCCAAGACGCGCCGAACCCATGGCGTTCTTGCGCCTGCGTGTCCGTACCAGAACCAATGGAAAAAGGCCGCAATCTCGCGGCCCAAAGCCCGAACCCATCCCATGTGGGCTTATACCAGTTGGCAGGGCGACTGCCGCGCGGGACTTTCGTGCTAGTTTGCCACGGCGCCTCACGGAGTCCTCGAGCTGTTGAGCGCCGCGCCGACGATTGCCGTGAAAGAGGCCGCGCCGCGCGCGGCTGCGCTGGCCATTGTGGCCGCGCTGCACGTCCTCGCGCTGTTTCTTTTCTTTCTTCCGGCCAGGCTCCCGACGATCGCGCTCGACAGGGCCGAACGCGAGACCGTGCTTTATCTATGGCGCGCGCCGCCGCCGCCCGTGCGGCGCACCAGCCGCCCGACTGTCGCGGTCCCGCATGTCGAAACGCGAAGAGCATGGCGCAGCCTGCCTGTCATGCCTCCGGCGCAGCCCGGCGAAAGCCAGCTGCAGGGCCTGGGCGCAGACCTCTTTTCCTGCAGGCCGGAAGACATCGGCGGATTGTCGCTCGATCAGCAGTCGCAATGCGCGCGTGTCGGTGTGGCTGTTGCGCAGCCACCGCCTGACAAGTTTTTCCCGCTGCTGTCGCGTTCGCGCCACGCCGGCCGCTGGGCGGTGGCCCTTGCGCTACACAAATCGCCGCCGCTCGCACCATGCTTCACGCATCAAGGGTTCTCTCCGCTGGCAACGGCGTTCTGCCTCGCGGAAATGGCGATCGACGGCTACGACCAGGACAATCACGAGAAGTATTATCTGGGCCAGTTCAATAGTTCTTCAGAGTCTGGCTCGCGCTAGACGGAGCGCGTTCAAGATCACCGACACTGAACTCAGGCTCATCGCGGCCGCGGCGATCATCGGAGAGAGCAACAATCCCGTGAAGGGATAAAGCACGCCCGCCGCGACCGGCACGCCGAGCGCGTTGTAGAGGAAGGCAAAGAACAAGTTTTGCTTCATGTTGCCGAGCGCGAGCCGCGCGAGGCGCCGCGCGCGCACCAGCGCCGCAAGATCGCCTTTCACCAGGGTCATGCCCGCCGCCTCGATCGCCACATCGGAGCCCGTGCCCATCGCGATGGACACATCCGCGGACGCGAGCGCAGGCGCGTCGTTCACGCCGTCGCCCGCGAAGGCAACGACGTGTCCTTCTTTCTTGAGCTTGCGCACGATGTCGGCCTTGCCGGCAGGAGAGACACCGGCCGACACATCGTCGATGGCGAGCTCGGCTGCGACGGCACGCGCCGTGGCTTCGGCGTCGCCGGTTACGACGGTCACCTTGAGTCCATCATCGCTGAGCGCCTTGATGAATTCCCGCGCCTTCGCCTTGACGGGATCTTTCGCGGCGAGCAGCCCCAACAACTGAGCGCCGCGTCCGACGAACATGA
>Ga0335083_10010853_pt1 | contig 10965 bp, 8 predicted proteins | sample Lox_Sample_42_FD_206716 | JGI IMG/M metagenome (GOLD analysis project Ga0335083, IMG submission 206716) | Soil microbial communities from Loxahatchee National Wildlife Refuge, Florida, United States - Lox_Sample_4.2 | ecosystem: Environmental > Terrestrial > Soil > Wetlands | place: USA: Florida... | reverse complement strand
CGCCGCCGCGTTCTCCTCGAGCCAGCGGCGCTGCTTGGTGCCCGGCAGCGGCACTATGAAGTCGCCCTTGCTCATGACCCAGGCGAGCGCGAGCTGTGCGGGCGTGCAGCGCTCGCTCGCCGCGAGCTCCTTCAAAGTCGCGACCAGCGCGAGGTTGCGCCGCATGTTCTCGCCCTGGAAGCGCGGCATGTCGCGGCGGCGGTCTTTTGCGCCGAGCTCCTCGAGATTGTCGATGGTCGCCGTGAGGAAACCGCGGCCGAGCGGACTGTAGGCGACGTAGCCGATGCCGAGCTCGCGACAGGTCTTGAAGAGCTCGCCTTCGGCTTCGCGGGTCCAGAGCGAATATTCCGTCTGCAGGGCGGCCATTGAATGGGTTGCGTGCGCGCGCCGGAGCGTCGCCGGCGCGGCCTCGGAAATGCCGAGATGGCGCACCTTCCCCTGACGTACGAGATCGCCGAGCGCGCCCACGGTCTCCTCGATCGGCACGGACGGGTCGACGCGGTGTATGTAGTAGAGATCGATGACGTCGACACCGAGCCGCTTGAGGCTCGCCTCGCAGCACTGCCGCACATAGTCGGGCTTGCCGTTGGCGCCGGGGCTTCCGTCGGGATTGCGGATGTTGCCGAACTTGGTCGCGAGCGCGACCTTGTCGCGCCGCCCCTTGATCGCGCGCCCGACCAGCTCCTCGTTCGTGCCCGCGCCGTAAGCGTCGGAGGTGTCGACGAGATCGACGCCGAGGTCGATCGCGCGGTGGATCGTCGCGATCGCTTCGGGCTCGCTGGGGTCGCCATAGATCGGCGTCATGCTCATGCAGCCGAGCCCGATCGCGCCCACCTCGAGCTTGCCCAGACGACGGCGTTTCATGCTGTTCCTCCCTTGGCCTCGCTGATTCCAAGCCGGTTTTACCACCGCCGCGCCGGAAGAGCACGTTACGTTCGGGCGCGCGCGGCCGGGCCGCGCTGGTTTTGCCCGCGGCGGGGCCATGCTCCCAGCGTTGACAGCGATTCCGGCGGCTCGCTAGTGTGCGGCCCGCGCGGAAGGAGCCGCAAACATGGACGCCATCGACCTCTTGCTGGGACGCGTGTCGCCGGCGCAGCTCGCCGAGCCGGGGCCCGGCTCGGATCAGCTCCAGAAGATTCTGGCGGCGGCGGCTCGCGCGCCGGACCACGGCAAGATGCAACCCTGGCGCTTTCTGGTGATCGAGGGGCCGGCGCGCGAGCGCTTGGGCGAGCTGATGGCGCAGTCGCTCTTGCGACGCGAGCCCGAGGCCCCGGCGGGGAAGATCGATTCCGAGCGAAAGAAGGCGCTGCGCTCGCCCCTCGTCGTCGTGGTCGCTGCGGCAGTCAAGGAGAATCCCAAGGTTCCGGACGTCGAGCAGATCGTCGCCGCCGGCGCCGCCTGTCAGAGCATGCTGCTCGCGGCGCACGCGCTGGGTTTCGGCGGGTTCTGGCGTACGGGTCCCATCGCCTACGATGCCGAGGTGAAGCGCGCGCTCGGCTTTGCCGATGGCGACGCGATCGTCGGCATCATCTATCTCGGGTCGATTGCCGTTGCGGGCGCGCCGAAATCGGCGGAGGTCGCGGCGGTGACACGGCGCTGGTAGCGCCTATTCCGCGGGCGCTGCGACCCGTTTCGGCTTGGCGGTCGAGACCGTGAGCAGCGCGAGGAGTGTGACCGCCACCACGGAAATGAAGACGCCGCGCGGCTCGCCATGGTCCATGAACCAAGCATAGAGCAGCGGCGATATCACGCCGCCGATATTGAAGCCGGTGGTGACGAAGCCGAAGACCTTGCCGAAGGATCCCGGAGGCGTCACCGCGCGCACGATCATGTCGCGCGAGGGCTGGATCACGCCGTTGAGGAGCCCCGCCAACCCCATCATCAGCACGAGTAGCACGCCGCCGAGATCCGCCGTGCCGATGACGAGGATGACGGCGGCGCTCGCGGCGAAGCCCAGTGCAGCCACCCGATTGTGATGGTGCGTGCGGTCCGCGACGAAGCCGCCGAGCAGCACGCCGAGCGCGCTCGAATAGAGGAATGCCGATAGCGCGGTGTTTGCGACCGCGTAGGACGTGCCCCAGAGCGCCCCCAGCGCCACGATCGAGAATCCCGATATGCCCCCGGTCGCCAGCGAGAGCAGCATGAAGAAAAGGAGATTACGCAGGATTGCCGGCTCGAGGAGCAACTGCCAGCCCGCGCCGGAGCCGCCCGAATGGCGCACCGCCTTCTCGCGCGCGGGAGCGACGGCGAGCCGCCGGCGCTGTGTCGCGAGCACCAGCGCGACGACCACTCCCAGCGCCGCCGCCACGGCAAGGCCGCCGCGCCAGCCCCAGAGGCTCGCGGCGAGCAGCATGAGCGGCGGCGAGCTCGCCGTGCCGAGCAGGCCCGCGAAGGTGTGAATTGAGAATGCCGCCCCCATGCGCTCGCTCGCGACGGCGCGCGAGAGGATCGAGTAATCCGCGGGGTGATAGACGGTGTTGGCGAGGCCCCCGACCGCAAAACACGCGACGAGCGCCCAATAGGAGGGGAGGACCGCCGCGCAGGCGAAGGCGGCAGCCCCAAGGAGCAGGCCGCCGATCAGAAGCCGGCCCGCGCCCCAGCGATCGACCAGGAAACCCGCCGGTGTCTGCAACGCCGCGGAGACGATGTTGAAGCTCGCGATCGCGATCGCGAGCTGCTGATAGCTGAGGCCGAAATCGTCGCGGATATAAACGAAGAGGGGCGGCAGCAACAAAAGATAGATGTGGCTTACGAAATGGCCTGCGCTCACGAGTCCGATCACGGGCGCGTCGCTGCCGACTCGGGGCCTGCGGAGGCTGTCCGTTGCACTCACCATGGGAACGCAGGATGGGCGATGCCTCGAGAGGGTGCAAGGCACGGATTTTCAATGGCCAATGCCGGGGCTGCATGCGTCCGCCGGTCGCGAAAAATCGCGCTTTGCTTTCGCCGAAGGTTGCCGTGCCTTCATTTTCACTTAATATCGCGAGGGCATGGGAGACCGTGGCGGACGCTGCTCGCTGCCAAAGGCGAGTTCCCATGCCCTGGAGGGTCCCAGTGACAGAGCGCGCTTCGACGTCCTCCCGCCGCCTTCTGGGCGCCCTGGCACTCGCGGGGACGCTGCTTTGCGGCGCGATCGTGGCGCCGAGCGGCGCGCGCGCGCAGAGCTCGGGCTGCACGCCGGTCAACTATAACGACGGCTGGTACATCGGCTGCACCTCTGAGGCGACCTGGAGCTACAGCATCGGGCAGATCAAGGCGTCTGCTGCCTGGACCCGCGGCTACACCGGCGCGGGCGTCACGATCGCAATCTTCGATTCCGGCATCGACGTCGGCGACAACCAGTTCGCGGGACGCATCTCCAAGACGCCGGGCTACGACGCCATCACCGGCAAGGTCGGCGTCACGACCGACGACATGTGGCACGGCACTTTCGTCGCGGGCATCATCGCCGCCGACCGCGACGGCACCGGCATGGTCGGCGTCGCCTACGGCGCGCAGCTCCTGCCGATCCGCATCGTCAATTCCAACGGCTACATCACATTGAGCGACTCGCAGCTCGCAGCCGGGATCAACTACGCGACCGCCGCCGGCGCCAAGGTCTTCAACAACAGTTGGAACTCCTCGCAGACGATCACACGGCTCTCGGCCTCGTATCTCAATTCCGTGATGCCGCAGACGCTCGCGGCCTATAAGGCCGCCGTGCAGGCGGGTGCCATCATCGTCTTCGCCGCCGGCAACGACAGCTTGAGCCAGCCGGGCTACTACGCAGCGCTCCCGGTCGATTTCTCCTATCTGAAGCCGGGCTGGGTCGCGGCGGTGGCGACGGATTCGTCGGGCAAGATCTCGGCCTACAGCGACCGCTGCGGCGCGGCCGCGGCTTGGTGTCTCGCGGCTCCCGGAACCAATGTGATCTCCGTCTATCAGCGCGGCTACGCTTCCGCGAGCGGTACGTCCTTCGCCGCTCCGGAGATCGCTGGCGCCGCCGCCATCCTCTATCAGGAATTCCCCTACCTCACCAATCAGCAGATCCTGCAGATCCTGTTCCAGAGCGCGACCAAGACCGGCATCTACGCGAATCAGGCGATCTACGGACAGGGCCTCCTCAATCTCGATGCCGCGACCCAGCCTGTCGGCACCGTCACGGTCGCCAAGGGTGCGACCGTCTCAGGCTCGGTCTCGCGCTTGGGCACGACCGGCTCCGTCCTGGGCCCGGCCTTCGGCCGCGGTCTCATCAATGCGCTGTCGGGCCAGCAGATGATGGTGCTCGATTCCTTCGGCCGCGGCTTCACGATGCCGATGACTGGCATCGTCAGCGGTGGCAGCAGCTTCGACAGCGTGCGTGCGCTCGGCCTCTTCGGCGGGCGCGACCTCGAGAGCGAGCAGGTCGGCTCGACCCGACTGGATTTCGCCTTCGCCGCGCAGCAACAGTCCGGCGGCGCCGATGCCCGCTCCGTCCCCGGGAAATTCTACCTGCACAGCGACCTCGGCCCGTCGCGTGCTATCGATCTCGGCTACAACGTGAGCCCCGCCCTCGCCTTCGGCGTCTACGGCGAGGGCATGCTCGGCCGCGGCGATCTCCCCAACCTCGATGCGGCAGCGAATCCCTATCTCGACCTCACGGACCGCGGCTGGAGCGCAGCCTATGCGACGGGCGTCTCCGGCGGAGGCAGGCTCAAGCTCGGCGTCTTCGCGGGCCAGGCCAAGTCCTCCCCGTTCGAGGACGACAGCTACTACGATCCGAGCCGCGATCCCCTCATGGCCGGGATCTACGGCGGCGTGGCGGAGGTTACCGTGCCACTCGGCGACGAAGTCCGGCTCGGCGTCGACGGCGGCATGATGGTCGAGCAGAACACCGTGCTCGGAAGCATGTCCGAGGGCGCGGTCGCCTTCGGTCAGAACACGCCCACCTGGTTCGGCGGCTTCACCGCGACCGCGCGGCTTGGCGAGGGCTACTCGCTCTTCGGCGGCGCGCATCTGGGTCTGACGCGGCCATCGATCGCCGCGGGATCCCTGCTCCAGAGCGCGAGCGCCGTTGCCACCGAGAGCTTCCATCTCGGCGTTGCCAAGGCGCAGGTCTTCGGCGAGCACGATCAGGCGGGTTTCGTGCTCAGCCAGCCGCTGCGCGCATTCAGCGGGAACGCAACCGTCGCCGTGCCGCAGAGCCGCGACTTCTTCGGCAACATCTCTTACACCTCCGTCAGCTCAGGGCTCGCGGCAGACGGGCACGAGCTCGATCTCCAGGGCTTCTACAAGACGCCGATCGCACCGGGCGCCTCCTTCGATCTCGGCGCGATGCTCCGCTTCCAGCCCGATAACGTGAAGTCGGCGATCCCCGACGGCGTCGCGATGGCAGGCCTCAGGGTCAAGTTCTAAGACGCGCCCCACCGCTGCGGCGAGAGGGACACTCTCCCGCCTCCCCCGAAAGGGGCTCCAACCTTCCTCCGTTGACAGTCACGGCGCTTTGCCAAAGACTTTGGCTTGCGCCATGAGCGCGAAGCGAGACCGGCGAATACCGGCGGAATCCAGGGGAGGCATTATGACCACGTCACGCAGGACGGTTCTCAAGTATTCCGCGGGGCTCGCGGCGCTCAGCGCCTTCGGCCGCCCCGCCTTTTCGGCGGTTGCGAGCCCGATCCGCATCGGGGTCATCTACGATTTCTCCGGCCCCTTCGCGGCGGCGGGCTCGCAGGCTTGCGCGGTCGGCGCGCAGACCGCGATCGACCTCGTCAACGAGCGCGGCGGCGTCCTAGGGAAATACAAGGTCGAGGCCGTGAAGGTCGACAGCCAGAGCAAGGCCGACGTCGCCATCAACGAGGCGGAGCGGCTCATCAGCCAGGAGAAGCTCGACATCGTCCTCGGCGTCTATTCGAGCGCGCATGCGGTGCCGCTCGCCGAAAAGCTCGAGCAGGCGAAGAAGATCCTGTGGATCACGACGGCGATCTCCTCTGCGGTCTTCAAGGGCAAGAACCGCCAATACGTCTTCCGCACCAACGTTCATTCCGACCAATACGGCGAGGCCGCCGCCAAATTCGTCGGCGATAACGCCAAGGCGAAGCTCGGCCTGGAGCCCAAAGACGCGAAGGTCGCAATCATCCACGAGGACGGACCCTACGGCGTGGGCTGCGCGGAGGCCGGCGAAAGAGTCTCCAAGGAGCTCGGTATACAGGTCGTGCTCAAGGAGGCCTATTCCGTGACGACCGCCGATCTCTCTTCGCTCGTCACCAAGCTCCGGCGCGCTCGGGCGGACGCGATCTTCCACGCCGGCTACAACCCGGACATCACGCTCTTCCTGCGCCAATCGCGCGAGGCCGGCCTCAAGTTCAAGGTGCTGATCGGCCAAGGCGCGGGCTACAGCCAGCTCGACAAGCTGCGTGCGACCTTCAAATCCGATATCGACTACTTCTGCAATTGCGACCCCGCCGCGGGACAGCTCATCAATCCTTCCGTTATGGGTCCCGGCGTCGGCGATCTCCTGAAGATCATGGTCGAGCGCTTCGTCAAGGAGACCAACATCAAGGATGTGCCGCCGCATTGCTCCATGGGCTTCGGCGGCACTTGGACCCTGCTGAATAATGTGATGCCGGTCGCGATCGAGAAGTTCGGCGGCGTCGATCCCGAGGCAATCCGCAAGGCCGCGCTCGAGGTCGACATCCCCCAGGGCGGCACGGTGCAGGGCTTCGGCGTCAAATTCCCAGCACCGGGGACGACGATGGCCGGCCAGAACGAGCGGTCGATCTGCGCGACCATGCAGTATTTTCCGACTGCGCCCGAAGAGCGCGTGGTCGGACCCGCGGCTTTCCGCACCTCGGACCCCGTCGTGCCCCTTCCGAACACGTCGCCCTATGCGATGACCTGAGGTGCTCGAGGTCGCGGGACTGTCGAAGCGCTTCGGCGGGTTTTTGGCGGTCAACCAACTCTCCTTCGAGGTTCGCGAGGGAGAGATTCTTGGGCTCATCGGTCCCAACGGGTCCGGCAAGAGCACGACCTTCAATTTGATCTCGGGGGCGCTGCCGCCGTCCACGGGCTCGATCCGCTTCGCGGGACGCGAGATCGGCGGCGAGCCCGCGCATCGTGTCTCGCGCATGGGAATCGCGCGCACCTTCCAAATCCCGCGGCCCTTCCGCAAGCTCACGATCGGCGAGAACGTGGCACTTGCGGCCTATTACAGCCGCGGCAGCGATGGCAGCCGCGGCGAGGCGATGCGGCATGCGGAGACGGCCTTGGAGCTGGTGGGGCTCGCGGCCGATGCCGGCGCCACCACCCACGGACTCGGCGCCGCCGCGCTCAAGAAGCTCGAGCTCGCCCGCGCGCTTGCGAGCGGACCCAAGCTATTGCTGGCGGATGAGAGTCTCGGCGGTCTCGATCACACGGAGATGGAGCGCGCGGCGCACATGCTGCGCGACATCCGCGATCGCCTCGGCATCACCGTCGTCTGGGTCGAGCACATCATGGGCGTGCTCATGCCGGTGGTGGACCGCGTCATCGTGCTCGATCACGGTGAGAAGATCTTCGAAGGACGCCCCGACGAGGCCTCGCGGGATCCGCGCGTGATCGAGGTCTATCTCGGTCGAGAGAAGCACTGAGGCGCCATGCTGGAGGTCACCGGCTTATCCGCGGATTACGGCTCCTTCCGGGCCCTCTTCGAGGTCTCGCTGGGTGTGGAGGCCGGCGAGACGGTGGCGGTGATCGGCCCCAATGGCGCGGGAAAGACCACGCTGATGCGGGTGATCTCGGGCCTGCTGCCGCCGCATTCGGGCACTCTCGCCTTCGAGGGGCGCTCGCTCGCGGGGCTCGAGGCACATCGGATCGTCGAGGCCGGGATCGCGCACGTGCCGGAAAATCGCCGTCTCTTCCCGCGCCTCACCGTCGAGGAGAACCTGCGCATGGGCGCCTACATGTCCTCGGCGCGAGCGCGGTTCGTCGAGCGCCGCGGCTGGGTCTATGCGCTTTTCCCGCGGCTCGAGGAGCGTCGCAACCAGCTCGCGGGCACGCTCTCCGGCGGCGAGCAGCAAATGTGCGCGATCGCTCGCGCGCTCATGTCCGAGCCGCGCCTGCTTCTGCTCGACGAGCCCTCTGCGGGCTTGGCGCCGCTGGTGGTGCAGCAGGTCTTCGACCTCGTCCGGCGTATCCGCGAGGAAGGCTTCACCGTGCTGATCGTCGAGCAGAACGTGCGGCAAGTCCTGGAGCTCGTCGATCGCGCCTATCTCCTGGAAGCCGGCCGCATCGCGCTCGGCGGCACCGCCGACGAGCTCAAGCGGAGCGACACCGTGCGGCGCTCCTATCTCGGTCTTTGAGCATGGCAGCGGGGGAGAGATAGATGGACATCTTCCTCCTCGAGGCGGTGCTGAACGGCGTCATGTTCGGAGGGTTGCTGGCCCTGTTGGCGCTCGGGCTCAATCTCATCTTCGGCGTCATCGATGTCGTCTGGATTTGCTACGCCGAGCTCGTGATGTGCGGGATGTATACGATCTATTGGCTGCACGCGGTCTACGGCGTGCCGTTCCCGCTCGCGGCCGTCGCCGCGATTCTGCTGGTGGCCCTCCTGGGCGTGCTGCTCCACCGCATCATCATCGAGCCGATCCTGGGCTCCGCGCCCATCAACCAGCTGCTTGCGACCGGGGGGCTTCTCTTCTTCCTGCAGAGCTTTGCGACGCTGCTCTTCACCACCGACTTCCGTAATGTCGGCATTCATCTGCCATCGCTCGAGCTCGGCGACATCAATCTCGGCTATGCGCGCATTCTCGCTTTCGCGGTGGCGCTGGTGGGCGCGGCCGCACTCTATTTATTCCTCGCGCGGACCTATCTTGGCACCGCGATCCGCGCGATCTCCCAGGATCGCGAGATCATGGGGCTGATGGGTGTCGACCAGCGCCGCATCTATCTCATCACGTCGGCGATCGGCGGCGGGCTTGCGGGCTTGGCGGCTTGCCTTCTCGTGCTCCAATACGACGTCCATCCCTTCGTCGGCCTCTCCTTCGGCCCCATTACCTTCATGATCTGCGTGCTGGGCGGGCTCGGCAACATGATCGGCGGCGTGATCGCGGCATTCATCATGGCGCAGATCATCGCGATCGGCGGCTACGAGCTCTCGGTCGAGTACTCGGAGGTCCTGGCCTTCCTGGTATTCATCGTGCTGATCATGGTCCGGCCGCAGGGGATATTAGGCAAATGAACCGCTCCTGGATCATCGCCGGAGTGGGCCTGGCGGCGCTGGCGCTGGTGCCCTTCGTGGCGTCGCCCTATGTGCTGCACATCGCCGTCCAAATACTGATCTTCGGGATGATCTATACCGCCTGGAGCTTCATGGGCCGCTTCGGCCTCACGTCGATCGGGCACGGCGCTTTCCTCGGCATCGGCGCCTATACCACGGCTTTGCTTTGGAACCTCTATGGCGTGACGCCTTGGATCGGCATCCCCGCGGGGATGGCGCTCTCGGTGCTGCTTGCGCTCGTCATCGGATATCCCTGCTTCCACCTCAAGATCGTCGGCCACTACTTCGCGCTGGTGACGCTGGCGCTGGGACAGGTGATCGCGCTTCTCGTCATTGCGGCACGCGACGTCACCGGCGGCTCGCTCGGCATGACGCCGACGCAAGTAGGGGAATCCATCTTCGCGTTTCAATTCCCGAACCGCACCCATTTCTACTTCATCGCGCTCGCTCTTTGGCTTTTGGTGCTGGGGGTCTGGTATTGGGTGGCCTATGGCATGCGCCGCGCCGCGCTCGATGCGATCGGCGAGGACGAGACCGCCGCTGCCGCCGCGGGGATCGACGTCATGCGCGAGAAGCTCAGGATCACCGTGATCTCCGCCGCGATCACGTCGCTCGGCGGCTCCGTGCTGACGCAATATCTCATGTACCTCAATCCCGAGACGGTCGCGGGTGTCGGCATCTCCCTGCAGATCGTCTTCGCGGCGATCGCCGGCGGCATGTACAGCGCGCTCGGGCCCACGGTCGGCGCGCTGTTGACGCTGACGCTGACGGAGAGCCTCCGCATCCTCTTCGGCACCCATTTCATCGGCGCCGCCAACACGATCTACGGGATTCTCCTGATCCTCTTCATCGTGTTTCTACCGAGGGGGATCATGGGGCTGATCGAGCAATTTTCTCTCTTCCGCGGAACCCGAGAGAAGGAGTCAAGGCTTCCACTTTGATTTCGGCATCGCTTCCATCGCCTTGAAATCCGGCAGCGCGCCCGCGGCGAAGCCGACGCAATCGAGCGAGGAAAGATCAAGGCTGCCGTCTTCGATGTGGAGGCGCACGCGGCCGTGGCTCTCGTGATAGAGGCCGGGATGTGCCGCCATGAATTGCCGCGCCTCCGCGACCGGTCGGCCCGCGAAGCCGTCGATATAGTGATGCCCGTTGCGCTCGATATGCGTGATCCCCAGGAGCGCCGCCAGCGCCAAGTCCTGCTGCACGCTGATGCCCGCCAGCGTCGTCAGGTCCTCGCCGGTCATGTGATAGCGGGGGCGGTTCTCGAGGGCGTTCAGCAGGCGGCAGCGCGTGAGGTTCAAGATCGACTTGTAGAGCCCCTTGCAGGCCTTGCTGGAAACGCCCTCGTAGCCGAGTGCGACGGCGCGAGGGAAAGCGTCGAGCGTGCCGTCGGATTCGTCGATGATGACGGGAATCTCGCTGCCGAGCTCGGAAATGTCGCGCGCGAGCGCTTCCGCACGCGCGATCGGCTGCTCGATGAAGTAGACCCCCGCGCAGAGTCGCTCGAGCGCCGGCCTTGCTTGCAGTGCTTGCCAGAACGCCAGCACCTCCGCGGGATCGTGGAACTGCTCGTTGCCGTCGAGGGTCGCCGTGTACTCGGCCCCGCCGCGGTCGAGGACGCGTGCGATCCCGGTCAGGCGGTCGATGTCGGCGTCGAGCTTGCCGCTCACCTTGAGCTTGAAATAGCGGGGATGGTAGGCGGTAATCGCCTGCTCCAGCGTCTGCGGCAGGCCGTCCTCCACTTTCTCGCCGAT
>Ga0335083_10010848_pt1 | contig 10968 bp, 8 predicted proteins | sample Lox_Sample_42_FD_206716 | JGI IMG/M metagenome (GOLD analysis project Ga0335083, IMG submission 206716) | Soil microbial communities from Loxahatchee National Wildlife Refuge, Florida, United States - Lox_Sample_4.2 | ecosystem: Environmental > Terrestrial > Soil > Wetlands | place: USA: Florida... | reverse complement strand
CGGCCATGGCCGTATAACAACCCCACACCGCTAGGGCAAGCCCGCAGGCGATCAGGAAGAGATCGTTGCCGAAATACCAAGCTCCGGTGTGCAGGGTTGCCTGCATGTTGCCGACAGTGTTATTGGACAAGATGAAGACCGCCAGCGCCAGCAGACCGAAGCGCCAGGCGGCGGCCGCAACCAACATGTAAGCGATAAGTTGCTCCAGACCATCGATGACTAAATGATTGCTTCCGACGATAGTTTGCAGAGTGAAAATGACGGCGAATGCTACTACTGCCAGCCATTCATTCCTCAAGATCGCGCGCAGCAGAAAGAGGACCAGTGCAAAGATTAAAGTGTCGCGAATCCCGTGCGGCATGCTCTGGAAGCAAATTGCCAGTGTGCTGCGAAAACCCAAGAGGACGTCAGTTGAGCCCAGGCGTGGAGGCGCGTTCGACCCCAGCGCCGCATTCACCGCGTTGCCCAGCACTGGGAAGCCTATGCCAAGCGCGGTGCCCACCAGGACATCGCGGCCAACAATCGGGTCTCGCCATTGGCCCGTCAATATAGCGGTCCAGGAGATGAGCGTGTGGGGCCAGCGGCGACGCACCAGGGGCTCGAGCGCGACGTACAGCGCGTAGACGGCGCACCCGTAGAACACCGCCGTGCAGATTGCCAGAATGAACATACCGAAGGTGCCAGTGGAGGCGTTGAAGTGCGAGCCGCAGATCCACAGAGCCATCTCCGCGCAAGCGATCCAGACAGCCAGCCGCCGGGCGCCCACGCGGTCGCCTCGTCCCTGACGCATATTTCTTCGCGCCAGCCAGCCGCCGCCGAACAGGATCATTAAGGCGAGGACCACCAAAACGATAAATTGCACGCGTTCACCGGCGGTGGAATCCTTGGGCATTCGGTCTGTGTCGGTCCAGGGGCTTATCAGCGAGAAAGCTACCGGCTGACCGCGGAGAGCCGCTGCCTCGACGCGCAGCGGACGATGAGAGCCGGGCCACGCGCCGGTCCAGGCCGCGCGCGTATCGGATGTCGCCAACCAAGTGCGCAATGGTTCCGTGGACTGGAATTGCGACTGGTCCAGGCCGGCCGCCGTGAACAGCGGCCGCCAATCGACCTGCGGACTGGGAGCCGCCAGGGGCTTTTGTTGCTGCTCTGGAATTCGTTCCAGGTAGGACAAGCGCCCTTGCGGATCCAAGTCCACAGCGATCATGCCGGAAGTGATTGGTGGCGGATCGGTCGGATCCACAACTCCCGGAGTCAGCAGATCGTTGTGGAACATCAGCGCCGTTATCGGGTAGGGACTTTGCCGATACCAGAAGTGCAACGGCGCTGGTCTCTGGGCAAGCACCTGGTCCCAATTAGGCAACGGCTTGTCATGGCTTTCTACGTAATCTATGAAGCGCTGGTCCCAATTGAAACCGCGCGCCTGGTCAGCGACGGCATCACCCATACCGAGCGTGCGGATCAGGTCTTGCGCCTTCAGGGACAAGATTTCCGGTGAATAGCTTGGACCGATGCGCTCCAGAGCGCTGCGGCGCAGCTCCAGAGCGTAATAGGCGGCTATGGAAAAAATAACGAACGCCAGCAGTCCAATCGCGACGCCGGGCCGGAGTCCCAATCCCTGGCCTGCTGCCGCGACCATCTTCGGCGTGGGAGTCTCCCCGGCTGCCAGCGCGGCAGCCAACGGGTCGCCGCCTGGAAGTCCGGCTGCTACCGCCAGCGCGGACGGCGGACGGCGCGACGGATCAGGATCCAGACAGCGGAGTATCACGCGCTCGGCCGCCGGATCAAGATCCCGGACCAGTGAAGTCAGGCTGGTCGGCGTGGTCTCGGTTTGCGCGCGTACTAGTTCCGCCATCGAGTTGGCTTCGAAGGGCCGCTTGCCGGTGAAGATCTCGTACAGCACCAAGCCGAGCGCATAGATGTCGCTTTGAACCGTGACTTCCTTGCCGGCCAGTTGCTCGGGCGCCATGTAGGCCGGGGTTCCATTGCGAACCTCGGCGCCGCTCATCTGGTCCGCCAAGCCCGCCAGACCAAAGTCGGTCAGCAGCACCTGGCCGCGTGCATCCAGCATTACGTTGCTCGGCTTGAGATCGCGGTGCAACACGCCCTTTTCGTGCGCCGCGGCCAAGCCCGCGCACAGTTTGCGGGCAATCTCAACGCCCTTGTCCGCGGGAAGCCGGCCGATCCTGCGCAGCAAGGACGCCAAATCCTCCCCATCCACGTATTCCATCGAAAGGAACACTTGGCCTTCTATCTCGCCGAAATCGTAAACGCGGCAGACATTGGGATGCGAAACCTGGCGCGCGATGCGAACTTCGTTGCGGAAGCGCGCCAGAGCGGATTCATTGCCGGCGACGCTTTCGGGCAGAAACTTGAGCGCGACCGGCTGCTCGAGCGTCAGGTCGTCCGCCCGGTAGACCTCGCCCATTCCGCCTTTTCCCAGCAGCGCGACGATGCGATAGCGTTGCGCCAGCAGCATCCCGGGAGGAAACATGCTCTCAGAGTGCGTTGATGAAGTAGTGCTTTTGGGGCGAAGCGATCCTCCGTTGGCGGGCGTTCTCGGCGTGACCGGGTGGGCTGCGGCCACGGTCTGCGTCGCAAATGTCTCAGCGCCGACCTTCTCGCCGCAGGATGGACAGAAGCGGTTACTTTCTGCTAACTCCGTTCCGCAGGATGCACATTTTGCCATTGGGGTGTCGCAACATCGCGGCTTTCCTTATGCTACTGCACATGCCGCGGTAGCCGCATGAACGAACCGTCAACGGGGATTCGGAGTTGTTCCACTTGGGATTCGGTCGTGGATAAAGCGCAGAAGCGGGCGCAAAGGTTTTAGATATTTGAAGTACGAGTAACGCTTTTTCATGTACAAAGTTGTGAGCTTTTTATTCCATGCTTCAGCAGTTTGCTCGGGTCCACGTCCGACGGCGCCTCGAGTGTGTTCCAAGTGATGGCCAATCTCGTGAAACAGCGTGTCAAAAAATGCTGCTTCTCGCGCGAATCGAAAGCGCCATAAGAACCGGAGGACAGCATGGTCCGCGTAGCCCCTGAGCACGTTGTCAACGATGATCTCAATCCATGGGGCTTGGTGACGTGACTTCGGATGATAAAACCCGCGGCAGTCTTTTCGCAAATACTTCCGGTCTCCTACCCTGGTCTTTCCCTTTCCGATCACAATCGAATTGGTCAAGACGACACACTCCAAGCCGGCCAGGTACTGTTCTGGCACTGCCGACAGGAGCGAAGAAACGGTGGACTGAACCTTCGGCGGCGGCTCGTATCCCACATAGTTTTCGCGTATCGGAATCATCAATGTCGGCTGGCTTGAACGCTATTGTATATGCCGAAGCGGCCACTCTCTTTCGGGCGGGCGTAAAATCAAGGCATGGAACTCGTGGTCAACCAAAAGCACTATCGCATCGTGCTTGATCCGAAGCGCATGCTGCTGTGGGTCTTGCGCGACGAGTTGGATCTTACCGGGGCGAAGTACGGCTGCGGCGAGGGGCAGTGCGGCGCCTGCACGGTCCTGGTGGACGGCGTGGCTGTTCGCTCCTGCATGACGCCCGTATCCAAGGTAGCCGCCAAACAGATCACCACCATCGAAGGTCTCGCGCAGAACGGCAAACTGCACCCCTTGCAGGAGGCTTTCATCGAGGCTGACGCCATGCAATGCGGCTATTGCACACCCGGCATGATCATGTCGGGCGCGGCGCTGCTCGACAAAAAGCCGCAGGCGAGCGAAGACGAGATCCGCGCTGGGTTGCAAGGCAACGTCTGCCGCTGCGGGACCTATCCGCGCATCGTCGCCGCGGTTCAAATGGCCCAACGCCAGATGGGCGCGGAAGCGTCCAAGGGAGGCCGTCATGCTTGAGTTCGAGCGCTACGAGCTGCGCGAAGGCCCCGCCTACCGTTTCGATCTGGAACGGCGCGATTTTTTCAAACTGCTGGGCGGCGGATTGATTCTATTTCTGGTTTTCGACCACCCAGCCGATGGGCAAGAATCGGGCCGCGCCCAGGCCATGCGTGGAGACGTTCGTCCGCCCGAGCTCGCCGCCTGGCTGCACATCGGCGAAGACGGCTCCATCACGGTCTACACTGGCAAGACCGAAATGGGCCAGAACATCCGGACGTCGCTTGCGCAGGCCGTGGCGGAAGAGCTGCACACGCCCATGTCGGCGGTTCAGCTCGTAATGGCGGACACCGATCTCACGCCTTACGATATGGGGACGTTCGGAAGCCGCACTACCCCCACCATGGCTCCACAACTGAAGAAGGTTGGCGCGTCGGCGCGAGAGATGCTGATGGATTTGGCGGCGGAAAAATGGAAGACCGGCCGCGCCTCAGTGTCGATCGTTGACGGCAAGGCGAAGAACACCGCCAGCGGCGAAACCATCGGCTTCGGTGAGCTCACCAAGGGGCAGCAGATTACTAAGACCGTAAATGGCGCGGCGGTAACTCCAGCGGACAAGTGGACGCTGGCCGGCACATCCGCGCCCAAGGTCAACGCGCGGGACATTGTCACCGGCGCGCACCTTTATACCAGCGACATCAAGCGGCCGGGCATGATGTACGGTCGCGTTCTCCGTGCGCCGATAGTAAATGCCAAGCTCGCCAGCCTCGACACCTCGAAGACCGCCCAGGTGCCGGGCGCCATGATCGTCCATGAGGGCGATTTTGTCGGCGCAGTGGCCGAAGACGAGATTACGGCCGCGAATGCTGTTTTCGCCATCGGATCCAGGTGGAATTTTTCCACGCAAACTTCCAGCAAGGATCTTTTTGCATATCTCAAGCGGACGAGTCATGCCGGCGGTCCAGCGTCGGGGCCCGAACATGGTTCCTTGGACGAAGGTCTCGCGTCGGCCGAACACACGTTGGATGCGACCTACACCGTCGCCTACATCGCACACACGCCGCTCGAACCGCGCGCGGCCGTGGCCGAATGGAATAATGACAAGCTGACTGTTTGGACCGGAACGCAGCGCCCCTTCGGCGTCCGTAGCGAGCTTGCTGAAGCGTTCGGCATCCCAGAGAGCCGCATTCGCGTCATCGTTCCCGACACTGGATCGGCTTACGGAGGGAAACACACCGGCGAGTGCGCCATCGAGGCCGCGCGTTTGGCCAAAGCAGCCGGCAAACCGGTCAGGCTGGTCTGGACACGCGAGGAAGAATTCACCTTCGCATATTTCCGGCCGGCCGGCGTCATCGACATTCGTGGCGGCGTCACGGCAGATGGCCTGGTGAGCGCCTGGGAGTTTCACAACTACAATTCGGGACCCTCGGGCATCGATACGCCTTACGACATTCCGAATCGCAAGATCCAATTTCATCCCACTGAATCGCCCTTGCGCCAGGGCTCGTATCGAGGCCTGGCTGCCACGGCCAATCATTTCGCACGCGAGTCGCACATGGACGACTTGGCTGCTGCGGCCGGCTTGGATCCGCTCGAATTCCGCTTGAAGAACCTTAAGGACGCGCGCTTGCGTGCCGTGCTCCAAGCGGCGGCCGAGAAATTCGGCTGGCCGAACATGAAGAGCCAGCCATTGCGCGGCTACGGACTCGCTTGCGGCGTCGAGAAAGGCGGCTATGTCGCCAGTTGCGCGGAAGTTTCCATCGCGCAGCCCGGCGGCAAAGTGAAAATCGAGCGCGTCGCTACAGCTTTCGAGTGCGGCGCCATCGTGAACCCCGAGCATTTGAAAAACCAGGTGGAAGGCGCGGTGGTGATGGGCATCGGCGGCGCCTTGTTTGAAGCTATCGACTTCGACGACGGGCACATTCTGAACGCGCAGCTTTCGAAATACCGCGTGCCGCGCTTTAGCGACCTGCCGGTCCTCGAAACGGTTCTGCTCGACCGCAAGGATCTGCCGTCCGCCGGCGCAGGCGAAACTCCCATCGTGGCTCTGGCCCCGGCTGTCGGTAACGCCATCTTCCACGCCACCGGCCGGAGAATCCGCTCGCTGCCGATGGCGCCCAACGGTATCTCGTAAGCCGTCGCGCACGCACCGGCCGGCTAGGCTACAATCGCATCCATGCGGCGTACTCGTTTGCTTCTCAGCATGGGCTTCGTGGTGTTGCTCTCACTCGCTTTCCTGATTACCCGCACCGACGCCCAGCCCAATACCATCAAGCAAATCGCGCCCGGCGTCTGGTTCCGCGAAGGCGACCTGGAGCATCAAGGCCACTGCAACAACATCATCATCGAGATGAAGGATTACCTGATTGTCGTCGACGCTAATTTCCCGAGCGGCGCGCGAGCAGCAATGGCTGACGCCAAGAAGATCTCTTCGAAGCCGGTCAAATACGTCTTCGATACACACCATCACGGCGATCACGCCTACGGCAATGCGGTTTGGACGCAAGCGGGTGCGATGACCATTGCATATCAGGGTGTGGCCGATGAAATGAAGCGCTACGAACCGGCCCGCTGGAAGGCCAGCGAGAAAGAACGCAAAGATGTCGCGGATATGAAGCAGCCTGGCCCGCAACCGCCCCAGCAGACCTTCACCGACTCGCCGCACGTCATCACGGACGGCACGCGCCGCGTCGAATTCCGCTTTTTTGGCTGGGCTCACACGCGGGGTGATGGCTTCGTATATTTGCCGCAAGAAAGGGTTTTGTGCACCGGCGACGCGGTGGCCAACGGTCCGTACAACTTCACTGGGGACGGAAACATCGGCAACTGGCCCAAGGTAGTCGACGGCGCGCTGAAGCTGAACGTCGATCACGTTTTGCCCGGACATGGACCCGCAGGCGGGCGCGAGGTTCTGGTCGGACAGCGCGCGTTCATGCTCGAGTTGCACAACGCCGTCCAGGCCGCTATCAAAGCGGGCAAGAAGGTGGATGATCTGGTCAAATCGCAAGACGGAAAGCAGCTCGCCCAGCTTCAACTACCGGACAGCGTAAAGAACTGGGTGGGTCCGTCTCTGCCCGACCAAATCAAGGATGCTTATAACGAGATCACCAATAAAAAACCGGCCGGCGATCTTCCGCATTAGTTGAAAATAAACAAGTAACCGATACTGGCTCATCGCGCGACTAGTGCGGAGCCCGGGTTTCGGTGTAGGCTGGCGGTATGGCTGCCGTTTCGGACATGCCGCTGGCCCGTATCGTCGACCTGCGCCAATTGCGCGCGGGCGAGCTGGATCCTCTGCTCGAAGAAGAAACCCAGGTCTGGAGCGACACGCTGGATTGGGATTTCCGGGCCTCCGCCAATCTGGTGCGGCGCTTTCTCGAAATGCAGGCGCTCAACGGCTACGCCTTGATAGGTAATGGACACCCGATTGGATACTGCTACTACGTCTCGGAAGAGAAAAAAGGCCTGATCGGCGATTTGTACGTCATGCAGGATTTCGTTTCGCCCGAAAACGAGGCACGCCTGCTGGGCGCAGTGGTCGACACGCTGGTGAAGACGCCATACGTGCAGCGCATCGAGTCGCAATTGATGATGCTGCGTAACGCTCAGCGGATCGCGGTGCCGCAGCGCGCTCATTTGCGCGTATACACCCGTGCCTTCATGGAAGTGGATCTGGGCCAGGCGGCGCGGCTGCCCGCGGCGAGGCCCTCATACGCGGTATTAATCGATAGCTGGACAGAGCGCAAACAGGATGAGGCAGCTTCGTTGATCTCGACGGCTTACCAGGGCCACATCGACGCCGATATCAACGATCAATACCGGTCGCCGGCGGGCGCGCGCAGGTTTCTGATGAACATCGTTCAGTATCCGGGCTGTGGAAGCTTCTTTCAGCCCGCTTCGTTCTTGGCTGTGGAGCAAGGCTCGGGGAAATTATGCGGGATTTGTCTCGCCAGCCTGGTCCACTCCGATGTGGGACACATCACGCAGGTGTGTGTTTCGAAGTCCGTCCGCGCTCGCGGGGTGGGTTACGAATTGATTCGCCGTTCGCTCGAATCGCTGGCGCGGCACGGCTGCCGAAAGGCCAGCTTGACGGTGACCAGCGCCAATCGCGAGGCGATCGCATTATACGAGCGCATGGGTTTCCGCAGGTCGCGCGACTTCACGGCGTACGTCTGGTCGAATTTTTCAACCAGGGGCTGAGCAGGACCGGTAACGAAGCAGTCCGCAACTCGCTGCTCACGGCTGCTGCTTCGATGCCGTCGGGGCTTCCCTCTGTGTCTCTATCGCGTGCGGCTCAGCCGCCAGCTTCCTGGCCGCCTTGAAATCGGTCGCCAGATGCTTGGCGATTTTGTCCGCGACATCGGCGCTCGCGCCTAGAAACTTTCCACCCAGACTTTCAGCCGTCCCGGACCAGATCACATCGTCGTCCTTGCTGACCAGGCGCACAGTCACGATAGCTTCATGCTTGCGTTCCTCCGACCGGCGGCTGTCGTTCTCACCGATCGTAATGCCGCCGGAATGGTTGCTGCTGCTCGAGGAGCTGTAGCGGGTGGCCTCACTCTCGCCGGCGCCGAATTGTGAGTGTGCGCTGATTCCTTCCGCCGATTGGTGAACGTCAACGAAGACATCATCGTCGCCCGAGCCCTTCAGCACCGCATCGGCCTTGTCTTCGTCTTCGGTGATGATGAATTGCTTGGTTCTTTGCAAACTGGTCATGAGCAGATCGCGGATCTGGAGCGCCGCGTCGCCGCCGGTCAGGATACTGACGTAGATTCGCCGCACCTTGGCCAGTTGCTGCATGGCCTCATCTTCCGGCGCCGCAGCATCGTTTTGAGGAACTTCAGAAGGAACAAGCAGCAACAGACAACACAGAAGAATCGACATACCTCACCCCTTCCCGCCTTTGCGCGCATCGTCGTCCTGAAACTCGACCTTTCGTCCAGTGCGGGCTTCCAGGCTTACCAGGATCGCGCGGATGTCATCCTTGTCGACCTTGAAAATGAGCGCCTGCTGCTGGTTTTCTTCGTCTTCGTAGCCCACCGTGAGGAAATGTTGCCGCTTCTTGGCCAGCAGAAACAGCGGCGACACTAGGACGGCGGCCAGATAGCGGCGATCCACCTTCTGCCCGTATTCGATGAGGTTGATTTTGTCGTAAGGTACGCGAAAGCGGGCGTTTTTGGAGTAGAAGATGAAGTATTGCGCATCGAGAGCCTGAACTTTGCCATCGCAGCCGGCCGGAATCTGGGAGACGGTGCCGCCCACATATTCGGCTCGGCCCCCATCGCCGCCCGCAGCCAGCACGGAGCAAGCGGCTAGAAGTACCAGAACGAGTCTCTTGGATGTCATAATGAGGTTAGTAGAGCGGCCCGCGCGAAACTCTCACTGATGTTAGCCAGCAATTCACCCAAATCTGGAGCGAAGCGTGGTCTGTTCCGCCGCAAATCACGTCTGGTCCAGATTGCTGGAGCGGCCCGATTCGCCGGCGCGGCAGCCCCTCAGTTTGTGCGGCGCATTCAGAGCGAACGCCGCCGTTCCGTGGCCCCTGCCCCATTCGTCCCAAATCCCAAGAAATGGCCGGACCACGGCTTGCACGCCGCCTGGCTGGGCCATAGCACGGTGCTGTTAAAGCTGGACGGCTTCACGATTCTTACAGATCCTGTGCTGGGTCTCCGCTGCGGCATTCGAATGGGACCGATGACCCTGGGGCTTAAGCGGCTGGTGGCTCCCGCCATTCTCCGCCACGACCTGCCGCAGATCGACTTGATTTTGCTTTCTCACGCGCATTTCGATCATTTTGATCTCGCCACTTTGCGTGCCCTGGAGCGCTCGGGCACCACGGTGGTGACCGCTAAGAACACCAGCGATCTGCTTCGCGTAAGGCGCTACAAGTCCGTCCACGAGCTGGGATGGGACGAGCGCATTCGGGTTGGCCCGGCTGCTCTACGCGGCATCCCGGTGAACCATTGGGGCGCCCGGATGCACACCGATGTGCAGCGCGGATACAACGGATACCTGATCGAGACCCAGCATCATCGGGTGGTCTTCGGCGGCGATACGGCGCTGACCGATTCGTTTCGTTCGGTGCGAAGCTCCCGGCCGGTGGATCTGGCAATTATGCCGATCGGCGCTTACGATCCCTGGATTCGCGTGCATTGTAATCCCGAACAGGCTTGGCGCATGGGTGCGGACTGCGGTGCGGAGTTCCTGCTACCGGTGCATCATCAGACCTTCCAACTTAGCCGTGAGCCGTACTTCGAGCCGGTGGAGCGATTCGTTGAGGCAGCCGGAAGCCAACCGGAACGAGTCGTAGCGACGCGCATCGGACACCAGTGGTCCGAGGATTGACGAACCATGCGGTTCCCCGCGCTAGTGTTGACTACCGTCTTGGTTTCCGCCGCGTGCGCGCAGGACGCTCGTGAAATCGTTCGCAAATCGGTGGAGTTGGACCAGGCCAACTGGCTGCGCATGAAGGACTACACCTGGATCGCGAATGAAACCGACCGCAGCCTCGATTCAAAAGGCCAGGTGAAGTCCACGGAAAGCAGCAAATGGGAGACGGTGATTCTCTATGGCGAGCCGCACCGGCGGATGCTGGAGCGCAATGGCAAACCGCTGACTATCGGCGAGCAGCGCAAAGAACAACAGAAGCTGGACAGGGCCGTGGCGAAGCTCGAAGCCGAGACGGACGTGCAGCGCCAGCGCCACCTGGAGGAGTTCGAGAAGCAGCGCGAAAAGGATCGCGAGTTTTTGCGCGAAGTGAGTGACCTGTACGACTTCCGAATTGAAGGCCAAGACAAGATCGACGGCCTGGATGTATGGGAGATTTCCGCGACCCCCAAGCCGGGCTATGAGCCCAAGCGCCGTGACGCACGCCCGCTGCTGAAGATCAAAGGCAAGATTTGGATCGACAAGGCCGAATTTCAATGGGTACGGATCGAAGCGGAAACCACCGGAACGATCACCTATGGGCTGTTCCTGGCGCGGTTGAATCCGGGCGCCAAGCTGCTATTCGAGCAGACCCGCGTCAATGACGAAATCTGGCTGCCCAAGTTCGAGCGTGTAAGCGGCTCCGGACGCCTGGGCCTGGTGAAGAAGATCGCCTTGGAACAGGATCTGACTTGGAG
>Ga0335083_10010847_pt1 | contig 10969 bp, 5 predicted proteins | sample Lox_Sample_42_FD_206716 | JGI IMG/M metagenome (GOLD analysis project Ga0335083, IMG submission 206716) | Soil microbial communities from Loxahatchee National Wildlife Refuge, Florida, United States - Lox_Sample_4.2 | ecosystem: Environmental > Terrestrial > Soil > Wetlands | place: USA: Florida... | reverse complement strand
TGGGCTCGCCGGTCTGATGTCTCATTCGAAGCTAGGCACCTTGACCAATCGCGCGGTGTTCCTGTTCCTCTCCCACCATTCCTTCCAGGCGCGTATATTTTGTGGGGAGGGTTCAGCGTTCGCTGGGACGGGTTTTGTACCATTTGCGACAATGCCTTCATGAATGGAGCGCCCTGCTCTGTATTGAAGCGCCGGCTGTTGAGGAGTGCTTCGACTGCCCCTTTGCCGCCAATAATCTGGAGCTTCTGAATGTCGGGCCGCGCCGCAATCATGGAAAATGCCTTTGTGTCTCCCAATTCCGCTAATGCCGTCTCGACATAGTCATGTCGCAACCATAGGTATGACCGGTACTGCGCTCTTGGACCAAGATATTCATTGAGTGGATACCCCATGCTTCCGAACTTCTTGATTCCGGGGAAAGCTCGCTGATCCCCCGTGGCGGCGAGATCGACAATCGCCATGTCGAAATTCCATTCAAGCTTTCTGGCTAAGCATTGCTCGTAGGGGTCCTCAAAATCTCCACTGATCGAAAACGGAATCGGTTTTTCGTGCTTCCACCAGAGCAGCCAATCTCCTTTGTATTTTCCAGCTCTCCGAACGGGTGCGTTTACAATTCCGTCGGCTAGCGCTCGGTAGATTACCGGAACGTCGTCATAGCAAGCGTCAATCTCGCATCCCAACGTAATTGGCCCAGGATGCGTATTGAGAACCAAAGAAGGATTGCCCACGTAGCGCTGGCATTTCGGACAATACTTCGTATGGCTGTTAAGAACTTGTCGTTCGTCGTACATCACCTCTCATGCTCCCCGGCTCGCCCGTTCTCTAGGAGTGGGATTGACCACTAACACCGTGTTGACCCAACAAGCATGTGTTAACTGACGCTAAAGTGAAGCTGACGATCGAAAGCAGCCAGTAGCATGAGCTACAGTTCGAGCGCGAGCTCACCACATCGAAGTTCGGAATCGCTGCCACAGACTGGGTATGACCACGGTACGGCATGTCGCTTTGGCGCTGTTTCTGGCACTGCTGGCAACGAGAGTTGCAATGGCAGAGGATACTCTCCAGATCTTCCACGTTCCGGAAGATAAGATTGAATTCCAACTCTATCCGGAACCAGCACTTGTCTTCGTCGGCATCAACTCCTCGCGCCAACCAATCGAGGGGAATTTCTCTTTTGAAATCGTGAACGTAGTGGAGAAGAACAAGGTTCATGGGGTTCTGCAACTCGGCAGAATCTTCCGTAATCGATTCAACTTAAGCATGATGAGCTCCGCGCATTCTGCGCCAGGATCTCAGTTCCCGGTGCGCGTTCGCGTGGACGATCCGGACACGGGAAAGCCGATTGCGAATGTTCCCGTGGAAATCGAATTTGAATTGTCGGACTGCGACAAAGAATCGGAAGAAATCACAAATAAACAAGATCTCACCACAGACACTTCCGGATACGTGGTTCACGAGCGTCCCTGTCGTTCCCTGTAGGAACGTACATGCGACAGTAGCAATCGTTTTTGCAGCAGCCCGGCTCGGAGCCTTAATAGCCGGTTACCAACGTGACTCAGATTAACCGCGTTAGATCTTGTGAGGGCCGCGAAGCGGAACGACGGACGTTCCATTAGTCCGCAGAACGGTAAACCCTCTTCAGAAACTCTCAGAGCCCACGGCGATTGTGCCAAGAAAGTGCCTAAGCGGGCCATCCAAGCTAAACGATGTCTCCAGTCCTCCCGTAACAGTGGTTATATGCGCCGACACTTTCGACCCCGCTAAGTTCAGGACCTAACAGGCTGCGGAAAAAAATCAATTTGGAGGGGATTTGGGAAGGGCATGAGTTCCACTCGTGCCGCTAAGTCGTTCAAAATGTGTCCGCGCTTCGGCGCCTGAGGGACATTCAATGCGTTCACGGGAGTTTTTCCGCAGCCTACTAAGACTCCATTACCTAAGACGTAACTCGCAGTCCCCTCATGGTTGTGGCAGGCTCTTCAACTCCGGCGCGAGTTCAAATGCTTTTGCGAACTCGCGTTGGGCCTCCGCATCCTTACCGTCCTGGCGAAAGGCCAAGGCGAGATTGTAGTGCGCTTCGGCATAGCCTGGCTTCAGCCGCACCGCCTCCGAAAACTCCGCCTCCGCCTGGTGAATCTCCTGGGACTGCAGCAGCACCAGTCCGAGATTATTGTGGGCCTCGGCAAATGTTGGGTCGCGCCGCACCAGATCGCGAAAGATATTGGCCGCACCGGCGGCATCGTTGTTTTGACTCAGGGCTAGCCCAAGCTGCACACGCGCATCGACGCTATGAGGATCCAGACTGACCGCGTCCGTCAGTTCGCGAATCGCTTCGGGCAGTCGCTGCACTTGCGCCAGAGCCAGGCCGAGATTGTAATGCGCTTCCGCCAGATCCGGATCGCACATGACGGCCTGCTGGAACTCTTCCAGACCGCGCTTTTGATCCCCCGACTTCCACAGTAACAATCCAAAGCTGGCGTGCGCCTGGGCATAGTCGGGCTTGAGTTCAATTGCCTTTTCGTATGCCGCTCGTGCGCGAATGGCCTCGTTCTTGCCCGCGTGAGCAACGCCGAGGTAATAGAAGCTGGTGGGAAGTTCGGGCGTCAGTTCCGCGGATTTTTGGAATAACGAAATAGCTTCGTCCAGCTTCTGCTGTTTGAGAGCGTCCACGCCCTGGAGGATCAGAAGCTTCGACTGCGCCAGCCGCGCGCGAAATTCATTCAGCCCCGACAATTCGTCGAATTCCTTCTTGGCGCTGTCCGCATCTCCTTGGGCGCGTAAGGCAAGAGCCAGATTATAGTGGGCTTGCTCAAAGTCCGGTTTTAGTTCGATCGCGCGACGAAAGGCAGCAATCGCCCCGGCGGTGTCGCCTGCCGTCTTCAATTCCCGGCCAAGATCATACTGAGCCTCCGGATCGTCAGGTTTCAGCTTCACCGCGAGGCGAAACTGTTCTAACGCGCTGCTGCGGTCATCTTGCCGCCGCAATGCGACCCCCAACATAAGGTGAGCGGCCGCTAGATTGGGATCGAGCCGTATCGCGGTACGAAATTGTGTGACAGCCTCCTTCAGGTTGCCGAGTTGACCTTCGACGACTCCCATCTCCAGGTGAGTCTCTGCCGAAGGTTTTAACTTCAGAGCCAGCCTTAGTTCGTGCTCGGCATCGGCAAGATTGTTCTGCTGCGCAAGAATACGGGCCAACAAGCGATGCGTAGCGGCATTGAGCGGATCGAGCGCTTCGGCGACGCGCAGTTCTTTAACGGCGGAGTCCCGGTCCTGCAGGTCGTACCACACTGCGCCAATTGCGTAGTGCGCGTCCGCCCACTTCGGACGGAGCTTCAGCGCGGCCTGAAACTCTTTCAGTGCTTCTGGGGGGGCGCCCTTGTATTTCAACGCCCATGCGAGGTCGTAATGCGTGATCGCGTCGTTGGGCTCGAGCGCTAGAGCCTTGCGGTAGTTTGCGACGGCGTCGTCCCACGATTTCGAGCGGGACAGCTCGGCTGCGCGCCGGCGGTAGGTGTCTGCTGTTTGCGCACTGAGCCACGGCGCGAAAAGGCTTGCGACCAAGAAGGCTCCCAAAATGCAAGTTCGAATCACATGGTTCCCGCGGGTGGACCCGTTGCGCCGCATACCTACACTTTATCTCAAAGGGAAAAGGGGACGGCGAGTGAGCTCGCCGTCCCCATACTCAAAACTTCGCCGCTGCATCACCAGACGAATTTCGCACTCACCTGACCAATGCGCGCATCGCGGGCACTTGTGACGTTACCGAAGGTGTCGCTGCTAATGTCCCCGCTCGGGTTGTTAAATTGGGTGTGGTTGAAGACGTTGAAGAATTCACCTCGAATCTCGAAATGCATTGCTTCGTTGAGGGGAATTATCTTCGTTATGCCGAAATCGGTGTTGTTGATTCCCGGGCCATGGAAGAACCGGCGGTTCGCCGTTCCGAAACTTCCGCAGTCAGTTCCGGTCAAAACCCCCGCCGTTCCCTGCCCATTTGGGTATGTCAGATTGCACGCAGTTGCAACAAATGCGCTCTGGTTGAAATATGTGAACGTACCGGGAGTGGAGCGGGGATTGTATTTGTGCACTGGACCCACGAGGTTTGGCATATCGGTGGACGGGCTGCCGACCAACGACGCATCTCCCACGCACAGCGGCTGCCTCAAGTTCGGGTCTGGGTTCGGGTCTACCTGCGTACACAACGGCCCGGATACTGGATTCCCTTGGCCCATCTGAACCGGGAACCCTGTTGCAAATCGCGTAATACCCTGCAATTGCCATCCCTTCGTAAGGCTTGGCAAACCGTGAAAAAGCCGCTGGAAGGGTATCTCCCAGACATAGCTGACTACAAAGTTCTGGTGCACGTCCGTCGACGATAGGCCACGGCTAAGTTTGGCGTTTGAGAAGTTGATCAGTTCGCCGAAGGCGGAGGAATCATCGATCGCTTTCGCGATCGTATACGCCGCCAAAAAGTTCACACCTCCAGCGTTACCCTGAAACGTCACCTCTCCAGCGTTGTAGACCGAGTTCGCCACCAATTTGGTGAAGGTGTTGCCATAACCAAAGCATAGGGTTTGGCCCGTGGGACTATTCAGGCCCGTGGTGCCATCACAGGTGTTGGGATTAAGCAGAGCATCCCTGGTCCCGTAAATCGTATTCGCGCCGACCGTGAACGTGTTCTGCTCAGCGTTCGGACCGCAATTGGCCCCCTGCGCGGTGAGTTGCATACACAATGCGGCGTCGCCCGGATTCGCCTCCGTTTGCGCGATGAGCCGATGACCCTCGGTGCCCACGTAAGACAGAGTCAAGACGGTGGATTTGCTTAACTGGCGCTGGATCGAGAAATTAAAGTGCTCGGCGTACGGGACCCGATTATGAATATCGTATCCCGGGAAATAGGACATCGGCTCGTAAACCGCGAAAGGGAGCGTCTTGTTTGCCGGGCTGCCCGGAGTCGGGATGGTGAACGGGAAGCGCTGTCCCTCGCCGTCGGTGCCTCCATCCAGCCGATTTCGAAAAGGCTCGGCAAAGTCAACCGAGCCCGGACTGGTCCAGTACAAGCCGAAGGGAGCGTCTCCCACTTGATAGAAGAGGTTCAAATCCTCAACCGAGGTGTAATACAAGCCGTACGCGGCGCGGATGCTGCTTTTTCCCGGCCCGCCAAAGACCTTGCCCAACACTCCATCGCTAAAGCTCGGAGAGTAAGCAAGACCAAGGCGCGGTCCAAAGTTGTTGTACCGGGTCGGGGCCAGCGTCTTGGGAATGCCTGCGTCACCGGGATACACGAGGCCTTGGGGAGACAACGGAAACACTGTTGACTGCTGTCCCTGAACCCAAGTCTGGAGCTTTCCCTGTGTGTCATACCAAGGCATACTCACTTCCCAGCGAAGACCCAAATTCAGCGTCAGATTGGGAGTTGCCTTCCATGCGTCTTGCACATAAGCGCCGCCGTAGCGCGTACGCGAATCCAAGAGTTGTAACGCTGCCTGGGTGTAGCCACCCCCGGCCCCGGTAGGCGCTCCAATGAGGTAGTCGGCGAAATCTACCCCAGTGACTGTACCATCGAAGACAAAAGCACCATCCTGGCTGGCCAAGTTACGTTCGTTGACTTGCATGTAGCGGAATTCTCCACCGAACTTAAGCGTGTGCCTGCCCATTATTTTGGAGAACCCGTCCGACGCCATGTAGGTGTTATTCGGTTGGAACGTGATCAGAGAGGGGGTGCCGATGGCAAAGTTATTGAAATAGACCTGGGGTACATACTCCGGAAATCCTGGAGTAGCATCAGGGATGATGCCCAGAGTGCCGACTCCGGTCACGAAGCCAAGTGAAGCCAGCGATGCCTGGCCGCCGCTCGGGTTGTCCAGATGGGTTGAGGTGCGGAAGAAGGTGATGCGTGCCTCGTTCACAGCGTTCGTTCCGATGGTCTTCGTGTTGCTGAGGACGAACTCTTGCGCGCGGGTAAGCGTCACGGCCGGGAAGCCCGGCACGCTTGCGCCGCCGCTCGGCAGGGCGCTGTTCACCGTGGAGTCGTCATAGTGATAATAGAAGGACCAATTGCCCGTCTTCCGATTATTAAAGTCGACCCGCTCTCCGATCTTATTGTCATTAACTGTATTCCTTTGACTATTGTTCGAGTACGTGCCGTTGGCGTTATTGGGAGCCGGGATGTACGGGAGAATTCCAGCGGCCGCTGGCGACCACGCGGCCTTGGGGATTACGCCCCCGGGAAATACGCATGTGCCGGCCTGAGCATCAGCCAGTGTGTTGCAGCCGCTAACCCAATAAGGCTCCCCTAAGTAGCCAGTCGATGGGTTAGGCCCTTTTACTGTGTAACCCAATCTGTTTGAAAGCGTTGTGGCCCAGTCCGAACAAGGCGCGGCAGACGGGGGACAACTGCCGGCACCACCGGGACCGCCATCGACGAGGCCGGTCAAAGTTGTAGGATCAAACTGGCCCCCGAGTTGCGCAGCGCTCGGCACGGCTACGTTGCTGACTTCCGCGCCCTGCACTATTTTTGTTCCTTGATAATCCGTGAACCAGAACAGCTTGTCTTTCCAGAATGGGCCTCCGGCCGTAAAACCGAACTGATGCTGCCGCAGTTCCGTCTTCGGCTGGCCGGAGAAGAAGTAGTTCTGGGCATCCAGCGCGTCGTTCCGCATGAACTCGAAAACATCTCCGTGGAAGCCATTCGTGCCGGACTTGGTAATGGCATTCATCACTGCGCCGCTGAACTTCCCATATTCCGCGTCAAAGCTGTTGGTGATAAGCCGAAATTCTTCGACGGAATCAAGGTTGGGAACCAGGCCAGCCCCCAGATTTCGACCTTCACTAACGTCGCCGCCATTCACCAGAAAGGCATTGGCCGTCTCGCGCTGGCCATTTACCGAGATGTTGCCGACGTTTGAGAGGTAACCCGAGACCGGCCGGTCGCCACCGATTGTCCCAGCAGTCGTCGGCGCCACACCGGCCTGAAGGCCCAACAAATCCAGATAGCTGCGGCCATTGAGCGGCAACGCGAGCATCTTCTTCGAATCGATCACATCGCCAAGCTGCGTGCTCTCGGTCTCGACTTGGGCGGCGTTGGCGGCGATGGTAACTTGCTCATTGATACTGCCGACTTTCAGGGTAATGTCGATGCGGAGTTGGTCGTTTACCTGCAGCACGATGCCGGTCTGGTTGTACTGCTGAAAGCCAGCGATCGCGGCGCTTAGATTGTAGGTTCCCACAGGTAGGGCAAGAAAACGATAGGAACCGTCATCAGCCGTGGTGGTCGCCAGCGACAGGTTGGTCTGTGTGTTGGTGATCGTGATTCGTACGCCCTTGACAGCGGCTTGCGATGGATCGTGCACTGCCCCATTGATGGACCCGGTGACGTCAGCACGCAGAAGGCCCGGGGACAAGAACAACACCACGATGACAAAAATTGGAGCGAAGAACCTCTGACCACTTCTCATCACCCGTCTCCAGGAGCGGCAGTCTTCATCGACTACTCACCCAATGACACGTGCTTCTGCAGATCCGCACTGGCTTGCTTTGTGGCTCCAAAAGCTAAACCGGCCGCGGTACAGCACCGCCAACAAGATGATTTGGAAAAAGCTTGACGCGAAGTGTCCCATAAAATACTCAGAAGCACCCCTTACAGTCAAGATGAAAACTGTTTTCATCTGGTGGTACTCTCCAATGCACGAGCAGGGCGATGTGACTCAGACTCATGCGGCGCTCAAGTACGCAATGTCTGAGCGCAGGCCGAGGCGCAGAATCGATCTGAACACGAAAGTCATTTCACCTCTATGACCGTGAACCGACGCCGATTTGTCCACCTGTCTGGAGGGGTGCTGGCAGGTGTTTTGTTGCCCGCCTGGGGCCAACAGGCGAATCAGAGCAAAGTTGAAACACCGTCCAAGGCGCCCGGTTCCCACCAACCCTTCGACGCCTACTTTACCGATATTGCCAGGCAAGCAGGCCTCGTGCTGCCTGTGCTTTACGGCGAGGTGGACCACAAAGACTACATTCTGGAAACCGTGGGCTGCGGCTGTGCCTTCTTCGACTACGACAACGACGGTTGGATGGACGTTTTCATTCTGAACGGTAACCGGCTGCGCGGCGTTCCGCAGGGAACCACAAGCCGCCTCTACCGCAACAACCGCGACGGCACTTTCACTGACGTTACCGAGAAATCTGGTTTGGGTGCGGCAGGATGGGCATCGGCTGTGTCGGTGGGTGATTATAACAACGACGGTTTCGAGGATTTGTTCTGCACTTATTTCGGACAAAACAAACTGTATCGAAACAATGGCGACGGAACATTTACCGATGTCACCAGAGCTGCAGGACTCTGGAACGATCACCCCCGGTGGGGTGCTGGCTGCACCTTTGTCGATTATGACCGCGACGGGAACCTCGATCTCTTCGTCTCCAACTACGTTCAGTTCGATCTGGAGCATGCTTCGAAACCCGGCGCCAACGTCAATTGCACCTGGAAGGGAATTGCGGTGAATTGCGGCCCGCGTGGTTTGACGCCCGGAGTCAACTCTCTTTATCGCAATAACGGCGATGGAACCTTCACGGATGTAACTCAGCAGGCGGGCATATCCGCGGCACGGAACGGTTACGGCATGACCGTGGTGGCGGCGGACTTCAATGAAGACGGCTGGCCGGACATCTACGTGGCCTGCGACTCGACCCCGAGCCTGCTATTCATGAACCAGCATGATGGGAAATTCAAGGAGGAGGGAATCGCGCGCGGGGTTGCCCTCAGTGAAGATGGTAAGGAACAGGCCGGCATGGGCATCGGGGTTGGCGACTACAACCTCGACGGTCATCTGGATATCTTCAAGACCAACTTCTCCGACGATACCAATGTGCTCTACAAGAACGACGGCAAGGCCAACTTTGAGGACGCAACGTCCACTGCCAAGCTCGGCGTCGAAAGCCGTTACATTAGCTGGGGTACCGCATTGGCCGACTTTGACAACGACGGCTGGCCCGATATCTTCTTCGTGTCGGGAAGCGTTTATCCCGAGCTCGAAAAGAAGCTTCCCAATTATCCGGACAGGTGTCCGCGGACGATTTGGCGCAATCTGGGCGATGGATCTTTTCAGAGCGTGAGCGACGCCGGTCCGGGGCTGACCAGCCGTCATTCCAGCCGCGGCTGTGCGTTCGGTGATTTCGATAACGACGGAGACCTCGACATTCTTATCGTCAACATGAATGAACCGCCGTCTCTCTTGCGCAATGACGTGCGCGGGCAGAATCACTGGCTGAAAGTGAAACTCATTGGCACCAAGTCCAACCGGAGCGCAATTGGAGCCCGCGTGCTGGCGCGCTATGCGGGGAAGGTGCAGGCCCAGGAGGTCCTCAGCCAATCGAGTTTCTACTCTTCGAATGATCCGCGCTTGCATTTCGGACTGGGCTCAGCCATTTCGGCCGAATTGGAGATTCGCTGGCCGAACGGCAACAAGGAAGTTCATTCCAACATCGCGTGCGACCAACTCCTCACGGTACGGGAAGGTACCGGCATTGTTCCCAGTCTGGGTTGGCCCAAGCGTTAGCGGTGGTCGAACCTTCACTCAGTGGCTCGAGGGCTTGCCACGTAGTTTCTAGCGTCGACCCAGGCTTCGACATTCATTCAGCGAGTCCCTGTTCAAAAGCCCTGCAAGCCTACGAATAGATCCCAGGAGCTTCATGCCCGAGCTTCTGAACGTACTCAACGTATGACCCAGGATAAACCGTGGGATGGCGGTCCGTGCCTCTCTCACCGCCCAGTTCCAGCACACGTGAGCCGAGGCCGCGCAGGAACATGCGGTCATGCGATACGAAGATCATGGTGCCTTCAAAATCTTTGAGGGCGTCCACCAGCATCTCCTTGGTCGCAAGATCCAGGTGATTGGTCGGTTCGTCGAGCACCAGGAAGTTCGGTGGGTTGTAGAGCATGCGCGCGATGGCCAGCCGCGACTTTTCCCCGCCGGAGAGTGCGCGGATCTTCTTGTCCACGTCGTCGCCGGAGAACTGGAATGCTCCCGCTAGGTTCCGCAGCGCCCCGAGACTGTCCTGGGGGAAATCTTGTTGCAACTGTTCGATAACGGTGAGATCGGGATTGAGCGTGTCTAAAGACTGTTGCGCGAAGTAGCCCATCTGCAGGCTGGCCCCGAGACGCACGCTTCCGGCATCTGGAGCGCTGGCCCCGGCAATCATCTTAAGCAGAGTCGTCTTGCCCGCGCCGTTTCTCCCCATGACGGCCCAGCGCTCTCCGCGGCGGATGGTGAGGTTGAACCCTTCATAAATCACACGCGGGCCGTAACTCTTGTGCAGATTCTCAAGGACGGCTACCTGCTCGCCAGATCGTGGGGGGACACGAAACTTAAACTCCACCACTTGGCGCTTCTTTGGCAATTCGATCTTCTCGATCTTGTCCAAGGCCTTGATCCGGCTCTGCACCTGGGCCGCTTTGGCGGCGTGCGTCCTGAAGCGATCAATGAAGCGCTGCTCCTTGGCCAGCATCGACTGCTGCCGGGCGAATGCTGCCTGCTGGTTGCTCTCTCGGATCGCGCGCTCGCGTTCGTAGAAGTCGTAGTCACCCGAGTAGGTGATAATTTCGCCGCCATCAATCTCTGCAATCTTTGAGACCAGACGATTCATGAACTCGCGGTCGTGCGAGGTCATGAGCAGCGCGCCAGGAAATGACTTGAGAAACTGTTCGAGCCAGATGATGGATTCGATGTCGAGATGGTTCGTCGGTTCGTCCATCAGCAGTACATCTGGCATTCCGAGCAGGACCCGCGCCAGCGCAACGCGCATCTTCCATCCACCGGAGAGAGCGCCCACGTCGCCGTCAATCTGATCATCTTTGAATCCCAACCCATGGAGCACTTCCCGGGCTTGCGATTCGAGCGCGTAACCGCCTAAATGCTCGTACTCCTCCTGCACGTGACCGAAGCGCTCAAGAATGCGCTCCATTTCATCGCCTTTG
>Ga0335083_10010846_pt1 | contig 10970 bp, 12 predicted proteins | sample Lox_Sample_42_FD_206716 | JGI IMG/M metagenome (GOLD analysis project Ga0335083, IMG submission 206716) | Soil microbial communities from Loxahatchee National Wildlife Refuge, Florida, United States - Lox_Sample_4.2 | ecosystem: Environmental > Terrestrial > Soil > Wetlands | place: USA... | reverse complement strand
ATTGGTTGACTTTATATCCCGATCTTCTTATCGGTTTTTGAACCCGAAAAAATCAGCATCGCTAAAGAACTTCATTTGAATTACTTCGTCGCTCCGTATTTCCGGGATGCCGATTTTTTCTCCTGTTGCATCTACTGTTTCTCGTACAGCACTCCGACCCAGGATAGATACGCTCTCAAGTATGGAGACCATGCTCGCAGCACCCGCGAGGAACTCATCGTCATCTCCCGTGCGCGCTATCGCCACGAAACGGCCCCCAGTGCTCTCGGCTCTATCGCTTTGGCCCTTTCATCCATTCCGACTCCATCGCCGCATTCCGCTCCTCATCAGCCTCGATGGGGTCCATCGCCTCGTCAACCGACGCCGTTGCGCGTTCGGCGGCTGCATTCATTTCGTCTGCCGCCGCGCCAACATCGCCGTTGTCGTAACCCGGCGGCTGCAGCATATCCCTGAGCATCGCACTCAGTTCCGGCGTGTCCCACGGCAACCCGTGCTGCGTACGGACCTTGATATAGTGCCGCACTTCGGCATCCTGCTCCGACGTAAGCGGTAGCCCTCGGAACGTGGTTTGGGGGTCAGAGTCTGTCACGGCCATCTCCTGTTTCCGTCACACTTCCAGTGTAGCCCCGTTGCGGTCAGGATAGTTCTGAGGTGCTATTGGTCTAGCCATGCGAGCGCGTCCTGCAGGAACTCGCGAATCACCTCGATAGGAGACGCTACCGGGTCCGGCTTTCCTGGCAGCGCGTTCCACAGAGAGCCTCCGCCGGCACCGGCCGCACCGCAGCGATCGGCATCACAACTGGACTGCCAGAGGTGGCGTCGGAAATTCGGAGAGGTCGATAAGTGAAACCGCTGGAACCTGAGCTGGTCAGAGATCCAGCGCAGATGGCCGTCTTCGGTTACAATAAGAACTTCATTCGCCCTGTACGTGGCACAACACGATCTCAGTTGGCTCGTAGCGAATCCTCCTCCGACTGATCGCCCTCTGAGGCCGGCGATAACAGTATCCGTTGGACGTATCCCTATCCCGATCGGACCGGCATGGCTGGCTCCCGCGTCTGACTCATCCACTTGTCGCAAGACTCGCCGCCCAAACCGGGCGACGGCCATGACACCCGCGGTGCGAGGCCTCATCCGCCCGCGCGCTGCTCACCATTGCGCGGTGAGCGCCTGTGAACACTCGTAGCTTGCTTCTCGACGAGGCATCGCGCATTGATGTCTGGCAAATTAACCAGGACCCTTGAATGGCAAAAGAAGAACTGCTGGAACTCGACGGTATCGTTGAGGAAGTGCTTCCGGACAGCCGCTACCGCGTCACGCTCGACAATGGCGTCGTCGTGGGTGCGTACGCGTCCGGACGTATCCGCAAGAATCACATCCGCATCCTTGCCGGGGACAGGGTCACGCTGGAACTCTCGGTGTACGACCTCACGAAAGGAAGAATCAATTTTCGGCACAAAGACGAGCGCAGCGGCGGCGCAACGCAAAGGGCCGCGTTTCGCCGTCGTTGACCTGTCGGACGAGGATGTAGGCTGCGGCCCGGCCTCCGGCATCGCGCCAGGCGCATGGCCGTCGTCGACTGGCCTCACGCGCTTCGCGACCGGGATGAGAATCAGAGAGCTTTAGCTGTACAAGGGCGACAATCGGCGTAGCATTAACTCGTCAATCGCTCTACGGCCGTTCCCGGTGCCTCCCCAGTCGCCTTTCCAGCGGGATTCGGGCCGTTTACTTTCTTCGCAGACCGAACAGCGGCGGCCACCCGTGTAGAGACTGGATTCAGTCGCTCGCGCCCCCCCAATCCGCCGCGTACTGATGCGGCAGCAAAGGCAATCCATGACAACAGGTTTCCGTCTCTACCGTGGGCTCGAAATTTACCCGCTGGTCTATCCGCATCGCGCCACCGGGGCGAGGGGCGGCCGCAACTACGAAGAAGGTTTCGATGCTGCCGTGCGTATTCAGGAGCCGGAAAGTTCAGAAGGGACGTCGCGCAGCCGCGTATTCAGGCTTGTCGAGAGAACACCCTTCCAGAACGCCGGTGACGCACGCCGGGCGTCGACTGCATATGCAGTACGCCTCATCGACACCTGTCCAGAGAACACGACAGTGCTCGATCTGCAGCCGTGATTCGCGGTCCCTTGAGCACCGCGCCGCACTGGCAAACGTTCACAGTGAGGCATGCGGCAAGACAGGAGGCATACGAGAAAGCAATGCACTTTAATTCAACGCGGTTCCTCATTGACCCCACCCCACGTCGCGCCGACGGCGAGTATATGGCCCATGCCCGTATCAGCTGCAGTCGTGCTGACGGCGGAGAATATGACGTTCATCTGAGTGGCGATCTGGCGAGCTTCGAAGTACGCGACGACGCGATTGCCTACGCGAAGAACTGGGCACGGGAGTGGCTGGACGGGCGATTTGGCTGAGGAAGCCCGCGGCCATACGGCTTCACTCATGTGAAGAAAACACCTCGTGACGAGCCACCGCTGCGCCGGCTTCGACCGAAAGGCGACTCGCGCACTGCCACGACCGTTTGCACGATTTACAGCACAAACTCACATCCAGGAAAAGAAATTGACTACTGTAATCCCCAAGCTGAATGAACCCCTGGAAGTCGCGTTGCGCCGCTTCCGCCGTTCGATTGAGAGCACCGGCCTGATAAAGGAACTGCGCGCCAGGATGGCTTATGAAACACCGACAGCAGAGCGCAAGAGAAAAAAAGCTGCGGCTGTGGCTCGACTGCGCAAACAGATCAAGCGGTCATTGCCGCCCAGAAAGCTGTACTAAACCAGGCTGCCGTGACGCACAGACATGACTGGAAAACGTGCGCACTAATGGATGAGCTTACTGTCCGCAATGGATGCCCAAATTGATGCAGTCAGAGGGCGGACAGTAACCGGAGCTGATGCTCGCTTTCAGCCCCTTGAACTAGTGCGTAGGCCCGCATGTCGATGCGCTCGAGGATCGAAACAGATTCCAGTTCCGAGAAGTCGTTCCACGCGTCGTCCGCGATTGAGGTCGGCGCGCTGCGGGCTCTCGCGAACGATCGCAGGAGAAGGCTTGCCTCGCGGCGCAGGACGTGGCGGTGAGCGTTCAGAACATAGGGCGCACAACCGGCACGTAAAACGAGGTAGTACGGAATCGCGTCGCGATCGCTTTGCATGGAGGCCATACGAGCTCGGAAGAATGGGGGCGCTCAGTTTCGCGCGCCGCTGCCAGGCGGCACGCGTTGCCATGCCGAAGTCGGAGAGCACGTGCGGTTGGTTCGGCCTGGAAACACGGCTTGCGGCGGAGGATGCTATGGCTCCAGGGCAAGATTGGTGTGCCTCAATGTCATACCCTTCGGCGTAATGGAATGTCGGTCAAAACGACTGCACGTGCGGGCGAAGACAAGGGGATAAAGCTCTACCCCTCGTAGAGAAGAAGCGGGTGTGTCGACATTTTACTCACTCCACGCGGGACGACTCACTATACCCTGAAACGATCGGCGTAGGGGACACGCAGACTACCGCCAGAATCGAATTCACTGAGCGGTATCGACCTGCCCCAACGGTTAGTTCGGGCGCTGTGTTGTGTACGTTCAGCAGGCACAAGCGCATCTCCGGCTAGTGAGCGCATACCGACGTCAAGCACGAAGCTTGCTCGCGGGGCCAGCGCATTTTTCAGCGCTCACGAAAGGGCCTTGATTTTGCAGCGTTACCGGGATGATCCCGCAGCGCGCAGTTGCCCGAGACGGGCTGCCTTCGCTGCCTCCGGGTTCCCGGCGTCCGCTCCAACGTCGTCACCGTCCGGAACCATCGCCGCACACGAATGGTTCCGCTTCGTTTTCTTCGGATTCCATACGAATTTCCATCTGGCGTGGCGGGCAGCGAAATGGGAAGAACCGACTCGCCGTCACGGTCGCGTGCTCCGCGCGTGTGCGAGCATTCACCCCGCATGCGGACATTGCATACAAGGCGGCCGCACGAAGCGCCTCGGCGGCGGCGTCAAACGGAAATGCCTTGACTTTTATCGCGCTCTCGGGTATCGTGCGCTACTGAAATCTTCAAGAAGCGCGGTTGCTGCTCATCATTCACCGCACACTGCGGTACTCGTTGTCCTCTCCCCTCCTTGATCCTTTTTCCCCGCGTTCTTCGGGAGCGCACCTTTATCTCTGTTCATAATCAGGAGAATTCCATGGACACCGGTACCGTAAAGTGGTTTAACGACAGCAAGGGTTTTGGCTTTATCACGCCTGACGCGGGTGGCGACGATCTGTTCGCGCATTTCTCGGAAATTCGCGGCGATGGCTTCAAGACCCTCGCAGAAGGCCAGAAGGTCAGCTACGAAACGAAGCGCGGCCCCAAGGGCATGCAGGCATCCAACATCACCCCGCTGTAAGTCATCTGTGCATGTGCCGCCACGACGGCGGCACTGCCGACTCTCTCCCGTAACGGGGCCCACTGGTCACCGGTGCCAGGTGGCAAAACCACCTGCTGCCCGCCGACGATCGCCTACATGCCGTTTTGCCGGCCTCTTCAGGCGAGTGACCAGTTCCTTATCCCCGATCTGCAGCAAGCTGGACTCGCCCGAGAGTGGCAGGACTCCCCGCAAAAAAGGGTCAGTCACAAGCGTGCTTCTACTCTACGGCGCGCGTCTCAGTGTAGCCCCCCTGTATATTTGCTCACCGTGAACTCTGCCGAAACCTGGCGGTGCGTTTCGCCTATGGCGATAGCAGCATTGCGTGCTGTACGAGGCTCCCAGTCGATACCGACAGCATCTTCGGCCCGACCATTCCGAGGCAAGAGAAACATGTGCAGACCAGTCGTGTAGCAATCGTGGTCTGGAAGCCGCCTATTGACCTCGTTGACAAACTCCTCAGGGCTTATAACGGGCTTTCGCATAGCACACCTCCTTATGACCTGCCCCATCGTAGCATGTCAGCCTCACGTGAATTTCCAAACCACGTTGAGAGAAAACTCGATCCATGATGGTCCCGAGAGCATGGCACGGCATCCGGCCAGCTAACCTTCTGCACATGATGCGGAGTTCGACATGCTCGATCGCCTGTCTGCAGATATCAAGCGCAGCGCGCAATGACGCTTTGGCGCCGGCCGGGCAGCCTGTCTCGCAGACGCCCCATCTCACGCACTTCGCCATTTCCTTAAACTTCGCGCTGGGGATGGCCTGGGAGCGCGGCCACCAATGCCATCCGAGCTTGTTCATTCCCGCGGCACCACGCATACCAGCCCGACCAAGAGGATGAAGCGGCATTTCATAGTCCAGCGCCGGATAAGCCGGATCGCCACCCAGACCCGCAACGCCGAGGAATTTGTCGACGCGATTGTAGTAGGGCTCTAGATCGGCGTAGCTGATCGGCCAATCACAACATCTCATTCGTCGTAAGGTGTAGACATCTAACTTTCTCGCACGGGAGGATTCAACTGCCTTTGGTGCTGGCAGTTTCGTGCGAGACAAACGCATATGCAAATACCGAATTAGCGATACTGGTATGCCCGTCCGGCATAGCTCACGAATCCCCTGCGCAAGGGCGATTATCACATCCAACGGCGGTGTGCTGACTAGCGCTCGGCGCAATTGTAATCAGGGAAAACGCTTATGTTACCAAACCAACGGTCGCAGTGTACCGAGGAGCACCACTTGCATTTATCGGGTTTATACCGATTGATACCACAAATACGGAGTTTTTGAACTGACCGCCCGGCGGCAAACTCGAAGCCTTTCCAGACAATATGCCAGCCGCCTCGCCGGCTCGACCTCGACGCCGTTCAGACGTTCGGCCGGCTGCCAACCCCGGCAGCTTCACGCATGCGGCCGAGGTGCGGTATACGGCTCGCCGCTATCCCGCGGCTTATACGAGAGTGCGTACAACGGAAAAATAGGGATATCGAATCGGACTACTTATGATATTCAGCAGTCGTTCGATTAGCGCGCAGGGGTGCCATGATGTCTTAGGCATCAAGACGATGGCGCTGGCAACCCCACCGCGAATGTAAGTTGAATCTGCAACTCAACTGCGTCGATCCAAACAGCATCCCAATCCTCGAAACCTGGCGCCTGCGACATTGTAAACACAGCAGGGGTCCAGGCGGGTAGGATGCGGGTTGTTGTAGTGCTTGCCAGTTCACGCTCCATCTCCGATTTTCTGAAGACGGACGACCTTCACAGTTTTGTGAATTCCAGACAGGGGCTACAGAGCATGGGCACGATGTACTCGATTCCTGACAGTTCCCGATTCTCCCTCGTTCTCATCAAGCCGACCCATTACGACGATGACGGCTACCCGATCCAGTGGCTCCGCTCCGTCATGCCCTCCAATACACTCGCTTGTATGTATGCGCTCGCTGATGACGCGCGAGAGCGAAAGCTGCTGGGCCCTGGCGTGCATTTTGAGGTCGAGACATACGATGAAACCAACCAGCGGGTGTGGCCAGAGCGCATCATTCGTGACCTGAAGACAAAGGGTGGGAGATCGATGATTGGTCTGGTCGGTGTCCAGTCGAACCAGTATCCGCGCGCACTCGACCTCGCCCGCCAGTTCCGTGCCGCAGGCTTGCCGGTTGCGATTGGTGGCTTCCACGTTTCTGGCTGCATCTCCATGCTGCCCGAGATGCCCGCTGAGCTTAAGGAGGCTCAAGCAATGGGTGTGGCGCTCTTCGCTGGGGAGGCCGAGGAACGGCGTCTTGATGAAGTCCTTCTCGATGCGTGGAATGGCGCAATGAAGCCCCTGTACAACTTCATGGACACGTTACCCACGCTCGAAGGCGCTCCCCAGCCCTTCTTGCCGCGCAAGCATATCGAACGCACGGCCGGCACCTATACCTCGGTTGACCTTGGTCGTGGCTGCCCGTATCAGTGCTCGTTTTGTACCATCATCAACGTGCAGGGTCACAAGAGCCGCTTTCGCACCCCCGACGATCTCGAGAAAATCATCCGCGAGAACGCAACGCAGGGCATCGACCGGTTCTTCGTTACGGATGACAATTTCGCCCGCAACCACGACTGGGAGGTCCTTCTCGACCGCGTCATCGAACTTCGGGAAAAGGAAGGCATTCACTGCGGCTTCACGATCCAGGTCGACACGCTCTGTCACAAGATTCCAGGCTTTATCGAAAAGGCAACGCGCGCGGGTGTGCGTCGCGTGTTCATCGGGCTCGAGAATATCAATCCCGAGAATCTGATCGCGGCGAAGAAGCGGCAGAACAAGATTACCGAATACCGCGCCATGCTGCAGAAGTGGCGCACCCACGGCGCGATTACCTACGCTGGCTATATCATCGGCTTCCCGGCGGACACGAAAGAATCGATCCTGCGCGACATCGATATCATCAAGCGTGAATTGCCAATCGACATTCTCGAATTCTTCATGCTCACCCCGCTTCCGGGCTCCGAGGATCATCAGACGATGATAAGGAACGCTGAGTGGATGGATCCGGACATCAACAAATACGACACCAACCACCGGGTCACGCACCACCCGAAAATGTCGGACGCTGAATGGGAAGAAGCGTATCGGTGCGCCTGGAGCACGTTCTATTCGTATGAGCACATCCGCACGATCGTCAAGCGGGCAGCGCAGATCCCGAACGGCCGACCGAAGACGATCATGCGAACAATCGCCTGGTTCAGACTGATGATCGAACACGAGGGTGTGCATCCGCTCGAAGGGGGAGCCCTGCGGATGAAACACCGCCGCGACCGCCGTTGGGGGCTACCGGTCGAATCGCCGCTTCGCTTCTATCCGCGCTACTGGAGTGAGACCGCTGTCAAGGCGATAAAATATCTGCGCTTCTACCTCAGGACAGAGGCTATCCTCAGGGAAGTCATAAAGGCACCGGAGCGATCCGCCTACACGGATATTGCCATCACGCCGCTGCAGGAAGAGGAGTTCGAGCAGCTGGGACTCTTTCACGCCACAAGCGGCGGCGAGGCAGCGCTGGCTGTCCACCACCGGCGTATTGCCATCCGGTCATCGGGCCCGTCTACAGCGTGATATCGTCGACACACATCGGCGGGCGCGGTGTCAAGTGAGCAAGCCATACCCTCGGCTGCGAGCAGCCGACTTCGCTTTTACTGACCGAATGCAGTCGCCGGGCGCACGGTCTCACCATCCCAGTCTGCCAGCACGACCGATGCGCCCGACAAAGCAAACGCCCTGGCCGTCGCGAGACCAAGCCCGGAGCCCGCACCCGTGACGAGTGCGACCTTGTTCTCAAAAGATATATTCACAATCAGCTCTCTCCACGTGTACGGATACGGTCCTGAGCGAGGCTACGCGCCGCTTGCGCGGCGATTGCTCATGGCGCACGGAGAAGCGGCTCCGTGCGCCGGAACCACGCTGATGCGCGTGCTGCCCGATCAACCGTCTACGCGTCGGCCTTCGATGGGATAGTTCGGATCCGTATAACCAGGCGTCGATGCATGGCCTGGAGAAACCAGACTGTCGACAAACTTTTCGTCGTCCGGTCCCAGTTGCAGCGACAGCGCCTCGACGTAACTGTCCCAATGCGCTTGCGTGCGTGGCCCCGCGATGGCGGAACTCACAAGCGTGTTCCTGAGTACCCACGCAATGGCGAACGCAATGGAGGTGGTTCCTCGCTCAGCGGCATACGCCGCGACTTTCTGTGCGATGGCGAGGGATTCCGGGCGCCATTCGGTCTGCTGAATACGTTTGTCACCGCGCGCAACACGGGAGTCGGCAGGCGGTGCGCCGTCGAGTGCATATTTGCCGGTCAGTACACCTCGCGCGAGCGGGCTGTAGGGCACGACGCCAATGCCATAGTGCCCGGCAGCAGGCATCAGTTCGACTTCGGCCGTGCGGTCGACCATGTTGTAAACCGGTTCGATTGCAACGGGACGATCAATGCCGAGCTGATCGCTCAGGCGCACGATCTCCGCAATACGCCAGGCGCGGAAGTTGGACAGGCCGAAGTAACGCACCTTGCCCTGGCGAATGAGGTCGCCGATTGCCCGAACCCCTTCTTCGAGCGGCGCGTCAACAAGGGAGCGGTGAAAGTAGAGAACGTCGATGTAGTCAGTGCCGAGACGCTTCAGGCTGGCGTCGACCGTCTGGAAAATCCACTTGCGTGACTGCCCCTGTTCGTTCGGACGCGCCATTGCCGACGCGGGGTAGCCAAACTTGGTTGCGACGATCCAGTCGTCCCTTCGTTGCGCGATGGCCCGACCGACGATTTCTTCAGACCGGCCTGCGTGATAGACATCGGCGGTGTCGAGAAAATTGACGCCCTGGTCGAAAGCCTTGTCGATGATCCGGCGCGAGGTCGCTTCGTCCGTTTCGCCCCCAAACATCATTGCACCCAGGCAGAGGGACGACACCTTGAGGGCGCTGCGCCCCAGATACCGATAGTCCATTCTCAACATCTCCATGCAGGCTGGGCCCGCGGTTAGCCAGAACATTCACGCCGGAAAGGGCGCGTCAGCCGGCGCTTCGATCGCCGTCCGCATCGAGGATGATAGGTCGATGGTATCTAGTGATAAAGCCAGTAAAACGGCAAACTCCCATGAACTGAATTCATGAATCGCGTGTCAGTCCCTGGACTTTTCTTCACGATAGCGGATCGCATCGATGATCACGGTCATCGCTCGCGAGAATTCGCGTCGGGTCGCATAGCAGGCGTGCAACCCCGGAAAGGTGGGGCACCAGTCTTCCAGAACCTTCACGAGGCGACCTGCTTCGACATGCGGCTGGGCGAGGTCTGCCGGAACGTAAGCCAGGCCATATCCCGACAACGCGGCAGCCAGCATCGGGTAGGTCCCGTTGAAAGCGAGTTGTCCGTCCACGCGCACCTGCACTTCTCGGCGGCCTTTCTTTAACTCCCATGCGTAAAAGCCGCCCAGCGTCGGCAAACGCAGATTGATGCAGTTGTGCGCAGTCAGATCCTGGGGCTTTTTGGGACTCGCACGCGTCTTCATGTACTCCGGCGCCCCGACGATTGCCATGCGCATTTCGGGCGCCAGACGGACTGCGATCATGTCTCTCGCTACCTGGTCGCCGTGGCGAACGCCGATGTCGTATCGATCCGCCACGATATCGGAGAGGCCATAGTCGGTGATGATCTCCACTTTGAGGTCTGGATATTTATGCAAGACGGGCGCTAACCGGGGCCATAGGACCGTCTCGGTCGCGTAATCGGTGGCCGTGATGCGGATCGTGCCCGCCGGCTTGTCCCGAAACTCTGTCACAGCCGCCAGTTCGGAATCGATCTCTTCAAAGCGGGGTGTGATGACCCGAATGAGGCGTTCGCCTGCTTCCGTTGGCGCGACACTGCGCGTGGTTCGGGTCAGTAGCCGCATGCCGAGCCGGGTTTCGAGTGCGCGAATCGTATGGCTCAAGGCCGATTGCGATACGCCAAGTTGAGCGGCAGCACGCGTGAAGCTGCGCTCGCGCGCGACGGCAATCAGAGCAAGCAGGTCGTTGTAGCTTTCGCGACGCATTGATGAGCTCGTTTCATAGGTGTTTGCTGATTCTAGCGCCTAGTCGATGATGAGGGGTACGTTAGATTTCCGATGCGGCGCATCGCCGGGCCACCCTGTGGCCCTGCTGCGATCGGATGTCAAAGCACAGCGCCTATTCTCAGTTCGAAAGGAAAACTGGTGTGGAAAGTCTGGATCACGCGTCCTCCGTCAACCTTCTCGCCGGAATGGACACCGTTTCACCTGCCCTTGAGCGCTATACGAACGATGTGGTGCTGGGCAATCTGTGGAAACGTCCGCAACTCTGCGCACGGGATCGCAGCATCGTCACGCTGTCAGTATTGATTGCGCGCAATCAGAGCACAGAGTTACCGTTCTATCTCGATCTCGCCCTCGACAGCGGCCTCCAGCCCAGCGAGATTTCGGAAATCATCACGCATCTCGCCTTTTACTCCGGGTGGCCCACAGCGACCGCGGCCGTGAAGGTAACGAGCGCCGTTTTCGAGAGACGTGGGATGACGGTGACGCAACTCCCGCCT
>Ga0335083_10010845_pt1 | contig 10970 bp, 10 predicted proteins | sample Lox_Sample_42_FD_206716 | JGI IMG/M metagenome (GOLD analysis project Ga0335083, IMG submission 206716) | Soil microbial communities from Loxahatchee National Wildlife Refuge, Florida, United States - Lox_Sample_4.2 | ecosystem: Environmental > Terrestrial > Soil > Wetlands | place: USA... | reverse complement strand
CTTGCCGATCACAAAGCCGGCCGCCAGTCCGCCCAGGTGGGCCGCATTGTCTGTCCTAAGCGACGAGAACAAGAATCCAATCAGGAAAATCGTCACCACCCAGGAAATCAAGCGGGAACGCATTTCGCGCATCATCAGACCGCCGCGCTTGGTGGTGAGGGCAATCAGGATTCCTACCAAGCCCAGAATAGCGCCGCTGGCGCCGATGGAAAAATGGCCGGTGATCGCGCTAAAAAAGAAGCCGACCACGCCCATCAACACATAGGCGAACAGGTAGCGCGCGGAACCATAGACCTCTTCGACGATCGGTCCGAGATCCATCAGGACCATCATGTTGAAAGCGATGTGGATGAGGCCGCCATGGAGAAACATGGCGGTCACGAGGCGGTACCACTGGTGGCCGACGAAGATGCTCTGACCATAGCTGGCCCCAAGCCGATACAGGGTTTCGCCATCCATGCCCCAGAGAATGCTGAGACCGCCACCGCCGCCGGCATGAAATGTGCCCATGAGTTCGACGGCGAAGGCAATGACATTAAGGATAACGATGGCAGTGGTGACAGGTGCGTGGCCGCCGAATAGTTCAGCGAGGCCTTTGCTCCAGGCGGCCAGGCCGAAGCGGAGATTGGCGCCACATTGATGGCAGCGGTTGGCGTTGATGCCGACAAGCGCGCCGCAGGAAGGACAGAGCTGGGGTCGGCGTTCACCGCCACCGAACATTCCGGAGAAAAGACTCTTCCAGCGTTGAAGACGGATCTGCCACTGATAGGGAAGGGGCAACACTCCTCCTTGCGCGGGATGTTGACCGTTCTATAATACCGGAAACGCGCGAAAGACGTTGGCGCGGAGGAGCTATGGATAAATTTGAAGAGTTGGGCCGCCGGCTGGACGAAGAACTCTCGCGCCTGCGGAAATGGGTGGAAGACGAAGTGCAGCCGGAGACGGAAAAGAGGAGCGCTCAGTTTCTGCGGGAAGTGTCGGAGAAATTGGCGGAAGCCTCCAGGAAACTGGAATCGCGCGTTGAAGCGCGAAAGGTGCAACAGAATCCGCCGGAACCACCGAAGCCACCTCAATCGTGACCCGTTCCCGGCCACTCGTAAGACTCGCCGTACTATGCGTCAGCCTGGCCGTGGCGGGGTGCGCTTCGCGGCGTTCCGCAAGCAAGCACCCGCGGCCTGTTGCTGCGCCGAGTCAACCGAGCGCTCCCGAATCGACAGCAACAACGGCGAACCCGCCAACCGCTCCGCCAGCCGCTTCTAAGCGTGGAAAGACCCCACCGCCACCAGCTCCCGTCGGATATATGGAGGAAGGGAACGCGTCGTGGTACGGGAACCCATTTCACGGGAGGCACGCGTCAAACGGCGAAATCTATGACATGTATAAGCTGACGGCGGCGCATCGCACGCTGCCGTTCGAGACGATGGTGAAGGTGACGAATCTGAACAACGGGAAGACGACCACGGTGCGCATAACGGACCGGGGGCCGTTTGTGGCGAACCGGATCATCGATTTGTCGCTGGCGGCAGCGCGGGAGATCGAGTCGGTGGGACCGGGCGTGGTGCCGGTGCGGCTGGAAGTTCTGGGAAACGTCGACGTAACGGCGGGATTTTTTACCGTGCAGGTGGGCGCGTTCAAGAACATGGCGAACGCCGAGCGACTGCGTGATCGTCTGAGCGTGACCTACTCGCCGATCTTCATTCAGCAGTATGATTCCCCCGACGGAACGTTCTATCGAGTACGAGTCGGGAAGGTCTCGGGCGAAGAGGCAGCGCGAGGCTTTGCGGAACAGTTGCGAGAGAAGGAAGGGTTCACGCCAATGGTGGTGCGGCTGGATGAAATTCCGGCGGGAGCGAACTGATGGACGAGAATTGCCTGTTCTGCAAAATCGGGGCGAAGAAAATTCCGGCAAAGATCGTGTATGAAGATGACGACGTGTTCGCTTTCGAGGACATCAGTCCGCAAGCGCCGACGCACGTACTGATCTGCCCGCGGAAGCACTTTGCGGCACTGCACGATGCCACACACGCGGATGAGGCAATGCTGGGGAAATTGCAAATGGTGGCGGCCAAGTTGGCAAGAGAGCGGAATCTGCTGTCGGGCTACCGGACGGTATTCAATAACGGGAGCGGCGCGGGACAATCTGTCTTTCACCTGCATTTACATCTACTGGGCGGCCGGAATTTCCGCTGGCCGCCAGGATAGAGGCATCTCTCTAGAGCGGTGGGGCAGCCTCGGCGGAAAAGCGCCGGGCTCTGACAGCGGCACAGAGATCACGCATGGCGTGTTGAGGATCGTCCGGCCCGAACGAGAGGTACTTCGCCAAGGACTGCAATGGGGCGGGAGAGTCTCCCCAGCGAGCATAGAGCCGCGCCAACAAGAGATAGGCGATCGCAAGATCGGGGTCGCGGAGGATTGCGGCCCGCGCCGATTTTTCCGCTTCCACCAAGCGATCCTCGTCATAAAGAACCGCGCTCAAGTACATATGACCGGTGGCGAAGGGAACGAGTGGCGGGCAGACAAGGTGCTCGACTCCTGCGACGTCTGCGCAACGGTGGAGATGGTCTCTGGGTAAGGCGGGCGGAGAGAGCCAGTGTTCGGGGCCGGGAGAGTTCACTGTCAGAAGGACGGCAGCATTGGCTACGCGCCTCGAACGCACCAGTTACGCGATAGACCAAGAAACTACACGAGCAATAGCCATGCCAGAATCGTGATTGAAAGAGCCTGGAATGAAATGGCCACAAGCGGAACAGAACAGAGCAGATCCAGGAAACTTGGGATTTACGCGCTCTCGGAGCACCGATGGTGTGGTGTGTTTTTTTCTCAACCAGGAGTGAGTATTGCGGGAAGTCGCTCAGTTACTGGATGAGAAATAAGGATGGCCCGGGCGGGGTTGACTTTGTGACGTTGAGTTGCCGCGCTAAAATCAAGGGCTTGCCAAGGAGGCAGAATGGGCCGGATTGGTTTCCAAAGCCGCTTCACCAAAATCTTCGCGATGTTGTTCGCCGGAGTGATTGTTTTGTTTGCGGCGCCGGAGCAGATCTCCGCGCAGACGAAGGCAGACGCGGGGAAGATGCAGGAACTAACAGTAGATCGCATTTACGCGCAGCCGAGCTTGAGCGGGCGGTTGACGCGCGGCGTGGCCTGGGCGCCCGACGGAAAGAAGATCAGTTTTTTCGAGTCGAAGGGACAAGGGAAAGACGCCGAATTGTGGGAAATGGATGCGGCGACAGGCCAGAGAACCTTACTGGTGGCGGGGGACAAGTTGGCGTCGATCCTTCCTACGCCCGCGGGAAACGGGTCGCAAGCGACGGGCGCGGGGAGGCACGCGCCGGCACAGTACCAATGGGCACCGGCGGGGGATGCGCTGCTTCTGGAAGGAGCGAACGCATTGGCCTGGTTTGATTTGAAGACGCAGACGGGGCGCGTGCTGGTGTCGGGGAAAGAAGAACTGACCGACGTGAAGATCTCGCCGAACGGACAATACGTGAGTTTTGTGCGCGAGCACAACTTGTGGCTGGTGAGTACGGCGGACGGGAAAGAGCGGGCATTCACGACGGGAGGAACGGAAGCGATTCGGAAAGGGGAGCTGGACTGGGTCTATCCGGAGGAATTAGAGCTTTTTACGGCGTATTGGTGGGCGCCCGACTCGAACTCGATTGCGTACCTGGAGATGAATGAGAGCAAAGTGACGCAATTCCCGCTGGTGAATTTCGAGTCCTACACCGGAGAAGCAGAGGAGCAGAGGTATCCGGTGGCAGGAGGGACAAATCCGGTCGTGCGCGTTTTGGTGGGCAGCGTGAATGGCGGCGAAGCGCGGGCCGTGGACATTGGCTCGGAGACGGATATTTATGTTGCCCGCGTGAATTGGCTGCCAGACGCGAAGCGCGTGGCCATTCAGCGGCTCAATCGAAGGCAGGACCAGCTGGATTTGTTGGTAGGCGATGTGAGCAATGGGAAGTCGTCCCTGTTACTTAGCGAACGGGATTCGGCGTGGATCAATGTCAGCGACGATCTACACTTTTTGAAAGATGGGAAGCGGCTTTTGTGGACCAGCGAGCGCACCGGGTACCGGCACATCTACCTGTATGGAATGGACGGCAAAGAAATCGCACAGTTGACGAAGGGAAATTGGGAAGTCAGCGCGGTTGCAGGCGTGGACGAGGCGAAGGGAGTGGTGTATTTCACGGCGAAGGAAAAATCTCCGATGGAGAGCCACCTGTACCGCGTGGGAATGAATGGGAACGGGTTTGGGCGGATCACCAAGGAAGACGGAACGCACATGGTGAATTTGTCGCCGAGCGCGGACTTCTTTGTCGATACTTATTCAAACACATCGCAGCCACCACGGCAGGATCTGTATCGAGTGGAGGGAGGGAAGACGGCAACGCTGAACGAGAATGTGGTGGCAGAGCTGGCGAACTACCACTTGTCGCCGGTGGAATTTTCGACCGTGCCGGCGAAGGATGGGACGTCGCTGAATTGTTTTCTGATCAAACCGCCGCAATTCGATCCGTCGAAGAAGTATCCGGTGATTGTCTATACATACGGTGGCCCTCATGCCCAGGTCGTGACCAACGCGTGGATGGGGGGAACGATGCTATGGCATCAGATGATGGCGCAGAAGGGGTATGTGATTTTTGCGCTGGACAACCGGGGGTCGGCCGGGCGGGGGCACGTGTTCGAAACGCCCATTCATTACCGGTTTGGCGTGGACGCTCTTTCCGACCAGCGCGACGGCGTGGCTTGGTTGAAGAAGCAGCTGTGGGTCGACGGCGCACGAATCGGGATCTGGGGGTGGAGTTTCGGCGGCTTCATGACCACGAGCGCGATGCTGGAGGCGGCGGACGATTTCAAGGTGGGATTTGCGGGCGGCCCGGTGACGGATTGGCATTTCTACGATTCAATCTACACGGAACGATACATGGGATTGCCGAAGGACCACGAGAAGGTCTACGAGGATTGCTCGCCGGTGAAGTATGCGACGGGACTCAAGGGCAAGTTGTTGATCGCGCATGGAACGGGCGACGACAACGTGCACTACTCGAACACGCTGGCGCTGATCAACGATTTGATTAACCAGGGGAAGTACGTGGAAGTGATTGCAGCGCCGGGGCGCGGACATGGGGTGAGCGACCCCGCGGCGCGGAAGATTGTCTGGAGCCGGGTGACGCAGTTCTTCTTAGACAATTTGTGAAATTCGCTGCCGGCTGTGCCACTGCGGCCAGGATGACAGGGATCTGGATGGCAGACAAGGCGCGATGTCTGAGATCGCTTCGCCGAAGGCACTGAGGGTAAGGCTTCGTTGCACAATGCGCTCCTCAGGGCGACAGATCTGCCTGGATTTCAGCCCAGGCGGAAGTCGCGATCGCCGAAGTGCTACTTGGAATCGAGGTCGACGTCTTTGATGGGAAGATCCCAGTGGGCGTCGAGGATTTCGAAGCGCCGTTGCTCCTCTTTTTTGTAGGTGTCCTGGTCGGGATACAACTGCTTGATCAGAGCGGCAGAATCGAAATTGTCGTGGGCCACGGCGGCGTTTTTGTAGACGATCGTGACGCGGTAATCCCAACGGCCATCTTCGGTGGTGTGATAAACGGGGGCGACGGCCGAGACGCGGAGCATGCGGCCCATCTCGACTTCTTTCTTCAGCAGAGGGTAGTGGTTCTTCTTAAAGAGTGAAATGAACTCATCGGCGTGGCCCCACTTCGTCTTGTAGTAATACTCCACGACGAAGGGTTTGTCGGAGGAGGGAAGGGTCTGCGCGCGGAGATGGCCCATTACGCCGAAGACCAGGATGCACACGGCGACAAGAAGGATGAAGAGCAACGTGGTACGAAGCCAGGAAAACTGAGCGACCATAAAGGATCCTCCCCGAACGAAGCGAAGACGAGATTGTATCGCGAGTGGGGGCCGACGAAAGTGACGAAGAGCAATTATAGGGCTATCAGCAGTCTTAGTACGCGGCCCGGGTGAGGCGATCGCGAATGGCGGCCCATTCGGGCGTTTCCGGAGGAAATTCCACGGCAATCCAGTCAAGGTCTTCGCGATCGAAATCGTGCAGGCGGCGGTAAAGCTGTGCGGCATAGGCCTGCGGCTGATCGGGCATGCGCAAGGATCGCGCAGACTCGGCTTTGTGGGAAAGCCAGAGATAGGCGCCTCGGCCGGTTTGAGGAAGCCGGCCCTGTGTGACGAGGAGGACTCGGGTGCTTGGACTGTAGTGCTTCTTGTGCTGGCCAGGCGAACGGTGGGAGCCCGCCGTCGATTCGGGAGCGGCGACAGCGTCTTCGACGAAAGCCATGCCGGGGCGTAGAACCTCGAGCCCGTCTTCCGTGACCGCGACGACGGTGGATTCCAAGCCGACTTCGCAGGGCCCGCCGTCGAGGAGGAAGGGAGTTTCGTCACCGAAAGCATCGCGCACGTGTTGGGCTGTGGTCGGGGAGAGGTGGGTGAAGCGATTGGCGCTGGGAGCGGCGATAGGGACCTTGGCGGCGCGTAGAAGAGCAAGGGCGACGGGGTGGCGGGGAATGCGAAGGCCAACAGTGAGAAGTCCGGCAGTCACTTCGTCTGGAACAATCGATTTTTTGGGCACGACGAGCGTAAGTGGACCCGGCCAGTATTCGCGGGCGAGGCGATCGGCCTCATCGGGCCAGTCGGCGGCGAATTCGCGGGCCTGATCGATTGAGGCGACATGGACAATGAGAGGGCTGGTCGCGGGACGTTGCTTGAGCGCGTAGATTTTTCGGACCGCGGCGGGATCGAGGGCGTTGGCGCCGAGGCCATAGACGGTTTCGGTGGGGAAAACGACAAGTCCACCGGAACGAATGATGTCGGCGGCTTTCTGAACGTCGGCGGAATCAGGCATGACGTGATTCCATTGTCGCAGATTCGAGCGACACGCGCGCTACCGCTGAGGCGGCTCGCCGTGAGCGAAGACGGTGACGGGATCGCCATGGTACGTGGTGCGCTGCCATTCGCGGAAACCGAGTTTCTCCGCGAGGCGAATCGATGCGGCATTGGCCGAGTCGATGATGCAGCAGGTCCGCGACAGGGGGAAATTGGCACGAAACCAGTTTTGGGCGGCGTGGACAGCCTCAAAGCCATATCCGCGTCCGTGAAAGGTGGAGCGCAGGACCCAGCCCATTTCCGGCATGCCGATGAGAGAAGGCGTGATGTCGCGCATCTGCTCGGCGTAGCCGACTTCACCAATGAAGTCTCCAGAGGACTTCTCTTCGACCGCCCAGAAACCGAAGCGCATCCAGAGCCAGTGGCCGGTGTAACGGAGCAGGCGCGCCCAGATTTCTTCGCGGGTGCTGGGCTTGCCGCTGATGTAACGAAAGACCTGAGGATCGGTCCACAGAGAGAAGGAGTGCTCGAGGTCGTCGCGACGGTGAGGACGGAGGCGAAGGCGCGGCGTTTCAACGATCGGGATTTCAGCAATAGCCATGAGAAACCTCTGGAAGAGCATACCCAACCGGGGACGGACTCGGCGAGAATCGAGCGGGACTATCGGTCCAGTGATGTCAGATAACCTGATTAGAATCAGCAGGTGGGACGCTCGATCGCGTAGCGTAGCAGTCAACGGCAGGTACTGGAACGAAATTTCCGGAAACATCGTGCGGATTAGGCTCGTATTATGGAGCAGATCGGGGGAGGTGTGTCTATGAAACGTCTCGTCCTCGGAATGGCACTGGTCGGCCTGGCAATCCCAACGTTGGCGGGGAATACCAAATCGGAAATTGTGTTGGCGGGAAAGCCGCACATGGAGTTTGAGTGTCCGGCGAACACGCCGTTGCGGCTTCACGTGCGCTCGGGAGAGATCCTGATTGTGGGCACCGACGACACCAAAGTGACCGTAGACCTGGCAGGGAAGAATGTCGACAAGATTCAGGACGTGAAGGGCCGGTTTCTGGTGGCGAACAATGTGGCGGAGTTCCATCTGACGGGCGGGCCAAAAAATGAGTTGCAAATCATCATTCACGTGCCGAAAAACTCGGATTTGACGGCGCGCGTTTATGCGGGAGACGTGAGCGTGCATGATGTGGTGGGGAATAAGGATCTGGAATTGAAGGCGGGACAACTGACGATTGGCGTGGAGAAGCCTGAGGAGTATGGGGATGTGGATATGTCGGTGAACGCGGGCGACCTGGACGCGGAGATGTTTGGGGACTCGAAGAGCGGGTTGTTCCGGACCGTATCGCGGAAGGGCGAAGGGAAATACAGACTGCGTGCGCATGTGGGGACGGGCCAGCTGAGCGTGCGGTAAGCGCGATTGTCGATTGTGATTCAGGGCGCCATGGGGGCCACTCTGGTGAATGGCACTCCCAGCTAATCGATGCCCTGGATGCGCAGGCTGACGAGCTGATCGATGGAAAGGTCCTTGATGCCCCGGGACTTCATGGCGGAGATGTATTCCGGCGTAACGCCGTGGATGCGCATGGCGATCAACTGGTCGGGATCCGGATGCTTGTAGCCGAGACTCTGCAGCTTTTCGATGAATTCGGGTGTCACACCGTGAATGCGGAAGGCAATCAGCTTGTCGATGTCGAGTTTGTCGTAGCCTAACTTCTGCAGCTGGGCCATCCATTCGGGTGTGGCACCGTGGATGCGCATGGCAATGAGCTGATCTTCGGTGGGTTGATAGCCGGCGCTGTGGAGGGAACGGACCAGTTCGGGAGTGACGCCGTGGATGCGGAAGGCGACCAGCTTATCGCAATCCGTGACATTGATGCCTGCCTCGCGCAGTTCCTTGATGAATCGAGAATTGACGTTGAAGATGCGGAAGGCGATGAGCTTGTCCGTGTCGAGGCCCTGCAGGTGCTCGCCCTTCATTTCGCGAGCGAAGTTGAGGCTGACGTCCATCACCGCCATGGAGAACTGCTTATCGTCATCGATCCCGGTGAAGCCCAGGGACTTCATGTCGGCAGCGTATTTGGAATCGGCTAAAAAATGGAAGACGCCTGCACCCTCGCCATTGTCGAGATAGCCTTGGCAGTCGAAGCTTCCGGCGTCGCGGGTGATGGTGAACTTCACTTCCTGCTTGCCCGGCTTGGTGACGTCGAGTCCAACGAAGGCGCTGACAGGCCAGTCCGACTCGTGCGTGGAATTGTGGCCATGCTGATGATGGATCAGAGCAAAGGCCACCTTGCCCGGTTCGTCGGAGCGGTGAATGGTCCAACTGCCAGTGAAGGATTCCGTGGCGCGAGAGACCAGGCCGAAGAGCAGTGCGCACACAACGAGTACGTACGCGACGATTCCGTCACGGCGATTCATGATGTTCCTCCTGGATGGTTTCTATTCGGCGTCGAGAACGCCGGCGTGCTTCAGCGCGATCAGTTTGTCGAGAGTGAGATCCTTAAAACCATGACTACGAACCTTGGCGATGAATTCCGGTGTGATGCCCTGGATTTTGGCGGCGGTGGCGTCCTCGGCGTCGACCTTGAAGCCCTGGGACTGCAGTTCCTTGATGTAAGCGGGAGTGACACCCTGGATCTTGGCACCGACGATGGTGTCCGCATCGAGGTTCTCTCCGGTGGCGGCACGCATTTCCTTGACGTATTCCGGAGTAACACCCTGGATCTTCATGCCGACGATATCGTCGGAATCGACCTTAAGGCCGAGGTCGCGCATTTGCTTGACATACTCAGGGGTGACGCCCTGAATTTTCATCCCAACGATGTTGTCCGCGTCGACTTGTAGGCCGAGGTCATGCATTTGGCGGTAGTACTCGGGCGTGACGCCTTGAATCTTCATGCCGATCAGGGCATCGGCGTCGAGGTTCTGACCAGTGATGGAGCGCATCTGCTTGACGTAGTCGGGAGTGACACCCTGGACCTTGAGGGCGACCAACTCATCGGGATCAGGCTTGATGCCGAGTTCCTTCATCGATTTGACATAGTCAGCCGTGACGCCTTGAATCTTCAGGCTGATCAGTTCATCGACCGTCAAATTCGTAAGGCCGGCGGAACTGAGCGAATCGATGTAACTCTGCTTGGGCGCATCCACCTGTCCCGCCAGCGTGACCGTCGGCACGGATACGGCAACGGGCGCAGGCGCTTCAGCCGGTATTCCGGCCGCATGAGGCGCCGCGGGAGCGGCCAGAGCCAACACCGGCTCATTGGGCCGAACGATAAATGCGTCACCAGGGGCGGCTGGGGTGGGTACAGGCCGCGTGGAGGCCAGCGCCGGGGTGGGTGCAGGCGGAGCGACGGGCGGCGTTTGCGCGCGCAGGATGTGGAAGCCGCCAACAAAAGCGGTACCGGCCAGAACCGCCACGGATAAGCACAAGACGCCGGCGGAGAGATTTGCGGCGCGGAAGGGCTGCGGGGCGCGGCTCGAACCGAGCAATCGCGCGACGCGAGCGACGAGCGGACTACCGTCGAGGGCCATGGCCATCTGTGGCGACTGACGCGTTTCAGCCAGGTGCGCCAAGGCGCGGGCGTAGACGACGGGACTGCCACAGACAGCGACGGCGTCGTCGTCGCAGCAGTGTTCGCGTTCGGTACGAATGCGCTTGCCGAGCCACCAGACGGCCGGGTGATAAAAGAGCAGAGTCTCCACGGCAACCTGAAAGATGTTGATGAAAGCGTCGTAGCGGCGAATGTGGGCGAGTTCATGAGCGATCACGGCTTCCAGTTGAGGCCGGCTCAACCCGGTGACCGCGGAAACCGGAAGCAGAACGACGGGGCGAACCCAACCGGCGACCAAAGGGACATCCACATGGATGGTCTGGCAGTAGCGGACGATGCGGTTGATTCGCATACGATCCTGCAGATCGAGGCAAAGTTCGAGAACTTCGTCGGAGACGCAGGCGAATTTGCGGCGGCGGAGGCTCTCGACCTGAACGAAGCCGCCGATGGAGCGAAAGCTGAGGAGGACAACGCCCGCGAACCAGGCCTCGACGAGGAAAATCAGGGGAATCGCGGAGGTTTCACGTTGAAGCGGGGCGCTCGACGCGGCTTTCGTTGGAACGAGCT
>Ga0335083_10010844_pt1 | contig 10971 bp, 9 predicted proteins | sample Lox_Sample_42_FD_206716 | JGI IMG/M metagenome (GOLD analysis project Ga0335083, IMG submission 206716) | Soil microbial communities from Loxahatchee National Wildlife Refuge, Florida, United States - Lox_Sample_4.2 | ecosystem: Environmental > Terrestrial > Soil > Wetlands | place: USA: Florida... | reverse complement strand
AAGTTCCCGCAACGCCGTCTCGTCCATGCGGTGGCGCGGCTGATATTTGCCCGGCTGCAACGAGATTATTTGCAGTTCCATCAAGCCATGCGCTTGGTCAGCAACTTCCGTTGGTGCAGCGTTACCGAGCAATGCGTCGAGCCCGCGACCAAGCCCCTTCATCTTTGCCATGCTTTCTCCTCGACCTTGGTAGCGCGATTAAGCATTTCGCCTGCCAATGCCAGATAAGCTTGCGCGCCCTTGGACATATGGTCGAAATCAATGGTCGGCACACCGAAGCTAGGCGCTTCGGCAAGCCGCACATTGCGCGGAATGACAGTACGATAAACTTTGCTGCCAAAATGCTGCTGTAATTGTGCAGAAACCTGTTGAGCAAGCGTGTTGCGCGGGTCGTACATGGTCCGCAGTAAGCCTTCGATTTGCAGGGCGGGATTAAGGTTGGCGCGTATTTTTTTGATGGTCTGCACCAAATCGCTCAGACCTTCGAGCGCGTAATATTCACATTGCATCGGGATCAGTACGGCGTGTGCGGCAGTAAGGCCATTCACCGTCAGCAAATTGAGCGCCGGGGGGCAATCGATCAAAATAAAATCGTAATTGCTCTCCACTTTTGCGAGTGCGCGTTTGAGTCGAGTCTCGCGATCGGCAAGCTCGACGAGTTCCACCTCCGCGCCGGCGAGTTCGCGATTGGCCGGCAACAGCGCATACTTGCCATTAGCGGAAGCAACTATTGCCACGGTGATATCTGCGCTTTCCAGCAACACTTGATAAACCGTCGTTGTCAGCGGGCGCTTGTCGACCCCGCTGCCCATCGTCGCATTGCCCTGCGGATCAAGATCTACCAACAATACGCGTTGCTTGACCCGCGCCAAGCTGGCCGCAAGATTGACGCTGGTTGTAGTTTTACCCACCCCCCCCTTCTGGTTGGTGATGGCAAGGATTTTCGTCATTTCATTATTCCGGCCTGATAAGAATCAAGTGTCGCGCTTCGTTCAAATCCGGCACAGTAAGGGGGATTGTCCGTTCCAATCTGAATCCGCTCGGTAGGTGTGCTAGTTCCTGCCGTGGGTACGCGCCCTTCATTGCGGCCAAAATGCCGTCGGCAGCACACCATCGGCCGGCAAGCGCGATGAAATCCAGAAGATTGGAAAACGCGCGCGATATCACGAGATCGAATTTGCGTAATGGCCGCCATGTCTCGGCGCGTTCGCAGATTACCGTGACGTTGGCAAGCCCCAACTGGATGAGCGCCTGACGCAGGAAGGTGGTTTTTTTCTGGCTGCTGTCGAGCAAAGTCACTTGGGTTTGCGGCCGCGCTATCGCCAATGGAATCCCCGGTAAACCCGCGCCGCTTCCGACATCCAGTGCGAAGTGTGCGCTTACATACGGCAAGATCGCCAAGCAGTCGAGCAAATGTTTGCTTATCATCTGCGGCGGCTGGCGTACCGCCGTCAGGTTATAACTGCGATTCCATTTTTCGAGCAACGCCAGATAATCAAGCAACCGGGTCTGCGCCGTCTTCTCCACCGATACCCCGAGCTTGGCTATGCCTTGTGCGAGTTGATCACCAAGACCGCTCATGCCGATTTCTGTTCGCGCGACGCGGCGGCAAATCCGCGTTTCAAATGAACCAACAACACCGAAATTGCCGCGGGCGTAATGCCTGATATTCGTGCCGCTTGCCCAAGCGTTTGCGGACGATGCAAATTAAGTTTTTGCTGCACCTCGATCGACAATCCTCGCACACCGCGATAATCGATCTCCTCGGGCAGGCGTGTCGTTTCGTTCAATTGCTGTCGCTCAATCTCTTCGCGCTGTCGCTCAATATATCCATCGTACTTGCTCTGGATCTCGACTTGTTCGGCGACCTGCGGATCTTCAACGGCCGGCCCGGCGGAGGGCAGCGTCATTAAGTCGGCATAAGATACGCCGGGGCGACGCAATAAATCTTGCAGCGTGTGCGCGCGTTCGAGCGGCTGGCCGAGCACATGCTGCGCTTCATGCTGTGCCACGATTTTGGGATTGACCCAAGACGATTTCAGGCGCTCAATCTCGCGTGCAATCGCCGCACGTTTCGATTCAAAACGCCGCCAGCGACAATCGTCAACCAACCCCAGGTGACGGCCGATTTCTGTCAGCCGCATATCCGCGTTATCTTCGCGCAAGCTCAGGCGGTATTCAGCGCGGCTCGTGAACATGCGATAGGGTTCGGACACGCCGCGGGTAATCAAATCGTCGATCAATACACCAAGGTACGCCTGATCGCGGCGCGGATACCAAGGTTCCGCACCCGCCGCGAAACGCGCGGCATTGATGCCGGCCAATATCCCTTGGGCAGCCGCTTCTTCATATCCGGTCGTGCCATTGATCTGGCCGGCGAAAAATAGTCCGCGGATCGGCCGCGTTTCAAGCGTCGGATGGAGCCCGCGCGGGTCAATATAATCATATTCGATCGCGTAGCCCGGGCGGGTGATATGCGCGTGCTCCAGCCCTTTAATCGAACGCACCAAAGCCTGCTGTACATCGAACGGCAGGCTGGTGGATATGCCATTGGGATATACCTCGCGGACCGTTAATCCTTCGGGTTCCAGGAAAATTTGATGTGCTGTTTTATCCGCGAAGCGTATGATTTTGTCCTCTATCGAAGGGCAATAACGTGGCCCCACACCTTCGATCAAGCCGGTATAAAGAGGAGAGCGATCAAGCCCCTTGCGGATGATTTCGTGAGTATGCGCATTGGTGTGCGTAATCCAGCACGAGATTTGCGGCGGATGTACCGCCACATCGCCCATAAAGGAAAATACCGGCAACGGTTTGTCTCCGGGCTGTTCGACCAACACGGAAAAATCGATGCTGCGCCCGTCGATCCGCGGCGGGGTACCGGTTTTCAATCGTCCAGCCGGCAGGCCGAGATCGCGCAGGCGTTGCGCAAGACGAGTCGCCGGTGGATCGCCGGCACGGCCCGCCGCGTGCCGCTCCAAACCAACGTGAATCAATCCGGCGAGAAATGTGCCTGTGGTAAGCACTACCGCGTCAGCAAAAAATCGCAAACCCGTTTGCGTTACCACCCCCGAAACGCGTTCGTTTTCAATAACAAGATCATCCGCTTGTTGCTGAAAAATAAATAAATTATTTTGATTCTCCAATCGGCCGCGGATTGCTTTCTTATAGAGCAGACGATCGGCTTGGGCGCGCGTCGCGCGCACCGCCGGGCCCTTACGCGAATTCAGAATACGAAACTGGATGCCGGCCTCATCTGTCGCCAGCGCCATTGCTCCGCCCAAGGCGTCGATTTCCTTGACGAGGTGCCCTTTGCCAATCCCGCCGACCGACGGGTTGCATGACATCTGGCCTAACGTCTCAACGTTCTGGGTAAGCAATAACGTGCGTCGCCCCAAGCGGGCGCTGGCAAGCGCCGCCTCGGTTCCGGCGTGGCCACCGCCAACTATGATTACATCAAATTTTTCAGTGGGATGCATGAAAAATGCCATAGAAAATCATGCGCAGAATGATACCTGAAGACGGTATTTAGCGAAACCAAACGCTTTTATGTTCCACGTGAAACCATCTATCACTTACCAATGCAAAAGCGGGCAAAGATCTCACCGAGAAGATCGTCGGGAGTAAATTCCCCCACAATGCTCGCCAGCGTGTTTTGCGTTAACCGCAACTCTTCCGCCAACAGCTCTAATTGTCCGGATTGAGCAATCGCCCGTGCGAGATGTGTCTTCGCGTGGCGTAACGCCTCTAAGTGTCTGGCGCGTGCTATATAGGTGCTTTCGCCATGAGAATTCCAGCCGATGGTTTCAAGTATGGCTGTGCGCAATAGGTCCACACCAGACCCGGTGGTTGCCGACAAGCTAATTTCAAAAATACCGTTGGTCTCCCGGAGCGCTGGCGCCCCTGATATCAGGTCTATTTTGTTCTCAACATGAATCTGTTTCGCTTTGATCGACTGCCAATTCTGTGTTGCAAAAGCCTGTGTTTGTGTTTCGGGACGCGTGATATCGCTAATCCAAAGCACCACGTCCGCCTTTGACATTTCATCCCAAGATATTGATATTCCTATATTTTCTATCTCATCTCTGGGGTCGCGCAGCCCGGCCGTATCCACTATCCGAAGAGGTACGCCGTCAATGTCGATAACTTGCCTGATGGCGTCGCGGGTGGTGCCTGGAAGGGGGGTAACGATAGCGAGGTTTTCGCCAGCGAGTCGGTTAAGCAGGCTGGATTTGCCGACGTTGGGGTGTCCTGCCAGGACTACGCGTACGCCTTCGCGCAACAAGCTGCCTTGACGAGACGCATCGAATACCGCGTCGAGTCGGGCGCGCAACGACTCAAGGTCGCGTTCAATCTTGGCCTGCAAGGGCATCACGATGTCGTCTTCTTCCGGGAAGTCAAGCACCGCTTCGATCCGCGCGCGCAATTCGATTAACGACGAAACCAGCGCTTCGATCGCACGCGAAAATTGGCCCTGCAATGAGCGCATCGCGCTCCGCGCCGCCTCCGTCGTCGCGGCATCAATCAGATCGGCTATGCCTTCCGCTTGCGCAAGATCAATCTTGTCATTAAGAAAAGCGCGTTTGGTAAATTCCCCCGGCTCCGCCACCCGCGCGCCGAGATCACAGCAGCGCCGCAACAGAAGCTGCATTACCACTGTCCCGCCGTGCCCCTGTAGCTCGATCACGTCCTCTCCGGTATAGGAGTGGGGCGCAGGGAAAAACAGTGCCAATCCGCGATCGATCGGCGAACCGTCTTCCGCATAAAAATCCATCACTGCTGCGCGACGCGGCGTCACGCGACGACCGGTCAACTTCTCGAACAAAGATTCAAGGTGCGGGCCTGAAATGCGGACGATGCCAACGCTACCGCGGCCGGGCGGCGTAGCGATTGCTGCGATAATGTCATCCGCCATCGGCGGCGAGTATACCGCCGCCTAGGATTAACGCGACTGTTTGCGTCCCAGCCCGACGCGCTCCAGCGTGCGGTTGATATGCCACTGCTGCACGATGGAAAGCACGTTGTTGACAAGCCAGTACAGCACCAGCCCGGCCGGGAAAAAGAAGAAGAAGATGCTGAAGACTATCGGCATGATCTTCATGACGCTGGCCTGCACCGGATCGGGCGGTTTAGGGTTAAGCATGGTTTGAATCACCATCGTCCCCCCCATCAGCAAGGGCAATATGTAATAAGGGTCTCGCGCAGAGAGGTCGTGTATCCACAATGCAAACGGCGCATTCCTCAACTCGACGCTCGCCAACAAAACCCAATAAAGCGCGATAAACACGGGTATTTGTACCAAGATCGGCAAGCACCCGCCGAGCGGATTGATCTTTTCCGTCCGGTACAACTCCATCATTGCCTGGTTCAGGCGCTGGCGGTCGTCGCCATAATGCTCCTTGAGTTTCTGCAATCGTGGCGCAAGCACGCGCATGCGCGCCATTGAACGATAGCTTGCGGCAGAAAGCGGATAAAACAGCGCTTTAACCATTACTGTAAGCAGGATAATCGCCACGCCCCAATTGTTGACCCAACGATGCAACCATTGAAGCAGCCAAAACAAGGGGGCGGCAATGATGGTGAGCCATCCATAGTCAACGGTTAAATCCAGGCCGGGAGACAAAGCGGCGAGCTTGGCCTGTTCTTGGGGGCCTGCGTACAGAGGTACCGTCAATGTCCCGCGTTGATGCGGTGCGATGTCGCCGATGGGTAATTCGATGCCGACTGAATAAAGCTCATTTTCCATGCGCCGTACATAGAATTCGCGAGGGACGCCAGCCGGCGGCAACCATGCGCCGAGAAAATAATGCTGAAGCAAGGCAATCCAGCCATCATTGCTCGTCTTCGGGTAATTCGCTTTACCCTTGTCGACATCGGAAAATGAGACTTTGTGAAATTTCTCTTTTTCGGTGTACACCGCGGCTCCGGTGAATGTGGCCACCATTGCCGGGCTGCCAGCCGGCGGCTTTCCATCGCGTACGAATTGAAAAAAGGCGTTTCCGCGAACGGGCGTTGTACCGTCGTTCTCAATCTCATAACCGATGTCAATCACATAGCTGGCGCGGTGAAACGTATATGTTTTGACCACTTTCAGCGCTCCGGTAACGGGTGCGGTCAGCCGCACCGTTATCTGGTCTGCACCAGCGCCGAGAGAATAATTCGCCGTCTCCGTCGTGTAATGCGTATGAAGGTCCGGCAAGCCAGCACCGACCAGTCCGGATTGGGCGACGTAAACATGTTGCGGTTGCCGCTCGAACAGCACGAAATTTTTATGTTTGTCTACCGTATCGTGATGCTGGCGCAATTCCAAACGGTAGAGGGTTCCGCCTTCAGTATCAATTTCGGCGATCAGAAAGTCGGTTTCAACATGCACAACCTCGCTTTTTACTGGCGGTGCTGTTATCGCGGAGGCGCTCTCGGGGGTGGTTGGGCTGTTCGTGCCCGAGGCCGGGGCGGGGGAAGCGGCAAGCGCTGGTGGCGCGCCCGGCTGCGCCCCCTTTTCTTTCTGCCACGCCTGAAACAGAAAGAAGGCAGAAAAAGAAAACAATAAAAACAGGAGCAATCGTTGATTATCCATGATCAGGAAATGCCGAGCTTTGTTTCCGGCATTTTCTCAGCAGTCGCATCAGCAATTCACGCAACTCGGCGCGTGCAGCGGCATGCACTGAAGCGGTCATTCTGCCGCGCAATCGGACCACAAAATCAAAGCCGACGAGTTTTCCCCGGTCCTGTTGAAAAGTTTCTCGTACCAAGCGTTTACAGTAGTTGCGATCCACCGCCCGCGGTGCGATGCGCTTGCTGACTACCACGCCGATTCTAGCGACATCTATTCCATTAGGCTTGCCACAAACTTGAAATTGCTGGCCGGCGACGCAGCACCTGTATGCAAACACACTGGAAAATGCGTGCGTTCCCCCCAAGCGCCGCACGAGGCGTATGCGGGGATGAGCAATTTCGTCTGTCAAACGCCCAAGCGTGCGCGGCCTTTGGCGCGCCGAGCGCGCAACACCGATCGTCCGGCGCGCGTTTTCATTCGAGTGCGAAACCCATGTGTCCGCTTGCGGCGCACGGTGGAAGGTTGATATGTACGTTTCATATGCGTGGGGAGCCGGGCTAAAAAGGCCGCTATTACAACCGCTAACATGGTGCATTGTCAACGCCGCCGATTCGCGTCAAAAACACGGGCCGTTGGTGGATGCCAAATCGTAAAAACGATAAAATTGGAATTCCTGTGCTGAGCGCCCTTCTTTCCAAGAACTAAAACGGCATTTCTGATGAACAGTTTCTGGCGCTTTTGCCTAGACCACTTCCAGCAACAGCTGCCACCCCAGCAGTTTAAGACATGGATCACCCAGCTCCAGTTCGAGCTCGAAGGAAGCTGCGTCACCCTGATTGCTCCCAACCGCTTCGTTCTACAGTGGATCCGGGATCGCTTCCTGCCGGAAATCGAACGCTTGGCGCGCGAGCGTCTCGGCGATGATGCCCGGGTCGCCCTCCAAGTCGTTGAACGGGAGGCGTTACCAGTCCCTGTAAAGCCCCGCGCAACCGGCAATATAATGCCCAAGCCCAATAGCCGGGAGCTGTCACGGCTCAACTCTGAATATACCTTTCAAACCTTCGTCACAGGCAAGGCCAATGAGTTGGCGCGGGCGGCCGGATTACAAGTGGCCGAGCGCCCCGGTGAAGCCTACAACCCGCTGTTCATCTACGGGGGCTCGGGGCTGGGCAAAACACACTTGATCCACGCTATCGGCAACTTGGTCCATGAGCGCGGCGAGCAGGCTCGTATTCTCTATATCGGCGCCAATCAATATATTTCCGATATGGTTCGCGCTTATACACACAAGTCTTTTGAGGATTTCAAGCGCTACTACCATTCGCTTGATTTACTGCTAATCGACGACATCTACTTTTTCAGCGGTAAGAGCAGAACTCAGGAGGAGTTCTTCTACGCATTCAATGCCCTGATCGAGTCGCGTAAACAGATTGTCATCACTTGCGACGCGCATCCCCGCGAAATTTCCGGCATCGAAGACCGTTTGGTGACCCGTTTTGGGTGGGGCCTAACAGTCGCAATAGAGCCCCCAGAGCTGGAAATGCGCGTGGCTATTTTGCTCAGGAAGGCTGAATCTGCCAGCATCCGCCTAGATGAAGATGCCGCCTTCTTCATCGCAAACCACTGTCATTCCCATATTCGAGAACTGGAGGGCGCCCTCAATCGAGTGCTTGCCCACTCTCGCTTTGTGGGACAGCCGATCTCCACCGATCTTTGCCGCGAGGCCCTGAAGGATCTCATTACGATACGCGGACGACAAATTTCCATCGAGAATATCCAAAAAACCGTCGCCGACTACTATAAAATCAAAGTCTCGGAAATGTACTCCAAAAAACGAAGTCGCAATGTAGCCCGCCCGCGACAAATTGCAATGGCTCTAGCTAAAGAACTAACGCAGTTGAGCCTGCCGGATATCGGGGAGGCTTTTGGTGGCCGAGATCATACGACTGTGCTTCATGCATGTCGTACCATCTCGTCACTTAAAACCACTAACTATGAAATCACACGGGATTTCGATTCCTTGCTAAAGGTTCTACGAAACTGAAATCGATAAAGCTGGCATAGATTGTGTATAAAGGCTCTGTAAATACATTAGCGATTTCCATCAAGAATCCATGCACAATACTGCATCCCGGTTATACACAAGATCATAGGATGACTGCCCATCAACAAAACCAAAGCCGTCCACAGAAAACAACGACACAATAGCAACAACCAAAGGATCTAATGAAGTTAGTACAAGCCAAGCGCAACGAGATACTCAATCCCCTACAGGCTGTCTCGGGGATCGTTGAGAAACGACATACTCTTCCCATTCTTTCCAATGTCTTGATCGAACGGACCGCCGATTCGTTATGCTTGCTTACTACGGATCTTGAAATTCAAATCGCCACCGGCTTTAGCAGCCCCCAGAAAAGTGCGGACAACGCCCGCGTCACGGTGTCGGCGCGCAAGCTACAGGACATTCTACGTGCCTTGCCGGAGCAGACCGAGGTCATCATGGAGCTCCAGCAAAATCGGCTTCAAGTGAAGGCGGGGAAAAGTCGATTCAATCTACAGACGCTTTCTGCTGAGGATTTCCCAAAGCTTGCTTCACCGGAGTCCCAAGTCTCTGAGGTCGCCGTTTCTCAAAAGGCCCTGCGTTCCTTGCTCCTTCTCGTTCAGTACGCGATGGCGCAACAAGATATTCGTTACTATTTGAACGGGATGCTATTTGTAATAGAGGGTTCTCTTTTGAAAGCGGTAGCCACAGACGGGCATCGACTGGCATATGCAACGCTTGACCTCAGTGAAAAAACAGCGCATCAAGAGATTATCCTGCCTCGCAAAGCGATCCAGGAACTGGTTAAACTGCTGGCAGATGGCGAAGAGCGGGTCAAGCTGTCGATCACACCAACGCAGGCCCGCTTCGAGTTTGGAAGCGTAGATCTGATCACTAAAGTTATTGACGGGAAGTTTCCTGATTACACACGGGTGATTCCCACTAATTACAACCAGCAGTTCACGCTCGAACGAGAAATTTTACAAGGCGCGCTACAGCGGGTGGCGATTCTTTCCAGCGAGAAGTTTCACGGCGTGCGCTGGGTGCTGGGCGAGGGCCAGTTGCGCATTTCCTGTGCGAACAACCAGCAAGAAGAAGCACACGAGGAAATCGATGTTTCGTACAAAGGCGAAGCGCTGGATATCGGCTTCAACGTAACTTACGTGCTCGATGTTCTCAACAACGTTAGTAGCGACAAAATAACCTGTTCCTTTGGCGACGCAAACAGCAGCATGCTGATTACCATGCCGAAGGACAAAAATTTCCGGTACGTGGTAATGCCGATGAGAATCTAGCGAGCAAATTCCAATGGCAGACAAAGATCGCCGGCCCCAGGACAATAACGATTACGACGCGGAAAGCATAAAGGTCCTAAAAGGGCTGGAGGCAGTGCGCAAGCGCCCCGGGATGTACATCGGTGACACCAATGATGGCACGGGATTGCATCATATGGTGTTCGAGGTGGTGGATAATGCCGTCGACGAGGCGCTGGCAGGTTTTTGCAGTGCGATAACCATCACTATCCATCCCGACAACTCCATCAGCGTTGTCGACAATGGTCGCGGGATCCCGGTAAATGTCAAGGAAGACGACGAACGTCGGCGCTCCGCTGCGGAGATCGTGATGACGGAGCTTCATGCCGGCGGCAAGTTCGACAACAACTCATACAAGATTTCAGGTGGCCTGCACGGGGTAGGCGTGTCAGTCGTCAACGCTCTTTCAGAATGGCTGCGGCTCACCATCTGGCGCGACGGAAAAACGTACTTCATGGAATTCCGTGACGGGGCAGCGGTGGCGCCGCTTCGCGACATCGGCGCAACAGAAAAGCGCGGCACCGAGGTACATTTTCTCGCGAGCAAACAAACTTTCAGCGCTATCGAATATCACTACGATATTCTTGCCAAACGGTTGCGCGAGCTGTCCTTTCTCAACAATGGGGTAAAAATCGTCCTTGCGGATCAACGCACCGGGAAACACGAGAATTTCTCCTTCAGCGGAGGCGTCAAAGGCTTCGTCGAATATATGAACCGCAGTAAAACCCCACTGCATCAGAAAATATTTTATGCACAGGGGGAAAAGGATGGCATTACAGTCGAAGTGTCGATGCAATGGAACGACTCCTACGCGGAGTCGGTGCAATGCTTTACCAACAATATCCCGCAACGCGATGGCGGCACGCATCTGACGGGGCTGCGGGCGGCGATGACGCGCACCCTCAACAACTTCATTGAGCAGAGCGAAATAGCCAAGAAGGCCAAGGTTGAGACCACCGGTGACGACATGCGCGAAGGGCTTACTTGCGTGCTGTCGGTCAAGGTTCCCGAGCCCAAGTTTTCCTCGCAGACCAAGGACAAGCTGGTGTCGAGCGAGGTGC
>Ga0335083_10010843_pt1 | contig 10972 bp, 5 predicted proteins | sample Lox_Sample_42_FD_206716 | JGI IMG/M metagenome (GOLD analysis project Ga0335083, IMG submission 206716) | Soil microbial communities from Loxahatchee National Wildlife Refuge, Florida, United States - Lox_Sample_4.2 | ecosystem: Environmental > Terrestrial > Soil > Wetlands | place: USA: Florida... | reverse complement strand
TGCGACGGCCCGCCGCAAGCCGTGCCGGCTCTCCCCCAACGCCAGCCTAATTGCGAACTCGCGCCGGCGCCGGGCAGCTACGCCGATCGCCAGCGTGTAAAAGCCGGCCGCCGCCAGTAGCGTCGTGATCAACGCCAGCGTCGCCGTCATCGCGGCGGTTACTCGCTCGGGCGCCAGGGCGTCCGACACTTCGTCGCGAATCGTGCGCATGTCCGTCACCGGCAGGGCCGGGTCCATCTCCGCCACCGTACGGTAGATCGCGGGAGTAAACGCCCACGGGTCCCCCGCGGCGCGGACATAAACCACCAGCGGCTGCCCCGCCGGTCGCGCGAGAAGCGGTAGGTAGGCCGCGGGCCCGGGCGGCTCGTCCACTCGGGAACGCACATTGGCGGCGATGCCGGTGACGCCCTCCGCCTCCCCGTAGGCCGCGTTCACGATGGCGCCTTTACGATCCCTGGCGGTGAACTCGTGACCACGCAGCATCGGAATGCCGAGCGTGGCAAAGTATCCTGGTCCGACGGAGCGGACCACGGGCGGCGATGCCGGGTGCCCTGGCAGCCGCACGGCGCGTGCATCGCCTTCGCCCAGCACCGGGCTGTCGGCCACGGCGGCAGACTGCACGCCCGGGAGCGTAGCCAGCCGCTCGCGCAATTGCTCCGCAAAGCGGCGGACGTGTTCCGGCGAATAACCGGCCAGCGCCGGTCGGAGCGTGAAGCTCAGCAGACCGCCGCCCGGAAAACCGAGGTCGGTGCGGCCGAGTTGGCGCACGCCGCTTCCCAGCGTGGCCGCATGCCACATCAGCGCCACCGCCACTGCCAGCTCACATGCCACCAGCGGGTTCAGCCAGGCCGCGCCGCGGGGCGCCGTCGGCGCGCTCTCAGGACGCTGGTTGAGCAGTTCCACCAGCGGGGTCGAGTTCGTGCGCAGCGCCGGAAGGGCTGCCAGCAGCGCGGTGGAAACAAACGCCAGGGCCAGCGCGAACAGGACGGCGGCCGGTTCGAGTCGCGAGCTCAGGCCCGTTTCGCCGGCATACGAAACCAGGTCGAGTGCGCCGCCGCCGATCCACGCCGCCAGCAGCAGAGCGATGCCGGTCGAAACCACGGCGAGTATCGCGCCTTCAGCCGCGAAATGTCTCAAAGCGCGGCGTCGCGTCGCCCCGAGCGCGATGCGAATCGCCACCTCGCGCTGGCGGGTCGCCGAGCGGGCCAGCAGCAGTCCCCCGTAATTTGCGCACACCAGGATCCAGACGGCCACGGCCCACCAGCAGAGCTTTCGCAGCCGCGGTTCCAGGCGCGCGCGCAGCTCGGAAACCCCTTGCGGCGCCGGAACCAGACGGAGAGCCGGCCCTTCCGCCACCACTGCCGGCGAATCGGGCTCGAGTCCGCTCAGCGCCCGGTAGAAAGGATCGAGCCGCTCCTCCGCCTGCTCCACCGTCATCCCGGGACGAAGCCGCCCGACCAGTTGCAGCCAGAGCCGCCCGCGGTCTTCGAGCCCGTACCAGGCGGGGATCATCGCGGCCTGCATCATGGCGGGAACCAGCACATCCGTGCGCTCGCCAAGGTCAAAGCCGCGATACCCTGGGGCCGCAACCCCGACCACGGTCATGGGATGGCCGTTCAGCAGAATCACCTTGCGCAAGACACCGCGGTCGCCGCCGAACTGGGCGCGCCAGAAATCATAGGTGAGAACCGCCACGGAATGTCCGCCGGGAGTCCGGTCGTCGTCCGCATTCAGTCCGCGGCCCAGCAGCGTGGAGAGGCCGAGGGTGGGGAACCAGGTGCCGGAGACGACCTCGGCGTGGATGATGCGGGTGTGGTCGTTGTCCCGAAAGTTGACCGGCGTGGCGCAGCGGGCGGCGAGCGCCGCAAATACCGGGGTACGGTCCAGCAGATCCTGAAATAGCGGATAAGAGAATCGGTCCCCGGAGACCGGGGTCATGACTTGGAGAAGCTCGCTGGAGTGCGCGACCGGTAGATCGTGCCAGAGAATGGGCCAGGCGAAGGTGAAGACCGCCGCCGCAAATCCGAGGCCTAGGGAGAGACAGGCCAGCGCCAGCGTGGTGTATACAGGACTGCGGCGAAGAGTGCGCCAGGCGTAGCGGAGCGCCACGCCAACATTCTATCTAGCCTTCTGCTTTGCCCACCACGATAATCGCAATCGGCAGGTCGCCGACCTTCACGTTCAGCACCGTATCGTGGTCGCCTTCCTGGGTCAGCTCCGGGAACTTCGTCCCCGACGGCGGCTCGAGGGAAAAGACGCATGCGTGCGAGGTGCCGCTGGTCTTGCTCTGCGCCACCAGCTTGTCAAAGTCCGGCATGGCAGCCGGATCGGGGTCATTCGCAACCGGCGTCAGCAGGGCAAAGTCGCGCTGCGGGGCTACGCCCTGGTGCGCGCCATCCACCGGAAAGTTGCTGTACCGCATGGTGTACAGACCGGGCTTGACGGTCTGCCCGCGCCGGTCCGCTCCGTTGGCGGGGAAGCGCAGGACGCCCAGGAAAGTCCCTTGGGCGATCGGTAAAGTGACGGAGGGATCGCTGGATTTGGCGCCGGTCGGGATACTCTTGCGGAACCAGATTTCGACCCACGGTCCCGACGGCCCAACCACCCGGTAGCCGTTGCTGTCGACTACCGCGGCATACGCCGCCGGCAGTCCCGCCGGCGCCGCGTTAATGGCCTCCAATTTATAGCTTTGAGCAAAGATGGAAAGTGCGGAACAGCAAAGGAGAAGAGCTCTCTTGATCATAACGATCGGCGGGTGGCTCAGAAATTCAATCCGGTCAATTGAATCTATGGAGCGGGAGACGGGATTCGAACCCGCGACATCGACCTTGGCAAGGTCGCACTCTACCAGCTGAGTTACTCCCGCCCGTTGGAAAATCCCATTTTCCTCCGAAACACGGGCTCTGTCAAACGTTCTGAGCAACTTATTGAAAACAATGTATTTATAAATTTGCAGATCGGTCCTTTCCGTGTGCTAGACTACATTTCGGTTGCGATGGCGACCGGATCCCACATCTGTGGAATTGCTGTTGAAAAGTTGTGGGTTTTTTGTGTAAATAGATGAATTACTGGGATCAGCTTCGTACCTATCTGCAACAAAGAGTTAGCCAGGAAAGCTACGAGAACTGGCTGCGCGGCACGTCGTTTGCCGGATTACGCGGCGACACGCTATTCGTTTCGGCTCCGGATCGCGAGACGCGAACGTGGCTGGAGACGGAGTATTCCACACTGATCCGGTCGGGGATCCAGAGTCTGAATCTGCCGATCACCCACGTCATGTTCGAAACGCAGGCAGGGCGAGAGGCCGCACCCCACACGCTTCCGCCAACCGACAGTACAGAATTGGACGCGCGGATGAGCGCGCTGAATCCGAAGTTTACGTTCGAGAGCTTCGTCGTGGGAGCCTGCAACCAATTCGCTGCGGCGGCCGCCAAGTCGGTAGCTGAGAACCCTTCACGCAGCTACAACCCGCTGTTCCTTTACGGCGGGGTGGGGATGGGAAAAACGCACCTGATGCATGCCATCGGGCGCGAGCTGACGGACCGGTTCGCGACCATGCGGATCATCTACACATCGAGCGAGCGGTTCATGAACGAAATGATCTCGTGTATCCGCACGGACCGCATGCAGCAGTTCCACCAGCGGTACCGGGAAGCGGATGTGCTGCTCATCGACGATATCCAACTGCTGGGAACCAAGGAGCGAACGCAGGAGGAGTTTTTCCACACCTTCAATGAGTTGCACGATCACCAGAAGCAGATCGTGATCTCGAGCGATTCGCCTCCGAAGGAGATTCCGGGACTGGTGGAGCGCCTGCGATCACGTTTCGAATGGGGTCTCATCGCGGACATCCAGCCGCCGGACCTCGAGACGAAGATGGCGATCCTCGATAAGAAATCGGAAGCCGAAGGGATCCAGCTTCCGGACGATGTCCGCGTCTTCATGGCATCGAAGACCAAGCACAACGTGCGGGAGTTGGAAGGCGCGCTGGTCAAGCTGATCGCTTATTCGTCGCTGACGGGAACACCGGTGAATCTGCAAATGGCGCAACAGGTTTTGAAGCACCTGGTGCACACGCAGGACCGGAAAGTGAGCATCGACTCGATCCAGAAGGCAGTCGCAGAGCGGTTCCAGATCAAGCAATCGCAGCTCAAGGAAAAGAGCAACACGAAGAAGGTTGTGTATCCGCGACAGGTAGCGATGTACCTGGTCAAAGAGCTGACGGACGCCTCGTTACCCGAGATCGGGAGGGCGTTCGGAGGCAAGCACCATACCACGGTAATCCACTCGATCAACAAAATCGAGCAAACGCGTCACCAGGAACCGGAATTAAACAGGCTCCTCCACAGCCTAATGGACTCATTGCAATAGGTTTACAAAGTTTTCCACATTAAGGTCTGTAAAAAGAATTGGAAAACTGTGTAAAAAGAATTACAGCCGGGATTTCACAGACCGCGTGCACCGGGTTTCCGCAGCTTGGAGTAGCGGAAAGTAGCTGAATTTAGTATAATTTAGATTGCCTTCAACATTTGCACAGGGCCTACAAAAGCGGTTGTATTTAGTGCTTGTCTATACAAGGGAAGACTAGAAAGAGCGCGAGGAGCGCGTCCCGTGGGCCGGCAGGTGAAAGCGCCTGCCCCACTTTGAGGAGCAACCGATGGAATTCACTGTCAGCAAGTCCGACCTGGTGCGCGAGCTGAGCCTGTCGCAAGGCGTCGTGGAGAAGAAGACCACGATTCCGATCCTGTCCAACGTACTGCTGGAAGCGGCGGGCGACCGCATCACGCTGACCGCGACGGATCTGGAACTGGGCATCCGCTGCTCCTGCCCGGCAAGAGTGAAAAAAGAAGGCGCGGGAACGGTCCCGGCGCGGAAGCTGCTGGATTATGTGCGGCTGCTGCCCGAAGGCGACGTCAACATGAAGTTCTTGGAGAACCACTGGGCGAGCATCACGAGCGGCCGGTCGCGAACGCGGATCGCCGGGATGTCGCGCGAGAGTTTTCCGGAGCTGCCGGAAATGCCGCAGGCGATCGCGGAGATTCCGGTGAAGACTCTGGCCTCGATGATCGCGCGAACCTCCTTCGCGATTTCGATGGAGGAATCGCGTTTTACGCTGAACGGGGCGCTGCTGCTGATCCGGCCGGAAGGCCTGACGATGGTTGCAACGGACGGCCACCGGCTGGCCTTCGTGCAGGCGGCAGCAAACGAGAGCGGCACATCGTCGCAGCAGTTTCGCGCACTGATTCCCAAGAAGGCGATGGCCGAGCTCAGCAAGCTGGCGGACGATGCCGGCGACGATGGCAAAGCGATCTTCGCGGGCGATGACAATCACCTGTACTTCCAGGTGGGTCATCGGCTGCTGATCACGCGGAAGCTGACCGGCAATTTTCCGGACTACGAGCGGGTGCTGCCGAAGGACCATTCGCTGATGGCAAAACTCCAGAAGGACGAGATCCGGAGCGCGATCGAGCGCGTGGCGCAGTTTGCGGACGAACGGTCGCGGGCGATTCGCGTGCAGTTCACGAATGGCGAGGTGCGGGTCTTCTCGTCGTCGGTGGAAACCGGCGAGAGCGAGGAGACCGTGCCGAGCGAATACCAGGGGCCGGATCTGGAGATCGGATTCAACGCAAGCTACCTGCTGGATTTCCTGCGGGTGATTCCACAGGACAGCGTGGCGTTCGAGCTGAAGGACCAGAAGAGCGCGGGCGAGATGCGGCCGGCGGGCGAGACGATACCCGATCAGTATCGGTATGTTGTGATGCCGATGAGGATCTGATTCCCGCGCAAACGGAAGAAATGTATTTCATCACGGAGAATACAGAGAACACAGAGAAAAGCAAAACCCATTAAGGTTTTCTCTGTGTTCTCTGTGTCTCTGTGGTGAACAGAGGATTTCAAAGATTTCTATGGCAAATGATGTAAATGTGGGGACCAACGGGGGCTATGATGCTTCGAGTATCAAGGTTCTCGAGGGGTTGGAGGCGGTCCGCCTCAGGCCGGCAATGTATATCGGGTCGACCGGGGAAATGGGGCTGCACCACCTGGTGTACGAGGTCGTCGACAATTCGGTCGATGAGGCCCTCGCCGGGTACGCGACGGAAGTTTCGGTCACGATTCACGACGACAATTCGATCACGGTGATCGACAACGGGCGCGGGATCCCCGTGGACATCCACGAGGACGAAGGCGTGTCTGCGGCGCAGGTCGTCATGACCAAGCTGCACGCGGGCGGCAAGTTCGATTCGAAGAGTTACAAGGTCTCCGGCGGCCTGCACGGCGTGGGCGTGAGCTGCGTCAATGCACTCTCGGAAAAGCTGGAGCTGGAAATCTGGCGCGACGGCGCAACGTGGCAGCAGGAATATTCGTGCGGTATTCCCAAGGCGCCGCTGGCGAAGACCGGCAAGGCCGGCCGCAAGACGGGGACGCGGGTGACGTTCAAACCCGATCCTTCCATCATGGAAATGACGGTGTTCAACTATGACACTCTCGCGACACGTCTGCGTCAGTTGGCATTCCTGAACAAGGGTCTCAAAATCACGCTGAAAGATGAGCGGACCGAGCCCGAGAAGCTGGGCGAATTCCTGTTCACGGGCGGGATCGCGGAGTTCATCAAGCACCTGAACAAAGGCAAGACGGTGCTGCACGAAAAACCGATCTACGCCGAGGGCCAGCGGGACCTGCCGAACGGCGGTGTGCTGGGCATGGAGGTCGCGCTACAGTACAACGACGGCTACTCGGAGACGATTCTCAGCTTCGCCAACAACATCCACACGGTGGACGGCGGAACGCACCTGCGCGGATTCTATTCGGCGCTGACGCGAACCATCAACGCCTTCGGGCAGCGGGAAGGTCTGTTCAAGGACGTCAAGGAAAACCTGACCGGCGACGACATTCGCGAAGGTCTGACCGCGGTGGTGAGCGTGAAGGTGCCGCAGCCGCAGTTCGAAGGACAGACCAAGGGGAAACTGAACAGCGACATCGCCGGGCAGATGACCCAGTTCGTCAACGAGAAGCTGACGGAGTTCTTCGACAAGAACGCGACGGTGGGGCGGAAGATCGTCGGCAAGGCGATCGAAGCGTCGCGCGCGCGCGAAGCCGCGCGGAAGGCCCGGGACCTCACGCGCCGCAAGGGCGCGCTGGAATCGGGCGGGATGCCGCACAAGCTTGCCGACTGCCAGGAGCGCGACCCGCAGCATTGCGAATTGTTCCTCGTGGAAGGTGAGTCCGCCGGCGGGACGGCAAAGCAGGGCCGCGACCGCAAGTTCCAGGCCATCCTGCCGCTGAAGGGCAAGATCCTGAACGTGGAAAAAGCGCGTTACGACAAGATGCTGGGGCACGAAGAGATTCGTGCCATGATCACCGCGCTGGGCACGGGGATCGGCAAGGACGATTTCGACGCCGCCAAGCTGCGCTACGGCAAAATCATCATCATGACGGACGCGGACGTGGACGGCAGCCACATCCGTACGCTGCTGCTGACGTTCTTCTTCCGGCACATGAACGAGCTGATCCAGAAGGACCACGTGTACATCGCGCAGCCGCCGCTGTACCGGATCAAGAAGGGCAAGAGCGAGAAGTACATCAAGGACGAGAAAGAGTTCACCAAGGAAATCATGCGGCGCGCCACCGAGAATCTGAAGCTGGAAGTGAAGGCTTCAGGCGACGGCGCCCCGAAGGCCGCGCTGGAAGGCAACGAACTCCGGGCGTTCCTCCTGAACCTGGACGACTACGAGCAGGCGTTCCACAAAGTGGAGCGCCGGCTGCGCGACGCGCGCGCCGTGGAGATCCTGGGCGACGTGGAATTGCGCGTGGACCACAAGGCGGAGTTCGAGGACCAGGCGAACCTGAAGCCGGTCTTCGAGGCGTTGCAGAAGGCGGGGCTGAGGCCGGAAATGCGGCGGGACGAAGAGCACTCGTCGCACGCGGTGGTGTTCCACGATTCGACGAACGCGGAGCGGAGTGTGGGCCTGCAGTTGGCCGCGCAGCCGGAGTACCGGCGATTCCGCAGCCTGGCGCGGCAGATCGCGCGATATAACGAGCCGCCGTTCGTGGTAGTGAAAAACGACCATCGGGAGACGCTCACGAACTGGGGCGACCTGCTGAACTACGTGAAGAACGAGGGCAAGCGGGATGCCAGCGTGCAGCGCTACAAGGGGCTGGGCGAGATGAACGCCGAGCAGCTTGCCGAAACGACGATGAACCCGGAGAAGCGGACCTTGCTGAGGGTGCGGCTGGAAGACCTGGAGGAGAGCGAGATCATCTTCTCGACGCTGATGGGCGAGGACGTAGAGAACCGCCGGAAGTTCATCGAAGAGAATGCGCTGGATGTGAAGAACCTGGACGTGTAAGAGCGGGGCCGGGTTTTCACCACCGAGACACAGAGAAAAGCAATCCAAAGCCGGAGGGCGCCAGTTCGGCAGGCGATTCGAGAGGGCCGCACCATCGCGGCTTTCTACCGGTGCGCTTCCGTATCATTCGCACTGTTCGGCGCGAGATACGAACGGCGGAAGCGGACCTCGGCGCGAGGGTAGCGGCGGCGGGCAGCTGGGGATAGCTCGACCTCCACCGAGCTCGCTTCAGCAGGCCTCACTCCATCTGGCAGGTAGAAGTACAGCGCATATCGCTCACGGATGCGCGCGATCGTGCGCTCGAACGCAGACGCTTGTTCAACGGCCATGCTGTCGCCGCCCGACTGGTTCGCAATCTCAGAAGTCCCAGCCGATTGCGTGCGCGGCCCGCGCCTCGGCGGCCCTCCGTAGCCGGGCGGCATCCGATATCTGTAGCGGCCTTGAGGCCGGCCGTCGTCGAGCCGGATTTCACGCCACGCTCCGGGTCCCGTGTGAAGTGCATCCGGCGCAATCAGAGCGCTCAGCACGGCTTCGGCGCGAGTGAGCGCGCGCAAGACCGCTGCTTCGTTTCGGCTGCGCTCGGTCTGATCGTCGGTGACAATCACAATTGCCCGGCGAGCATCACGACGGCCGTTTTGCTCGATGTAAGAAGCGCTGTCCAACAGCCCCTGCGTAATATCGGTGCCGCCCTGGAAGGACTCGCGGTAGAGCACGCTCTCCAGTTCCCGCTCCGCGTCCTGACGGTCGGACCGGAACGGCATGCGCACGCGCGTGTAGCGATCGAAGACCAGGATGGCCACGCGGTCCTGATCCCGCAATGTCCCTAAGGCCTCATGGGCTGCAACCGCTACACGCCGGATGTGAGGTTCCATGCTGCGGCTGACATCCAACAGCAAGACAACATCAACCGGCATCTGCTCACTTTGGAAATCACGGATCTCCTGTTGCTTTCCGTCCAATCGCAAGATGAAATCCTGGACTCGGAGACCGCGTATGGGACGGTTCTCCGCATCCACCACCTGAGCGTCTACACGTCCCAAAGAGACATTACTACGAAAAGTTACCTTGGGGTCATCCTGCGCTGCGTCTGCGGCCAACAGGCATAATGCCGTGCCGGCGAGGAGGGCGGATATGCGTCCCATGAATGGCCTCTCTCCGAGCCCGCCGAACGGACTTGTCCTGCGCGGCAGCGCTCTTTGGGCAACGATGCAGTGGGCGTGAGTCGCGCGGCAAAATCACGCGGCAGCGGTGCGGCCAGATGTGATCCGAATCACCCGAACTCTTTCTGTGCGTTCCCGGGAACGGTTCGGTTGCCGCGAATTCCTGTCCGAATCGCCGGCCAACCAGGCGCGATTGAGGCATCAGCCCTGCCGAGCTATGGAGTATGGGCGGGGTAGAAGTTCGCGACCATGGCGATCCAGGAGGCCCAGCCCACTATTGCGGGCTAGTCCGCCCGCAGAATTCGCGCCGGGTCGATCCGGATAGCGCGAATCACGGCCGGAAGCGCGGCTACCGAGGCCGCCAACAGAATCGTCGCCGCCGGCAGCAGCAGGACGTCCCATTCCGTGGGGCTTACCTGATACAGCAGCGTTTGCAGGTAGCGGGACGAGCCGAGTGCCAGGGCTACGCCCGCAAGCGCTCCAATCATCATCATGAACAGGACATTCGCGGTGACCAGCCGGGCCACGGTTGCGGATCGGGCGCCGACGGCGCGGCGGATGCCGATTTCGCGGCTGCGCTGGACTACGGCGTAGTCGAGGACGCCGTAGAGGCCGACGGCGGAGAGGAGAAGCGCGACGAAGGCGAAGAAAACGGCGAGCATGGCGAGGAGGCGTTCGCGAACGGTCTGGGCGTCGACCAGTTCCTGCTGCGTGCGGATGTTGCCGGCGCGGAGGGTGGGGCGGAAGTCGGATACGGTGCGGCGCAACAGAGAGGCCATGGAGAGCGGATTCGCGGCGGCGGTGCGGACGAGGAAGGTGTCGCGGCGAGCGGGCTGGAGCGAACCGTCCTTGGCGAAGGTATGGATCGGAAAAAAGGCGACGGGCAGAGTGGGCTCGTGGATGTCGCGATAGGGGGCGTCGGCGGCGACACCGACGATTTGATAGCGGCTGGCGCCGCGGAGGAAGAATTGGCCGATGGGGGTGTGGCCGGCGAGGAAGGTGCGGACGAAGGTCTGGTTGACGATGGCGGCGCCGGGATTGGCATCGTCGTCGCGGAAATCGCGGCCTTCGAGGAGCGGGAGGCGCATGGTCTCAAACCAGCCGGGGGCGACGGGGAGGAAGTAGACGAACTGCTCGCCGGCGGGCGCGCCATTGATGGAGACGACGCCGTTCCACGAGTTGCCGCCGGGGAGCGCCCAAGCAGCGAGGGCGACGCGCTCGACGCCGGCGACGGAGCGGAGGCGGTCGGCAAGCTGATCCCATTCATAGGCGGGACGGGGCTGGCGGGAGACGGCTTCGACGGCGAGGAGGCGGGCGGTGGAGAAGCCAGTAGGGCGGTGAGAGAGGCGGTCGAAGGTGGCGGTGAAGAGTCCGGCGACGAAGACCACGAGGAAGCAGAAGGCGACCTGCAGGGCGACGATGGCGCTCATGAGGCGGCGGCGTGCGTGGGGGTCGCCGCCACGT
>Ga0335083_10010842_pt1 | contig 10972 bp, 7 predicted proteins | sample Lox_Sample_42_FD_206716 | JGI IMG/M metagenome (GOLD analysis project Ga0335083, IMG submission 206716) | Soil microbial communities from Loxahatchee National Wildlife Refuge, Florida, United States - Lox_Sample_4.2 | ecosystem: Environmental > Terrestrial > Soil > Wetlands | place: USA: Florida... | reverse complement strand
CCACGAAGCGCCGTTCGAGCTCGGGATGGGCCTGGTCAATCTCCCCTATGACATTCCCAACCTGCGGATCGAAAACCCGGAGGCCATCGCTCATACGCGCATCGGCTGGTTCCGCTCGGTGTCCAACGTGCCGCACGCGTTCGCCGTGCAGTCCTTCGTCGCCGAACTGGCTGCCGCGGCGGGTCGCGATCACCGCGACTTCCTCCTTGATCTCATCGGCGCGCCGCGCACGATCGATCCAACCTCCCAGCACGACAGCTGGAATCACGGCGAGTCACCGCAGCGCTATCCGGTCAACACGGGGAGGTTGCGCAACGTGATCGAGACGGTCTGCCGCGAAGCCGAGTGGGGCCGCGGCATGCCCAAGGGCAGCGGCCTCGGGCTGGCCGCCCACTACAGCTTCCTCAGTTATGTGGCCGTGGTGGCGGAGGTCTCCGTCAACGACAAGGGCTATCTGCAGATCCCACGCGTCGACATCGCCTTCGACTGTGGCCCACGCGTCAACCCGGATCGGGTGCGTTCGCAACTCGAGGGGGCGGTCGTGATGGGAGTGAGTCTGGCGACGCTTGGCGAGATCACGTTCAAGAAGGGGCGCTCGCAGCAGGACAACTTCCACCAGTACCGTGTGACGCGCATGGATACGGCGCCGCGCGATATCCGTGTGCACCTGCTTCCCGCCACGGACTGGAGCGTTCCGCTCGGTGGTGTCGGCGAACCGGGCATACCACCGGTCGCTCCCGCCATCTGCAATGCGATCTTCGCGGCGACGGGCCGGCGCATCCGCCGCCTGCCCATCCGGGAGCAGGCGGCGGGCACCTGAAGGTCAGGCACGGACGCTTGATTACGCGCCGCGGCTCCTGCGTCGCGCGGGCTGGCGCGAACAGCCCCAGGCCGCTCAGCAGCAGACCAGTCGCCGGCAGCGGTACCGGTGAGACGCCAGGCGAGCCGATTTCCCCACCCGCCAGGGAAGTAACGCTCCGTTCACCGTCCAGTCCGTCCGGCAGCCTCCCAAAGCCGCATTGCAGGAAAGTGGCGCCAATGTGAATCGTGCGTCGAGCCTTTCCCCCGCGGCGGCCCCTCGCCGGCCACGGCTTGCCAGGGGTAACTAATTGATAATGCAAAGATATCTGAAGGACGAGTGCCGGGGCGTCCAGCGCAGCCGGCGACCGGTGGCGACACACCCAAACTGGGGGATTTTGGTAACAAAACCCATCGGGCCGGTGGCGCGTTGCTACTATCGTCAACACAAGAATCACAACGGTGCGCTCAAGGCGCGCGAAACCGCATCATGCTCGGTCCCATATTCGCGGGAGGCTCGGCGGGCCCGGAGTTCGTGCTCTCCACGGCAGGCGAATCCGCGACACTGGCCGGAGCCGGATTGCTCGCAAGCATCGACCGGGCTGCCGGCCAGCTCGTTGCCCGCGGCGTGTGCGCTGGCGACCGCGTAATGCATTGTGGCGAGCAGGGCCCCGCGGCCTTCATTGCTTTCTGGGCTTGCGTGCGCCTGGGCGCAGCCTTTGTGCCTGTCGATCCCTCATGGGCCGAGACGCTTCGCCGGCACGCTCTGCGCAAGATCGGACCGCGCGCGCTCGTGGTCGGCGACGCAAGCGAGCGCACTCGCTGGCATGCTCTGGATGCGGCGCTGCCGAGCTTGCAATTCGACACGGAATCGCTGGCCGCCGGTGCCGGCGCGTCGGGGTCTGAAACCCAGACTCCCCTGCCACGGGAGTTCGATTCGGGGATTCCCGCCGCCTGTCTGTTTACTTCGGGGACCACCGCGGAGCCCAAAGCGGTGGTACTGAGCCGCGGAGCACTCGTGCGCAGCGCCGTTCTGGCAGTGCGCACCTTCGAATGGTCAGCCGGGGAGCGACTGCTGAACCTTCCCGACCCACAGACCATGAGTGGTCTGCGCAACGCTTTCCTGGCGGCCCCGTTGGCTGGGATGCACTGGGTGTGCGCACCGCGTTCGCGGCGCACCGACATCTTCGCGCTGCTCGAGCTGTTACAGCAGGCGCGACCGCAGCGAATCGTCGCGGCGCCGCTGCTGCTGCGACAGATCAATCTGCTCGGCGAGCGGGTTCCGCCCGGGCTGCTGGCCGATACACGCGCCATGTATTGCACGGGTACGGATCTGAGCGTCCAGGAGGTCAGCGCCTTCTTCGAACGCTTCCATCTCCCGGTGATCAACTACTACGGACTGACCGAGTCGGTGGGCCTGTGCCTGAGCCAGCGACCCGCCGGCTGGAGCCGCTCCGACACCAGCCTGGGATGGCCGGCAGGCTGCGAGATCCGCATCGTGGATGCCGAAGGTCTGCCGGTACCCGCCGGAACACCCGGGGAGTTGCGAATCCGGCAGGAGTGGCCCATGAGCGGCTATCTCGGCGACCCGGAAGCCACCGCACAGTGCTTCACGGGGGGCTGGCTGCGCACGGGCGATATCGTCCGTCAGCATCAGGATGGCCGGATCACACTCGTGGGCCGGCGCTCGAATTTCATCAAGACGCAGGGCACGGAGCGCGTCCATCCGCTGGAGATCGAGGCGGTGCTCGAACAACACGCCAACATTGCCGAGGCGGCCGTCTGCGGCCTGCCGCAGCCCGCGGGCGGCGAGAGCATCGCCGCGGTACTGGTGCCGCGTGCGGGATGGCAGCCTACCGGACCCGAACTCAAGGCCATCGCCCGTTTCGTCTCGGATCGCCTCGGCCGCGAGCGGGCGCCGGCTGTATTCCGCTGCGTCGCGCAGATTCCCCGCAACACCAGCGGCAAGATACTTCGACACACATTGAGAGAGCTGTTCAATGCTTGAGCGCGCAGCGAGTGCCGATGCCTTCGAATGCTACGAGCGGATCTGTGCTCCACAGCTCGCACGCAAGCCCTGGCTGGTCGCCGCCGGCCGCACGGTCACGTTTGGCCAGTTGCGCGAACGGATCGAAGCACTGGGTCCGTTGTTTGCCTCCCAGGGAGTGCAGGCGGGCGACCGGGTCATCGTCGCGACGGCTGACGATATCGAATCCGCGCTGTTGTTCGTCGGATCGATATGTTGGGGCGTCACGGTCGTCAACCTGGATCCCGAGATGGGTCCGGAGCGTGCACGCACGCTGGTCGCCGCCGCCGCACCGCGCCTGATTCTGATGGACCGTGAGCTGTCGGTCCGTTGGGATCTTCCGGCAGGCGATGCGCCTGTCCGTGTGATCGACCGCGCGGCCGGCAAGGGATTGTTCGGCAAGCTGCGGCGCACGGCCGATGGGGATGATCTGCACGGGCTGCTCGAAGCCGTCGGTTCACGGCCGCCACCGCGCACGATCGATCCGGAGACCCTGGCCTACGTGATGTTCACCTCGGGGACGACGGAGCAGCCCAAGGGAGTGGCGATCAGTCATCGCGCCCTGTTTGCCCATCTGCGCACGCTGACGCGCCGTTTCGGCTACACACCGCAGAGCCGCATCCTGAACATCCTGATGCTGGCGCACGCCGATGGCATGATCCAGGGGCCGGTGATCGCATTCTTCAACGCGATCGCGGTGTTCCGTCCCCTGCGCTTCGAGGTGACGGCCATCGACCGTCTGCTCGATGCCGTATATCAACTGCGGATCACGCACCTCGTGGCCGTGCCGACCATGATGGCGCTCATCCAGCGCCTCGGGCTGGAACATCGCGATGCATTCCAGGGCGGTGACTTCCGCTTGCTCATCTCATGCGGCGCCCAGCTCGAAGCCGCCCTGTGCGAGAGCTTCGAGAGCACCTTCCGCGTGCCGATCGTCAATGTCTACGGACTGACCGAAACGGTGGTCGGCGGCGTATTCTCCGGGCCGGATGCGGCCAGCCGCAGGCCGGGCAGCATCGGTGTGCCGGTGGATTGTGAGCTGCGCATCGCCCGGCCGGATGGCACGGAGGCGCCGGTGAATGAAACGGGTGAACTGTGGATGAGCGGTGATCTGCTGATGTCGGGTTATTTCAATGCCCCGCAGCTGACTGCCGAGGTACTGCGCGATGGCTGGTTCCGCAGCGGCGATGCCGCCCGCCGCGATGCCGACGGCCTCTACTGGATCTGCGGTCGCTACAAGAACCTCATCATCCGCGGTGGATACAACATCCATCCGGAGGAGATCACCGAGGTGTTGCAGCGCCATCCTGCCGTACGCGAGGCGGCGACCGTCGGCATGCCGGATGAGATCTGGGGTGAGACCGTCTGCTGCCTGGTCTGCGCCGAGGACGGCGTTTCCAACGAGGAACTGCTGGCTCACTGCGGCCGGCAACTCGAGCCGCGCAAGGTGCCAAGCCGGATGGAGCGGGTGGAGAGGCTGCCGCGCGGCCTGTCCGGCAAGGTGCGGCTGGAGGCGGTGCGTGAACTGCTGCAGGACCGGCGCGCCTGCGCGCAAGGTGGCGCGACGGATGCCGCCGACCGGGCCAGACGCGTGCTCGAAGTCGCTGCGACGTGCTTCAGGACCGACGCCTCGATGCTGAGTCTCGCCAGCACTCCGGATGACGTAGTGGGCTGGGACTCGCTGGCGCATCTGGAACTCGTTGCCGGACTTGAACGCGAGTTCGGTGTGCGTTTCAGCCCGCGCCAGATCATGTCACTCGACCGTCTGGACCGGGCCCTCGAGTTCCTCGGGTCCGCTTGAGCCCCTCGAGGCAATTCCCACCGCTGAGTGTCTGGTACGGCACTGCCGGCATCATCGCGCTACTGTTGGTATTCCTTGCCAACGAGGAGCGCATACCCGCGCTGGCACGGCATATCACCGCTGCTTCGGACGCCAATCTCAATCTGGAGCGCCTGGCGGTTCCGGTACCGCCGCCTGCCGTGCGCATCGTCGCTCTGGGCTCGTCGAAGACTCTGTATGCGGTCGACTTCGATGCGCGCTTCGCTGCTCGTCTCGGTGGCTCGCAAGTGGTGGAATTCGCGCGGATCACCTGGGAAGGGGCGAACTTCTGGGATTTACAACCGGCTCTGCGCGCGCTGGCTGCGCATCCGCCGGACATCCTGCTGCTGGAGAGCGACCTGCTGCTGCTGGATCGCGGCGCGCACTTTCCGATCCGCCAGAACCTGCTGCCGCTGGAGCAGGCGTTGCACCACGTGCTGGTGGGCGCGGGCGGCGTGGATCCCAACTTCGGCGAGAACCGCGGCGCGGAGCAGTTTCCCGACGCGCAGGAATGCCGCATCCGGCAGACTCAAACCCAGCGACTGATCTACGCCGCGCACCTCAATACGACCCGCCCGAGTTCGTCCGTGAGTCGCCAGCGTTATCTGGATATATTGGGCGCACTGCAGAAGGCGGGGACGCAGATCATCCTGATCCGCCTGCCACGCGCCGCCTGGGCCGAGGCGCTGGTGCCCGCATCGCTGGCGCGAATCGACTCCGCCATTTTGCCGCAGCTGGCGCGCGACAACGGTTTCCTGCTCTGGGCGGTGGCGCCGCTGCCGGACACGGCCTTCTGCGACGAGGCGCACATGTCCGCGGCAGGTCGCGAGCTCACCAGCCAGTGGCTCGCCGGCAAGTTGATGGCGGCGCGGGGCAACCATGGCTGACCAGGACGTCCTGCAACTCGTCCTGGCGAGTTCAGGTGTCGCCGTCATCATGGCGTGGCTGCCGTGGCGTGCCGTGCAACCCTGGCTCATTGCGCTGTGCGGCGCGGGTCTGCTGGCCATGGCTTCGCCCATTTCACTGGCGCTGCTTTCCGTGGCCAGCGTGGTCACGTTTGTGTTGCATCGTCGCAGCCTGCTGACGAAATACGTGCTGCTGGTCAGCGTCGCGATCATTGCTGGCGCCTATCTCTTTCTGCTGGCGCGCAGCGAGCGCAGCAGCACATCGCTCACTCTGCGCGTGGTCCTGCCGCTCGGCATGGCGTTCTATGCCCTGCGCCTGATCCACTACCTGCTGGAGGCATACAAGGGTCAGCTGCGACCCCACACGCTGGCGGAATATCTCAGCTACCATTTCCTGCCGGCGACACTGGCCGCGGGCCCGATCCATCGCTTCGATGATTACCTGCGCGACCTGCGGCGCCAGCGCTGGGATTCCGACCGATTCTCCTACGGTGGTCAGCGGATCCTGTACGGCCTGGTGAAGCTGGTCGTGCTGGGCAATTACCTCATCGGCGAGGAGCTGACTCCGCTGCTGGCCGGCGCCGGCGGCCACCCGGTGTTGCATCAGTACCTGAGCGTGCTGCTGTTCTGGGCCAGGCTGTATGTCCTGTTCAGCGGCTACAGCGATATCGCGGTGGGGTTCGGTGCGCTGATGGGCCTGCGGATCCGCGAGAATTTCAACTGGCCCATCGTGGCGCGCAACATTGCGGACTTCTGGCAGCGCTGGCACATCACGCTGGCCGCCTGGTGCCGCGAGTATGTGTTCGCGCCGGTGGCATCGGTCACGCGCCGGCCCTTTGTCGCCGTGATGGCGTCCATGATCGTGCTGGGCATCTGGCACGACCTGTCACTCCACTATCTGCTCTGGGGCGCCTATCACGGCGCCGGAATCGCCGGGTTCCGCTGGTTCGACGCGCGTGCGGGAGAGTCGATTGCCGCGCTGCGGCCGATACCGGCCGCGCTCTGGCGTGTATTCGCCTGCGTCGTTACGCTGCATTTCGTCCTGTTCAGTTTCTGGGTGACCCGCGCCGTCGAACGGGTCCTGATCCCCGGTGCGGGCTGAGACTCCCAGGCGGTACCCCACATGTATCAACTGCTCCTCCGGTACCTGCCCCGACCGTTGGTCCACACGCTCTACGCGCTGTGGTACGCGGCCCTGCTCGTGCTGGTGTATTACTTTTTCGATCGCGATGCGATCGAGTTCTACTACCTGCACCGGTAAGCACTGATGCGTCCGGGTCTGCTCAATCTGCTGCGTTGTCCGGATTGCCGGCGCAGCTACCGGGAGCAGCTGGGCGGGCGGCACGGCTATCTGCAGTGCGGCTGCCGGAACGGGATTCCGCTGCTCGAGGGGTTTGCATTCTTCACCGAGCCGCGACCGGCATGCGAACTGGCTGAGCCCGGCGCACTGGAGGATCTGGCCGCGGCCCTGTTCGGCACGCAAGGCCAGTACGAGCACTATCTTCGCGAGAAGCAGTCGCGCAACCTCATCGAGGCCTACGCGGCTTTCCAGCCCTTCAACGAATCCGGGCGCGCGGTCGAACACCTGCTGCCACACATCCGCCCCGCGGTTCGCCGCGGCGGCGCGCTCCTGGATACCTGGTGCCGGACCGGATGGAGCGGCGAGTGGCTGGCGGGGCTGTTTCCCGAACAGCTCATCGTCAGCCTGTGGGAAGGGGACAGCAGCGTGCTGGGTTACCGTGGATTTCGTCGTCTGCTCGGCGTGGGCCAGCGCCGCGCCAATCTCGAGATCCTGTTCCATCATCCGGACCGGGCGCTGCCCTTTGCGGATGAAGTCTTCGATCTCGTGCACGCGCACGATGCGCTGCATCGCTTCGGGATGGAACCGTTCGCCGCGGAATGCCTGCGTGTGAGTCGCGGCAGCGGTGCCGTGGTCTTCGCGCACGTCCATCTGGCCAACAGCGAACCCGATCCTTACTTCGAGCGCGGTGGTACGAAGGTCCACGGCCGCGATTATCGTCGCTGGCTCGATGGCCTGAGCGCTGGTTCGCGGCGCCGCGGCTTTGTGTTCAGCGAGGCGGCCCTGTTTGACGGACCGACGCCCGCAATGCTCAAGGATGACTCCAACACAACGCACTACAACGGATTGATTGCGATCCTGCCGGAAGTTGACCAGGCTGCCGAAATCGACGAGGTTTCCGCCCAGCCAGGGCAGCCGGCCGCTCGCGGGGCGCAGCAACAGACCGGGGAGCGATACATCGTCAATCCGATGTTCCGCCTCAACCTGGCAAGACGCAGCGCGCAACTGTCGCGGACAGGATATGACGGTGCCGTGGGACATTATCTGCTGCGACATCCGGTGTACGCGGCCCGTCTTCCGGAGGGGCCGGTCGTGCTGGATGAGGCGGCCCTCCTTGCGCTGCATCTGGCAGCGGCCGGCCTCCCGCGTGAGTCGATACTGTCGGTGGCGTCGGATCCGGCCGTCATGAGTCGAACATTGCGCTCGCTCAGTGAGATGGAATTGCTGCTCCCCGCATGGGTGAGCGGTAACGCCCACTTGCTCCAGCGGGTGCACGCGAACCAGTTTGCACGCGAGAGCGAATCCATGGCGCAGGATTGCTTCGCAGCAGCGAGCGTCTCCGATGCACCCCTGATCGATACCGGCGCGGCTGGCGCACTGAGTGGCCAGGACGTGGTTGAGTTCGCACGCAGACTGGCCTCCTGGATCGCCGCACGGACCGTGTCTCCCGGAATGTGGATGGAAGTGCAGCCCGCGGGACAACCGCTGTTGTGGATCGCAGCGATCGCGGCTGCCGCGACCGGAGTGAACGTCCGCATCGTCAGGGAGTGTTTGCCGGCGGACTCCAATTTGGCTGAGTCTGATGCTCCGGCCGAATCGGACCCGTTGCGAGTCTGTGCCGACGAACAACCGGCGCCGCGAGGCTGGCTGCCACTGGGGCTGGCAGGCCAGGCGCACTCGCTGCTCGCACAGCTGCAGTCGATGCCGGCCGATCACTCCGCGCTTGGCAGGGACTTCGGTCTCATCGAGGTGCCAGGCCAGGCGGGCCCCTGGCGTTGTCCGGTTGCGTCGCTGGCGGCTGGGTGCGCGGCGCTGCGCGGTCAGCGCGAGCAGTCGCTGCTGATACTCGGAGAGCGCGCCGATCCCGCGACGCTGCTCACGGTGTTGATATCGCTGGTCGAGCTGAGGCCGCTGCAGTCTGTCTGAGGTCCGTCCGGCGCCGAATGCGCTGGGCAAGCTTCTTCCTTAATGTACACTTCGATCGCAGTGCAGCGGCTGATGCGCAGGGACGACTGGCGGCGCTCCCAGTCCGCGTGACACTCACAGTGTGGCAGGAGACGGGAAGAACAATGCTCGACGGTCTCGGTGTGCGCGCCGGCGCAAGGCGCGCAGCGGGAGTGTGTGCGGTCCTGCTGGCAGGGGCCGGAATCCTCATCGGAATGCCCGCACGGGCGCAGACCCTCGATGAACAGTACGAGTACTACCTGGGGGGCCACTGCCAGAACCTGAACTTCGCCCGCAGCGGGCCGCGCTACCAGATCCTGCCCGGCCAGGCCGGGCCCAATCTGCTCGCGTTCTGCAATGGACCGCCACCCACCGCGGGCCCGAGCGAATCCGGTTCCTTCGGCGGCGGCGCCGGGGCCGCGGAGGGGCGCGGCGAGGGCGCCGAGGAAGACGCGGCGCTGAAACGCCGTCGCGACAAGTTGCGTCAGCAGCAGGCCGAGACGCCCACCGCCGACGGTGATGTCGATCTGGGTCGGCTCGGCCGCGTCAGCACCTTCCTGTCGCTCGACTATCTGCACGAGCGTCAGAAGTCGACCGAATTCGAGGCGGGACGCCGCTCGGACGGTGTGAACGGCACGCTGGGCGCAGACTACCGTTTCGGCGGTCGTGGTGTCGCGGGACTCGCCCTCAAGTACTACACGCAATGGGGCGACATCGACACCGGTGGCAACTTCGACATGCACGGCGGCGGGGTCTGGGCGTACGGTTCGTGGTGGCCGCGTGAGCGATTGTTCGTGGATTTCACCGTGGGTTTCGACTTCAAGGGCGTGCACACCGAACGCAGCGTCTATCGCGAGACGACCATCGAACTGCCCGCGGGCGACACGACGTTCTTCAATCCAAAGCCCGCGCTGGCTTTCAGCGACACGAATTCCCGCGAGCAGAGCGCCGAGTTGCGCGCCGGCTACGATCTGTCCCTGGGCAGCGTGAGTGTTGGTCCGCGCATGGCGCTGACCCTGCGGCACTCCGACCTGGATCCGTACCTGGAGACGGGAACCACGCCGATGACGCTGGCGTTCGACGAGCAGACCGCAATTTCGCTACGCACGCAGACCGGCCTGCAGGGGACCCGAGCCTTCACGCTCGGTCACGTCGTGCTGGTCCCGCAGCTCAATGCCGATTGGGTGCACGAGTTCCGCGACGATCAGCGTTTCATCACGGCCCACTTCGCCGAAGATCTTCGTGCGAATCCAGCCATCCTGCGCTTCCTCAACGAACCACCGGATCGGGACTGGTTCCTGGCTCGCGCCAGCACCGCCGCGATCTTTCCGCACGGTGTGAGCGGCTTCGCGACGGTAGAGAGCATGTTTGGTCACAGCTATATCGACCGCTACCGCGCCAGCATCGGAGTGCGCGTTCAGCTTTGATGCTGCGCGCGCAATGCGCGCCGCTTCCGGCCCACGGCACTTGCACAGCGGACACCCCGCCCCGCGACGCACTGCAGTGCGGATCGGTTCACAGTTCTCCGCGCGGTTCACTGCGGTTTCTGCCAACTCCCGCAACTGCATGAGACTATTGGAAACTACACCGATCACCCGCTTTGCAACGCAGCATCATGTCCCTGAGTCCGGTTCCGACCTCCGCCGCTGGCGCCGATCGCAAGCTGGTATCGGTGACCTGGCCTCTGGTGCTGATCATGTCGCTGATGCTGCTGCTCAGCGTGGCCAGTATCGTGGTGCTCTCCGGACTGCGTGCCTACGTCAACGGCGAAGGCATGTGGTCCAAGGCCGAACGACAGGCCGTGGCGGAGCTCCACAAGTACGCTGCGAGTGGTAGCGAGACCGACTACCGTCATTTTCAACAGGAGCTCGCTGTCCCGCTCGGTGATCGGCTGGCGCGGCAGGAGCTGCAGAGCGCGCACCCGAGCACGACGGTCGCTGCGCGCGGGTTCCTCCAGGGTCGCAACGATCCGCACGACGTGCCCTGGATGATCCGCCTGTTCGGGCTGTTCCAGCACAACTCCATGATGGCCAGCGCCATCGGCTTCTGGACTCGCGGCGATGCACTGATGGCGCAGTTGTCCGCGATCGCTGCCGACCTGCACGAGGAGATGACCGGCCGACACCCCGATGCGCGGCGAGTGTCCGAACTGGTGGCGCAGGCCGATGAAACCCACCAGC
>Ga0335083_10010841_pt1 | contig 10972 bp, 9 predicted proteins | sample Lox_Sample_42_FD_206716 | JGI IMG/M metagenome (GOLD analysis project Ga0335083, IMG submission 206716) | Soil microbial communities from Loxahatchee National Wildlife Refuge, Florida, United States - Lox_Sample_4.2 | ecosystem: Environmental > Terrestrial > Soil > Wetlands | place: USA: Florida... | reverse complement strand
AGTAGCCTTCCTCGTCGAACGCGGTCCGCGTCAGCTCGGGCTGGCGCCAGTAGCCGGGCGTGATGCTCGGACCGCGAAAGCGCGCTTCCAGCTTGCCGTCGACCGGCGCGAGCTTCATCTCGACGCCGTCCACCGGCAGCCCCACCGTGCCGGCCCGCGCTGCGCCGCGGTTGGTGAACATTGCCGCCGGCGCGGTTTCGGTTGCCCCGTAGCCGGTGATCCAGAGGATGCGCTCGCCGCAGGTCTGGATCGCGAGTTCCTCGTAGGCCTGCCAGATCGGCTGCGGCAGCACCGCAGCGGCGTATTGCAGCAGGCCGAGCCGGCTGAAGAAGGTTTCGCGCAGCAACGCGTCATCGCGCAGGAACGGCAGCAGCGCCTCGTAGCCGCGCGGCACGTTGAAGTAGATCGTCGGGCCTACTTCGCGCAAGTTGCGTACCGTTTTCTCGATCAGGCCGGGCACCGGCTTGCCTTCGTCGATGTACAGCGTGCCGCCATGATTCAGCACGAGACCCAGGTTGTGGTTGCTGCCCGCGGTGTGGTTCCAGGGGAGCCAGTCCACGAGCACGGGAGGCGCCTGGCGCAGGGAGGGCAACGACTGGGTCAGCATCTGCTGGTTGCTGCAGAGCATGCGCTGCGTGTTGATTACCGCTTTGGGCCATCCCGTCGAACCGGAAGTGAGCAGAAACTTCGCGATCGTCTCCGGTCCGACCGCCGCGTGCGCGGCTTCCACGGCCGCGGTGGCCGGCGTCGACTCCAGATCGGCGAAGCGGTCGCCGGATAAAACCTCGGTGTCTGGCGGCACCGCGGCGCCGATTGCTTTCGCGAAGCGCGCGCCGTCGGATGCATATACCAATCCTGGCGTCAGCAATCCGATGACTTGCTTCAGCTTCGCAAAATCGGTCGACACCAGCGAATACGCCGATGACACCGGCACGTAGGCGATGCCCACGTGCATGCAGGCAAGCGCGAGCAGCGCATGCTCGATGTCGTTGTCCGAAAGGATCGCCAACGGGCGCTCCGCCGACAGCCCCCGGTCGAGCAATGCCTGGCCGATCGCCCGCACGCGCGTGTGGGCCTGCCCGTAGCTGAGGCTTCGCCACGCGCTGCTCGAATCGCGCTGCGCGATGAACTTTCGGTCCGGTGTTACCCCGGCCCAGTGGACCAGGCGTTCGGTGAGGCACCTGGAATAGGCGCCGAGGGGATGCGGCGAGCGCAGCAGGATAGAGCCGTCCGTGCGCCGCTCGCTGCGCACGTCCGCCGCGCCCAGCGGCACGCTGCGTGCCGGCGCCGAACTCATGCCTTGCGCGCTACCTTGGCCGCGCGCTTTTCGAGGAAATCCGTCATGCGCCGCTTGGCTTCGGGCTCGCTCTGCGCAATGCCCGCCACCAGCGACTCCATCAGCAGGCCGGCATCCTGGCCGAGTTCGGCGATGCGCGGCAAGGCGTGCATCAGCGCGAAGTTGGTGGCGGGTGCATTCCCGGCGATGCGCCCGGCGAGTTCGATGCCCTTGGCGAGTCCTTTGCCCTTGGGGACGAGATAAGTGGAAATGCCGGCCGCCTGCCCTTCCTCGGCGGAGTAAACGCGCCCGGTGAACATCATGTCAGCCATGCGCGCGGTGCCGATCAGCCGCGGCAGCCGCACCGAGGCGCCGCCGCCCACGAAGATGCCGCGCTGGCCCTCCGGCAACGCGTAAAAGGCGCCCTTCTCCGCGATCCGCACATGCGCCGTGCAGGCGAGTTCGAGCCCGCCGCCCACCACCGCGCCGTGCATGACAGCGACCACCGGCACGCGTCCGAACTGGATGCGGTCGAAGATGCGGTGCCAGCCGCGGGAATGCGCCACGCCCGCGGCCGCGGAGCGTCCGGACAGTTCCGCGAGATCCAGGCCGGCGCAGAAATGCTCGCCGGCGCCGTGCAGCACGAGCGCTTTGACGCCCATCGGCACTGCGGCGACGCAGGCGCCGATCTCTTCCACCATCGCGTCGCTCAGCGCGTTGCGCTTCTGCGGCCGATTGAGCAGCAGGATACCGACGGCGCCGCGCCGTTGGAACCGCAACGACTTGAATTTCATGGATGGCGCTACAGCGCGGGGACGATCTTGACCTTCAGCTCGCCGACGCCCTCGATGCTTGCGTGCAGGTCATCGCCCGGCTTCACCGGGCCGACGCCCGCGGGCGTGCCGGAATAAATGATGTCGCCCGGCTCGAGCGTGTAGTACTCGGAGAGGAAAGCGATCTGCTCGGGCACCGACCAGATCATGTCGGAGAGGTCGGCCTTCTGGCGTTCCTTGCCGTTGACCTTGAGCCAGATCGCGCCCTTGGCGGGGTGGCCGATTTTCGCCGCCGCCACCAGCGCGCTGCAGGGCGCCGCCTCGTCGAAATCCTTGCCGAAGTCCCAGGGCCGGCCGTTGTCCTTGCCAAGCTGCTGCAGGTCGCGGCGCGTCATGTCCAGCCCCACGCCGTAGCCGAACACGTGGTCGTTCGCCTTCTTGGCGTCGATGCGCCGGCCGCCCTTGCCGATCGCGACCACCATCTCGGTTTCGTAGTGGTAGTTCGCCGTCTTCGGCGGGTAATGGACGTTGCCGCCGCCTGCCACCAGCGAGTGCGCCGACTTGATGAAGAAAAAGGGCGTCTCGCGGCCGTCGCCGCCCATTTCCTTCTGGTGCTCGACGTAATTGCGGCCGACGCAGAAGATCCGCCGCACCGGGTACAGGTCCTTCGAATCCCTGACCGCCAGCGACGGGATATCCCAAAGCGAAATCACATGTGCCATTCGATGCTCTCCCGAAAGAAGCGGCATTTTAATCTCGCCACGGGCGCAGGACGAGCCAAAATCGAGACGGCCATGCTAGGATTCCCCAGCGGCTTTTTCGCTGCCCTAGGAGGGGATAATGCAAATCAGACAGATCAGGATGTTCGTCGCGGCACTGCTGGCCGCGTTCGCAACCGGTGCCGCTGCGCAAACCGTGAAAATCGGCGTGGTGCTGCCCTATACCGGCGTCGGCGCCGAGTTCGGCCAACAGGTCGATCGCGGCATGCAGATGTTCACGAAGCTGAACCCGGGCGCCTTCGGTCCATACAAGATCGAGATCGTCAAGCGCGACTCGAAAAATCCGAGCGGCGCCGAGGCGAAGGTCGCCGTGCAGGAACTGGTGGCGCAGGAAAAGGTGGACCTGCTGGCTGGCTTCATCTACTCCCCTGACGCGATTGCCTCCGCGGCGCTGGTCACCGAGGCGAAGAAGCCGATGATCATCATGAACGCCGGCACGGCATGGATCACCGGGCTGTCGCCGATGATTGCGCGCGTGTCGTTTTCGATGTGGCATGCGGGCTTCGCCATGGGCGAGGCGGCGGCGAAAATCATGAAGGCGAAGACCGCGGTAGTCGGCTATACCGATTTCCCGCCGGGCAAGGACAGCCTGGATGCGTTCAAGCGCGGCTTCGAACACGCGGGCGGGAAAGTGATCGACGAAATCCCGATGGGCGGACCGGGCCAGGTGCCGGACTTCACGCCGTTCTTCCAGCGCGCCAAGGACAAGAAGCCGGACGTGTTCTTCGTCTTCGTGCCCGCGGGCGACCACGCTCTCGCCGTCGTCAAGACTTACGCGGCGCTCGGCATGCGCCAGGCAGGCATCAAGCTGATCGGTCCCGGCGACATTACCCAGGACATCAAGCTGCAGGCGATGGGACAGGCTGGAGCGGGCCTGATCACCATCCACCATTACAACGCGGACCTCGATAACCCGGCCAACAAGCGCCTGGTCGCCGCCTGGAAGAAGGAATATGGTCCGGCGTCCACGCCGGACTTCATGGGCGTCCAGGGCTACGACGGCATGGCGGCCATCGCACACGTAGTCACCACGCTGAAGGGCAAGATCGATCCCGATGCCGCGATCAACGCTCTGCGCGGCTGGAAGTACGACGACAGTCCGCGCGGGCCGTTCTGGATCGATCCGCGCACCCGCGATATCGTCCAGAACGAGTACTTGAGCGAACTGGTGTGGAAGGACGGGAAACTGCACCAGAAGACTATCGGCGTGCTCAAGGACGTGAAGGATATGTGCAAGGAACTCGGGGAAGGGCGTTGCAAGTAGCGGCGCAAGCTCGCTTCGCCAACGCAGCCGCCGCAACAGACCGCCGCCCGCGGTAACCTAACGGGCGGCGGTTTCATTTCATGGATGTGATCAGCGTACTGCTGGGCGGAATGGCGGCGGGGATGGTGCTGTTCGTCGTCTCGGTCGGCCTGTCCGTCACCATGGGGTTGATGGGTTTTGTCAACCTCGCGCATGGCGCCTTTGCCATGCTGGGCGGCTACGCCATCGTGCTGTCGATGAAGCACTGGGGTCTGCCGTTCCCGGCCGCGCTCGCCTTCGGCTTCGTGTTCGTGGCCGCGGTGTCGGTCGTTGCAGAGCGCCTGCTCTATGCGCCGCTGTACCGCGCAAGCGAACTCGACCAGGTGCTGCTCACGATCGGGCTGGTGTTCGTGATGATCGCCGCGGTGACGCTGGGCGTCGGCCCGGAAACGCAGACAGTGGTGCTGCCGGCCTGGCTCAGCGGCCAGACCGACCTGGGCTTCCTCCAGTACCGCACGTACAGCCTGGCGCTGATCGCGGCCGGCACGGCGCTGATGCTTGCGCTATGGCTCGGTTTCGAGCGCACGCGCATCGGCGCGCGCATTCGCGCCGCGGTCGACAACCGCCGCATGGCGCAGTCGATGGGCGTAGACGTCGGCCGGCTGTTCACGCTGACTTTCGCGCTGGGCAGCGGCTTGGCGGCGATTGGCGGGGGCTTGGGCGCCGAGATCCTCGGGCTTGATCCGCAATACCCGTTCCGCTACCTCGCGTATTTCCTGATCGTGGTCGCGGTGGGCGGCCTGGGACGCATCGCCGGCGTATTTTTCGCGGCGATCCTGATCGGCGTGCTCGATTTTGTGCTGAAGATCTACTTTCCGAAGGGCGGCACGCTGTTCATCTATGCGCTGACCCTCATCCTGCTGCTCGCGCGGCCGCAGGGCTTGTTCGGCAAGCGCGTCGGATGAACGCGGCGACCGAACTTGCGCGGCGCCATCGCTGGCGGTGGTGGGAAGCCTTGCCCTGGGTCGTGAGCCTAGCCTGCTACTTCGCGTTCCCGAACTACCTTGCCTTCGGCACGCAGGTGCTAATCACCATCCTGTTCGCGCTGTCGCTGGACCTGGTGCTGGGCTACGCGGGCATCGTCACCCTGGGGCATGCGGCTTTCTTCGGCGCCGGCGCCTATACGGTCGGGATGCTGGCGATGCACTGGGGGTGGAACGAGCCCCTCTCCGGTTTACTTGCGGCGGCGCTGGTGGCGGGGACGATCGGGCTTGCCAGCGGCCTGGTGCTGCTGCGCACGCAGGGACTTGCGCTGCTGATGCTCACGCTGTGCACCATGGCCCTGCTGGAGCAGGCAGCGAACATGGGGGCGGCCTGGACCGGCGGTTTCGACGGCATGCCCGGATTGTCGTTCGGCAAGATCCTCGGCGTGTTCGGGTTTGACGTGTTGTATTACAGGTCGCAGTACCTGTATGCGCTGGCCGCGTTGTTCGCCTGCTTTCTGCTCGTGCGCATGCTGGTCTACTCGTCTTTCGGCCAAAGCTTGACCGGTATCCGCGAGAATCTGCTGCGCATGCATGCGGTCGGTGCGCCAGTGCGCGGCCGGCAAGTGCTCGCCTATGCGGTTTCGGCCGCACTCGCCGGCGTGGCCGGCGCCCTGTTCACCCAGGCCAACGGCTACGTCAATCTTGCTGTCCTTGGCCTCGAGCGCTCCGCGGGCGTCCTGATCGTGCTGATCCTGGGCGGTTATGGACGCCTGTACGGCGCCTTCGTCGGAGCGGTTGCCTACATGCTGCTCGAGGACGTGCTCGCCAAGGCCTATCCGACCGCCTGGCAGCTAGGCCTGGGCGTGACGCTGGTCGTGGTGGCGCTTTACGCTCGCAATGGCATTCTCGGCATGGGCGACGCACTTTGGCGGCGTTTGCAAAACCGGGCCGCGCCGTGAGCGCCGCCATGCTTGAAACGAAGGACTTGTGCATGAACTTCGGCGCGCTGGAAGTGGCGCGCAAAGTGAACTTCCGGCTGGCACGAGGTGCGCGCCACGCCCTGATAGGGCCAAACGGCGCGGGCAAGACGACTTTCGTGAATCTGCTTACCGGGTTGCTGCTGCCCTCGCGCGGCAGCATTCTGCTGGAGGGCGAGGACGTCACCTCGCTGCCGCAAGCGCGGCGCGTCAAGCGCGGCATCGCGCGCACGTTCCAGATCAACCAGCTTTTCCGCGGCCTGACGGTACAGGAGAACGTGGGCATCGCCGTGTCCGAGCGTCTCGGCATCGGCGGCGCGATGCTGCGGCCGGCGGGCAAGCGCTCCGACGTGATGGCTGAGGCCGCACGCCTCATCGACATGCTGAAGCTGGGCGACGATGCCGGCCGCCGCGTCGTCGAGCTGCCCTACGGCCGCCAGCGCCTGGTCGAAATTGCCATCGCGCTCGGGCTGAATCCGCGTGTCCTGCTGCTGGATGAGCCGGCGGCCGGGATTCCCAGCACCGAGACCCACATCCTGCTCGATGCCATCGCCACGCTGCCGAAGGACATCGCCGTGCTGATCATCGAGCACGACATGGATCTCGTCTTCCGTTTCGCCGATCGCATCACGGTACTGGTGAGCGGCTCCGTTTTCGCCGAAGGCACGCCCGCGGAAATCGCCGCCAACCGGGAAGTGCGCGCCATTTACCTGGGGACCGCGCTGGATGGCTGAGGTATTGGTCTTCAAGGGCGTCGACGCCGGCTACGGCGAGACGCACGTGCTGGAAGGCATCGACCTGTCGCTCGCGGCGGGCGAGAGCCTGTCCATCATCGGACGCAACGGGGTTGGCAAATCGACGCTGCTCGAAACGGCGATGGGCCATACCACGCTGCACGCAGGCGCGATCTCGTTCAATGGGCGGCGCGTCGACGCGACGCCGCCGCACGAGCGTGCGCTCGCGGGCTTGGGCTACGTTCCGCAGGAACGTGAGATTTTTCCATCGTTGACGGTGCTGGAGAACTTGGAGATCTGCGCGCGCCCGGGGCCGTGGAACGCCGCGCGCGTGTTCGAGTTGTTTCCCAACCTGGAGAACCGGCTCGCCAACGGCGGCACGCAACTCTCCGGCGGCGAGCAGCAGATGCTCGCGATCGCACGCGCACTGATGACCAATCCCTCGGTGCTGCTGATGGACGAGCCTACCGAGGGTCTCGCGCCGGTGATCGTGCAGGCGCTGACGCAGGTGCTGCACAGGCTGCGTGGCGAAGGCGGCCTGTCGATCGTGCTGGTGGAACAGAACAGCCGCGTCGCGCTGGATTTTTCCGAGCGCACGGTCGTGATGGACCGCGGCCGGATCGTGTTCGATGGACCCTCGATGCGCCTGCGCGATGATCCCGATTTCCTTGCCAGCCTGGTCGCCGCGCAGTAGGACAACTGCGGGACAACTGCGCGCGGCTGCGTCCGCCTACCGGCTTTTCCCCGCCAGTTCGCTTTCCAGCAGTTCGCGCAGCTTGAATCGCTGCACCTTGCCGGTCGCCGTGCGCGGCAGCTCGGCGATGTTCCGGATCCACTTAGGCCGCTTGTAGCGCGGCAGCTTCTGCTCGCAAGCCCGGCCGGCGGCGGTGAGCGCGTCGGCCGCGTCGCCGCGCGTGGCGACGAACAGCGCCAGGCGCTCGAAACCTTCGGCATCGGTTACCTGGACGCAGGCGGCTTCCGTAATCGCCGGATCGTCGGCCACCGCTTCCTCGAGATCGCCCGGCTGAACCCATTGGCCGGCTATCTTGACCAGGTCGTCGGAGCGGCCCTGGTGGGAGAAAAAGCCGTCATCGTCGCGCGTGAAAAGGTCGCGGCTGCAGAACCAGCCATCGCGGAACTGCGCTGCGGTCTGCTCTGGACGATTGGCGTATCCCAGCGCGAGCGCGGGGTGCCGCAGCCACAATTCGCCCGCTTCGCCAGCTGCGGCTTCCCTGCCCTCGGCCGTCCTGACTTGCGCGTCGACGCCCGAGAGCGGTTTGCCGGTACGCTGGCCGTTCGAGGTTCCCGGCGGAGTAAGCATGCAGGCGCAGAAGGTCTCTGACATGCCGTAGAGCGAGAGAATTTCCCCTCCGGTGGCGGCGCGCCACTGCTCCACGAGCAGCGCCGGAACGCGCTCACCGGCCGCCACGAAGCGCCGCACCCGGCGGAACGGCGCGAGGCGGTCAGCGCCGAGCGCGAGCAGGCGCCGGTAGAACGTAGGCACGCTGAAAAATGCATCCGGCCTATCGCGCTCGACGCGCGCGAGCACGCTTACGGCGTCCGGCCAGTCGGGTTCCAGGAGCGCGGTGGCGCCGGTCGCGAGCGGCCCGAGCAGGCCGTGCTCAAGCGCATAAGCGAAAAAGAGCTTCGAGGTCGCGAAACTGCGCTCGCCGGCGCCGAGCCCGACCATTTCCCGCTGGCCCTGGCCCGCGGGCAAAATGCTGCGGTGCGCGTGAATGATCCCCTTGGGCATGCCGGTGGTGCCGGAGGAGTAGAGCCAGAACGCCGGGTCCTCCGCTGCCACTTCGTAGGCGGCCGGGCTCGGAACGGCGCGCGCCAGTGCTGCACGCCAGGAAAGCGCTTCTCCCGCACTGTTGCCGGCGATCACGAGGCCGCCCTCCGCGGCCTCATCGGTCGCGAGATCCGGGCGAGCCCAGGCGAACACGTCCTCGACGATGGACAGGCGCGCGCCGCTATCGGTCCGGATGTGGCGGTATTCGGCTTCGGAGAGCTTCGTGTTCAACGCCACTGCGACCGCTCCGGCATGCACGGCACCCAGCCAGGCCGCGGCGAATTCGGGTGTGTCGCGCATCAGCAGCAGCACGCGGTCGCCGGGCTTGACGCCCAGCGACCCGAGCGCGCTTGCCGAGCGCGCCACCTCGGTGGCAAGCGCATTGTAAGTTACCGTCTGCTCGCCGCAGATGAGCGCAATGCGCTTCCCATGACGGGCCAGCGCGGCGTGCCCCAGCAGATGGTCGACTGCGTTCATATCGGGGGTAAGATTGTTTGGAGCCCAAACAGATTGTGCCCGATTCCTTGAAACCCATCGAAGCCCGCCCGCTCAATCCGGGCGCCCTGCCCGGGCTGCTCGGCTACCGGCTGCGCCTGGCACAGCAGGCGGTGTTCCGCGATTTCGCGGCCAGCGTACAGGGGCTTTCGCCGGGCCGCGTCGGGCTGCTGATCACCATCGACGCCAACCCCGGAATTACGCAGAGCCGGCTGGCCGAAGCGGCCGAGCGCGATCGTTCGACCATGGTCGGCGTCCTCGACCAGCTGCAAGCGCGCGGGCTGATTCAGCGCCGGCGCGGCTCAGACCGCCGTACCAACAGCTTGTGGCTGACGCGTAACGGGCGCGCGCTGCTCGGACGCGCGTTACGGGCGATCGCGCGGCACGAGCGGCGCATCTCCGCGCGGCTGTCGGCCGCGGAACGGCGCCAGTTGCTCGAGTTGTTGGGCAAAATTTCGCTCTAGCCGGCGCGCGCAAAAAAATAGGGGCGCTTGCGCGCCCCTAAGGACCAGGAGGGACTTCCGTTAAAAGCTAGATTCTGTAGGCGGCTTCGCCGTGCGAGGTGATGTCGAGGCCTTCGCGCTCTTCTTCTTCCGGCACGCGCAGCCCGATCGTGATGTCCACCAGCTTGTAGGCGATGAACGCGACCACCGCGGACCAGACGAACGTGAGTGCCACGCCCTTGAACTGGATCCACAACTGGCTGGAGATGGAATACTCCGCGGCCGTGGTGACCTTGCCCGTGACCCAGTCGCTGACGAAGCCCGGCCCGCCGAGCGAGGGGGAGTTGAACACGCCGGTCATCAGCGCGCCGAAGATCCCGCCCGTGGCATGCACGCCGAACACGTCCAGCGAATCGTCCGCGCCCAGGAGATGCTTCAGGCCGTTGACGCCCCACAGGCAGACCAGGCCGGCGCCGAGGCCGATGACGAAGGCGCCCGGCACCCCGACGTTGCCCGCGGCCGGCGTGATCGCCACCAGGCCCGCCACTGCACCCGAGGCGGCACCGAGCATCGAGGGCTTGCCCTTGAAGATGGCTTCGCCGAGGATCCACGACAGCGTTGCGCAAGCGGTCGCCAGGTAGGTGTTGGTGAAGGCGAGTGCGGCCGAGCCGTTGGCTTCCAGCGCGGAACCCGCGTTGAAGCCGAACCAACCCGTCCACAGGAGCGCCGCGCCGATCATCGTCAGGGTGATGTTGTGCGGCGCCATCGCTTCCTTGCCGTAGCCGATGCGCTTGCCCATCACGTAGGCGCCCACCAGGCCGGCAACGCCGGAATTGATATGCACCACCGTGCCGCCGGCGAAGTCCAGGGCGCCCCACTGCCAGATCAGGCCTGCCTTGGCGTTCATGGCGTCCACCACCTTAGGATCGGTGTACGCGTCCGGCCCCATCCAGAACCAGACCATGTGCGCGATCGGCGCGTAGCTGAAGGTGAACCAGAGCGTGATGAACACCAGCACCGCGGAGAACTTCGCCCGCTCGGCAAACCCGCCCAGCACCAGGCAGCAGGTGATCGCCGCGAAGGTCGCCTGGAACACGACGAACACCAACTCGGGCAGCGGCGTGTTCTTGCTGAAGGTCCCCGCCATCGCGAATTCGCCCTTGGCCGGGTCGAAGGTGCCGTTCAGGAACAATCGGTCGAAGCCGCCGAAGTACGCGTTGCCCTCGGTGAACGCGAGGCTGTAGCCGTAGACGCACCACAGCACCGTCACCAGCGAGAACACCACGAACACCTGCATCATCATCGACAGCGCGTTCTTCGAGCGCACCATGCCGCCGTAGAAGAGAGCCAGCGCCGGCACGCTCATCATCAATACCAGCGCGGTCGAGGTCAGCATCCACGCCACGTCACCCTTGTTGGGCGTCGGCGCGGGCTTGGTTTCCTCTTTCTTTTCCTCGGCCTTGGTTTCTTCCTT
>Ga0335083_10010838_pt1 | contig 10974 bp, 9 predicted proteins | sample Lox_Sample_42_FD_206716 | JGI IMG/M metagenome (GOLD analysis project Ga0335083, IMG submission 206716) | Soil microbial communities from Loxahatchee National Wildlife Refuge, Florida, United States - Lox_Sample_4.2 | ecosystem: Environmental > Terrestrial > Soil > Wetlands | place: USA: Florida... | reverse complement strand
AGCGAGGCGACGCTTTTGCTCTCCAGGTAGCTGGCGACACATTCGTTCGCCGAGAGCATGAATTCCTCGATGATGCGGTTGGCGATGTTGCGCTCCGAGCGGGTGATGCCCTGCATCAGCCCGTGCTTGTCGAACTCAATGACCGGCTCGGGCAGGTCGAAATCAATGGAGCCGCGGCGCACGCGCTTGCGGTTCAGCACCATCGCCAGCTCGCGCATCAGTTCGAAGACATCCACCAGGTGGTGATAGTGCTGGCGCTGCGCGGGGTCGCCTTCGAGGATGAGGTTCACGTTGGTGTAGGTCATGCGCTCGGCGGAGTGAATGACGCCCTCGTTCAGCGTGTAGCCGGCGATCTCGCCCTGGTGGTCGATCTCCATCACGCAAGAAAGCACCAGGCGATCTACCTGCGGGCGCAGGCTGCACAGGTCGGTGGAGAGCTCCATGGGCAACATGGGCACGGCGCGGTCGGGAAAATAGACCGAGGTACCGCGCAGACGGGCTTCCAGATCGATGGGCGAGCCGTCGCGAACGTAGTGGGCGACGTCGGCGATATGCACTTGCAGCTCGAAGTTGCCATTCGACATGCGGCGGACAGTAACGGCGTCATCGAAATCGCGCGCGGTTTCGCCGTCAATGGTGACGATGGGAAGGGCGCGATAATCGCGACGATGGCGCAGCTCGCGCGAGGGGATGAGCGGCTCGACCCGCTGCGCTTCCTCAAGTACCTCGACCGGAAAGTGGTGTGGCAGGTGGTACTTGCGAATGACGATCTCGACATCCACGCCGAAGTCGTCTTCGTAGCCGAGAATCTCGACCACGCGGCCGCGAGGGCTCTCCGTCGGGGAAGGCCAGTCGGTAATCTCCACGTCAACCACCAGGCCTTCGAGGTCGTCCCACTCGCGGCGGCGCGCTTCGCTGCCCAGGACACGATCTCTTGAATCCTGACGGGTGCCCCACTCTTTCCGCCGTTCTTTGGCGGAAGGGTGGGCCTCGCTGGGCCACTCCATGCCGCGAGGAATGATGACCTCCTGGGTGATCTTCTCGTCCATCGGCGTGACGTAGTTGTGGCGCGAGCCGTAATGGAAGGTGCCCACCACCGTGGGGTGGCCGCGGGTGAGCACGCGCAGGATGCGGCCTTCGGCGCGGCCGTCCTCCTTCCGGCGGACAAGCTCTGCCAGCACCTGGTCGCCGTGCATGGCTGTGCCGATGGCTCCGGGTGGTATGAAGATATCGCCGCTGATCTGCGTCTCCCACCCTTTCGCCGAGCGAAGGCGAGGGGACGGGGCATCCCGAGCCACGGCATTGGGGATAACGAAGCCGTAGCCATCGCGGTGCATGGTCAGGCGACCGGCGATGAGATTCTGGCGGGCGGCGGCGTGTTCGGTGAGGGTAAAGCGGTCGCGGCCGGCTTCCACCAGGCGGCCGCCCTTGACCAGCGCGTGCAGGCGTTCGGCGAGCTTTTGCCGTTCCGCGCCGCGCAGGCCCATCTCGCGGACGAGCTGCTTGAAGCCGGCCGAGCGGTTCGGCTGGCGTTCGAGGTGGCGCAGGATGGCCTGGTCAGTGAGCATATTAAGGGCCACCGCGGATTACCCGGATGAACGCGGATCCTTTTGGAGCAAACCGGTGACTGGGATTCGTGCTGAGAATCTCAATCTGATCCGTGTTCACGGTGGTTGCCGGCTGAGTGAGTTGCATAGTCGTCTACTCGGGACCGAGAAAATTCACGCGGGCTATTCCCTGAAACGAGAACTCGCTGTATGGTAGCAGTAATCACATCGCAACCCCGTGCGCCCTGGCGTGCGCGGGTTCTCCAGACACGAACCATTGCAGAAAGGATTTTGATTACCGATTATGTGGAAACCGACTAATGCCCCTTCCTCCACCCCCACCCCTGAGCCGCAGCGGACCTACACACCGCCGGCCCCCGAGCCACAGAGCACGCCACGTCCAGCCAGCCCAGCGATCAGTACCCAGGAACAGGCCACGCTGGGCAAGTCGCTGGTTATCAAGGGCGAAGTCACAGGCTCCGAGTCGCTTTACATTGATGGGCGGGTGGAGGGTTCCATCAACCTGCCTGGAAACCGGGTCACCGTGGGCCGCAATGGCGTGGTTTCGGCCAACATTGCGGCGCGGGAGATCGTGGTGCTGGGCAAGGTCCGGGGAAACTTGACCGCCAGCGACCGGGTGGACATCCGGGGCGAGGGCTCGCTGACCGGCGACGTGGTGGCGCAGCGCATCAGCATCGAGGATGGCGCCTACTTCAAAGGCGGAATCGATATCCGCAAGCCCGGCCAGAAGACCAACGGGGAGTCCAAGGAGACGGGAACAACGTCGCCCAGCGCGCCGGGGACCGCTACGGCGGCGGCGAGGGTGTAAGGCTTCCAGGGCGAAACCGCCGGCGGGGCGTTTCGAGACTGGAAAGAAATTCTTGCCGGGCAACTTTCTCTTGACTTTGCGCGGGTTTGGAGCGAGAGTCTCTGATTGCGGGCGGCGGCCAGCCCCTGCCGCCAGCGATCCCTCTCCAATAGGTGTATACCACAATGTGGGATAGAGTGCTCCAGCTCCTGGCCGCAAGCTGCCGTCATCGCCACCTCTCACAACCCTTCCCGGCGGCTTCCACACGACGAAACAACTCACGCCACGCAGAGTGGGAGTCGGTCACCAGCGATGACTCGGGACATTACGTGGTCTGCCTCGACTGCGGCAAGCACTTCACCTATGACTGGGCGCAGATGCGGGTAGTACGGTAACGGGCAGCCGCAGAACATTCAACGCTACGCCGGTTAATGGCAGAAATCAGCCAGCTTCTTCAGTTTGGTGACATGCAGGACTACGGGGATCCCCGGCGATGAGTTCTGCGTTGAATCCACTTTTCCCGTCACCTCAGCGAGCTTGCCGTTGTAGCTGAACAGAGCGCTCTGATGACCCTTCAGGACGTAGGTTTGGCCCGGAGTGAGGAGTTTGAAGGTTCCATTCGTGTTCATGACACAGCCTGAAACCGTAATCGTAGTTTGGCTGGTCTGCTCGCCAAAGCACTGCGTCAGAAATAAGAGGACAGCCAGTAGGACATAGGCTTTGCGCATAGGGCGACCCTCCGCGAAGATTGGGCCAGAGGCCTGGTATCGCGACGCTCACGATAATCTCACCATGCGTCTGGCGTTTTGTCTATGACGCCGGTCGCGATCGCGAGTGACGGAACAGGACGTGCTTCTGCCCCCGGTCACGGTTCCACTCCGCCCGTGGTTCTCTCCACCACTTGCTCGGGCGCCGTGATGTTCGGTGTGGCCGGGGCCTTCTTCTGGCGCAGCTCGTGCGGCAGGCTCGACTTCGTCAGCCACAGCCCTAAAGCCACTGCAGCCAGCCATGCCACACTGATTAACGTCAGTGACTGCAGATCGGCTGCGCGGCTGCCATTGACGGCGACGGTCCGGCCGGCGAAGAAGCACACCGCCGCCGCGAGCACTGCGGTCCCGAGCGCTTTCGTCAGCTCGAGCCAGGGCACACCACGCAGCTCGACCAGCTTCTTGCGGTCCAGCAGCCAGGCCAGCACGACGGTGTGCATCAGGATCCCGATGTCAGAAGCAATTGCCAGTCCGGTGACGTCGAGGCGGTGGAAGAGCGTTGTGTACACCGGCAGCGAAGCCACGACAACCAGGGTGCTGGCGACCATCGGGGTCAAAGTGTCGCCGGCTGCGTAGAAGGCGCGGGAGTAGAGCGCCTGCGCCGACCACAGGGCCAGCGAGAGCGCGAACCAGAAGAAGTAGATGGCGGTTTCGCGCGAATCCTGAAAGTTGAAGCGCCCGCGGCGGTACACGAGATCAATGAGCGGCAGGGCTGCGGGCATCATCCACGCCGTCGAGAGCAGCGACGCCGCCGAGATGCGGAACACCGACTGGTTGACGGTGTCGGCGAACTCGCGCCGCCTGCCTTCGCCGAAGAGCCGCGCGAAGAAGGGCATCGAAGCCTGGCCGGCAGCCTGCCCCAGAATCGAGATAGGCACGGCGAACAGGCGCTTGGCGTAGTTCAGCCGCGTGATGTCACCGGCGCCGCCGGAGGCAAAGTAGCGCAGGATCCAGTCGTCGGCAGAGACCAGCGAGACGCCCAGCATCAGGGGGATGGAAAGGCGCACCCACTCGCGGAACTCGGGATTGCCGAAGTCGAAGTTCAGCCGGTACGACAAGCCATCCTGCGCCGCGCCGATGGCGTTGATAAGGAAGGGGCCAAGGAAGGCGCCTGCCAGCGCGCCGTAGGCCAGCGACTCGATACCGAAGCGGCGCGCGCCGACCATGCCGCCCAGGATGATGAAGACGTTGTAGAGAATCGGGCTTAAGGCGGGATAGAGAAACATTCGCCGCGAGTACAGCACCGCCGAGACAATGCCGCCCGCATAAAAGAAAATCTGTCCCGGTAGCAGGATGCGCGTGAGGTGCACGCACAACGCCAGTTGCTCGGGAGAGAAGCGCGGAAAGATGAGCCGCTCGATCTGGGGCGTGAAGATCTCCAGCAGCACCGTGCCCAGGCACACCACCGAAGTCATGATGGTGATGGTGGAGTTGAAGGCGTCCTGCGCCTCCTTATTACGCCCGCGCGAGATGTGACGGGTGTAGATGGAGATGAAGGTGATGGACGCGGTTCCGCCGGCGAGAATGTAGTTGAGGAAGTCGGGCAGGTTGAATGCGCCGACGTAGGCGTCGGTATTGAGCCCGGCGCCGAACGCCCACGCGATATAAGCTTCGCGCAGGTATCCGATGATGCGCGACAGCATGACCGCAACCATCAGCAGCACGGTGGCAGACAGCTCGGTGTGCTGATGCGAGGGACGCAGGTTGCGCAACACTCGCGCGCGCAAACTGCGGCCTTCTTCGCTTGAGCTCGGCTCGGCCGGAGTCGGCATGTGACTGCGATTCTACACGGCGGGAGAGGAGCGCAGCGGGGCAGGAACTCCGCGCCTTGCTACAGCGTGTTTCATAAATAATGTGCAGGCCGGACTCGTGTCAGGGCACGACTTCAGTCGTGCCGCCGAAGTCCGTCAACATGTGGCTTTAGCCCCTGCATTCAGCGGCTAAAGCCGTTATCTCGGGCCGCCGTGACGGCACGACTGAAGTCGTGCCCTGACACAAACCGATTTTTGAAACACGCTCTAGTGACCTTCCTCTTGCTGAACGAAGAAGAACTCAGAGCCTGTCTCGTTGTGTCCGAGACTACCCATGCGGGCCGTCGTAGTCAGGCGTTGAAAGTAGGGGGGTAGTTTAGCCAGCGAAAGATACCCGTCCTGGCCGCCTTTCTTCTCCAGCGCCTGGATAAAGAGGGCGGCAAAGGGCGAGTGATGTCCAGGCTGGCCGTCGGGAACATATTCTTTGTTGCCTGACGTCAGGAAAATCCGCGTTGTCTTATCGGCAGACCTCCTGATAAGCACTTCCAATGGAATAGGATCGTATTCGCTGCGGTTTCCAGCCCCTCCGATCTGTGGGTCGAGGCTCCCGGCAAAGCAGCTGTCCATAACCAGGAAAATGTGCTTGGCTGGGATGGTATCAACACGGCTACGCAGCTCCATCAGGTTCATGTCGCTGTCATAGTCATGGCCCTTCGGCGCGTCCTTGAACACCAGGTAACCAATGTCATTGGAGGCGTCGTAATCTCCGTGACCGGCGATGAAGATGAAGAGCTGATCTTCGGATCCAAAGTGGCGCTGGTGGAGTTCATCCAGCTTAGCCTTCAGTTCCTGTCGCGAAGGATCAAACAGGTGCTCCACTTGAAAGCCATAGGTCTTCTTCAGGTCGGCCTCGATAGTCGTAGCATCAAAAACCGGGTTCGAAAGTGTTGGCCAGTTCTTGTAATTGTCGGTCGCTATTACCAAGGCATAATTCTTGGGTGCAGCAGGCTCCGCTGGGGGTGTCTCGTTCGAGCCGCTGCCGACTGCATAGACTCCTCTGCTCGGGGTCTCCATGTCTTCGTAGCAAACTGGACCCAGGTTAGAATCGAGCACGAGTTCGGTTGGTTTCGCCGCTCGTCCTGGAGGGCCCGAGACTACAAAATCGCCACCGAGGAGCTCAGCACGGACCGGTGACTGAAAACGGGCAAGTCTACCGGCCTGCCGGTAAATCGACTGCTGAAGATCGGCAGCAGTGATCAGTGGGATTTGCACAGAGTCCGATTGCCGCTGTCCGGTTCCATCTTGCGTTATGCCTCGAAGCGCATTCTCGGTGATAATGCTCAGCCTACCTTGATAGCGACCGCCCACTTCCCGTGCTAGCGCTTCTCCGTGGTTCGTCACCATCAGAATTCTTTTCATGGCGTAGGGCCCAACACTGCATCCTTCTTTACGCCAGTAGCGGTCGAAAACCGGGATCGCCCTATCAGTGTGGGAGGTATCTAGCAATAGAATTTGCCGACGAGAACGGATTTGAGTCATCCAGGAGTACAACAGAGAGCCGCTAATCATCTGATCATCAACACAATCGATACTTTCGCAAGGGACCCGGGCTTCGGCGTCAGCGGGCGCAAGGTACACCTCCTGCTTACCTTTCTTGCCCGGCGCGGTTCCTTCATGACCACTGAACGAAAAAACGAACATGTCTTGGGGCCCCGCCGATTGTGCCATCTCCTGAACTGCCGCCCGAATCGCAACCTTTGTCGCCTTGTCATTGGGCAGCACAATGACCGTCGCCAGGCTGCTGAACTGAGGCGAACGGAAGATTGCACCGAGGTCCTCGGCGTCATTAACGCTACTCTCTGAATCCCAACTGCGGTGACTTGGATAGCGGGCAATTCCAACGGCCAATACGTACACGTGAGCAGGCGGGAGCTCCCAATCGCATTTGAAGAGTTTGTCAAGCAGGGAAGTAAGCGGGGAACTATAATCTCCGGCACGGCCTATCTGCAGTCCTGCTAGAAGCACAACGATGCACACAGCGGCTTGGCTGCGCAACACAAAACCAAAGCAACGCACAAGGTTATTATCCCACTAAATGACCTCGACAGTGGGGGGAGACCAACGGGACTTCAGAAGATGTCAGCGTGAACATGCGGGTTGCCGTGAGTGCAACGTAGAGAGCGGAACTCTTGTGCCTCACCCTTTAGAATGACTCGAGGCGCTTATGGCGGCCGGATTCGGACCCATCCCGGGAGTGAAGATCGGGCATGCGCAGGATGAAGCGGCCCTCACTGGCTGCACGGTCTTTTTGTGCGAGCGGGGCGCGGTTGCCGCCTGCGACGTGCGCGGCGGCGCGGCCGGCGAGCGCGAATTGGAACCTCTTCGCCCTGGGCATGTCGTCGAGCGCATCCATGCGCTGCTGTTCGCCGGTGGGAGCGCCTTCGGCCTGGATGCGGCGGGTGGAGTGATGCGCTGGTGCGAGGAGCGGGGCATCGGCTTTGACACCGGAGTGGTCAAGGTGCCGATCGTTCCTGCGGTGATTTTGTTTGACCTGCGTATCGGCGATCCCAGACGCCGACCTGACGCCGCGATGGGCTACGAAGCCGCCGAAGCTACCGCGCGAGCCGCCATCGATGCTCCGGTTGCCGAGGGCAACGTAGGCGCGGGTATCGGTGCGACCGTGGGAAAGCTCCTCGGCATTGAGTGCGCCATGAAGGCGGGCATCGGCTGCTGGACGGAGGAGGTGGCGGCCAGCGATGGCGCCGGCGAATGCGTCCGGATTTCAGCCCTGGCAGCGGTGAACGCCTTCGGCGACATCCGCGATCCGGAGACGGGACGCATCCTGGCAGGGGCGCGAGTGTCCGAAGACTCACGCGACTTTGCTGACACCGCGGCCGCCATGCGGCGAGGAATGGTCCGCAAGGGATTTGGGGAGAGCAACACGGTGCTGGCGGCGGTCGCCACCAACGCAGCGCTCAGCAAGCATGAGGCGCAACGTCTCGCGACCATGGCTGCAAGCGGCATGCCGCGCGTGGTTACGCCCGTACACACACGCTTCGACGGAGATGTGGTGTTTGCGTTGTCTGTCGGCGAGCGACATGCCGACGTGAACGCGCTGGGCGCGGCTGCCGCGGATGCGGTCGCTCACGCCATCGTGCGCGGTGTCACCCAGGCCCGCAGCGCAGGTGGTGCGCCCGGACTGCGGGACTGAGCCTAGGTTTTCCTGGCAACCAAAATCACGGCTGAACCTAGATTTGGGACGACTCTACCGCCGTCTCCACCAGGCGCTCCTCTTCCGGAGCGCTAATGGGAACGATGGTGAGCATGTCGGTCTGTACCTTGTCCCACTGCTGAATGAGCAGGCCCTTGGATTCGAACAGCTCGCGAATCCGCGGCGGCTCCCAGCCCACAACCTCTTCCAGGATGGGGATCAGAATGGAGAGCGCACTATCGCTGATGACCGAGCGTTTGGCGATCGGCGCCAGGTACTTGTTCTCGGAAACGGCGATGGTGAAACCGTCCCGCCGGTTGATGTGCAGCATGACGTGAATGTCGGAGCTGCCATCTCCTACGTACACAATGCGGTCGGGACCGGTCTTGAGTTCCTCCAGCAAATGATCGATGACGGCCACCTTGCCGTAGCCGGCAGTCACCTGGAGGATCCTTTCGATTTCGCCCTTCGCGTTGTATTCGAACTCGGTGCCGAAGATGTGATCGGAAGGGATGATGCCCTCCAGCGCCGAGCGGATTACCTCCACCGGCCCGGCGGAGATCACGTAGAAGTCGAAGTGGAACCCCTCCACTTCCTCGGAGAGGAAGCGGTAGAGGGAGTCGATGTTCGGCTTCAGGCGCACCCGCTTACCCGCCTCATACAGATGATGCGGACGCACCTTGGTGCGGAACTCGGGATCGTGCAGCAGGAGGTAGGCGAGTTCGCCTCCCTGCTGGACCAGGTTCAACTTGGCCATGCCCGTGGCCTTGCGCTCGAATTCCGCCTCCGGAATTCCGAGCAGATCCGCGAGCACATAGCCGGAGTCGTTGAAACTCAGGGTCTGATCAAAATCGCTGGCAAATATGTATCGCTTCTTAAGATTGGGTCTATCTATCATGACTGCGGTCTCAGGTTGATCGTTTTGCTGGTGCAAGTTCATGCACAGCCCTCTCTATGCTGTAGATATGATTACACTGATTAGATTGCCGCCGGGGGTGAACGATGTGAATTTCCCATAGATTTTTTGAATGCGTGCTATCATCCTTTTTTCCTTGCACTTTCAGGGGATGGTTGGGCCGCAGTGGGGCCTGGCAGAGGATCTGCACCCGACCCGTCCAAGCCTGGCCTAAGAGGCGAATATTTAGCGAAATAACGTCCGCAATGACGAAACCAACCACAGCGGCTCTGCTGCTTGCTTGTATTCCCTTCCTCGCAGTGTGCTTTTCAGTACCGCTGTGGGACCGTATCGACCCCATGGTGCTTGGGCTTCCCTTCAATCTGTTCTGGCTGATGTGCTGGATCCCGCTTACCAGTGCTTGCCTGTGGGGCGCGTATCGGCTGCACGCCTCGCGCCGGCCCGAAAACACTCCTGGCCACGGTGAGGGTGAGCCGGAATGAAGCCCAGCGTCGTCGCCATCGCAATCATCTTCGGCATTATTCTGCTGGGGGCGGTCGCCGGTCTCTTTGCCGGAGTGCGCCGCAAGATGAACCTGGAGCAGTGGACGGTGGCGGGCAGAGGGTTCGGCCTCATCTTTGTCTGGCTGCTCATGGCGGGAGAGATTTACACCACCTTCGCCTTCCTCGGAGCCAGCGGTTGGGCTTACTCTCGTGGCGGACCGGTACTGTATGCGCTCGGCTACCTGACCCTGGCTTACGTTGTCTCCTTCTTCATCCTGCCTGAGATCTGGGAGGCGGGGCGAAGGTTCACGCTGCACACGGAAGCGGACTTCTTTCTGCAACGCTACGGCAACAAGTATCTGGCTGCACTGGTAGCCGTCGTCGGAGTTGCGTTCATCGTCCCCTATCTGCAACTGCAGCTCACCGGACTGGGCATCATCGTGGAGGTGGCGAGCTTTCAGGCGATTTCCCGTCCGGTGGCGATGACGATTGCCTTTCTCATCGTTGCTGGTTTCGTGCTGTCCGGCGGGATTCGTTCGGTGGCCTGGGTGAGTGTGCTGAAGGATTCCCTGATGCTGATTGCGGCCTTCTCTATCGGCATCGGAATTCCCTACCACTACTTCGGCGGGATCGGCCCGATGTTCAAGGCGCTGGCGCAGACCAAGGCCGCGCATCTTACGATGCCGGGCAGCACTGCGAACCTGGGCCACGCCTGGTACATCTCCTCGGTCCTGCTCTCAGCTTTGGGCTTTTACATGTGGCCGCACGCGTTTGGTTCTGTGTTTACCGCCCGCAGCGGCGACACCCTGCGGCGTAACGCGGTCATCATGCCCCTTTACGGCATCACTCTGCCCCTGCTCCTCTTTGTCGGATACACGGCGATCCTGGTCATACCCGGGCTCAAGAGCGGAGACCTGTCACTGTTGACCCTGGTGCGTCAGACCTTTCCGGCTTGGTTTCTGGGAGTCATCGGAGGAGCGGGTGCTCTTACCGCCATGGTGCCTGCGGCGATCCTGATTCTGACCGCGGCGACCTTGTTCGCCAAGAACTTCGTCCGCCTCCTGTTCCGGCCCGCAATGAAAGATGACGAGGTAGCGAAGCTGGCCAAGGTCATGGTGGTGGTCATCACCGGCATTGCCCTGTACTTCGCCGTTCGCAGTTCAACCACGCTGGTAGCGCTGCTGCTGCTGGCGTATGCCGGAATTGCCCAGTTCTTCCCAGGCGTTGTTCTCGGCCTCTTCTGGAAGCGGGTCACAATGACGGGCGTCTTCGCCGGCCTGGTGACCGGGGTGGGGATCACGGCGTATTTGCTGCTCAGCAAGCACGACCCGTTCTTCGGACTGAATGCCGGCTTCGTCGCGCTGAGCGCTAACTTTGCCGTCACCGTGGCGGCGAGTGTGCTGACGCCCATACAGGTCAGCGGCTTCGAGGAACGCGTCGAGCAGGTTGCGGCAACGTGAAGGCCGCGGTTGGGTCGAAGCGGAGGCGCAGT
>Ga0335083_10010837_pt1 | contig 10974 bp, 4 predicted proteins | sample Lox_Sample_42_FD_206716 | JGI IMG/M metagenome (GOLD analysis project Ga0335083, IMG submission 206716) | Soil microbial communities from Loxahatchee National Wildlife Refuge, Florida, United States - Lox_Sample_4.2 | ecosystem: Environmental > Terrestrial > Soil > Wetlands | place: USA: Florida... | reverse complement strand
GGCGCCTTTGCAAGTACGGGCGGTGTCGTCCCATCGGGCTCGATCGGGTACGCCAACATTCCGAACCGAGCGCTTGACCAATGCGAGAGGTACGCGCGCATCTGATAGAGGTCTTCTCGCGCTGGGCCAGCCGGGTGCGTCGCGGTTGGATGTAGCGATTTGTACTTCGCGTCCGCGACGAACGTCTCCGCCGCCGTCGTTACGACCGCATCGGGAAGGAGTCGTCCCAACTTCTCTCCGGCCGCGTTGTGGAGAAGGTGCCCTGCGCCGTCAAGCTCGCGCGTGCCGTGCAGAACCTTCGCCGTCGGATACGCACGGCGCAGGCACTCGAGCACGTACAGCTCCCAGATCTCTGCGACATCCACGAGGATCCCACTCGCCTTTCCGTCAGGCGATGACTCGGCGAGCAGGCCCTGGTTGCGAGCGATCGTCATCGAGAGCCGAACGAGGCCACGGTAGCCGGCGGTTATCGGTGTGTAACGGATTGTGGCGACCTCTGCGGGCTCCGGTATCCGCTTCTCCGCATTGACGTTGCCGAGCGCAAGAAGCACGTCTCTCGCGCGCTCTGGAAGCAGCCGGCGCATCGCAACCGCGCCGAGGCGGCGGGTCAATGCAGCGCCCGCCGCGACGATTGTGTGCGCGATCGTGTTGTCGAGTGAGCGCTCGCGATGCAGCGACACCAACCCCGGGCGACCGCGAACACGCTCATGGATCGTTCGGCGTACGTCCAGTCGACCACGAGCGACGAGCCCATGGTGCTGAACCTCGACGCGAAGACCCGGTAACCCGTGCCGCGCAGCACGCACGATCGCGTTGCCCCACAGCCGAGCGAGGAGTTGCGGCAAGAACGCCTCGTGGGGCGCGACTTCACCTGCCGTGTCGGTGAAGCGCAAGTCGAGAGCAATCTCCAGCCAGTGAGCAAGCGTGGCGAGCCCAAACCGCGGCTCGATCGTGAGTCGCCGTTCCTCGAACGCGATGGTGCCCACGTATCTCCCACAGAACCACGAGCCGTCGCGCTCGCAGTAGACGACCTCGTCGGCGTCATCGCGCGCATCGTCGAAGGTGAGGAGATGATCTTCGGCGCGAACCGCCGTTGCGAGACGCTGCAGCCAGTCGCGGTCGTCCGGGTCGGGCGGGGGCTGGATGCGGCAGCAATCCCTGCCGACCAGCGTCACGTTGCCTCGATGCGATGCTCGAGGAATACGGATTCGAGACGCTCAAGCTCGGCTTCGCGCTCACGCTCCTCCAGCCCGCGCAGGTACTCACGAAGAAGCGGGGCCAACGAGAACTTCCACAGGTTCTCGACAGCGTCGCGCGCACCCTTGGTATTCCACATGTAGAACTTCCGCCCGCCGCCGACACCGTCGAGATCGCGTTCTAGAAAATGAACCGCATCGAAGAAGTAGGTGTGGCCGATCTCGAATGCTGCGCCGAGATGCCGGCTCGATCGGACCGCCTCGTTCAAATCTGCGGCCGCTTCGGCAAGGATGTCGAAGTCGTTTGCGACTCGATCCCAAGTGTGAGGCTTCAGATCTTGCTCCTCCCAGCGCGCCTTGCATACGGACACGAGGACATCCCGATCGAAACGGTGTGGGACCCAGAAGAATCGACGACGCAGCGCGAAGTCGACCTGTTCCAGCGACTGGTCGATCAGATTCATCGTTCCAATCACGTAGAGGTTCGACGGCAGAGATATGCGCATCGGTTTCCCATGGAGATCGATGCCGGGTAGCTCGATCGACGTGTCGCGATCCTCCAGCAACGAGAAACACTCGCCGAGTAGACGGCTCAGATCCGTGCGGTTGATTTCGTCGAGGATCAACACATGCGGCAACGAACTAAACTCGGGCGCCTCCTTGTTCTCTTTCGCCATGTTCTCGACGAGAGCGAGCAAGTACCCGGGGCGATACTCGGTCTGACCGCCAGGGCCGATGTGAAGCCCGCGGATGAAGTCTTCGTAGCTGTACCCGGGATGCAGTTGAACACGGTGTACGCGCTCGGTGGCGAGCCTCGCGACCGTCGCTTCATTCTCGAAGTACCACTTCGCACCCTTCAGCTTCAGCGCAGCGGTCCGAATGAGCCGACCTGATCGCTCCTTTGCCCAGTGCGTCTTGCCGGTCCCAGGAGGCCCATACAGGATGATCTGCTTCTTGTAGTGCAACGCGTCGGTGGCCGCGTAACCCTCATCCTGCTCCGACGGGTTCCACGCCATGCGCACGGGGCTGCGATAGAAGCTGAACGGATTGACCTGGACATACTTCTGTAGCTCGCCACGGATCTGCCGAATACGAACGTCGCGATCCTTCGCGTCATCCGCGACGAGCTCGCTGAACGCATCGGTGAGCAGCCGCTTGTGGTTTCCACTGCCGATCGGCTCGTAGGCATTGGGGAACAGCAAGTGCAACAAGATGTGGCGCATCATTCGACGGTCAGCACCGTCGACGGTGTCCAAGAGCTTCTGAAACTTGTCCGGATCTTGGAGCAACGCGGGTTGGAGCTGCGGCTCGACGCTCTTCCACGCGAGGCCGAACTCGATCACGAACCACAGCTCCTCGGGCCTTCGCTGGTTGTACGCCTGCCCGGTGCCGCCGACGCCTCGCGCGAATGCGGCAAGAACTGGAGATTCGATCTTGAGATCCTTCCAACTCGCGATCAGCTGGACCTGCCGACGCTTTGTGCGCTCCGTGACGCTGTTCGAGAACAGGTAGTAGACAGCGAGCACCTCGGCGGCCAAACGGACGACGTCAGCACTCACGGGATCCAGCTGCTTCTTCAGCTTGTCGAAGAAGCTGGCATCGCTCATATCGGCTTTGTCGTTGAAGTGCTCCTTCAACGTCTTCAGGTTCGCCACGGTCCAGACCTTGGCGTCGCCGAAGAACAGTGAGCCATCCTTCTCGAGACAGTTGATGCGGAAGGTGTTGGCTGCCTCGTAGACGGCCTTGGCCTGTTCGACTATCGGCATCGACTACCCATTTCTCCGGTGCAAGCCCGCCAGCGTGTCGTTCGCATCGTCGATGCTCATCGTCTCGCGGGCGATCAGCTCATGCTCGATGTCAGGCGGAAGGCACGGCTGGAACTTCGACACGCGCGAGCGCTGGTCAGGATCGATCAGGCGCCTCGCGTCGGCCCAGGCGACCGGGCTGCGCGCCGCAACGGCATCGATGGCACGGCGGATCGCGACGTCGCTCTCGGCCGCGCCGTCGGCGAACGTGATGAACGTATTGCCGGGCGAGACGCGAGCGCCGATCTCGGATTCGAGGAGACCGGCAAGCACGCGGTTTCCGGCGCCGCCAGCAAACGTCCACCAGCGACAACGGCCGTCGGGTGCTTCTTCGAGCGGTAGCGGACCATCGTCGAGGAATGGATGCGCTTGCCGCTGGGCATCTAGTGCCGCTACCGCACGCTTCGACCAAGCTGCGTCGACGTCCTTGCCGACGAGGACACTGCGCATGGCCTGGCAGAGTGTCCGCGATAGCGTAACGGGCTGGCCGAACCACCGCGGATAGGTGCCCGCCTCGGCGGGATCGACGGCACAGGTCTGCCCTTTCCAATCGACGCCGACGACGCGCCATGGACGTCCGGCGAGGACGAAGTTTGGGCTTTGGCGCTCCTTGTCTTGAAGGAACGAAGCGTCGACGACCCCAACCTCGGTGTGTCCGTGCATCACCCGGAGCACCCGAGGCGTCGAGAAGACGGCGTACAGCTCCATGAAGTTCTTGACGCCGTACAGCTTCTCGCCGCGTGCCCCGAGTGCGAGCCGGGCATCCGCGTTTACGAGGATGTCGTTTGCGACCATGTGGCGAACGATGGCGTCGCGCTGGTCCGCAGACACGTCGCGGAAGGCGACGCAGCCGTCCAGCCAGCTCCACCAGTCATGTGCCGCCGAACCATGCTCCTGCATGGAGAGTGCGATCGCCTGATGTGCGAGCACGTGCGGCGACCAAGTCGACGGGCCGGCGGGCTCGACGTAGCCGCGCCGAAACAGATCGATTATCGCGGCGGCACGCAATAGCGCCTCGTCGTCGCTTGCGAGGAAGGTGCAGTTGGCCGTCGAGCCGGCTCGGCGCCCAGTGCGCCCCATGCGTTGCAGGAACGACGAAACGCTGCTCGGCGCATCGATCTGGATCACGTGGTCGAGGTCGCCAACATCAATCCCGAGTTCCAACGCGCTCGTTGCCACGATGACGCAGTTGGTGCCCTCCTCGAACGCCTTCTCGGCGGCGGATCGTTCGGAGAGCGCTAGCGAGGAGTGGGACAGGTAGACGTCGACACCGCGCTGAGAGAGGCGGTGTCCCAGCTCCTCTACGCGCCGCCGGCTGTCGACGAAAACGAGTCGACGTGTTCCCGGGTAGAGGCGATCGATCATCAGGGCCGCGTTGTCGAGAGTCCCCACGAAGTCGAGCGCAAGCTCGGGCGGCTTTCGTGCGCCACCCGGATCGACAACGCGATGAGGCCGCATGCTGCTTCCGCTCAACCACGCGACGATGGTCTCGGGATCGCCGACGGTCGCCGACAGTCCGATGCGTTGCATATCTGTCTCAGCGATGCGTGCGACGCGCTCCAGCAGCGCGACGACATGCGCGCCGCGGTCGTCGCCTGCGAACGCATGAACCTCATCGATAACTACCGCGCGAACGTGCGCGAGGAAGCGCCGCGCGGGCGTTCGCGTCGAAAGCAGCATTGCCTCGAGAGACTCGGGCGTGATGGCGAGAACGTCGGGCGGCTCGTTGATCATGCGACGGCGTGCGGGTTCCTTCACGTCACCGTGCCATTTGCCTGCACGGCGGCCGATCAGCCCGGTGAGCTTCGAGAGCCGCGCCTCTTGATTGTTCAGGAGCGCACGTATCGGCGCGATGTAGAGCACCGACACGCCGCGCCAATCCTCGGCGTCCATCTTCGACAGAAGTGGAAGAAATGCCGCCTCGGTCTTGCCGCCAGCGGTGGGCGCGAGCACGACGCAGTTGGCTCCGTCGAGGATCGCTTCCGTAGACATCGCCTGCACGGGACGCAGGCCGCTCCAGCCTAGTCCGTTCGCGATCTGGTAGCGAACGGCAGGGCTCAGGCGGTCGATCGCGTCCGTCGTGGTCACAGATCGATCTCGATATCGTCGGGCTTCTGGCCCGCAGCGGCGGCTTGCTCTTCCACCGTGAGCTCGTCGGCTTCAATACGAATGTCGAGATCCTTGGCCGGGTCGAAGTCAGGGAATAGGTCCACCCGATCGAGGATCGTCGCCACGAGCTTGCGAAGGTAGAGGCGTGGCGCCACCCCGACCTTCCCCCCGAGCTTGCCGGCGACCTCCGTCGCGAGCCCGGTGAGCACCGCGTCGGTCACGCGTGCCTTGATGCGCTCGCGGTGCTCGGTCGGATAAAGGTCGCGCACGCGGCGACCGACCTCAACGAGCCGCTGCTGATCGAACGGGAACAGCCGCACCTGAACATCGCGCGGGTTGTCCCATTTCGCGTCACCCGAGAAGTCCACGTGGAGTCGCTGGGCGAGCGGCGGTAGCCGCTTCACGCCGTTCGGGCCGTCGAAGAACGCGGGCGTCCCCGTGATGAGGATGTAGAGGCCGGCGAAACGACCGCCGTACAGGTCATCGATCAGCTTGCGAATCGCTTCGAGGCTCTTGTCGCGGCTGTCCGAGCGAACTCGCTGGATCGTCTCGACCTCGTCGAGAACGAGCAGGAGCCCCGGCCGTCCACACTGCTGGAGCACCGCGAGTAAGCCGCGCAAGAAGCCGAGCGCGCCGGTGTGATCGATCTCGCCCTTGATGCCCGCCCGCTTCTTGATGTCCGCGCTGACGTTGGGCTGCCCCATGAGCCAAGCGATCAGCCCTTCGGCGAGTGCGTGATCCTGTGCGACCTCGGCGGCGTGGTACGCGCGCAGTACCGCCGCATACTGCGGCTGCACCGCGCTCACATCCTTGAGCCGCGCTTCGAGCAAGTTGCCGACGCCTTCCGCGAGCGCCTTGAGGTCATCAGGATCGCGGAGCGTGCGCGTGACCTCCTCTTCGAGCCCCATCAGCCACTGCGAAATGACCGCACGGAACGCGCCGCTGTCCCATTCGGACGTTCGCAGGCTTTCCATCGCACGCCGATAGACGGTCTCGAGGCGATGGAGTGGCGTGTCGTTCTCGGAAATCTGAACCTCGGCCACGGCGAATCCACGCGCGAGCGCCTGCTGCTGGTACCACCGCGCAGTGAAGCTCTTGCCGCAACCGAAGTCGCCGCGCAGTGCCTTGAATACGGCATTACCAGTCGCGCAGCGATCCAACTCCTCTTTCAGCGACATCGCGAACCGGTCGGTCCCCACCGCGAACAGATCGAGGCCACGCCGGGGCACCGTTCCTCGACGGAGGGCCTCGATCACGTCCTTGCGAAGCAACAGGCTGGGCTCGCTCATTCGGCCACTCCAAACTGCGACAGCAACCGTGCCTTGTGGAGCACGACTCGCCGTCCCGCTACATCGTGCTCGACGATCGCGAAGCCGTCTGCGTTCAGGATGCCCATTCGCGCGACCACGCCGCCGACCTGGTGCGGTCGCACGCCGCACGCGCGCGCGAAGTCGGACGCGGTCATCGCCGCGCCGGCCTCGACCAGCGCACCGAGCCAACCGAGCACGCGCTCCAGGTCGGCTTTCGTCACCCCGCTGACGTGTTGCGTGAACAGCTTGGACGCTCGTAGATGCGCGATGATCGGCGGCTCGACCGACACAGGTGGTGACCCCGACTCCGGTGGCGGAGCCGTCGAAAGCAGCGGAAGTTGGCCGAGCTTCGCGGGCGGTTTTGTTTCTTCTGCAGCCGGCCGAGTCACCGGGCGTGCGATCTTGAGCGCCCACCAATCGGGCTCGGGCAATACGCGGCACGACAGCTCGACGTCATCGCCCGACGCCCGATCGAGCCACTCGGGACCAATCAAGAACGCCGGCGCGACGGTCTCGGCGAGTGACAATCCGCCGTGCTCACCATAGTGCGGTGCTCGGTTTGCCAGCCCCGTATCCCACAACGCTGCGATGCCGGCAGCGCCGCGCGGTTTCCACGACGTTCGTGGCAGCACCACTTCTCCGTCTTGGGGCTGCTCACCGTCCGAGAGCGCACGCCAACGGGCACCGCCTTCCCTGCCCACCGGCATGCGCCCGGGTACCACCTGCATCGCATCGCCTACGACGTGACCGTGATCCGCCACGAGCAGCACAGCGCGGTCCGCTCCATCGGCAGCGCTGAGCAGTGCCTCTAGCGGGAGGATCTGTAGCTTGCTGTAGTCGACGGCGACCTGGAAGCTGCCCTTGAGTTGCTCATCGATCGCGTTCACGACGACCGCGACGACGGGCTGGTCCCCCGCTACGGCCTGCTTCACCTCAGGGAGCAACTCGTGCCCAGCATGGATGTCGCGGCGGAAGAAGACCTTGAGCGGTTCTTCGCCGACCAGCGCTCGAATCGCCTTGTTGGCGGTCCAACGCGCATCGTCCTTGTCGGTGCCTTGATCGCCGAAGCGCGGATCCGCGACACCTGCGAACAGCGCAGCGCGACTCACCTCTGTCAGCGTCGGCGTCGCGGCGAGGACGGGTGGAATCGGCAACAGCCCGTTCCATCCCGGCAACCGCCACGCAATCGGGCTCCATCGCCGCTGATCGCGAAGCCGCTGGAGCACCTGGATGGCCGCCGCGTAGCTCATGCCGTCCATGAGCACGAGCAGCAACTTCCGGCCCTCCTTCGCAAGAAACTGAGCGACCACGCGCTTGGTCACGTCTTCGATCGGTAGGACTTCGTTCGACGGCTTCCCCGCATCGACCCACGACACATACGCGCGCGCGAAGCGCTGGTCGTCTGCGCGCGCCACCGTGTCGACCGCCGAAGACAGTTTTCGCACGGCGACCATCAATGGTTCGCCCGCGTTGCGCATGCCCCGGAGACTTTGGCGTGCCCAGTCGAGGAAACCTCCTTCCTCGGCGTAACGACGCGCGAGATCGACTGCGGGCTGCCAAGGCGTGCCGTGCTCCGCGAGCTCCGGTCGCACCTTCCGCGCTAGTAACCAGGCCGCAAGACGCGCGGCCATTTTCCGAGCCTCGACGTGCTCGGACCGGCGGATCGCCTTGTCGAGGCGATGGGCGCTGAGATGATCGAACGCTGCGAGCAGTGTCTCCAGCGTCCCCGCGGCGGGTGCCTCGACAAACGCCGTGAGCGCAGCGGCGACCGCGCTTTCGCGTGCAGCGTGGCCTGCGGGCAACCAATCGCTCGCGACCGCCAGCGCCTGAGCACCGCCACTCAAAGCGTGCGCTTCCGTGTCTTCCAGCAGGCGTCGATCTTCGGGACTGTCTACGGACAACGCGGCTTCGAGCAACTCGCGCGCGCCACCTCGCGAGTGCACACCGCGCACTTCGTTCGCGAGGTTCGGCACGATGCTGGCGAGCTGGCCATTCACCAGACCACGCAGGTATGCATCGTCGTTGTTCTCGACTCCGACGAGCAGCAACAGCGCTTGCAGCGACCGATTGACGAAGCCTAGCTCCCAAGCACGAAGTCCGAGCATGCCGACGGCGGGCAATCGTTGCTCTAGCCATTCGAGCAGCTCGCGTCGGACTGCACGCAGCAGGTCGTCGGACTCGCACGCGCGCGCGAACGCTGGCCCGGCATCCGAGCTACGGACCCATCGGAGCCAAGTGGCGCCGGTCTCGAGCGCGCCCTCGGCGATGCCGAACCGCGCTTCGAGTACGCGCTTCCACAGATCGCTGCGGGTGAGCCGAAGCCCCGCGATCTTGCGGAGCCCGGTGATGCTGCCTGTCAGCACGAACTGCGCGAGCGCCGTTGATGGGAGTCCGTCGTCGACGTCGCGTGCGCCGAACAGAGCCTTCAGCCGCGCATCCTTCGCGACGTGATAAATGCGCCCGCCTGCGAGTCGACATGAGACGTCGAGCGGCAACGCGTCTTCGGCCCAATCGACGAGGTAAACGCTCCCTGCCGTCATCGCGTCGCCCGGCGCCGGTAGCCTCTCGCGCAGCTCCAACTCGCATGTCGTGGGCACGATGTTCCAACGGAAGCCGTCGAGGTCGAATTGCCCTGGCTGGCCCCGACCGAAAAGTGCGAGCAGCTTGGAGCGATGGTTGCGGCGAAACAGCCGCTCCACCTCGAGGCGCACGTCCGCCTCCGTCAGGACCGGCGACTCGGTCACTCCGTCCTGCGCTTCCAGGCGGTAAGACGGATCGTGATGCGCGAAGCGTCCTTGCCTTCGCGCTCGATCCGGTCGGCGAGCGTGCGGAGCGCGTTCGCGGCCGACACCGCCGAAACGAGGTCCGTCGTCTCCTCGATTACGACCTCTTCATCTTGGGGCGGCGGGCGCTTGCTCGGCAGCAACAGCTCGTCTGCGCGCCGCGTAAGCTCCGCAAGGCCATCGGCGAGCATCTTGTTGACCTCGTCGGCTGCGAGCAGCACGCTCAGGTCCGCCAATAGGAGTTTGGCGCGCTCGCCGCGCTCGCTGTCACCAACGAGTGCTTTCACCTGACGCAGGACGATCCATCGCGGCTCGTCCAGGAGCAGCCGTTTGTTCGCTGCAGCCGTCGTGAAGTTGCGGCCCATCGCGGCGAGTGACGTCTTGGGGACAAAGTTTGCGAGGTCTCGAACGATCGCGGCTCCATCGCCACGTGCGAGCTGGCCGAGCAGAGTTGCCGACGCCCTCGCAGTGACGAGCCTCGGGGCATCGTCGTTCCCGACCCAATCTCGAACCTTTGCTTCGAGCGACGCGGGCAAGTCCGCCACCTCACGCAGTGCTCCGATCTGCTCCTTCACCTTCTCGGCGAACGCCGAGAGGTTGCGCGCACCAAGCGCTCGTCCACCGATCGCAATGCCCCAAAGCTCGCCGGCGCGGGTGAGCGCCTCTGTCCACTCGGTCTGCGTCGGCAACTCGGGACGCAGCAACTCGACATCATCGGGAAGCTGGCCAGGGCGAGGCAACACGTAGCTCTTCCCTGCGCGACGAAACGTTCGGCCGCTCCAGGACGCATAGAGCGCGATGAGCACGTCCTGAACCTCCGCCGGCAGCCCACGCGTTCGGTGGGGATCGAGCCAGCCGCGCACGTTTCCTGCGGTCGGCGTGTCGAGACCCGCCTGATGGCGTTGCTGCTCGATGTCCTTGAACTGGCGCTCGTTGAGGACTACGGCGACATCACCGGTCTCGGTGATGCCGAGCGGGTCGGCGTACGCGCGGAGATCATTGCGCTCACCCTTCTCGACGTTCATGCGGCGATCCCGTTCGTCGAGCAGCCGATCGACGAGCGTACCGACCTTCTCCATGCGGGTAGGTGTTACCGGCCCGTCGAACCGCGGATGGTGGGGGTACTTCTTCGACAGTAGCGTGTCGACGACCTGGCGAAAGCCGTCCTTCATCGTGCCGGCGAGTAGCGCGCGGATATCCAGGTCCCCGAGCAACGGCAGGAAGTGCTCTTCGATTGCTCGCGACGGGTCGAGCATGGCGCTGTCGTTCGCCATCGCCAGGCCATATGCCTGGGCAAGCGTTCGCTGCACCAGCGCCTCTTTCTGTGCACGCAGGCTCGCGAGGTCGGCGCGCGCCGCGGACTGGTCCTCGACGCGTAGGTGCCCGAGGTACTTACGCGGTTCGCTGTCGAGGATGTGCTCCAGGACGACCAGCTCACCCAGTTCCTGCTCCATCGCGTGCGAGAAGAACGTCGGCAGCCAAACGACCGTCGGGTTCGGCGCCGCGTCGGCCGGACGTGCGTCGCGGTATCGCTCGACGGCGCGCAGATCCTCGTCGGGACCGTGACCCCGATCGTCGAACGGGTAGTCGATGATGACCTGCCATTCCAAATCGCGTGGGCAGGTCAACGTGGCATCGTCCATCTCGCGGACGTTTCCGTAGCGAACTCGGCCCGTCCGACTCGTGCCGTGGAACTTCTGGTCGGTCTCGACGACCGTTCCCTCGCTGTCCAGATCCAGCGCCTGAAACAGCAGGCGGCGCATCGTGTTCT
>Ga0335083_10010836_pt1 | contig 10976 bp, 6 predicted proteins | sample Lox_Sample_42_FD_206716 | JGI IMG/M metagenome (GOLD analysis project Ga0335083, IMG submission 206716) | Soil microbial communities from Loxahatchee National Wildlife Refuge, Florida, United States - Lox_Sample_4.2 | ecosystem: Environmental > Terrestrial > Soil > Wetlands | place: USA: Florida... | reverse complement strand
GTCCATCTTCTTCTTCCGGGACCACCTCACGTTCCTGCGCGACGCCATGACGCCGGAGCGCATCGCCGAGGGACTGCTCGACGTCGCCAACCAGCTTGAGGTGAAGCAGCGCGAATTCGCGGCGGCGCGCGGCGTGAAGCTCTACGGCGAGCTGGGCCTCGGCCGCCTCGGCTCCGAGGCGATCTGCCACTCCAAGATCCTCGAGGCGCACGCGCTGCCGGGGCAGATCATCATCGGGAGCGACTCCCACACGCCGCACGCCGGCGCGGTGGGGTGCGTGGCGTTCGGCGTGGGAACGACCGCCATCTTCAACAGCTGGATCACGCGCGACGTGCGGGTGCAGGTGCCGAAGTCGTTCCGCGTCGTGGTGCGCGGACCGAAGCCGCGGCACGTCACGGCGAAGGACATCATGCTGCAGCTGCTGCGGCACCCGTACGTGAAGAACGGGGACGCGATCGGCCAGGTGGTGGAGTACTGCGGCGACGCGGTGGAGAGCCTGAGCGTGGACGAACGGGCGACCATGACGAACATGGCGGCCGAGGTGGGCGCGTTCACCGGGATCATCGCGCCCGACGCGCGGACGGTGGATTTCCTCGTCCAGCAGCGCGGCCTCTCGCGCGCGGAGGCGGAGGGGCTGTGCGAGGGGCTGTTCTCGGATCCCGGCGCGGCGTATGTGCGGGAGATCGAGATCGACGCGACCGAGCTCAAGCCGATGGTGGCGCTGCCGGGCGACCCGGGCAACGGGCGCGAGATCGGCGAGCTGGGCGAGCGCGTGAAGATCGACATCGCGTACGCCGGATCGTGCACCGCGGGCAAGCGCGACGACATGGACATGTACGCGAGCGTCTTCCGGGAGGCCGCCGAGCAGGGGCGGCGGATCCCCGAGAGCGTCCGCTGCTACATCCAGTGCGGCTCGCAGGAGGTGTTCCGGTACTGCCAGGCGCAGGGCTACGACCGGATCTTCGCCCAGGTGGGGGCGACGTTCATCGAGCCGTCGTGCGGGGCGTGCATCAACGCGGGCCCGGGCGTCTCGCGCACCAAGGGCGAGGTGACGATCTCGGCCATCAATCGGAACTTCCCGGGCCGGTCCGGGCCCGGGCAGCTGTACCTGGCCTCGCCCTACACGGTCGCGGCGTCGGCCCTGGCCGGATACATCACGGCTTGGGACCCGCAGCCTCTGGCGGCAGGCGTCGCCTAGCCGGGGGACGGGCGTGACACCGACGGCGTTCGACACGGGAGTGAAACTGGCCCGGCAGTGCAAGGCGCTCGGCCACCCGGCGCGCCTGGCGATCGTCCGCTACTTGGCCGGCCGGCGCGGGCGCTGCACATGCGGGGAAATCGTCGAGCAGCTCCCGCTCGCCCAATCCACCGTGTCGCAGCACCTCAAGATCCTCAAGGACGCAGGCCTGATCATCGGAGAGGACGAGCCTCCGCGCGTCCGCTACGGCCTGAACGAGCAGGCGCTCGACGCCGTCAAGCGGGCCATCGCCGCGCTGTAATCCCGGCTAGCGTTTGGCGCTGCGGATGGCGTTGAACAGCAGCGGCAGCGTCGCGAGGCTCTGCCCCCGGTACTGGGGGCGGAAGCCGAACAGGATGACGCGCCCGCGTCCCCGCCGGACCTCGACCAGGGCCGCCTTGCCGGCCAGGTAGCTCGCTCCCAGCAGCCATCCCGACAGGAGCACGTCGCTTGGCACGGCCGGATAGCGGCCGACCACGCGCACGCGCGCCGGATCGGTGACGTCGAACGCGGGCCCGCCCTCGAACCACGCGATGGTCTGAGCCGGCATCCCGGCGCTGAGCGGCGCGGCCGGGTCCAGCTGCAGGCGGAGGATGCTGCCCGGCCCGAAGAAACCGCGCGGCGCCACGTCCAGCACCGCGTCGGACAGCGGAAGATCCAGCGCCCCAATGGCGAAGTCACAGGCCTGGTTCAGGGCGATGAGCGTCCCGCCGGCATCCACGAAGTCGCGCAGCGCCTGGACGCCGGCCGAGCCGACGCCGCCGGCCACGCCCGGCGGGTAGCGATCGGCGGGGAGTCCGCTGAGGATTGCGGCCGGATCCTGGTCGGGGAGGATGATGGCGTCGTAGCGGTCCGCCAGCGCGCCCGCGCGGATCTGGGAATCCACCACCGATTGGTACGGGACCTTCCACGTGTCGAACACCCACCGCGTCCACCCCTCGTCGGGCGGGGCGGCGTACGACCGGTACACGGCGGTGCGTACGCTCGGCTGGGCGTCGGCGTCCGGCGTGAGGCCGTCCACGCGGTAGGCGGGCGCCGTCGCGGCCACCGGCGCCGACAGGGCGACGGGCAGCGAGTCGGCGACGGCCAACGCACGCACTCCCAGCAGCAGCGGCAGCGTGTGGGCGGTGACGTCGTAGGGCCGGCGCGGCGGGCCGCCGGGATACTCACGCAGGTCCGGGTAGCTCTGGCGCTCGAGCATGGACTTCGCGAACGCGGCATAGGGCTGGCGCAGCACGACGACGTACGTGCCGGGATAGAAGCGCTCGTGGCCGATGGTGAAAGCGCCGAGGGCGGCGCGCACCTCCACCTGCGCGTGCCGGAAGATCTCGAGCAGCGTGCCGAGTGCGGCCTGATTCTGCCCGGCGGTCGGAATCACGAACGCCCACGGCCAGCCCTCCCAGCCGCGGACCGCGCGCTCGGCGACACGATGCGCGTCGCGCACCCACGACTCGCGGTTCGCCGCCACCGCGGACAAGAGGTCGAGCGTGGCCTCCGTCTGGTAGCGCACGATGTCGCCGAGCGCCCACGTCCCGCCCGGCCACGGCGCCACGAAGTTCCAGCTCGCCGCGCTCGGATCGAGGCCGGCCACCGGCCGCAGGCTGTCGGGCGGCACGGTCACGGGGCTCGCGAGGCTCGCGCTTGCGGCCTCGGCGAGAATGCGCACCGCCGCGTGGTAGTGCTCGAAGGCGCGGCTCGGGGACCACGCGTCGTAGAGCGTGTTGACGGCCACGCCGGTGAAGCCGTCGGCCGTGAGCCGCCACGCTGTGGCGAGGCCGAGCGCGTCCTCGCCCGCGACGAGGAGCGGATCGACGTTGGGCTCAACCGGATCGACGTAGGGCGGGATGAAGAGCCGCGAGCCGTCGCGTCCCTGCTGATGGAGGTCGAGCACCACCTGCGGGTGCCACACGTCGTACAGGCTGTCCACGACGAGCCGCGTCTCGACCTGGGTGAACGCGTACCAGTCGCGGTTGTCGTCGTGGCCGGTGTAGCGGTTGTACAGGCCCGGCGGGTCCGATCCTTCGGCGGGCGTCCCCAGTGTCTGGTCGTACCACCGGGCCACGATCGAGACCCCGTCGGGGTTGAGCGCCGGCACGAGCACGACGACGTCGCGATCGAGCACCGCGCGGATCTCCGCCGACTGGTCGGTGGCCAGCCGGTAGGCGATTTCGACCGCGGAGAGGGATCCTCCCACCTCGGTCGAATGCACCCCGGCCGTGACCAGCACGAACACCTTGGCGCGCCTGACGAGGTTCTCGACGGTCGCCGACTCCGGGACGACGCGCGGATCGGCGAGCTGCCGCTGCAGGAGGCCGAGGGCCGGGAGGCGCGCGAGGTTGGCGGGACTCGAGATGAAGGCGACGACGAAAGGCGCGCCGTCGGTGCTGCGCCCGATCTCGCGGATCTGGACGCGGCCGCTCGCCGCGGCCAGCGCCTTGAACCAGGTCACGATCGCAGGCCAGGAGGCGAGCTTCCGGTCGGCCCCGGGCGCGAAGCCGAGCACCGACTCGGGCGTGGGGACGGGGCGGCGTTGCGCCGGCAGCGGGCCGGCGGCGGCGCATGCCGCGATCAGGAGAGCGAGGACCGCGCGTCGCATGGGAGTAGCTCGAAGCTACACGACTCCCGCGGCGGGGGGCAGATGAGACGAGCCCCGTCCCGATGCTCCGGGACGGGGCTCGACCTTCAGGACTGCCGAATCGAAGCTACTGCAGCCGCTTGATCTCGACGCGCATGTTCTGAGCCCGTCCGGCCGCGGTCTTGTTGCTCGCGACAGGATGCTGCGCGCCGTAGCCGACCGCCGTCAAGCTGGCGGCCGAAACACCCTTGCTCACCAGGTACGCCTTCACCGCGTTGGCCCGCTGCTGCGAGAGCCGCAGGTTGCGGGCGGCAGTGCCGACGCTGCTGGTGTAACCGGCGATCTCCCACTTCGCGTTCGACACGGCCTGCAGTGCGATCGCGATCTTGTCCAGGTCGGTCTTCGCCGCCGGCAACAGCTCGGAGCGGGCCGACCGGAAGTTCACGTTCTTCAGGACCAGCGAAGCGCCCGCGCTGGGCAGCGTCGGCAACTCGACCGGCGGCGCGCCCTTCGGGGCGATAACGACCGTGATGGTGGAGCTGCCGCTCTTGCCGTCGGCGCTCGCCATGACGTGGGCCGCGCCGTTCGCGACGCCCGTCACGAGCCCGGTCGCGCTCACGGTGGCGACACCCGTCGCGTCACTCGTCCAAGTGAAGGTCTTGCCCGTGATCGGCCGGCCGTTGGCATCCATCGCCTGCGCCGCCAGCTGGCTCGTCGCGCCCGCGGCCGACAGCTGCGCCGTCGCCGGCGTGACGCCGACGTTCGCCGTCATCTGCGCGACCGTGACGGTCACCGAGCCGTTGCGGCCACCGGTCGCGGCCGTGATCCGGGCCGTGCCGTTGCCGACTGCCGTGACCGTGCCCGACGCATCGACCGTCGCCACGCTGGGATTGCTGCTCGTCCAGGTGAAGGCGGGGCCGGTGAGCGGGTTGTTGTTCGCATCCTTCGCGACCGCGGCCAGCGCCTGCGTGGCGCCGAGCGCGCCGAGGTTCGCCGTCGCCGGCGTCACGACGACCGACGCCGCCGTGCGGGAGACCGTCACGTTCGCCGTGCCGGTCACGCCCTCGCTCGTCGCGGAGATCGTGGCGGCGCCATCACGCACGGCCGTCACGACACCCGTGGAGGAAACGGTGACGGCGGGGTTGTTGCTGCTCCACCGGATCACCTTGCCCACCATCGGGTTGCCCTTCTGATCGAGCGCCCGCGCGGCGAGCGGCTGCGTCTGACCCAGCGAGGCAAGCGTCACGACACCGGGCGTCACGGCCACGGTGGTGAGGACCTTGGCGCCGCCGACGAACAGCGAGAGACCGACCGTCGCGATGCCGCCGGCGGTGGTGACGCTGCGGATCTGCGCCACGGTCATCCCGGCCTCGACGCGGAGCGCGAGGGCGTCGCCGATCATGTGGCGGACGCCGACGCCGACCTGCCCGCCGAAGGCGTTCGCGCTGGGGTTCTTCTGGTAGAGCACGCCGACGCCGGCCATGATGAACGGGCTGGTCTTGGCGTTGATGTTCGGCGTCCACGTGACGTCGGCGCCGGGCGTCAGGTAGGCGGTGGAGCTCGTGGTGGCGGACTTGCCGACACCGATGCCCGTCCCGACGCTGATGTTCCACATCTGGTTCAGGTTGTAACCCACGCGCAGGGTGCCGCCCGGCATGATCTCGGTGCTGCCCGTGCCGGAGAGACCCTGCGGCGCGACGAACGCGCCGACGCCGGCCGTCAGCTCCCAGCTGCCCTCGCGATGCGGGCTCGGCATCATCGCCATGGGGTGCGCGGGCATCGCGGCCGGGTGCTGCGCCGGCTGAGCGGCCGGGTGCTGCGCCGGCTGAGCCGCCGGGTGCTGCGCCGGCTGCTGCGCGGGATGTTGAGCAGGCTGGGCCGGTTGCGCCGGGCGTTGCTGGGCGAGCAGCAACGTCGGCACGAAGACCGCCAACGTCCCCGCGGCCAACAGAACTCGGTTTCGCATGATGCATCTCCTAGCGGAAGTTAGTCCGGGCCGCGCCAGGTGCTCGCACGTCGCGAGCCCAACCGTGCCCCAAGACTCAGCGTGGGCGACGACCCGATGCGCCGGCACCCGAGGTGCCGCGCGAGCGACTGTGGCCGTCGCTCAGAGGAACTGCACGTGCGGTCGCCAAGCGGCCTCGGACCTGCGGACCGAGGGGTCTGGTGGCCGCTGGAGTCCCGACAATCTTGGCGCCTCGGTTGGGGTTGCGCAACCCCGAGCCGCGGGCGCTAACCCTTCACAAATCGGGTGGCCGCCCCAAGGCGTTCGGCGCTCGCCGACAGCTCCAGCGCGCTGTGCGACAGGTCCTCGATGGCCTTGAGCTGCTCGGCCGCGGCGGCCGCGACCACCTTGGCCTCGCTGGCGGAGGCCGCGGCGGCCGCCTTGACCTCCGACAGCACGGATTGCATTTCGGCCGTTCTTTCGGCATTGCGGCGCGGGAACTCGACCATCCGCGTCGAGAGGTGGGCGGCGGTCTCGGCCGCCCGGACGATGCCCTCGAGCTCGGCTATCCAGCGGCTGGCCGCCGCCGTGACGTCGCCGATCTCGCGCCGCATCTGCTCGAGGAGCTGAGCCGCCCGGTCGATCACGCGGCGCGTCTCGCCGGTGGTCATGGCGGCCTGCTTGGCCTCCTTCGCACTTTCTTCGGCCAGCCGCCGGACCTCGTCGGCCACCACCGCGAAGCCGGCTCCGTGCTGCCCCGCCCGGGCGGCCTCGATCGTGGCGTTCAGGGCCAGCATGTTGGTCTGGCTGGCGATCGCGCCGATCGTCTCCGCGAATCGGACGACCTGCTCCGAGGCTTCCCGCAGGCGGCCTACCTCCGCGACGCTCTGCTCCACCGTCGCGCCGATGCGCTCGAGGTTGGCCGCGGTGGCGGCCGTGGCGGCGCGGACGGCCTGGGCCGCGCGCTCCATCTCCTGGGCGGAGCGGTGGGTCTCCTCGCCGGCCAGCGCCGCGTCGTGGGCAGCGGCGCGCAGGTCCACCATCGCGGTCTCGGCGCGGGAGACGCGCTCGGCCGCGTTCACGGCACCGGCCTCGGCTCCCTGCGCCGCGGCAGCGACCTCCTGCGAGCTGGCGTGGATCTCCTCGCTGGTGGCCGTCACGTGCTCGACGTAGCCGGCCGTTTGCTCGGACGACTCGACGAGCGGCTCCAGGACGCCGTGGACCGCCAGCGACAGCGCGAGCTGCGGCGCCACGAGGTTCAGGATGTCGGCATCCGCGGCGCGGTACATCGCCGCGTCGCCGTGGCGGATGCTCCACGCGCCCACGAGATCGTCGCCCTGGTAGAGTGGGACGAGGATCTCGGATCCGGCCGCCGTCCCTCCATCGAGCTGCAGGTGGCCGAACTCGGAGGATACGAGCGGCTTCCGGCGCCTGAGCGCCTCGCCCGCCAGGCCGCGGTCACCCGGATAGCGGTAACCGGCCGGCCGGTCGGGCGCCGTGTCCACGACCTGCACGAATTCGCGCTGCGCCGCATCCCAGCGCGCCACACCGAGGTGCTCCCACGGCACGAGCCGCTGCACCAGCTCCTGGATCGTGCGGAAGCTCCGCTCGAGGTTGACGTCGCCGGCGATCGCGCGCGACAGGCGCTCGGCGAGCCCCAGCTCGTCCGCCCGAATCCCCTTGTGGACGATCCAGTGCGCCAGGGCCGCGAACCCGAGCAGGAGCGCGCAGAGGAAGGCCGTCAGCACCGCCGAGAGGCCCGGCCCGACGGCCTCCATCCACGCGACGGCGAGCGCCGCGCTGAGCAGGTAGACCACCGATTCCCAGCGCAGCGTCATCCGGGCATCCACCCACGCGAGGCTTTCCGACAGCGCCAACTCGGCGTAGAAGGTGCCGTTCACCACGATCGGCAGTCCGATGGCGAGCACCAGGAACGGCAGGACGTTCGCCGGTGTCAGGGACGCCGCCCCGGTGACTCCGCCGAGGCGATCGTACAGGAAGCCCACGGCGGCCACGCCGAACGTCAGGTGGCTCGCGTTCGCCACCGCGGCGCGAAGCCGCAGCCGTCGCAGCGGGATGTCGCCGGCGAGCATCCCCAGGGGAGCGACGAGAACGCCAAAGCCCCACCCGTGGCGCAGGATGGCGAACAGCACGACGCCGAGAACGAAGGACGAAAAGCCCTTGCCCGGCAGCGCGAGCCCGAAGCGCCGCGTCAGAGCCGCCACGACTACGAGGAAGACGTACTCCACGGCCGGGAACGGCCGCGGGAACACTCCGGCGAGTATGACGTATGCGAGTGCGGCGAGGGCGAGGATGTCTACGCCGATGCGTAGAGTCTGCTCGGCACTGCGGGAACTCGCGGAGGTTATTGGATTGCTCAACTCTTTGTCTCCCAATCAGGAACGGCGCTGACTGATCGATCAGTCACGTTCACGACGAATGGGGCGGCTCGGCGGCCTAGCAGGTAGCGTGGGCGAGGAGTCGCCAAGACCGACGCCCACGGTATGGTGCGGCGCGGCAGCCGTCAAGCAGCGGTCTATCGCCCGGGCACGCGGCGTGCTACAGTGTGTCGCCGTTTTCAGCCTGGAGGCACGATGAAGGTGACGATCGAATACTGCGCGGTTTGACACTACGATGCGCGGGCCGCCGGTCTGGCGGCCGAGATTCGAAGGCAGTACTCCCCGGTGGAGGTGGTCCTGGTGCCGTCGTCGGGGGGCGTCTTCGAGGTGGAGGTGGACGGCAAGCTGCTGTTCTCGAAGAAGGCGCTCAACCGGCACGCGGAGCCGGGTGAGGTCATGGAGCTGATCGGCCAATGCGCATAGCGCTCTCGACCGGCGGCGGTGACGCGCCGGGTCTCAACGCGGTGATCCGGGGTGCGGTGCTGGCGGCCGTGCACCGGGGCTGGGCGGTGTACGGCATCCAGCGCGGCTTCGGCGGGCTGCTGGGCCACGACCGTGTCGTGGCGCTCGGACCCGACGAGGTGCGCGGCATCACGCACATGGGTGGGACGATCCTCGGCACGACCAATCGCGACAGTCCCTTCAAGTTCCCGGTGCGCCAGCCCGACGGGTCCGTGAAGGAGGTGGACCGCTCGGACGAGCTGCTCGAGGCCTTTCGCGCGCACGGCTTCGACGCGCTGATCACGATCGGCGGCGATGGCAGCCTCAACATCGCGCAGCAGCTCTTCGACAAGGGTCTGCCGGTGGTCGGCGTGCCGAAGACGATCGACAACGACGTCGGCGGCACGCAGCAGACCTTCGGGTTCGACACGGCCGTCTCGACGGCGACGGACGCGCTCGACAAGGTGCACTCGACGGCCGAGAGCCACAGCCGCGTCATGGTCGTGGAGGTCATGGGGCGCTACGCCGGCTGGATCGCGCTCCATTCCGGGGTCTCCGGCAGCGCGGACGTGATCCTGATACCGGAGATTCCCTTCGACATCGAGAGCGTCTGCAAGAAGATCATGGAGCGCGAAGCGCGAGGGCGTGCCTTCAGTGTCGTCGTCGTCGCGGAGGGCGCGGTGCCGAAGGGCGGGGCGCGCGCGCTCAAGGGGCCCGCGGCGGCCGGCGGAGCGATGGAGCGGCTGGGCGGGATCGGCGAGACCGTGGCGCGGGAGATCGAAGCGCGCACCGGCAAGGAGACCCGCTCGCTCACCCTCGGGCACCTGCAGCGCGGCGGCACGCCGACGACGTTCGACCGGCTGCTCGCGCTGCGCTTCGGCGCCGCGGCGGTACGGTGCGTCGCGAACAAGGTGTTCGGCGTGATGGTCGCGTACCAGCCTCCCACGGTGGGCTACGTGCCCCTGAAGGAAGCCCTGGTCAAGCCGAAGCTCGTGCCCGTGGACTCGGACACCGTCTGCACGGCGCGCGACCTCGGCGTCTGCCTGGGCGACTGAGGCCGGTGCATCCCAGCCGAGACCACTACCTCCCTCCCGATCGCCAAGCATTCCACGCCGCGCGGCCGCCCACGGGCCGCGTGGTCGTGATCGCGCCGACCCGCGCGGCCTGCGAGACGATCGAGCTGGCCATGGGCCTCGCCCTCGAGACCGTGCTGGAGCGCGAGCACGGCGAGGAGATTCACGCCCTCGCCGCCGGCGGACGCGGATTCGGCGTGGTGGCGGGCACCGGCACCGGGAAGACGCTGGGGATCCGCCGCATGGCGCAGGCCATTCTCGGCGTGCCGCTCAAGGTGGGCGTGGTGAACCGGGAGCGCGAGGCGACCCCGGAGACGCCCTCGTGGAACGTCGTGATCGTCACGACCGGCATCGCGCGTCGCTGGTTCCAGGCGGGCATCATCACGGGAGCGGACGTGCTGGTGGTGGACGAGATCCACCAGACGTCGGCGGAGCTGGAGCTGTGCCTGGCGCTCGGCAAGCGGGCGGGGTGCCGGTTCATCTGGCTCTCGGCCACCGTGGATCCCGCCTTCTACGCGCGCTACCTCGATTCGGCGCGGGTGATCGAGACGACGGCGTTCGATCCGTCGCGCGCCGCACGCGTGCGCGTCGTGGCCTCCACCGTCGAGGCGTTCCTCGACCCCCGGTTCCTCCGCCGGATCGTGCGGGAGCGGCGCGGCGTCGCCGTCTTCGTGCCGACGCGCGCCGAGGTCGAAGCCGTCGCTGCGGGCGTGGGGGCGCAGTGGCCGGCCCTCACGACGGCGTACTATCACGGCGGCGAGCCCATCCGGATCATCCGTCCGTTTCTCGAGGGGCAGGCGGAGCGGCCGTACCTGCTGGCGATGACGGCGGCCGGCCAATCGGCCCTCAACGTCGCGGGCCTGGACACGGTCGTGATTCTCGACGCGCGCTACCAGAACGTCGTCGAGCGCGGGCGCAACGTCCTCACGCGGATGCCGCTGGGCGCAAACGAGATCCTCCAGATGGCCGGGCGGGTGCACGGCCGGGTCCGGGGCGGCGAGGTGTGGATCCTCAGCGACCGCCGCATCGACTTCGAGCACCTCGAGCCGGGGCCGCCGGAATTCCAGCTGGCGGGCGACGTCGAGCGCGTCGCGATGACGTGCGCGGCGCTCGAGGTGGACGTGTCGGATCTGGAGCTGCCCGTTCCCCTCGATCGTCCGGCGCACGCCGCCGCGCTAAGGCGGCTCGAGGCGCGCGGCATCGTGGCGGACGGGCGGTTGACGGTCTACGGCGCCGAGGTCGAGGCGCTGCCGGTCGAGCGGCCGTGGGCCGAGCTGCTGCTGCACGCGGACGCGGACCTGGTGCC
>Ga0335083_10010835_pt1 | contig 10978 bp, 13 predicted proteins | sample Lox_Sample_42_FD_206716 | JGI IMG/M metagenome (GOLD analysis project Ga0335083, IMG submission 206716) | Soil microbial communities from Loxahatchee National Wildlife Refuge, Florida, United States - Lox_Sample_4.2 | ecosystem: Environmental > Terrestrial > Soil > Wetlands | place: USA... | reverse complement strand
CCCCCGGGGAGCAGTTGTTGTTTCCACCGCTCTGGGTGAGACAGTTGAACGCTGTCGAAGCGCCCTCGCCGAAATCGGACGACTGATCGGGCGATGCGTTGTCCGGCATGAAATCCCAACCCATGGAGCCCGACGTATCCATGGTGAGCAGTACGTTCGGCTTCACCGTGGCGCTTGCATTGCTGTACATCGGCATGTTGGAAATGTCGGTCAGAGCGGCGTCGGCGACGTGCGCAGGCAGGCTCGCGATCAGCGCTGTCACGGCGATCGCGACCGCCGTGGTATTCCTGGTCGAAGTCTGTCTCATGATGCTTCTCCTGTTGATTGGGTGTTGATCTAAAGCTGTTGTGCAGGTTCAGTTCGAGAATACGAGCATGGCCTGCACGACGGACTCGCTGTTCCGGGGACCCTTGACCAGCGTGGTGACGCGGTAGTAGAGCTGCGGCGGGGGCTGGAAATTGCTGCCGCCCACGCTCTGGCTGTTGCCGTCCTGCGCGGGGTTGGTCGCCGCGAGCGTGGCACACTGATTCTGGACGCCGGTGCCGCCAGTGCCGTTGTATGCGGTGTTCCCCTGCGTGCACATGCGGTGAACTACGTAATAGCTGACGTTGCCGTTGGCGTCCGCCAGGCAACCGGCAACTGCACAGGCGCCATTGGCCTGGAACCAGGTCGGGTCGGAGTAGTTCGCCGTGTTCTCGGGTTGATTGGGCTGTGACGAGTGGTAGCCGGGGAAGACGTTGTCGTTGTTGAGCGCGCCCGTGCCTAACCCGTTCGCCTGCAGCAGAAGACGATAGGTCGACTCCAGCACCGTCTCGGAAGCATTGGCAGTCTCCTGCTTGAACGCCAGATTCCCCGCGATGAGGTTGCCCGTATCGGTCGAGCGGATCAGACCCAATGCGGCAAGAGTCATCGCCACCAGCACGATGAGAGCAATGAACACGATTACGCCGCGTTGGCCCGTAGGCGCGCAACGGTCTGTGCGTGGATAGAGTTGCATGATCGACTTACCCTTGTGTCCAGAGGATGTTCTTGATCGGAACGACGACCTCGAACACCTTGTAGCGATAGCACATCCAGTTGGCGTTGGCGGACAGATTGAAGCTGCCGCCAGACCAAGTGGGTGCCACGGTCGTCGTGTCGCAGGCAGGGCCCGGGCCGCTCGGTTTCTCCGGTTGGGCGCTGCGGGCGACCACGCCGATGCGAACGGTGAGCAGTTGATTCCAGGCCGCGGCGGTGGCCGGCGTCACGTTGTCGTAGCTGTCCACGATGCCGTCGCTGGCCGTATAAGGTCCTGACAATACCGTGCCGTTGTTGACGCCGTTGTCGTGACCGTACTGCGCCTTCAGTTGTACGATGTTGTCGGCCACCACCTGCAACACGTTGGAAGTCAGTGACGGGACGACGGTCAACTGATTATTGACGACGCTGAAGACGTCCCGCGTTGGGGACGGGCCGAGGTCGTACAAGAAGCCGTTGGACGAATAGATCACGCCGGACCCCCCTGGATTGTTGTAGGGGTAGGCGCCGCCCGCCGTGCGAACGACGCAATTGGACACGGCGACGCAAGGCAGCGGGGCCGATCCGGTGAGCGGCAGTTGCTTGGTGATCTGCGCCAGCGTGCAGGACTTGCCAGTCTCCGCGGCGAGCACGGTATCGCCGAGGTTGAATCCGAAGGGGTTCGCGACCGGAAACGGGTCCAGGCTCGAGCCTTGGTTCGCCGCGATTGCGGTCGGGGCTACCAACAGGCCCTGGCTTCCATAGTTGATCTCCAGCGAGTCGGAGCCGGTGGCGGGGCCCTGGTTGATGACTACGGGCGCCAGCGTGTAGGCGGGCACTGCACCGATCGCCGCGTTATAGGCCAGGACGGTGCACCCCAGCGCCTGCGAGTTGTTGAATCCCCAACCTGCTTGGCGTAACTCCTCCTGCAGGACAAACACGCTGTAGGCTCCGTTCTGTTGCGCATCGCTGCCGCTGACAGAGGTGCGGTTGTAACTTTCGGAGATCGCGAACACCTGGAAGATCACGATCATGCCCAGCAGGGCGATCACCATCGCGACCATGATTTCCACGATGCCGAAGCCTCGAGAGCGAGTTTTAGTAGTAGACCTGTTCATGTTCGTGCTCCGCGGATCAGCAGCAGGGGATCAACGTAGTGAAGGCCAAGCTGTGCGCCGGCGGGCGCGATGGGCTGTTGTATTCGTCGGGCAACTGCCATGACAAGGTCACCGTGACCTGGTACGCGGTATATGCAGGAGGGCCTGCATAGATGGTGGGGGTCACGACTATGGTCGGCGGATATGCCGCGGCGTTCGGGAGCTTTGCCTGCACCTGGGTCACCCATGCCGTTACCGCGGGCGAGGGCGAACCGACTGGATACGCGTAGGTCGGCGCGTTGGTTCGATTTGCCCAGATCTGGCCAATGAGCTGGTCCGCCAGGAAGCTCGCATCGGAGCGGAACTTCGCCTGCGTCACCGTCTTTGTGGCCGTGCCCTGCAGGGCGACGACGGCAAGGATGCCGATCGAGAACAGCAGGATGCCGATCAGCGCTTCCAACAGCAGTGCGCCGCTCTGCTTCTTCTGTCGAATGCTTCGGGACATGGTTCTTCCTCAAGTAGCGCTCAGCAAGCCCGGGGGTCGGGCTGGGCAAGGCCGGGGTCGCACATCCGCGCCAGGCCGCCGTTTCCGACGACCACACGCAAGTTGCGTAAGGCGGGATCGCCGGCGTCGTTCTTCGAGGTCACGTCGACTTGAAGCAGCGACGCGCTGTTGTCTATCGGGTTTGGCGAAATCACGCGCCCGAGCGGACTGAAGGTGACGGTACCGCCGCCAGCAGGTGAAATCTGGACACCGCTAGCACCTTCTGTCGCCGACCACTGCTCTACGACGGTGCCGGCGAGAACCTCCGATGCGGTCCATGCAGCTCCAGTGCCGTTGGATAACGATGTCAGCTGCAACTGCACCTGCACGTTGCGGGCGATCGCCTGGCCGCGCGCAACGTTCAAGCCGTCGACGATGGAATGCGTAGCGTTGCGGATCTGCATGTTCTGCATCCAGGTCCGGTAGCTAGGCGCCGCCATCTTGAATAGCAGCGCGACGATGGCTATGCCGATCAGCATCTCGATGAGTGTGAAGCCGCGAGGGCTGTGAGCGCGTTTTAGCATTGGCCGTTCTTCGCCCGAATCCAGCAAGTAGCGCTGTTACCCCAACCAGTGGGGCCTGCGCTGGTCTTGTTGTTGTTCTGATCGATGGTGAAGGTGAATCCGGTCAGCCCCGATGTTGCGAGAGGCGTGGCCGTGATGGTGTAAGTAGTAGCGCTGAGATTGCTGCACACCGCCTGGAAGTACGTACCCGTCGACGGTGTCGCCACCGTGTTGGGTGCGCATGCATTCGTGTAGTCGCGCACGTCCTGGTAGTACTGTTCCATCTTCACGCGTTGCGCACTCAGCAGCGTGTAGGCATCGGCCAGCTTTCCACGCGTAACGTAGTCTCTGTACGCAGGAAGCGCGATCGCGCCGAGAATGGCTACGATGCCTACCGCGACCATGAGTTCGATCAAACTAAATCCAGATGTCTTTCGCATATCGGCTCACCTCCGATGCGAGGTGTACGCAATACTGAGACCGGAGTCGTGCATCGGATTGTTGTTGCCGACGAGCGGAGCGCAGAAAAGAACGAATGGCGCGAACGGCGCTGCGTTGTAAGTTGCACGAAAGCTTCGATTGCACGCGCGGCTGCTCTGTAAGTTGCGTGCAAGCATCGCTTCAAGCCATCGACAAATGCATGCGCAAAATCGCTGCGCGTGTGCCGAGAAACGGCAGGCGATCGGAGACGCTACTCGCGCAAACTGTAGTCGACAGAAAAGAAAAGCCCCCGGCGCTGTGGCGCCGGGGGCCGCTAAGACAGGTTCGTTAGAGTGGGGACGGTATCGTTACTGGCCGCCCGTGCTACCGGTGGTCGAGGTGCCTCCATTCCCAGCCGTGAAGCCGCTGCCGCCGGACGCGGTGGTGCTTCCAGTTCCAGATGAAGTGGTGCCGCCCGAACCGCTCGTGGTGCCTCCGCTGTGACCCGAGCCCTGACCCGATTTCTCATGCTCTCCGGGGCCGCGATCGCGGTCGCCATCATGGTCCCCGTGGTGCTCGTACCGATCGCCGTCATGCTCACCATGGTGATAACGCTCATGCTTTGCCAATGCGGGAACTGACAACAGCGCGGCGCACAGTGCGGTTGCAAGAGTAAGCGTGGTTTTCCTCATGACTATCTCCGTCGAGTGGTTCAGTAGTAACGCTGCATAGTTCGAACAAGAAGTCTCGTTGTCGATGTTCACGTTTGATCGGTGCGACGTTTTGTGAAACATCAAATACACTTCGAGACCGTGGACCGGACGACGCTCGCTTCATGCGAAGACCAGTTGGGTTACGTGAAGCAGTGCCTATGCCACGAGAAAACCAATGCGAGAGCAAGACTGCGGTTAATGGAGAGAACTACTTAGCGAACTGCAAATGTCATAGACATCGAGAGTGCTTACCAAGAATGGCGTTGGCATGACGAGATTGAGCAGTGTAGCGCGTGCTCGGTGCATCACATGCGCATGTTGCCTCTGCGCGCGGTGCGTGTCTGACCAGGACAAAGATTTTGCCGAGCTGACTTGGACCTTACTGCAACAGGGGACGGTCGCATGCCGACATGCGTTCAGCATGTGATGCGGTCGAGCCGGACGAAGTGCGGGCGATGGAGGGAGATGCCGCAGCGGTTGGAGAGTCCTGCGCTCGACCCAAGAATGGGGTCGGGCCATCCACATACCGTGGAAAGGCGATTGCTGTAAGCTTGGGGACATTTTGCGGAACGGCAACCCTTCCTCGGCGAGACCCCATGATCGACGTCTACTACTGGCCCACTCCGAACGGGCACAAGATCACCATATTCCTCGAGGAGACGGGGCTGCCTTATCGGATCGTCCCGGTCAACATCGGCCGAGGCGAGCAGTTCAAGCCGGATTTCCTGGCCATCTCACCTAACAACCGCATGCCCGCGATCGTGGACGATGCACCAGGGGACGGCAAAAGCGCGTTGTCGGTATTCGAATCGGGAGCAATCCTCCTGTATCTGGCCGAGAAGACCGGTCGCTTCCTGCCTGCCGAACTGCGGGTCCGTTACGACGTCCTGCAATGGCTGTTCTGGCAGGTGGCGGGTCTGGGTCCGATGGCCGGGCAGAACCACCATTTCTCCAACTATGCCCCCGAGAAATTGCCGTACGCGGTAGAGCGCTATGTGAAGGAGACTTCACGTCTCTACGCGGTGTTGGATGCGCGTCTCGCGGGCCGTGAGTTCATTGGCGGGGAATACTCCATCGCCGACATGGCGAGTTATCCGTGGATCGTTCCGCATCAGCGTCAGCAGCAGAATCTGAGCGAATTTCCTAACCTCAAGCGCTGGTTCGAGACGATCCGAGCGCGGCCTGCCGTCGTGCGAGCCTATGAGAAGGGAAAGCAGGTGAGCGCGCAGCCGGTGGTTGACGACGAAGCGAGAAAATTTCTGTTCGGCCAAAGCGCCGCCACCGTGCGGCGTTGAGCGGGGGCAGCGTGATGCACCGCCGGACGGTTGCTGTCACTCTGGTGGGCTTCTCTCTGTTGTGTCCGGTAGTGCCTGCGTCCGCTGCGGTGGGCGTCGATAGGCTGAACGCCCGGCCGATCCCGGCGCCCGCAAAAGGTTATCCCCAGGAGGTCGAGTTCGAGATCACAGTCAAGGACCGCGGGATGACGCGGATTCTCGGCTGCGATGTCCTGCTCGATTTCGGCGACGGCACGCCTGCAGCTCAACAACATTTCATGGACGGCGGGGCTCGCAGAATAGTTGTCAAGCACGTCTACGAACTGCCGGGCACGTACACTGCCGTCGTGCGCGGCCGCACCACTCCCGGTGGACGCGCCTGTGATGGAGAGCGGCGCGTGCAACTGACGATAGCCGGTGAGGCGCCTGCCCAGCAACGCCGGACCGCAAACGAAGTAACGCCGATGACGATTGGATGTCCGCTCGGTTGGTCTCCGGTGCCCGGTTCGCAATCCGGCTACCGCTTCAGGTGTCGGCCCGAGCCCACTATGCCCAAGATCGAATGCCAGGGCGGCACCAAGTATGTCGAGCAGGACGGAACGATCGGGTGCCAGTGAGCCGTGGCTCGCGTTGACTGGGCGCATCGAGAAACCAGGAGCGCGGGAAATTTTCGAAGGCAAGTAGACAAGCTGTTCTTCTCTAAGGTGCATCTTGCCGTGCAGACGCCCTCCGTCTTGTGGAAGGCGAGAGCGGTGGAATACAGACCTATGCCGTGTCTCGCGACGCAAGGAGCAGGAGCAGCCCAATAGACAACTGGACCGTCGGTTAATCCGACGCGATGTGCGGGAATCCGGACCATTCGAATGTGAATGTGGAGCGTGGCATGAGGCAGCATGTCTTGGGTGAGATCGGCATTCAGCGTATCGTCGAATCCATCTGCACGGAATTCGATCCATTGGGCTTCTTTCCCACGACCACAGCCGATGACTGGGCACGGCACCGGACGTGGATGCAGCCTCGTGCACTGGATCCGGTCTCCGGAAACTTGGTTCTGATCATCCAGGCGTTTCTGGTCCGGACGCGGCATCATACGATTCTCGTCGATACCTGCGTGGGGAATCACAAACCCCGGCCGCACAGGTCGTTCTGGCACATGCAGAACCTCAACACATTCCTGCCGCGTCTCGCCGCCGCAGGGGTGGCTCCGGAAGAACTCGACTACGTCATGTGCACGCACTTGCACTGGGACCATGTGGGGTGGAACACGCAACTTCGCGATGGTCGCTGGGTGCCGACCTTTCCGAATGCGAAGTACATCTTCGCCCGGCGGGAATGGGAGATGTGGGAAGAGTTGCACCGCAGGGACCCGCAGCCTCATCTCCTGGACAGCATCCTGCCCGTAATGGAAGCGGGTCAGGCTCAGCTGGTTGGCGACGATTTCGCGCTGGACGACGAAGTCTGGCTGGAACCTACCCCAGGCCACACACCGGGTCATGTGAGTATCCACCTGGCGTCGCAAGGAGCCCACGCAGTGATCACCGGCGACGCCATTCATACCCCGGTGCAGTGTCTGGAGCCGGAGTGGATCGTGCGAGCGGACCTCGACCCCAAGCTTGCAGGAACTACGCGACGGAGCTTTCTGGAGCACTACTGCGACACCAGCGTGGTGGTGTGCGCGACACATTTCCCGGAGCCGTCTCTCGGCCGCATCACTCAACGCAACAAGGCGTTCTGGTTCGAGTATCAGGCGATGGACGACTAGCGCATGCTGTTGCCGCATTGATCATCGGTGACGCCTTACTGCCAGCGTTTAGCCTGTAGAAGAAGCGATTCCTGCCTGCTCAGTATTTATTCGTTCACCCGAGCTCTGCGGCGCTCCGCGCCAGCCAGGAGACGGTCCGTCGCAATGATGGCCCGGGTATGCTCCCCCTCGCCGATCGGACCGGCTTCGTCGAAAGCCTCCACCTTGAACTTGTAGAGCTTGCCGTCTGGTCCGAGATAGGTGGCGACGGCGCGGACCACGCATCCCGCCGGCGTAGCAGCGGTGTGCTTGATGTTCACCGTCACACCGACGGACAGCTGACCACTCTGCAACAGCGGCCTCATCGCCCGGGCGGCCGCCAGCTCCATCAGTGCGATCATGCGCGACGTGGCAAACACTTCGGGAAAAGTCTCCTCGGGCGAAATCGATAGCGCATGGGCGGTGTCGCCGTGCCGCACTGTAAGGCTGATCTCTGCTGATGCACCAACGGCAATCATCAAGAGCCTCCTGCAATTGCCGGCGGTATCAGATGCGAGAGCCGGCCGATTTGAGAACGTCGCCGCGGTTCCGATCAGGTGGGATCGTCTATAGCCTTCAGCACGCGGGCAAAGAATTCGTCCGCGTGGTCTGCATCGATCCAGCGCACGACCACGACGATACGGCGCTCCGGCTCTATCCAGGTAAACGAGCTGCCCGCACCAATGGCGAAATAGCTCGAAGCCGGCACGCTGGGAAATACCCGCCGCGCATGGTTTAGCCAGATCAGATAGCCGTAGAAGGGTGCGATCGCGCATGGCGTGCGCATCCGCTCCATCCACTCGGCCGAAATCACCTGACGGCCGTTCGCTTTTCCATCGTCGAGAAACAACTGGCCAACCCGAGCCTGGTCGATGCTGCCGATCGACATGCCGCCGCCCCAGTGCGTGCCTCCGGGAACGGATTGCACCTTCCGCCCGTTCAGTTCGATCCATGCATTGTCGTATCCCACCCAGCGCCATTGGTCGCTGGCGCCGATGGGCTCCATGATGGTCTCACGGAAGACTTCCGGTAGCGGTCTCCCGAACAGATACAGCAAGGCGAGCGACAACTGGTTGATGCGTACATCGTTGTACTCCCAGTACGAACCCGGGGCTTGAAGCGCACGCGCATCGCCTTTCTTACCCATCGGAGGAGCGCCTTGAAATTGTACCCAGCGGTAGCGCTCCACCTGGTCGGGCACACCGAAGCACGTCCCTTCCCATTCGCTGGTCTGTTGCAGCAGATGCGTCCAGGTCACTCGCGCGTTGCGGTCCTGATCGAAGCCGACGCCTGAGATGCGCGCACCAACGGGCTCGTCGAGAGAGGGCAGCAGACTGCGGTCGTGCGCGACCCCAGCGAGAAGCGCAAGGTAGGTCTTCGCTACGCTGAATGTGAGATCGGCGCGGTTGGGTTCACCCCAGGAGATCAGAGTTTTTCCGTTCTGGAGGATTGTTCCGGACACCGGTCCACGCGGATGCACCGGGCCGAGCAAACGGTTCCATGGCGGTGGATCCTGATGATGAACGCCCCACGAATCGCCCGTGTCCCGGCTCCAGGCGGTCTCATGCTCGACAGCAAACTGTATTGCCTGCTCGATATTCTTGTTCTTCATGGCTGACCTGACATTTCTCTGAGAGTGGCTGCCATGCGACACCGCCTCGGGCAGCCAGTTCAGGCGGAGGCCATGATACGCGTGATGGCGAAACGCAACTCGGGAGGTGACTCCCGTTGCAGCAACTCAAGACCTTACTCGCGGGTTCGTATCGCATGCCCGTTCTCGCGACCGGGTTACGGCAGCTCTTTGTACTCGACCTTGACGATCTCCAGCACCTGATCGCCCCCGGGCGACTTGAACGCCACCTCGTCGCCTTCGCGGCGTTTCAGCAGCGCACGGGCGAGCGGCGAGATCCAACTGATGCGCCCCCGAACTACGTCGGCCTCGTCGATGCCCACGATGCTGTACGTCGTTTCGCCACCTTGTTCGTCCGACACCGTGACGGTGGCACCGAAGAAAACTTGATCGGTCTGCTCTCGCGCCGCTGGATCGATAACCTCGGCAACGTCCAGGCGTTTGGTGAGGAAGCGGATACGGCGATCGATCTCGCGCAGCCTGCGCTTGCCATAGATGTAATCGGCATTCTCCGAGCGGTCGCCATTGGAAGCGGCCCATGCGACAACCCTGACCAGCTCTGGTCGCTCGCGATTCAGGAGGTGCAATGCCTCATCCTTGAGGCGCGCGTGGCCCTGCGGCGTGAGGTAGTTCTTCGCGCCAGCCGGAATCCGTGCTGCGCCTTCGAGGTCCTCGTCCTCGCCCTCGGTTGGCTCGCTGGGGACTGCCTTGCTCATGCTCAGGTAGAAAGAAGCGGTGTGACGCGGAAATTATATGCCAGCGTTACAATCGCACATCACACCCAGACCAAAGGAGACCGTCATGGCCATCAAGATAGGCGACAAGCTTCCCGCCGGCACGCTGTGGGAATTCATCGAAGAAGAGACGCCCGGCTGCAGCGTCGGGCCCAACAGCTTCAAGGTCGAGGACCTGGTGCGCGGCAAACGCATCGCCATCTTCGGGTTGCCGGGCGCCTATACGCCGACCTGCTCCGCCAAGCACCTGCCCGGATTCGTGGCGAAGGCGCAGGAATTCAAGGCACGTAAGATCGACGAGATCTGGTGCATTTCGGTCAATGACGCCTTCGTTATGGGTGCCTGGGGCCGCGAGCAGGGTGCCAAAGGCAAGGTGAGGATGATGGCGGACGGCAGCGGCCTGTATACCAAGGCGCTCGGTCTTGAGTTGGACCTCGTTGCACGGGGATTGGGGATACGTTCCACGCGTTATTCGTTACTGGCAGATGACGGCGTGGTGAAGGCGCTGAACGTGGAGGAGGGGGGTAAGTTCGAAGTGAGCAGCGCCGAAAAGCTGCTGGAACAGGCCGAGAAGGTGACCAACTTCATCCCCTGACCCGGTCGCGCTTAATCGACAAACGAGATCAGCGCGTCGAGCACCGCGTCGGGCTGCTCGGCCATCAGGTCATGACCCGAGCCTTCGATCGTCAGCGACCTGACGTCGACGAGTTTCCCGGCCAGCGGCCTTGCGCCGTGTGGAGGGGTCATGAGATCGCGGCTGCCCGAGATCATCAGCACGGGGCAGGCGACCTTCGCTGCGCTGTCAGCACCCGCTGCGTACTCATTGCAGGCGGCGAAGTCGCTGTATAGCGGATCAGCGGTGCGCTCCAGCAACCGCATGCTTGCGCCCATGATCCACTGACCGGGCACCCGGTTGCCGCCGGTCTGACCTTCAGCGCTGTGGCTCCAGACGTTGATCATCTCGAGCGCCGCGTGGTCGTGCGCCCTGGCGGTCTGGAGCAGCGCGTCCGAGACCTTCATGGGGAACGCCGTCCCGATCAGCGTGAGCCTCTGCACGCGCCGCGCTCCGCTGGCGGCCGCTTCGAGTGCGATCAGCGAGCCCATGCTGTGGCCGACGAGGATTGCTTTCTCGATCTCGACTGCGTCCAGTACCTGCACTACCCATCCAGCCATCTCCTGGATGCTTGTCAGTGCGGGTCCCATCGATTTGCCGTGGCCAGGCAGATCCAGCGCCAGCACGTTGAACCCGTGGTATGCAAAATAACGGCTCTGCAGCGCCCAGACGCT
>Ga0335083_10010834_pt1 | contig 10978 bp, 9 predicted proteins | sample Lox_Sample_42_FD_206716 | JGI IMG/M metagenome (GOLD analysis project Ga0335083, IMG submission 206716) | Soil microbial communities from Loxahatchee National Wildlife Refuge, Florida, United States - Lox_Sample_4.2 | ecosystem: Environmental > Terrestrial > Soil > Wetlands | place: USA: Florida... | reverse complement strand
TGGCAGCGAGGATCTACGGCGCAGCCATCGACACCTTTCGCGCCAAGGGCTTCGACCGGACGACGGTCGAAGAAATCGCCCGGGCAGCGGGCGTCGCCAAGGGCACGGTTTTCAACTTCTTTCCCACCAAGGGCGCGATCCTTTTGCGCTATTACCAGGAGCTCGACGCCCGGTTCGGCGCGGCGATGGCGGCGATGTCGCCGGACAATCCCAAAGCATCGCTGGTCGAATTCTACGGCAAGGCCGAAGCGTTGCTGCGCACGGAGGGGAACCTCGCCGAAGCGATGTTCCGCCAGATCGCGCTCGATCCCGACCTCGGCAATGCCGATACCGATTCCGGAGAGAAGGACCGCCACCAGATGATTCAGTTCTTCCGCGCCTGCGAGACACAAGGCGCGTTGTCGTCCGATGTCCGACCCGAAGTCGCCGCGCACGTCGTCAGCGATCTTTGGAGTTCGACGGTGCAGGATTGGCTGCGCACCGGCCGGCGCTATTCGCTGAAGCTGCGCCTCGCGACCAAACTCGATGCCGTTTTCAAGGGATTGGCGCCGGCCGTGCGCTCCTCCATCGCAGCTTTCTCGGTGTTGCTTGCGTTCCTGTTCGCTCCGCCGCCATCGCATGCCGCTTCGACAAGGGAATTGGCCGCCATGCAGGGACTTTATCGAGATGCACATGGATTTGCCGCAATCGTACCGTTCGCGGAGTTCGGCGACGGCCTCTTCTTCGTCGACTACACCAGCGGTCGTACGGGTCCGCTGATCGCAAAAGGAGATGGCTTCGCCATAGGCATCGGGATGCGGAATCCGCAGCAGATTGCCGGAACGCTTGCAGCGGCGCCGAACGGCCTGCGTCTCGATGTCGACGGCGCGCATCGCAACCTCGCGCGCCTCGCGACCGAACACGTTCCGTTTGCCGTGGAGAACGGCACCGTGAAACTGGCGGGCGAGATTGTGCGCCGCAGCGACAGGAAGCCCATCGGCGGCATCGTTGTGGTGCACGGCTCCAACGACGAGCCCCGCACGATGTTCGGACCGTGGGCCTTTTACCTCGCCGCGCGCGGCTGGGCGGTGGCGATCTTCGACAAGCGCGGTTCGGGGCAATCGACCGGCGACTGGAAGACGGGCGATTTCGCCACGCTTGCTTCCGATGTCCGGGCCGTGGGTGCGTTCCTGCGCGCGCAGCGCGGGCTTTCAGGAAGGCCAGTCGGGCTCTTCGGCATCAGCCAGGCGGGCTGGATCATGCCGTTGGCCGCGGAGAGCGGCAGCTTCGATTTCGTCGTCTCGATGGCGGGAGCCGGCGTCACGCCCGCGGAGCAGACGCTCGAATTCACCAAAGCCCAGCTTGAGGCCTATGAGCTTCCCGCGGCCGAAATTGGCAAGGCGCTGGCCTATTATCGTCTTGATCTCGATGTTTCGACGGGCAAGAGACCCTGGAGCGAAATCGACGCCGCATACAAAAAGGCGGCGGCCGCGAACGCCGAATGGCTGCTTGCGCCGCCGGAGCCCGCGAACTCCGGATCGCGCGCCTTCCTCGGCCGCATCGCGGATTTCGATCCGGCGCCGCATTGGGCGGCGTTGCGTATCCCCGTGCTTGCCGTGTTCGGAGGCCGCGATCTCGTCGTGCCGGCCGATCCGAACCGCGCGCTGATCCAAAAGCAGCTGGCAGCCGATCCTTCAGCCAAGGTCGTCGCAATCGATGACGTGAATCACGTCGGCATGATCGCGAAGACGGGAACGATCGCCGAATATCCCACACTCGATCATTTCGATCCCGTCTATTTCAATACCTTCGGCGATTGGCTGGAGCGCGTCGCCAAGAACTAATTCGGAGTAAGACCCAGCCGCTTGCCGATCATGCGGTCGACCATGCGCTTGGGCAACGTGTTTGTGACGAAGTTCTGGAGCGGGTCCGGCGTCAGCGTGTAGCGCACCTTGGGACGCCTAGCCGTGAGCGCGTGATGGATGGCGCGGCCGAGCTTCTCGGGTTTCAGGCCTTTCGGCCCATTGGCGATCATGTATTTGCGGATGCGCTGGAGCGGTTCGCGGTACACCGTATTGTCGTACGGCGTGGCGTCGATCTTGTCGGCCTTGTCCCAGATGGGCGTGGCCACAGCGCCCGGCGCGATCACGATCACGTCGATACCGAACAGCATCAGCTCCCGGCGCAGGGATTCGGACAATCCCTCGAGCCCGAACTTCGAGGCGCAATACGGTCCGACGAAGGGATTGGCGTTCTTGCCGCCGATGGACGAGATCATCACGATCCGGCCGGGCTTGCCTTCGCGCGCGGTATCGGCGCCGAGCAGGGGCGCGAAGGCTTGCGTCACGATCAGCTGGCCGATGAGATTGACCTCGAGCTGATGGCGAAGTTCTTCGATCTTGAGATAGAGCAGGGGGCCCGCCACCGCGATGCCGGCATTGTTGACCAGACCGAACAATTTCTCGCGCCCCAATGCCTGCGCCACCGGCCCGGCAGCGCGGTTGACGGCGGCCTCGTCGGTCACATCGAACAATAGCGGCACGAAATTTTCGCCCAGCTGCTTGCGCAACCGCTCGCCATCCTCCGGCTTGCGGACGCTGCCGAAGACGCGAAATCCCTTGCTGGTCAGGACTTTGGCCGCCCCCCAGCCGATCCCGGTGGAAGACCCTGTGACGACGACCGATTTCATGCCATGACCCCCGCGCAGCTTGCCGGATGCATCTATACATGATCGACGCCGCCACTGTCGCCTTTGCACATTGCTTGGCCGATGCCGCCGGCTCCGCGATCCGTCCGCATTTCCGCCAGCGCATCGGCGTCGCCGACAAAGGCGCGACGAAGGGCGGCCTGTTCGATCCGGTGACGGCTGCCGACCACGAGGCGGAGCGCGCCATCCGCGCATTGATCGAAATCGAGCGGCCCGATGACGGCATTCTCGGCGAGGAATTCGGCGAGAAGAAGGGAACGAACGGGCGGCGCTGGGTGCTCGATCCCGTCGACGGCACGCGCGCCTTCATCAATGGCCGCCACGAATGGGGCACGCTCATCGCGCTCGAAGAGAACGAGAAGCCGGTGCTCGGCATCATCGACCAGCCCGTGCTGGGCGAACGCCTCATCGGCGTCAACGGCAAGACGGAGACGACCGCGCAGGGTGCGGCGGTGCCGCTGCGCGTACGGACCTGCGCGTCGTTGTCCGAGGCCGTGCTTTGCTGCACGCATCCCTATGCCTATTTCGATGCCGAGGAGCGCGCCGCGTTCCGGCGCGTGGCGAAGGCGGTCCGCATGAGTCGCTTCGGCGGCGATTGCTACATTTTCGCGGTGCTGGCAATGGGCTTCTGCGACCTCGTGGTGGAGTCGCATCTGCACCGCTGGGACGTCGCCGCGCTCATCCCGGTCGTCGAAGGCGCCGGCGGCATCATCACGGATTGGAAGGGCGGCGATTGTTCGCATGGCGGACAGGTGATTGCCGCGGGCGACCGGCAGGTACACGAAGAGGCATTGAAACTGCTGCGAAGCGATTAGGCGTTTTCCGCAGTGAACGTATCGAACGCGCTCCAGAAGCGTGCGCGGATGGAATCGTTCTCCATCAGGATTTCGTGCTCGCTGTCGGCAAGTTCGACATAGGTCGCATGCGGCATGCGCTTCGCGAACGCTTCGGTCGCCGCGGTGATGCAGATGCGGTCCTTCCCAGGCCCGCAAATCAGCGTCGGCGTCGCGATCGCTTCGGCATAGCCGGGCCGTTGCATCTGCGCCATCGAGCGGTAGGCCGCTTCGAGCCAGCCCCAGGACGGTCCTGCAAGGCGCAGATCGGGATGCCGGCTCAGGAACTCCTGCGCGCGTGCGAAACGCGCACGGTCCGAAGTCACGAGCTGCGAATCGAAATCGACCAGGAACGGATCGCGCGTCGCCATGCCCCAGGCGAAATCGCGCGATCGTCCGGCTGCATTGTAGAGCGCGGTCACGCCGCGGGCGAGCCGTGCGGGATAGCCGCGCGCGGAAAACGCGATCATCGGGGCGCTCAGCACGGCGGCGCGGAAGACGCCGGGTCTGTCGTGCAGCGTTCGCAGCAGGATGTGCGCGCCCATGGAATGCGCGAGCGCCAGCGGCGGGCGCGCAGCGAGTGGACGCACGATTTGCTCGAGGAAACTGGAAAGATCGTCGTCATACTCCGAAAAGTCGCCGACATGCGCCGGCAGCGGATTCGCCTGTCCGCGCGCCGATCCCCCTTGCCCGCGCCAGTCGAAGGTCGCGACCGTGAAGCCGCGCCCATTCAGTTCGCCGATGACTTCTTCGTACTTTTCGATGAACTCGGTCTGCCCGTGCAGCAGCACGCACACGCCCTGCGCCGCCTGCTGCGCAGCGAACACGCCGGTGCGCAGCTTGCGGCCGTCGCAGGCGGAAATGAAGCGGGGGGTGAAGGAGGGGGACATAGCGAATGGCGAATGGCGAATAGACTCTACTCGCTATTCGCTGCTCGCCTCTTTTACCCCCGCGCCTTCTGCAGGATCGGGCCGAGCTTCATCGCCAGCCCCATGTCGCCGGCCACGCGCAATTTGCCCTGCATGAAGGCCGAGGTGCCGTCGAGTTCGCCCTTCACCATTTTCTCGAAGGTATCGAGGCTGACGCTGATGGTGCAGTCCGCACTTTTGCCTTCACCGTCGGTGACCGAGTTGGGCGTCGACTTTCCGTCGATATAGACCGATCCCGGCTCGCCGAAATCGAATTTCAGGGTCCCGCCCAAACCCGAATTGTCGCCGATGGCCTTCGCCATCTGCGCGACGATTTCCTGAACCTGCGGTGAGCCCATCGACGCCTCCATGCTGATCGCGGCGGCCCGCTGCCGCCTTCCCGCCGCTTTATAGCGTTAATCGCGCCCGTCGTGCATAGGCGTCGGGCCGGTTTGCTGCTAGACCCTGTGCGGGAGGTAGGTCCCGATGAGTCTCGCTCCGGAAGAAGAAGGCCCCGCGCTCGCCGCTGCCGTGCCGTCGCCCAACGAGAAGCGCGATCTGCTGGGCCAGTTCTGCTTCTATCTCCATTTCGCGATCATGCTCTATATCGTCGGCGGCTGGGCCCTGCCGTGGAAGCCGCTGCTCGGATTCTATCTGGGCTTCCTGCCGCTGGTGGCGCTGCACTGGCAGATCAACAAGAACTCCTGCGTGCTCAATAATATGGAGTCCTGGCTGCGCCACGGGACATGGCGCTCCGAGCACAATGCGGAAGAGGGCGCCTGGCTGATGACACTGATCCGCAACCTGACGGGCATCACGCTGAGAGCCTGGCAGGTCGACCTGCTCACCTATTCTGTCATGGCGGCCCTCTGGGGGGCCGGGTTGTGGCATTTCCTCCGGTAGTTGACGTTGACGTAAATTTTTTTTGCTTTGCGCAGCCTTGAAACCGCTCTTTCAGCCCCTATCTCGGTGTTGCCCGGTCGGCCTGATGGCGCCCGGACGATGAGTGCGGCCCTGCCCGCAAGGGAGGGCCCTGAACCAAACGCTTCAAGGAGGTTTGAACCATGCGTACTTTCGATTTCTCCCCGCTGTTCCGCTCGACCGTCGGTTTCGACCGCATGTTCGACATGCTCGACCAGGTCACGGATTCCAGCCAGGGCTATCCGCCTTACAACATCGAGCGCACCGCCGATAACAGCTACCGCATCACCGTTGCGGTGGCCGGCTTCGGCGAGAAGGACCTGAACGTCGAGGTCCGCGACGGCGTCTTGACCGTCAGCGGCAAGCGCGAGGACGGCGAGAAGCAGTCCTATCTCTATCACGGCATCGCCGGACGCGCTTTCGAGCGCCGCTTCCAGCTCGCCGAGCACGTCGAAGTGCGCGGCGCCAAGCTCGAGAACGGCCTGCTCCATGTCGACCTGGAGCGCGTCGTGCCGGAAGAGAAGAAGCCGCGGCGCATCGCGATCAACGCGCCCGAATCCAATGTTGGGCTCAAGACCATCGAAGGTTCCGCCAAGGCGGCCTAACCGGCGACGGTCAATCAAGATCGAAGGAGAGGCCGGGCGGCAACGCCCGGCCTCTTTTCGTTTCATTCCGCGGGCGCCGCTGCTTCGCGCGCGCCGAAATCGAGGAAGCGCGGCAACAGCGGCCCGGCTTTGACGAAGAAGTCCCACGCCATCATGAGGGCGCCGATCGCGAACACGACGTCGCCCGGCAGACGCATCCACTGCCAGAAGAGTGTGGTGTCGTAGAACGCCGAACTGCGCGCATAGGCGAGGCCGTGCTCGAACACCGCATCGAGCTGCGGCCAACCGATGGGGAAGAAGTTGAGCAGGATCCAGAGCACGAGCCCGCTATTGTAGAGCCAGAAGGCCCAGCGTCCGAACGTCTCGCTGAACGGCACTCGGTCGCCCGCCGCATAGCGCAGGCAGAAATAGACCAGCCCGATCGCGAGCAGTCCGAAGGCGCCGAACAGCGCCGTGTGCGCATGATTGAGCGTCAGGAAGGTGCCATGCTCGTAATAGTTCACCAGCGGCGCGTTCAGCGTGCCGCCACCGAAGACTCCGGCGCCGACGAAGTTCCAGAACGCGGCACCGATGATGTAGGTGTAGGCGAGATTGTACTTGAAGGTCTCATGCCTGCGGATCAGACGGTGATGGTTGATCGCCTCGATGATCAGAAGCACCAGCGGCAGGACCTCGATGAACGAGAACATGCTGCCCATCGGCACCCACATGCTGGGTCCTCCGGCCCAATAGAGATGATGGCCGGTGCCGAGCACGCCGCCCAGGAAGATCAGGATCAGCTCGAAATAGACCGCGCGCTCGGCGAGCTTGCGCGACACAAGGCCCACTGCCATCAAGAGATAAGCGCTCATCGCCGCGGCGAAGAACTCGAACGACTGTTCGACCCACAGATGCACCACCCACCAGCGCCAGAAATCGGTGATGGTGAAGGACTTCTCGACGCCGGTGAGCGGGATCATCCCGAAGGCGTAGAGCAGCGCGATGTTGATCGTAGACGCCCAGATCAGATTCTCCAGCCGGATGCGGCCGGTCCAGAACTGGCGCGTCGCCTGAGCAAGCGAATCGCGCGTGGGCCATAGAGCGCGGAAGACGAGCACGCTCCACAACACCAATCCGGTAAAGAAACCGATCTGCCAGAAGCGGCCGAGCTGAATGTAGGAAAGCCCCTGATTGCCGAACCAGAACCAGCCTTCGCGGATCACCCCCATGATTCCGAAATAGTCGCCGATCAGCGCGCCGGCGACGACCAGCAGGGTGACCCAAAAGAGAAAGTCGACGAGCCAGCGCTGCCCCGGTGCTTCCCTTCCGCCCGCGATCGCGGGCGCGAGGAACAACCCCGCGCCGATCCATGACACGCCGATCCACACGATCGGCGTCTGGATGTGGACGTCGCGCAGGAAGTTGAACGGGAACCAGCGATTGATGTCTATGCCGTAGAAGCTCGCGCGATCGTAGTAGGAGTGCGCCATGATCGTGCCCGCTGCGATCTGGACGAGCAGAACGATGCCGACGATCAGGAAGTATTTCCCGACGCTCCTCTGGCTCGGAGTCAGCGCGGCGAACTTCGCCAGTACCGGGTCCATCGGCGCGTCGTCGGGATCGTTCAGCCAGTACTCGTAGATGAACAGCACTGCGCCGAACATCAGGAAGGTGAAGCAGAAGCTGATCCAAGTCCAACGGAAGGTGTTCGTCGTGGGCGTGTTGCCGACGCTCGGTTCATAGGGCCAGTTCTCCGTCCACGACCAGTTCGCATCGGGTCGCCGCGCAACCGTGGTGAGCGCGGAGTAGACGAGGAATTCCGCTGTGTTCGACGCGTCCTGGCCGTTCAGGCTGTAGGCGGGCGTCCAACCCTCGGCCGGATTAACGGTAGCGAGCGCGTGCGCGATCTCCCTCTTGAGCGTGCGCATCGCCGAAGCCAGCGCGTCGGGAACCACGACCGTATGTTTGGTGAGATCGACCTTCTGAAGCTGGGACTGCATCGCGGAGACAACGGATGCGCGATCGTCGTCGGAAAGTTGTCCGAGCGGTTTTGCGAAGCGCTCTAGCGCGAGCTGTTCCTTCGTAAGCGAACCCAGCCGCACCAGCGTATTGGCAGTGTAGTCCTCGCCATAGTAGGAGCCCATCCCGTAAAGGCTCCCGTAGTCCATCAGGTCCGCTCTCTGGAAGCCGGCCTTGCCGTCAACGATGCCCGAGGAGGTCATCAGCGTCTCGCCGGATGCCGTTGCAAAGCGATCCGGCTGCGGCGGCGCGCGGTTGTAGGTCACGACGGTCGCCGCGCCCAGAAGTGCGAATGTGAGGATGGCGACGGCAAGCAATATCCATTTGAGGACGTTGCTGACCGGGTCGTATGGAGCGGAAGGAATGTTGCCGGCAGCAGCGGACATGGAGATCTCCTGACAGAGGCCCAAAACGCGGCTCGAACCGCTGAAGAGCGTAAGGCCCCGCCGTTCTGGCATCAATTGATTCGTAGCGATTTGGCGTGTGGGACCGCGGCCGCTTGCGCGTGACATGGCGGCAGCTACGGCTCTATTCTCGACTCGGACCCCCGAGCTTCGAGCGGATGCCCTCCTGGCAAAGTGAGATATTTCGCCGTATTTCGCGCCTCTCGCGGCCGAGGGTGGCCGGCAAGACCGCCGACATCGCCGAGCTGCGCGCGCAATACACGTATTTGTCCGACCGTTTCGGGCCCGTTCCGGGCGACGTATCGTTCGAGCCGGGAAACCTGGGGCCCATCAAAGGCGAATGGTTGCGCTACGGCGCCAGCGCCGCCGACAGGCTGATCCTTTATTTTCACGGCGGCGGTTACATCGCCGGTTCGCCCGAGACCTACCGCGCATTGATCGGGCGGCTGGCGATCGCCGCGGATGCACATGCCTTCGTGCCGGCCTATCGCCTCGCGCCGGAGTTTGCCTTTCCGGCAGCGGTGCGCGACGGCATCGACGCCTATCGCCATCTGATCCAGAAAGTCGATCCCGGCGCTATCGTCGTGGCCGGCGACGGCTCCGGCGGCGGGTTGGCCTTCTCGGTGCTGCTGGCAGCGCGCAATGCCGGTCTCAAGCTTCCGGCGGCAGCTGTGGCGATGTCGCCCTGGGCCGATCTCTCGCTGTCGGGAATGAGCATCCTCACCAATCGCGATCAGGATGCGGCATTGACATGGGATCTGTTGTTTCTGAGCGCGCGTGCCTATCTGCGGCGGACCAACCCCTGCGATCCCTATGCGAGCCCGGCCTTCGCGAACTTCCGCGACTTTCCTCCGCTGATGGTTCATGCCGGCGGTCTGGAGATGCTCAAGGACGATGCCAGCCGTCTCGGCGATCGTGCCGCCGATGCGGGGGTGCCGGTCAGCGTCGAGATCTATGACGGCATGCAGCACATCTTCCAGGCCAATCCGCTGGTGCCGGAAGCGCGCGTGTCGCTTCAGAGGCTGGGCCAGTTCATCCGCGCGAAGACGCCGCATGTCCGCGCCGTGCCTGCGGCGTGATCAGGCGACGCTGGCGGCATGCGGGCGATCGAGCTTGGCGCCGGTCAGATCGGCATCGGCGCTGTTGCTGCCGCGCAGATTGGCGTCGACCAGATTGCTATAGGAAAGATCGGCAGCCGAGAGATTGGCGCGGCTCAGATCCGCGCCGCGAAAATCGGCATAGCGCGCGACTGCCTGATCCAGGCGCACCGGAAGCAGCCGCGAACCGGAAATTACCAAAGGACCGAGCTTGGCATCGCGCAAATCCGCGTGGTTGAGCTTGGCGCCGGAAAGATTGATGCCGCGCAGATCGGCGCCGGCGAGCTTGGCGGAGCGCAGGTCGGCGTCCTGCAGATTGCCGCCTTGCAGCAAGACGCCTTCGAGGTCGACGCCGTAAAGATTGGCGCCGGGCGCGATCAGCGCCGTCAGCACGCGGTGCGACAGCGATCCGAGCTTGCGCAGATCCATGCGCGTCAGGTCCGCGGGGCGCCCTTCGCGGCCGGAGGTCTCGGCCCATCTGGCATGCAGGCGCAGCAGTTCCTCGATCGGCATGTCGAGTTCTGCAGGCTGCTTCCCGCTCGCCGCCTCGGTGAGCACGCCGGTCATGTCGGCGCCCTGCAGCACCGCCATTGTCAGACGCGTGCCGATGAGCACGGCGCCCGAAAAGTTCGCGCCGGAAAGGTCGCAGCTCGAGAGATCGGCATTTTCCAGATTGGCGCCCGCGAAGGTCGCCTGGCGCACATTGGCGCGCACCAGCTTGCAGCCCTTCATCATCGCGTCGGTGAAGTCCGCCTGGATCGCGACCGCGCCCGCGAGCTTGGCGCGTTCGAGATTGGCGCTGTTGAGCATCGCGTTCTCGATTTCGGACGGTCCCACGTCGTGCTGCAGGACGCGGAGCTCTCCGAACTTGTCCTTCTCGGCGATGGTGCCTTCGCGCAGATCGGCTTCGTAGAGATCGGCGCCGATCAGATTGGCGCCGCGCAGGCACGCGCCGCGAAGATCGGCTCTGCGGATGCTGGCGCCCGACAGATTGGCGCGGCGAAGATCGGCGCCGAAGAAGCTCGTCGAATCGAGACGTGCGCCGCAGAGATTGGCTTCCTCGAGGACGGCGCCGGTGAAGTCGGCGTCGCAGAGATTGCGGCCGGAGAGATCCAGTCCGGAAAGATCGCAGAATGCGAACACCGCGCGCGCGCCTCCCATCCGCCCTGCATAGAGCATCTCGTGCCGCGCCATTGCAGCCGAGAGGTCCTTCTGCGTCAGGCGTGCGAAGCTGGTGCGTGATATCTGCGGCATGGTGGCGGCGGACCGGGCATTAAGGATGACCCAAGTCCATTGTTCGCCTAACCCTCTAACACCTGATTAAAATGTTGCGAGTTGCCTTTAGCCCCGCTCAAGGCTAGGTGACGGGGCGGTTTTTTTGTGTATCGTCCGCTTTGGCGGCGTCCGGGCAGGGAAGGACGCGCGGGGGACCGATTTGTAGTGGTCAACGCCAGTACGACCTGGGGTTCACCCGAAGGCTCTGATTGGCCAGGAAGATGAAGGGGTTCGCCTTGAAAAAGCAGGTG
>Ga0335083_10010833_pt1 | contig 10979 bp, 12 predicted proteins | sample Lox_Sample_42_FD_206716 | JGI IMG/M metagenome (GOLD analysis project Ga0335083, IMG submission 206716) | Soil microbial communities from Loxahatchee National Wildlife Refuge, Florida, United States - Lox_Sample_4.2 | ecosystem: Environmental > Terrestrial > Soil > Wetlands | place: USA... | reverse complement strand
TGTCCGCCAACCATCAGGACACGGTCCACCACGCGATCAGGGACATCGCCAAGCACACGCGCGATTCCATGCAGCTGCGCTGGAAGATAGAGGGATACAACTCACCGCCGCGCCCGTCCGGCACGGGACGGAACCTGCTCGGGTTCAAGGACGGCACCGCAAACCCGACGGGTACCCTCGCCAACAGCCTGATCTGGGTCGACGACGCGGCGGAGCCGGCCTGGGCGCAGAACGGCTCCTACCTGGCGGTGCGGCTGATCCGCATGCTCGTGGAGTTCTGGGACCGCGTGTCGATCAACGAGCAGGAGGGGATGTTCGGCCGCCGCAGGGACACCGGCGCGCCACTCGACGGCACGAACGAGTTCGACACACCCAACTTCAAGGCTGACCCGAAAGGTTCCGTGATTCCCCTCGACTCCCACATCCGTCTCGCCAACCCGCGCACCATCCAGACCGCCAACCAGCGCCTCCTGCGCCGCTCCTACAACTACGACCTGGGCATGGACGTGAACGGGAACCTGCAGGCGGGCCACATCTTCATCGCTTACCAGCAGGACCTGGAGCGCCAGTTCATAACCGTCCAGAAGCGGCTCATCGGCGAGCCCCTGATTGACTATGTGCAGCCGTTCGGCGGCGGCTACTTCTTCACCCTCCCCGGCGTCCGCGACGCCAGCGACTGGCTCGGCAAGACAATGCTCGCATAACCCCGGGGCTCGCCAACCCCAGGCCGCCGCGTTGCCGCGGCTTCGCGCCGGTAACTGTAATCGCGGACGAGCCGCCGGTGAAAGGACAAGATGCCCAGGGTCTGCTCGGCCACCCAGCGCTTGGGCTGGGGGACGAAACCTCTGCCAGCCGGGTTGCGCTCCACCACCTGCACGTCAATGCCCATGGCGGCGCCGTGGGCGACGACCGCGTTCTTGAAGCCCTGACCGGCCAGCGCCGTGCTTACCGTGCCGGGGTGCGCGGTGACCTGGTCCAGTAAGGCGATCCCGGCCGCGTTCTCGTGCGCCGACGCCGCCAGGACGACCACGGCCACGACCAGCCCCAGCACGTCCACCGCCAGGCACCTCTTCCGGCCCGGCACCTTCTTGCCCGCGTCCCTCCCGGTCGTATCCGCCGGGACCGAGGCCGCCGCGTGCACGCTCTGGGTATCCAGCACCACCATGGTCGGATCGGCCCTGCGGCCCCGCTTCTCCCGCGCGTGCCAGCGCAGCAGGTCATGGATCGCCTCGTCAGTGCCGTCATCACGCCACCGGGCGAAGTAGTAACAGGCCGCGCTGCGCGGCGGCAGGTCATGGGGCAGGTACTCCCGCTGGCAGCCCGTCCGGGACTGGTACAAGATCGCGTTCACGATCTCCCGCATCGCATACCCGCCCTGATGGCTGCTGACCGACCGGTGGGCGGCCTTCCACGCGGTGATCACCGGCCCGGTCAGCGACTGCCGCTCATCGGTTAAATCACCCGGGTACCGCTTGCGCTCGCTCACCCGGCTATCCAAGCGCGGCCGGGCCCGCCGACCGGCCGTAACATCACAGATCCACCTGATCACACAATGACAACACGGGCATAAGCTCGCGAACAGTCCTCTGAGATGGCTGTCGACGACCGTGGCGTCCTTGGTAGACAGCAGGGTCCTCGTCTGGCTGGTCCAGTGGCGGACGCGGTCGTCGAGCCAGCTGGTGTACCAGGGAAGCTCTCGCGCAGGTTCGGTGTCGTGGAAGCGGCGTAGCAGGGTGCCGGCCTGATCATGTGTAGCAGCCGTGGGGTCGCCGGAGCATGGCTGGCCGCGCAGCATCGTGATGACGATGGTCATGGCCGCGCTGTCCGCGGCAATCAGCCTCGGTGCGGAGGGGGCGAGGGCGGCCGTCCAGTACCGGTAGGCGTGGACTTCCCGGTCGTGCTTTGACCGGCTGGCGTGCTGCTTGACGACGAACTCCTGACCGCGGGCATCGCTGACCCGTACGACTGCGTCCCCCAGGACGGCGGTTACCTCGCAGGCCCCCAGGACCCGCCTGGCGGCCTCATGTAGGACCGCTGATCTGGTCATAGTGCGCCGGACAGGTGGTGGGTGTTGTTCAGGGCGGCGAGTATCCATACTTCCTGGTTGAACCGGTTGCGCTGCATGTTCCAGCGGGTGATCGACGCGTGAGCGGATTCGAAGCCGGCCCGCGTGCAGAAGCCAGGAGGGAGACCGAGCAGCAAGGTGGCGGCGGCGTCCACGGTCTCGCCATGTCCGGCGATAAGGATGCGCTGCCCTTCGTGCCGTCGTGTCAGTACGGTGAGAGCTGCCCCCGCGCGAGCGAGGTACTGGTTCCAGGTTTCCGAGCCGGGGGCGTATGGCCGGTCGGGATCAGACTGGGCGGGTCCGCCGAATGCCGTCTTGATCTCATGCCATGGGCGTCCGTCGGCCTCGCCGTGGTGCGGGCCGCTCAGTCCCGGCTCGATGTGCACGGGGAGTCCGAGTTTGTGGGACAGGATCTGCGCTGATTCCTGAACCGGCCGCCGGGGTGCCGCGTACAGCACGTCAGCGGGAGCTTCGGCGCCCAGCCGTTCGGCCAGCAGCCGGACCTGGATGCGCCCGCGTTCGGTCAGACCGGTGCAGGTCTTCTCTCCTCCGGCCACGCCGGCGACATTGCAGTGCGCCTCGCCGTGGCGGGTGAGCAAGAGGCTGGTGATCACGGCCATGCTCGCGCTCCCGTCTCGGAATTGGCGGGTCGCACCTCGTCCCAGCAGCGGGGGTAGCGGCCGCCGGTCGCGTACCGGCTGGTGAGGATGTGATGGATCTCCGCCCAGTCCATCAGCTCAGCCCAGGTGACGCCTTGAAGTGCCGTGTACTGCCACGCGGCAGCGGTGTTGTAGGCGAACAGCGCGGCGGCGATCTGCTCACCCGGCAGCGCGCCATAGGTCATGGCGAGGGTGACGACGAGCTTGGCCAGGTCGTAGCCGAACGGGGCGAGGGTTAGGTCATCGAAATCGATGGTGACGGGGAGCCCGTCCGGGGTGATCAGGAAGTTCCGCGGGTTGGCGTCCTTGTAGAACGCGGCCGGGCCACCTGCCCTGGCCAGCAGCCGCTGTGCGCGGGCGACGTTCATCAGCTCGTTGTCGGGCACGTTACCGGCGCGGAGTTCGCGCGCTACTGCATCGACGCGCCTGTGCGGGAAGGACGGCAGCACATGGCCACGTAGGGTCTGATACGGCTGGTCCAGCCGGGCCTGGTGCAGTTCTGCTGCGTGCGCGCTGCCGTGCACGTCGCCGAGGTGGGCGGCAAGCATCACAAGGTCCTGCGGGCGAGCGCAGCGTCCATCGACGCGCTCGAAGCGCAGAACCGGCCCGCTCGCGGCTATCAGCTCGGGGAGGCGCACCCGGCCTTCTAGCTCTGCCAGCCAGCGGTAATTGGCTTCGGCCGCCTGCCTGGCGGCCAGAGACGGGTAGTGCTTCACGAACGGCCTGCTCATGGCATCGTTTCCGGTGGCCGGCGAGCGACCAGGTAAGTAACGACGGACGTCGCCGTGACCGGCGCATCGGGAATTCGCCGCCGTAGCGCTGTAGCCAGGGCAGCAGGACTCCCGGCCAGACGAGGCGGCAAGTCGTACTTCGGTGAGGTCGCCAGGTACTGGGCGACATCGGCGAGCGCCGGAAAGGTGAAGCGGTGGGTTTCGTGAGTGACGTGCCGGACGTTCAGGCTCGTGGCGGCGAGCTCGGTGATGTTGCCGCTGTGGGCGGCCTGGTACAGGCTCGGGTGGCTGGCCGCCGCCGGATCAAGGCCAGAATCGGCGACTAGCTGGTCGAGTTCGGCGTAGCTATCGGCCGACTTGACCGCGAAGATCGCCGTCCTGCCCGGGGGCAGGCAGCGGGTGATCTCCCGGATGACGCTGCCGGGTGATGGCGAATGGTACAGGCAGAACGCCGCGACGATCAGGTCGCAGGTGTCATCCGGGAGTGGCAGCCGGTGAAAATCCGCCCTGACCGTACCGGCCCGCGAGGAGCCGGCTAGCCGCCTCTTCGAAGCGGCCAGGAGCGCAGCCGACAGATCCACCGCGACCACCCGTGCCGCTGGAAGCCGGTCAGCGAGCATGCGCGTCGTCGTACCGCGACCGCAGCCCAGATCTGCTACGAGCACGTCGTTTGTCCCGACGGCCTGCTGCGCGAGATCGGCGATCACGTCACCAGCGTGTCGGCCGGTGACCCGGGCCCGGAGCAAGGCCCCGGTACGCTGAGCGATCCGGTCGGCCGAGGCGTAGAGCACGCCCCGGACCTGCCCGGGATCGGTGAAGGGGCTAGGCGCGCTCCTCACCGGCAGCCACCGCCGGGGCAGCCGACCCCGGCGTGGCGGCGCCCGCGAGGTACCGGCGTACGGCGCGGCGGCTGCGCAGTACGACTACCTGGGCGTCTCCCGCGTAGGCGGCGATGAGCTGGCGGACGCGTGGGGCCATCTGCTTGCGGTATCCGGCGATGTAGCGGATGAAGTTCCAGGTGATCCGGTCGTAGACGCCGATCGCGTCGTGCTGCCCTCCGCCGTGGCGGAGCCGCCGCTGGACGATACCCCACAGGCAGGCCCAGGCGGGCAGGTCCAGGAAGATGACCGTGTCGGCGGCTTGGAGGCGGACCGGCAGGCTGGAGGCGTAGTTGCCGTCGATGATCCATCGCGGCACGGCTACCAGGTCCCGCTGCAGGGCCGCGAACTCCTCCTTGTCCAGCGGCTTCCAGTCCCGGTCGTAGTACAGGCCGTCCAGGTGTACGGGCGTGATCTCGAGCATGGTGCCGAGTGAGCGGGCCAGATGGGACTTCCCGCTGCCGCCGCAGCCGATAATCGCGATCCGGTCCACGGGCCACGACCCTAACGGCCAGCAGCAGCGCTCGGATGCGGACACGCGGAACTGTCATCGGTGAGCCTCCGGAGAATCCGGTCGAGGGTGCGGAGCTGGCGAGACAACCGGAAAACGCTGAGCTGGTCCAGGCAGGCGGCGATGAGCTCGGCGTGCCGGGCGGTTCCGGCGATGTCCAGCAGCCAGGCGACGCGGTCGGCGGCCCGCTGTCCGGTGGCGGCATGCAGTACCGGAGGCGTGAAGACGGCAGCGGACGAGATCGTGGTCGGCGTGATGGGAAGGCATCCGGCGAGCACGGCCTCGAACAGGCGCTGGGTCATCTGCCCAGCTCTGGCGTACCGGTCCGGTACCAGCAGCACGGTCGCCAGCGCTGACTCGTACAGCTCCCGGACGTGCGGGAAGGGGCAGCGGCCGGTGAAATTGACGTGCGGCCAGGCTGGGGTGCGCGTCCATTTCCCGGCCACGCGGTGCTCGAAGCGCGCTGCCGCTGGCGCGAAGAAGGCGCCGAACGCCTCATCGCGGTCGTACTGGTTCCCGATATAGACCAGCGGCAGCGGCCTGGGCATCACCGCGAGCGGCACCGGGTCGGCGCGATCCAGCTCGTCATCGGCGACTGGGAACAGCAAGCTGACCGCTCCAGGGCTGGGCGCCAGGGCGGCCTCGCATACCACGACGCTGGGCATCTGCCGCAGCGGCGAATCACCCGGCAGTTGCAGGTCCTTGTCCCACAAGATCGTCGGCAGCTGGCATTCAAGGGTGTAATGGGTGACCAGTTCGTCTTGGCGGTGCAGGTCGCAGGTGTGGCTGGGGTTGCCGCATCCGGTGGTGTTCCGGCCGAGGATCGGCCACCGCCACTCGAGGAACAGCACGTCGAGATCCGGGAGCCCATCGTCCCAGGCGTAGCGGTCGCGCAAGTCGTCCCCCGGCTTCGTCCAGGTCGCGGTTGCGCTGCAGGAACACGATGTCGTGCCCGGCTGCTATCAGCCCGTCGATGAGGGTGCGGCGGTGGCTGCGCCCGCCGTCGGGGGTGTCGGTGATGCCGGGGCCGAGAAACCCCCAGAAACTGTAGCCGATCCTCATTTGCTCACCCACCAGCCGCCGTCGAGCATCAGCCCGTCCAGACCGCTGGAGGCCAGGCAGTCGATGGCCATCTGCGGAGTGCCGCAAATCGGCTTGCCCTTGATGTTGAGCGAGGTGTTGATCAGCACCGGAACCCCGGTCAGGTCGGCGAAACAGCCGAGCACCTCGGCGAGGAACGGGTTCTGCTCCGGGGCCAGGGTCTGCACGCGGGCGGTGCCGTTGGCGTGCACGACCGGCGCGATCAGGTTCCGGGCAAGGTCGGTGACGGGTACCGCGATCGACATGAACGGGCTGGCCTGGGTGAGCTGGAAGTAATCGGCTGCCTTCCCGGCCAGGACGACCGGCGCGAACGGGCGAAACGGCTCGCGGAACTTCACCGCGTCCTTCAGCCGGCCGGTCACGTCCGGCAGGAGCGGGGACGCGAGGATGGATCGGTTGCCTAGCGCCCGCGGCCCGGCCTCCAGCCGGCCCTGGAACAGCCCAGCGATCTTCCCCGCGGCCAACTGTGCCGCCAGGTGCCGGGCCGGGTCGGCTGGTTGCCGCGCCGACAGCCCAGGCTGAGGCGCCGCGGCCGGTGTGAAGTCCGGATAGGCCGGGCCGAGGTAGCACGAGCGCACCGGGCCACCGGGGAGGATGCCGGTGACGTCGTGATGGGCGGCGAGCGCGGCGCCGATAGCGGTGCCGGAATCGCCGGGGGCGGGCGGTACGAATACCTCATCGAACTGGCCGTCGGCGAGGATCTTGCCGATGCCGACGCAGTTCATCGCGACGCCGCCGCCTACGCACAGCTTCCCGGCACCGGTCACGGCCCGGGCGCGGCGGGCCAGGTGGACCATTACCTGCTCGGTGCGCTCCTGCAACGCTGCCGCGAGATCGGCATGGGTCTGGGTGACCTCGTCGCCGGGTGGGCGGGGTGGGCAGGTGGTGGCGATGAAGGCCGGGGCGACACGCGGCCAGCCATGCCGGAGAATCCGCAGCGGGAACAGGGCAGGGTCAAGCGCGAACCCGGCTGGCGTGATCGGGATCGCGCGGGCGAACAGGGAGCGGAACCGTGCCGGGTCGCCGAGCGCGGCCAGGGCCATCACCGTGCCCTCTTCGTCGCCGCGCCGCCACCCCAGATGGGCCGTGACGGCCCCGTAGGCATAACCCAGGGATGCGGGATCGCTGATCGACTCGATGATCCAGTACGGGACATCCCCGTCAGGACGAGTGCGCGCGAAGCTGATAGAGGTGGTGCAGGTTTCGCCGAGGCTGTCGATGATCAGGACCGCTGCCTGGTCGAAGCCGGAGGCGGCGAATGCGTACATGCCGTGCGCCAGATGATGCGGAACGCCGCGCACCTGGCCGTTCGGGAACATGCCTTTCAGGGTTGTCATGCGCTGCCGATACCTGTGGTGGATGACGGCGAAGCTGGCCGCTCGCGGCAGTGCTCGGGGCCGGGACGTGGCCCTGAGCAGATGGCTGGTGATGCCGGTGATGCCCGCCAGGTAACGGTGCCCGGCGAAGTTGTAGGCGACAATATCGACATTGACGCTCGTCAGGCCGGCGTTCGCGAGCAGCCACTCCACGGCCTCAGCGGGGTACTCGCGAGTGTGCTTGACCCCAGACAGGCGTTCCTCCTCCGCCATGCCGGTCAGATTCCCGCCAGTGATCAGGGCCCCGGCGGAATCGTGAGTGAATGAGCACAGCCCGAGCACGGTCGGTCGGCGGTCCCGCGATCTCATCGCGGCGATTCCTTCAGCAGCAGGCGATCTCGGTCGAGACGGTCATACCAGCGGCCGAGCGCCTCGGTCAGCGGCCCGCCGTGGCGGCCCGCGATCAGCCGGGCTGCCTCCCGGTCTCCGGCCTTGCGGGCGCGGTAGCTGCTGCGCTTTCGGGAGGTCATGGTCGTACAGGTGGAGGGAATCGACGCAGAGCCAGTAGCTGCCCAGTTCCGCGCCGATCCAGCCCGCGAGCAGTTCCTGCACGATGGTGGCGGTGAAGATGTCGTAGCAGAACCCGAGCCACAAGTCCTGGCTGCGCATGGTGGTGTGCATGTGCAGCAGGCCGTCGCGGAGGAAGAACCGGTACCCGAGCGTGCACGGCACGTCCTTGTGATCACCGGAATCGGCTTCGGGATCGAACAGCTGAATGACCGCGCGCCTGGTCCCGGGATCTTCGGCCAGCTGCCGCCGGACCCGGGCAAGCTGGTCCACCATGCCGTGCCAGCGGCGCAGCCGCGGCCCGTAGGCGCCCATCAGCCGCCCGTCATCGGCATAGCTGGTCAGGCGCTCGTTGTACAGGTAGATCCACGGGTCGTCCGACCCCGACAAGATCCAAGCCGCTTCGGCGGCGGCGAAGGCCGGGTTGACGACCCGGGCGGGCGGAACGCCTACCAGCCTCCGGCGCGGGTTCATCAGCGTCAGGCTCGCGCCGAGTACCTCGATGGTCGGCAGGCCGCGCGGCATGGCGGGCTGCCCCGCGGCCAGCACGGCGTGACAAGCCCGGGTGAACAGTTCGCTCGCCGAGTCCGCCGTCAGCACCAGCGTCACCGCGCCGCCTCCATCGTGACCGGATGCGACCTGTGCTCACTGGCGGCCAGCCATTCCCACTGTCGCCGCGGCCCTTCGGCGAGCCCGACCTGGGGCTCATAGCCGAGCAGGGCACGTGCCTTGGTCAGGTCGGCGGCGGTCGCATCGACATCACCGGGCTGGGCCACCTTACGCAGCACCGGCACTGGGACTCCGGAGATCTGGGCCACCGTGTCGAGTACATCAGCGAGCGACAGGCTGCGCGCCGATCCGACGTTCACCACCTCGGCCCGCACCGCGGCGGTCGCCGCGGCGGTCGCCGCGGCCACCACGTCGGAGATGTACGTGAAGTCCCGGCGCTGGGTGCCGCTGCCGTACAGCGGTACCGTGCGACCGGACGTCGCGGCCCGCATGATCCGGCTAATCGCCATGTCGCGCCGCTGACGCGGTCCGTACACCGTGAAGTACCGCAGCGCTACCACCGTGGTCGCGGCGCCCGGCCGGGCCGCGTAGGCCAGGCACAAACGTTCTGCCGCGAGCTTGGACACGCCGTATGGCGAAGACGGGCAAAGCGGATCAGTCTCCCGCGAGGGCTTGCTGTCGGTCTGGCCGTAGACGCTGGAGGAAGATGCGAACACCAGCCGCGGTACCTCGACGACCCCGCACGCCTCCAGCAGCCGCTGGGTACCCAGGACGTTGGACGTCAGGTAGTCGGCGAACCTGTCACCCCAGGACCGTCGCACACCCGGCAGCGCCGCCATGTGGAACACCACGTCGACGCCTTCCAGCAGCACCGCCAGATCAGCGCTGGCGACATCTGTCTCGACAAACCGGAGACGGCTATCACCCGTGAGCAGGGCCAGGTTCTCCGCCGCTACCGGGTCGCTGGCCGGAGATCGCGTATCGACCCCGGTCACCAGCCAACCTTGCCGTAGCAGGTCAGCAGCCAGGTGCGAGCCAATGAACCCAGCTACGCCAGTGATTAACGCGTGATCCATGCCGTCCACCCGGTGGAGTTGACAGGCTGCGTCCCGATGAGTTGCTTCATGTGCGCCTGGCCGGGGGCGTGCCGGGCTTACGGCCGACGCCGCCAAGGATCCATACCTTGTTGGCATCAGCGGGCTCGGGCCCGTCGGTACGCCAGTAAGGGACCTGAACCACCCCGGGCTCGATCAGCTCCAGCCCGGTGAAGAACCGGAGGATCTCGTCCCGGCCGCGCAACGTCGCGCCGGACGTCACCTTCTTGTAGTGCTCGGCTGCACTGGCAGCGGACTCGCGGCGGATATCGCCGTTCACGTGTGACAGCACGAGGTAGCTACCTGGCGGGAGGACGTCGCGGATGGCGGCGACGATCGCTAGCGGGTCGTCGTCATCGCTGATGAAGTGCAGCACGGCCACCAGTAGCACCGCCAGCGGCTGGCCGAAATCGATTAGCTTGGGCGCACCGGGATGATCCAGAATCGCCTGTGGATTCCGCAGGTCCGCCTCGATGACCATGGTGTTCCCGCCGGTCTTGAGGGCACGGGAGTGGGCTAGGACCATCGGATCGTTGTCGACGTACACCACCCGGGCATCGGGGTTGACGTCCTGGGCGACCTGATGCACATTGCCCTGGGTGGGCAGCCCGACGGGTAGCGCAAACTGCTCGGTCGTTCAATTCGTGTGAAGCCGGGGATTCTTTCGTCACTGTGACGCATCCGTTCCATCCGTTGTCGGGGCAGCGGCTGCAGGTGATGTTCGAGCGGAAGCTGCCCGGCGGCCTGGTGGTCCACTGTGAGGGCGGGCCGCTGGGGTCGCTTCAGCTTCCCGTTGCCTGGACCGACCGGGGCCAGCCGGCGGCGCAGGAGCCGCTGACCTGCGAGGTTCTTGCCGGCCTGGCCGCAGCGATCGAGGCTGTCAGGTCGCGACACGCACGGTGATGTCGTTGATGTCCTGCGCTGCTTCCTGGCATTATCTTGTGTGATGAGCACATACAAGAACCCGGAATGGGAGCGGCTGGCCACGGCCGAGCTGCGCTCCCGCCGCGCCGCGCTGCTGGCTGCCCTGCCGCAGGCAGGCGGGCTGCTGCCCGGGGCGCTGGTCGAGCAGTTCCGCAGCTGCGGGAAGGAGAGATGCCGGTGCACGCGAGGCGAGCCGCACGGGCCGTATGTGTACCTGCAGGTCACGGGGCGCCTGGTCTACGTGCCGGCCGCGCTGGCCGGGGCAGTCCGCGCCCGGGTCGAGACCTCAGGCCGGCTCCGCGAGGTGCTGGAGGAGATCTCGGCGATCAACCTGGAGCTGCTGGCCCGGCGGGAGCTGGACTAGGCCATGGCTGGTGCCCGCGCGCTGCTGCCGCCCGTGCCGGCGGTCGCGGGGGCACGGGCGGAGATGGTCGCGGCGCTGGCCAACATGGCCGAGTCCGCGCTCGCGGCAGGGCCGGCGACGGCGGTGAGCGGCGGTGATCCGCGGGGAGCAGAAGGTGACCAGCTCCCACCTGGAGCGCGCCGCGATCGTGTACCTGTTATCTGAACTAGGGAGAGAGTTTTACCAGTTCAGGGGCGGATTGTGGTGCACAGGGCTACGG
>Ga0335083_10010831_pt1 | contig 10980 bp, 11 predicted proteins | sample Lox_Sample_42_FD_206716 | JGI IMG/M metagenome (GOLD analysis project Ga0335083, IMG submission 206716) | Soil microbial communities from Loxahatchee National Wildlife Refuge, Florida, United States - Lox_Sample_4.2 | ecosystem: Environmental > Terrestrial > Soil > Wetlands | place: USA... | reverse complement strand
GCCGCCGCCCGCCGAAGCCCCGGCGCCGAAGGAAGAGAATGAAAAGGGCAGGTAGGCTCGGCTACTGGGGCTTCTTGCCGAAGCGCCGTTCGTATTCCTGGCCGAGCTCGAGGTCGCTCTTGTAGTCCGGCACGCGGATAAACTGCCGCTTCAAGGCCTGCAGGCCCCAGTTGCCGTCCTTCACCTCGCTGTTCCAGTAGTACCAGGCGCGCTTCAGGTTCGCCTCCTGGTCCATCTCGAAATACTGCCTGGTGCGCTCGCTTTCGAACAGGTAGAGCTTGCCGTCGATGATCTTGAAACTGTCGGCGTCGACCGCGACTGGGATCGCGTAGACCATGCCGTTGGCCGAGAAGCCGCCAAACTGCGGCACGTACTGCTCCGGGTTGGTGATGAACTGGCGCCGGTTTTCCTCGCTGATGAAGCGGTAGGTGGCGCCGCGCTGCTGGACCTTGATTCCCGCCAGTCCCGGCGTCGGTTTGCCTTGTGTGAAGTAAGCGACCGGGTCCCTGCCGCGCAGCATGAGGTTGCTGTCGCCGTCCCACGAAACCACGTTCATCGAGCCGCAGCCGGCGAGCAGCGCCGCCGCGCATTGCAGGAGGCTAGTTAGCCACAGACCCCGGTGTAACCGCATGCCGTACAGTAGTCGCAGCCGTCCTTGCGGATCAAGGTCGCATTCGAGCATTCGGGGCATTTTGCCCCCGCCATGACCCGCGCCTGGCTGGAAGAGCCCAGCGGCTGCTCGAGGATGCCCATCTGCCGCGTCGGCAGCCCGTCCTCGCCGAGGATGCCCAGCATCGCGTAGCGGTGCAGGATCAGGCGCGCCAGGTAGGAAACGGTCGAGGGGAAGGTTTCCTGCTTCTTGGAACCCGGCACAAAAGCCATGAAATCGCCGAGCGGCTCGGGAAAGTCGAGCAGCTTGCGCAGCTTCATGCCGATCCAGGCTGGATCTAGTACTCGCATATCGAGCGAAAGAATCTTGCACAGGCCGTCCAGCGCCTTCGGGTATTCGCCCGAGAGCCACATGGAATAGGGCCGCGTGACGCCGGCCGGATAGCCTTCCATCGCCGGCAGCGCGATTTCCTTCAGGCCCAGCACGAAGTCGTCGCCGGTACGGGGGTTGAGCACGTCCACGGTCCAGGACATCGTGCCGTCGGTGCCGGTCTTCGGCTCCTTCAGGCTGAACATGGAGTCGAGTACCGGCGTCGGCGCGTCGGCGAATCCCTCGAGCGCTTTGACGCGGTACTGAATCAATTGCGAGAAGGCGGAAACAATCGACGGCATGCGCTTCTTTTCGCCGTTGGGCGGGAAGGGCATGTCGAAGGGCTCGCCGCCGGCCTTGGCGAGCGAATCCAGCTTCAGTTTCAGCCAGCCCGGATCCTTGGCGCGCATGTCCATGGACAGCGTCTTGGCGAGCGCACCCAGGCCGCGCGGCTGCTCGCTGCCGTTCACCCAGACCTCGAACGCATGTTTGTGCCCGTTCTCGACGTGGCCGACGAATACCGCGAAGTGGTACTGCGGGTGTTCGACCATGTAGGTCCAGGCGAGGTTGCCGCCGCCCAGCTCCGGCCGTCCCGGCCAGCGCAAGCTCTGCAGCACCGGCTGCGGGATGTTCTTGATGCGGATGCGGCGATTGCGGTCGTCCTCGACAAAATCCTGCGGTATCTCGGCTTTTTTCTCCACCGACAGCACCGAGCCGAGCACCTTGTTCGGCCGGTAGGTGGCGAGGCCCTTGAGGCCGGATTTCCAGGCGAGGAAATACAGGTCCTGGAACTCCTCGTAGGGGTAATCCTCCGGCACGTTGACGGTCTTCGAGATGCTGGTGTCCACGTACGGCGCGACCGTAGCCACCATCTGCTCGTGCGATTTGGCGGAAATCTCCAGCGCGGTGACGAAATAGGGCGGCAGCCTGCTCATGTCGCCGCCGGCGGCCTGGTATTTGCGCCAGGCGTGGTCCTCGACGGGGAATTCCTTCAGCGTGCCGTCGGCCATGCGTTTCTTGCGCGTGTAGACCCAGGAGAACGGCGGCTCGATGCCGTTCGAGGCGTTGTCGGCGAACGCCAGGCTGATGGTGCCCGTCGGCGCGATGGAAAGGAGATGGGAATTGCGGATACCCGACTCCCGGATTTTCTGTTTCAATTCATTCGGAAGTCTTGAAGCAAAATTTCCCCCGGACAAATACAGGTCCGCGTTGAAGAGCGGGAATGCCCCCCGTTCCTTGGCGAGGTCGGCGGATGCCTTGTAGGCGTCGTCGCGCATTGCCGCCGAGATCTTCGCAGCCATCGCGCGCGCCTCGTCGGTGTCGTAGCGCAGGCGCAGCATCGCGAGCGCGTCGCCCAGCCCCGTAAAGCCCAGGCCGACGCGCCGCTTTGCCATGGCTTCCTTGCGCTGCTGCTCGAGCGGCCAGGCGGTGACATCGAGCACGTTGTCCAGCATGCGCACGGAGGTGTGTACAGTCTTTGCGAAGCCTTCGAAGTCGAAGGATGATTTTTCTTCAAAGGGTTTCTTTATAAAGCGGGTCAGGTCTATCGACCCCAGACAACAGCACCCATACGGAGGCAACGGCTGCTCGGCGCAGGGGTTGGTCGCCTCGATGGTCTCGCAGTAGTAGAGGTTGTTGTCGCGGTTCATGCGGTCGAGGAACAGGATCCCCGGCTCGGCATGGTCGTAAGTCGAGCGCATGATCTGGTCCCACAGCATGCGCGCGGACAGCTTGCGGTAGACCCACTGGCCGTCGGCCCGCTGGTAGACGCTGGTGCCGGGCCAGGGCTTCGCTTTGTGGACCAGTTCCACTTCGGCGTCCTTTTCGACGGACGACATGAATTCATCGGTCACGCCCACCGAGATGTTGAAGTTGGCGAGGTCGCCGTGGTCCTTCGCGTGAATGAAATCCTCGATGTCCGGGTGGTCGCAGCGCAGCACGCCCATCTGCGCGCCGCGGCGCGCGCCCGCCGACTCCACCGTTTCGCAGGAGCGGTCGAACACGCGCATGTACGACACGGGGCCGCTCGCGCGCGAGCGCGTGCCCTTGACCTCGGCGCCCTTGGGGCGGATCGAGGAAAAGTCGTAGCCCACGCCGCCGCCGCGGCGCATGGTCTCGGCCGCTTCCGCGAGGGCGGTGTAGATGCCGGGCTTGCCGTCCACGACCTCGGAAATCGAGTCGCCGACCGGCTGCACGAAGCAGTTGATCAGCGTCGCCTGCAGCTGGATACCGGCGGCGGAATTGATGCGTCCGGCCGGGATGAAGCCGTCCTGCTGCGCCTGGAAGAAGCGCTTTTCCCATTTGGCGCGGTCGGCCTCAGGCTCGACGGCCGCGAGCGCGCGCGCCACGCGGCGGCGCACCTCTTCAACCGAGGTTTCTTCGCCTTTGGCGTACTTCTCGAGGAGCGCCTCGCGGCAGATTTCCTGGTCGGCGAGGGCGACAATCGGGTTGAGGGTAGGGGTCTCGGGATTGCTCATGTTCTTATTTGGATGTCGATTACAGGTTGTTGATTGAACGCCCCTTTTCATTTCGCCACAAGCCACTAAATAGAGGCCCGGCGGCGACAAACCCGCTGTCTGCGCCTACAGGTAGGGGATGTATAACTTTACAGTATCAGCGCGGGCCGGAATAGCTGATTCGATAAATCACCCCGGCGCTGTCGTCTGACAGCGCCAGCGAACCGTCCGGCAGCACTTCCAGGTCCACCGGCCGTCCCCAGGCGGATTCGCCCTGCAGCCAGCCCTGGGCGAACGGGGTGTAAGACAGCACTTTTCCGGAGGCATCCAGGCGGATGAGGCTCACCCGGTAGCCGTTTTTCTTCGACCGGTTCCAGGAACCGTGCTCGGCGATGAAGATCTGGTTGCGGTATTCGGCCGGAAACATGCTGCCCGTATAGAAGCGCATCCCCAGCGCTGCCACGTGCGGTCCCAGCTTCTGCGCCGGCGGCTCGTAGTCCGCGCAGTTGTGGCCACGGCCGAACTCCGGGTCCGGCAGGTCGCCCTGGTGGCAGTAGGGGAAGCCGAAGTGCAGGCCGGCGCGCGGCGCGCGGTTCAATTCATCAGCCGGTAGGTCGTCGCCCAGCCAGTCGCGACCGTTGTCGGTGAACCACAATTCCCGCGTCTGCGGGCGCCAGTCGAAGCCGACGGAATTCCTGATTCCCCTGCTGTGGACTTTGAATTCCCCAGTTTTCAAATCCAGGGCGCCGATCAGCCCGTAGCCGTCCCGCTCGCACACATTGCAGGGTGAACCGATCGGCACGTAGAGCCGTCCGTCCGGGCCGAAGCGGATGAATTTCCAGCCGTGGTGCACGTCGCCCGGCAGCTTGTCGTAGACCACCTCGGGCCTCCCTGGATTCGTCTCGGCGTTCGCGATCCTGAGGATCCGGCTCACTTCGCCGATATAGAGGGCGCCATCCCGGAACGCCACGCCATTGGGCATGCTCAGGCTATCGGCAAGTCTGGAGACCTTTCCTCCGGGCGCCACGGCGTACACCGCGTTGCCGGAGCGGCTGCCGACGAACAGCGTGCCCTTGTCGCCTACCGCGAGCGCGCGGGCATTCGGCACCGAGGCGTACAACTCGATGCGAAAGCCGGGTGGAAGCTGGATCTGCTCTAGCGGAAGTTTTTGCGCGAGTACCGGGACCGCCGCGCAAGCCAGCAGCGCGGCGAAAAAGCGCCTCACGCCGGTGTTGGCTGCTCGGTGATCGGCGCGCCGCCCGCGGCCATCTGTTGGCGCGCGCTCTTCAGGATGTCGGCCACCTCGGAGTGGCCCAGTCGCAGCGCGAGTTCGACCGGCGTGTCGCCGTCGCGGGTCGTCACGGTCGGGTCCGAGCCGTTGCGCAGCAGCAGTTCGACCATGCGGCCGTTGCCCTTCATCGCGGCGTAGGCGAGCGCGGTGTAGCCGTTATCGTGCTGCAGGTTGGCATCGAAGTTCATTTCCAGCACCTTTTGCGCGTAGACGAGGTTGCTCTTCTCGATGGCGTAGAAAAGCGCACGCACGCCTTCCGGGCTCTTTTCCTTCGCCTTCGGTTCAAGGCCGGTCGGCATCAGCTTGACCACGTAGTTGATGAGCGAAATGCCGACCATCGCCACCAGAGCGAGCACCAGCGGGATCTTGGAGATGTTGATGTATTCGGAAATCTGCTGGTCGAGGTTGGCGCCGAGGATCAGCAGCACCACCGCGAGGAAGAAGAAGAAGCGCAGGTAGAAGAACAGGCCGAGGATGATGCCGCAGCCGAGCACGCCGAGCAGGTAGTTGCGGTTGATGCCGTGTTCCTCGAGGATCTCGGGCGGGAGCTGGGCGAGGACCGCGGACATCGCGATGAGCCCGAACAGCAGCACCTCGCGGATGCGCATCCTGGTGAGCAGGTCGTCTTTTTCGATCGATTTTTGTAGCGCCATTCTTTTCCCCCGGAAGTCGGCGGGCTCGTGCGGGCCCGCAACCCGGATTCTCCGTTCTGCCGGCCAGCCTTGCAAGGGCGGATTTGCCGGCTGGAAGGGTAAAATCTCCCGCCATGTCAAAGGCTTTTACGCGCGAAAGCGAGATCGAGGAGGATGCGCCCGCAGCCGATGAGCCGGCGACCCCGTCGAAGAACTACATCTCGCCCGCAGGCTACGCGCGTCTGAAGGCGGAGCTGAAACAGCTGGTCGAAATAGAGCGCCCGGAAGTCGTACGTACCGTGTCCTGGGCTGCCAAGAACGGCGACCGTTCGGAAAATGGCGACTACCTCTACGGCAAAAAGCGGCTGCGCGAAATCGACCGGCGCGTGCGCTTCCTGATCAAGCGCCTGGAAGCGGCCGAGGTGGTGGACTCGGCCGGACGGGACACCGACCAGGTATTTTTCGGCGCCACCGCAAGGATCAAGTCGAAAACCGGGGAAAAGACCATCACCATCGCGGGCGTCGACGAGACCGACACCGCGAAAGGCAGGGTGTCGTGGATTTCGCCCGTCGCCAGGGCGCTGCTCAAGGCTCGCGAGGGCGATCGGGTGGCCTTGCAGACGCCGGCCGGTCTCGAGGAGCTGGAGATTCTGGAAGTGCGCTACAACCCCATCGATTAGGACGGAACAGGAGACGCAGCATGAGCATCGCAAGGGAATTCCGCGAATTCGCGATCAAGGGCAACGTCATGGACCTCGCGGTCGGCGTGATCATCGGCGCCGCCTTCGGCAAGATCGTCAGCTCCCTGGTCGAGGACGTGGTGATGCCGGTAATCGGCGTGCTGATCGGCGGCCTCGATTTCAGCGGCCTGGCCTTCAAGGTCGGCTCGGCCACGCTCAAGTACGGCAAGTTCCTGCAGACCTGCCTGGACTTCCTGATCATCGCCTGGGCGATCTTCCTGGTCGTCAAGCTGATCAACCGCCTGAAGCGCGAGGACGCGAAGCCGGCGCCGGCCGCGCCGCCGCGGCAGGAAGCGTTGCTCGAGGAAATCCGCGATCTGCTGAAGGCGCGCTAGCGGCCGCTCAGACGATCCGGCAGGGGATCGGCGCGTCCTCGTCGAAGGAATACACGGCGCACATGCGGTGGTAGCCGTCGGCGATGATGACCTTGCCGTTCGCCTTGTCGCGCACCAGCAATAGCGGTGAGAGCCGCTTGCCGTCCTTGATCTTGCTGCGGTCCTTCTCCACGTGGGAATTGCTGATCCCGAGGAGCGACAGGCCGGAAGCCCTGAAGACGTCCTTCGCCTTGTAGGTTGACGCCGGCGCGCGGCGCAGCTGGCGGACCAGGTCCGCCGCCGTTTTGCCGTCGTAGATCAGGCTCAGGTACGACTCCGCCGCCGGATAGTCCCGCTCCTCCGGTGCGTCCAACCACTGGCATTCGTCCTTGGCCATGTTTCCTGCGCCCAGTCTAAACTAGGGCAGGGAGGATTCATGAGGACCAGCTGGAAGTTCCTTGCGTTCGGCGCCGCATTTGCGCTGTCTGCTTTCGCGCCGGCGCAGGCCCAGGTCTACCCGACGAAGCCGATCCATTTCATCATCCCGTTTGCGCCGGGCGGACCGGCGGACATCATCGCGCGCCTGACCGGGCAGCAGCTGACCGAGCTCCTCGGGCAGCCGGTGATCGTCGAGAGCCGCGCGGGCGCGGGCGGCAACATCGGCGCGGCAGTGGTCGCCAAATCGGCGCCCGACGGCTACACCGCGCTGGTGACCACTTCGGCCTTCGCGGTCAACGTGAGCCTGTCGCCGAATTCAGGCTACGACGCCGAGCGCGATTTCATCCCGGTCGCCGTGGTGGCCAAACAGGCCAACCTGATCTTCGTCCACCCGGACCTGCCGGTGAAGACGCTCGCCGAACTGCTGGCGCTCGCGAAGACGCGCAAGCTGGCGTTCGCCTCGCCCGGCAGCGGCACCACGCCGCACCTGACCGCGGAGAACCTGTTCAACCTGATCTCGAAGCTCGACATGCCGGCCATCCACTTTCGCGGCGCGGGCCCGTCCGCCGCGGCGGTGGTCGCCGGCGAGCCGCCGGTGGGCGCGGGCGCGATCGCCACGCCGCTGCCCTACGTCAAGTCCGGCCGGCTGCGTGCGCTGGCCGTGTCGAGCGCGGCGCGCGTCGCCAGCCTGCCGGATGTTCCGACGTTAGCCGAGGCCGGCTTCCCCGGCGTGCAGGACGACACCTGGATCGGCATCTTCCTGCCCGCGGGCACGCCGCCGGCGATCGTGCAGAAGCTGAACCAGTCGGTGAACCAGGCGCTGCAGAATCCCGACATGCGGGAGCGGCTTGCCAGCCTCGCCTTCGAGCCTGTTGGCGGCTCGCCGCAGCACTTCGCCGGCTACCTGAAGGCGGAGATCGCGAAGTGGGGCAAGGTCGTGCGCGAGGGCGACATCAAGGCCGAATAGGCTAGATGAAGCGCACGTTCGGCGTCATGCCGAGATAGTACTGCCCGACGGTCTGGAAGTGCGCCGAGCTCGATTGCAGCTGCTGCGAGACCGCGTGCATGTCGCGCAAGCGCCGCTCGAAGGGATTGCTTTCGAAGATCGCGGTGGCGCCGGCGTCCGCATAGGCGTCCTCGACCACCTGGCGCGCCTCGTGGATCGCATAGGTGGACGCGAGTCTCAACTGGACGCGGTGCTCGTAGCTGATCCTGCCCGAAGCTTCGCAGGCATCCCACATCTCCCGCAGCAGCAGCAGCAGCCAGGCGCGCGCCGATCGCAGCCGCGCCTCCGAGATCGAGACGCGCGACTGCACCCAGTGGTCGTCTCGCAGCGGCACCAGCGAGGCGGCGGGCGCTTTTTTCTTCGCCAGTGCGATGAACGCGTCGAGCGAGGCGCGCGCGATGCCGAGCGCGACGCCGGCGAAGCCGCACTGGTAGACGTTGGTGCCGGTGAATTTGTAGAGCGTTCCGATCTCGCGCCGCTCCGGCTCGGCCTGCGTTGGTTCGTCGCCAGTCTGCTGCTGGTCGCGGCCGGTGGCGCGCGGCACGATGGCATGCGCCGCCGGCACGAACAGGCCGGACACCGAATAGCTGTCGCTGCCGGTGCCGCGCAGGCCGATCACGTTCCACAGGTCGTCGCGGATCGCCGCGGAGGTACGCGGGAACAGCATGGTCCTTTCCACCGGGCCGCCGCTCGCGTGCCTGAGAGGTGTGCCGCCCGCGTCCGTGACCTGGCAGTGCCCGCCGAGCCAGGATGAATGGCGGTTGCCGCTGGCGAAGCCCCAGCTGCCGGTCACTTTCCAGCCGCCGTCCACCGGCACGGCGAGGCAGGGCGCGCCGGCAGGGAATCCCCAGGCGAGCACCGAGCGCGGGCTGCCGAAGATTTCGCGCGCCGCCTCGGGGGAGAGGTAGGCCGCCGACATCGAGCAACCGGAGTTCTGCACCACGCACCAGGCCGCGCTCGCGTCGCCCTCGGCGATGGCGCAGGCGGCCTGGAAGAACGACGCCATGTCCAGTTCCGCGCCGTCGAGCGAACGCGGCAGCAGCATGCGGAAGATGCCCGCTTCGTGCAGCGCGTCGAGCACGTCGGCCGGCAGTGCGCGCGCTTCCTCGATGCGCGGTGCGGCGGCGGCGAGCAGGGGAATCAGCGCGCGCGCAGGAATATCGGAAGTTTTCAATCTCGCTCCTGTTTCGGAGTCTGTCATAAGATCAATTCTTTTGCGAAATGCGGGAGCGCCCATGAGCGAAACGCTGCCTTCGATCCGCCGCATCGTTACGGAAGACGACGCCCAGGGGCGCTCGCGAGTCGTCGAGGACGCGCCCGCGACCGCGGTGCGCACGGTACACGAGCGTCCGGGCTACCGGTCGGTGAATGTCTGGCGGACCGGCGAAGCGCCGGCAAAGATAAATTCCTTGGATTCAATAGAAGACCATGAGGGAATTCTGCCGCCGAAGAACGGCACGATCCTGCGCATCATCGACTTCCCGCCGGAGCCGAAGGATCCCGCGGAGCGCAAGCGCCGCATCCAGGCCACCTTCGGTGGCATGTTCAGCGACGCGACGCACGACAAGCGGGAGGGCGCGCATCCCGGCATGCACCGCACCGACACCGTGGACTACGCGATCCTGCTCGAGGGTGAAATCTGGGCGGTAATGGACGAGGGCGAGACGCTGATGCATGCCGGCGACGTGCTCATCCAGCGCGGCACCAACCACGCCTGGGCGAACCGTTCCGGTAAAACCGCGCGCGTCGCTTTCGTCCTGATGGACGGCCGTCGCTAGCTCGAAAGCCGCAAAGTGGTGCGAATTTGCGGACATCGCACCCCGCTAGTGCGCTGCGCCCTGTTCCGTCCACTACATCCAGTACAAATGGTGCACCCCACCCGGGCGAATTGCTCGGCCCGTGATGTCTCCGTTTTCGTTGGCATTGGCATGGCAATTGCGTAGACGCAGTCCGACAGGCTTGAACAATTAACGCCTTACGGAGTGCGGCGTACAGTGTTCGAAGAATTTCACAATGATCCTGGCGGTGCCGCTGGCGAGCGCGCGATAGGCGCGCCCGGCAAGGTCTGGCTGATCGGCGCCGGCCCCGGCGACCCGGAATTGCTCGCGCTCAAGGCGGTACGCGCGCTCGGCCAGGCCGACGTCGTCCTGCTGGACGAACTTGTAAACCGCGAGATTCTGGTTCACTCGCCCCGGGCGCGCGTCATCGAAGTCGGCAAGCGGGGCGGCTGCAGGTCCACGTCTCAGGCCTACATCGTGCGGCTGATGCTGCGCCTGGCGCGCGCGGGGAAAACCGTGGCGCGGTTGAAGGGCGGCGATCCATTCGTGTTCGGGCGCGGCGGCGAGGAATTGCTCGCCTTGCGGGAAGCCGGCATTCGCCACGAAGTCATCAGCGGCATCACCTCGGGGATCGCGGTTCCGGCGGCGCTGGGCATTCCGGTCACCCACCGCGATCATTCACATGGCGTCAGTTTCGTGACCGGGCATTCCTGCGAAGGCGGCGGCGTCAATTGGGAGGCGCTTGCCCGCTCCGGAACCACGATCGTCATCTACATGGGCGTCGCCAACATTGCGTCCATCGCGTCGCGGCTTATCGCTGCCGGTTTGACGGCCGAAACGCCGGCCTGCGCGATCCAGCACGGCACTTTGCCCTCGCAAAAGCAGGTCTTGGTGAATCTCGGTGCGCTGGCCCAAGCAATGCGCGATGCAGCCTTGGCAAGTCCGGCGATCGTCATCATCGGCGACGTGGTCAGCCTGACTGCGGTCGGACTCCGGCCGCTCGCGCTGAGGCGGGCCGCGTAGAAGCGTCAATGACGGGCAAACGGGAAATTGCCGTACGCAAGCTGCGATTGGTGATGGTCGGCAACGGCATGGCGGGCGTGCGAACGCTCGAGGAGCTGCTCGGCATCGCTCCCGACTTGTACGACATCACCGTATTCGGAGCGGAACCCCACTTTAACTACAACCGTATCCTGCTGTCGCCGGTGCTCGCGGGCGAAATGACGCTGAAGGACATCATTCTCAACGACGTCGACTGGTACCAGAAGAACGGCATAACGCTGCACCTGGGCAAGAAGATCGTCAACATCGATCGCATCGCGCGCAAGGTCGTGGCGGCCGATGGC
>Ga0335083_10010828_pt1 | contig 10980 bp, 10 predicted proteins | sample Lox_Sample_42_FD_206716 | JGI IMG/M metagenome (GOLD analysis project Ga0335083, IMG submission 206716) | Soil microbial communities from Loxahatchee National Wildlife Refuge, Florida, United States - Lox_Sample_4.2 | ecosystem: Environmental > Terrestrial > Soil > Wetlands | place: USA... | reverse complement strand
TTCGTGAGATCGCAGAACGGCTGGGCTGCCGCCTGGTGGGCGAAGGCAGCCTGGAGATCACCGGCGTGGCCGGGATGGAACATGCCGGGCCCGGTCAACTTACCTTCCTGTCGAATCCGAAGTACATACACAAAGTGAAGCAAACACGAGCCTCGGCGATCGTCGTAACCGAGGCCATCGCGGATATGCCGATCGCTTGCCTGATTTCCGCCAATCCCGATTTGGATTTCGCGCGTGCGCAGACCTTCTTCTACCAGCCGCCGCGTCCGGCGCCCGGGATCCATCCGTTGGCGTCCATTTCGGCCACGGCGCGGCTGGGAAAGGACTGCTCGGTCGGACCGTTCGCCGTTGTCGGCGACCATGTCACCCTTGGCGATCGCGCCATCCTGTATCCGCATGTGGTCGTCTATGAAGGCGCCGAGATCGGCGACGATTTTCTGGCGCACTCCCACGCGGTGGTGCGTGAGTTCTGCCGCATCGGCCATCGCGTGATCCTGCAGAATGGCGTGGTGATCGGCGGCGATGGCTTCGGATTTGTGAAGCGCCCCGACGGCACGCATTTCAAAATCGTGCAATCCGGGCGGACCGTGCTCGAAGACGATGTCGAAGTGCAGAGCCTGACCTCCGTCGACCGCGCTCGAGTGGGCGAAACCCGCGTCAAGCGCGGCGCCAAGATCGACAGCCTGGTGCAGGTGGGCCACGCCTGTGTCGTGGGAGAAGATAATATCATCTGTGCTCAGACAGGGCTGGCGGGCAGCACCGTGCTGGAACGAAATGTGCTTCTCGCGGGGCAAGTGGGATCATCGGGTCATCTGACGGTACACGAAGGCGCCATTGTGTATGCGCAGAGCGGGATCGGTGGAGATGTGGAGGCGCGTAGCCGCATTTCCGGCTCCCCCGCATTCGAGGCAAGGGAATGGCTGCGCGCGGTTACTGCATTTCCCAAGTTACCGGAATTACTAAAGACGGTTCGAGAGCTCAAGAAGACAGTAGAAGAGTTAAAAAGGATAGTCGATAAGTAAGATAGGACGACATGACGAATCAGACGCCGCCCCATGGTGACCGCCGGCCGGTCGCGTATTTGAATGAAAAATTTCTGAACAGCCCCGACGCCCGCGCCATGCGTATCCTGGCCGAGTTCCTCGAGCCGCTGGCGCACTTCCGCCGCGAAAAAATCCGCGACACCGTGGTGTTCTTCGGATCCGCCCGCATCCGCGAGGAGGGTCCGATGAGCGAATACTACCAGGCTGCTCGCGATCTGGCGCGCAGGCTGACCGAATGGTCGGATCAGTTCACCAACAGCAACTACCGCTTCGTGGTCTGTTCCGGCGGCGGTCCCGGCATCATGGAAGCCGCCAACCGCGGCGCCTTCGAAGCCAAGGGCAAAACTGTGGGGTTGAACATCGGGCTGCCTTTCGAGCAATTCCCCAATCCCTACATCACGCCGGAGCTGAGCTTCGAATTCCACTACTTCTTCATGCGCAAGTTCTGGTTCGCCTACCTGGCCAAGGCCCTGGTGGTTTTTCCCGGCGGCTTCGGAACGCTCGACGAGCTGATGGAAGTGCTCACGCTCTCGCAGACGCAGAAACTGGCGAAGAAGATGACCATCCTGCTCTACGGATCGAAATACTGGAACGAGATCATCAACTTCAAGGCGTTGGTGGATCACGGAATGATCTCGCCCGAGGACTTGAACCTGTTCCAGTTCGTCGACGATCCCGAGAGCGCCTTCGAAGCGCTCAAAACCGGGCTCATGTCCTATGCTCTACAGCAGGACTCTCCGGAAATGCCCGCCATCTCCAAATCGCGGAATCCGCAGAAACCACAGGGGACGTAGCCCCGAGTCCGCCTCGCCGCGCCAGCAACGGAGTTTCGCTATTTCGCCGTGAACCGAGCCCAACCGCGCGCGTTCATGTCCTTTAAGATAGGCTGCGTCCAGCCGTACTCCGGATGCCTGGCCAGATGATCCGCCGCCTTGAAATTCAACCCGCAGGCGTGCCCCAACGCCGCCACCATCGACATTTTGGCCGCGCCCGCGGCATCCGTAATTTTGTTCTGCACGGCGCCTACCGGTGCGTACGGACCCTGCCAGGTCGGCATGCCGCGCGGCGAAAGCTCCACGTGTCCGCACAGGGTCCGCTCGCTGGGCGCGGTCTTTCCAGTGGTGCTGTCCACGTGGTCGCTGAGGAATTTCTCGCCCGCCGCGATGTCGATCCTGCCCTTGTACTGATCCATCAGCGTCAGCCAACGGGCATGCCGCGCATTCTCGCTCTTGCCCTTATCGTTCGGATCGAACTTGGTTTCATCCTTCATCAGCTCCGGATCGTTGGCGTAATTCGATCCCACGAAAAAGCCATCCTTCGTCCGCAGCAGTGGAGTGTGCTTCAACCCCAGCTCCAGGCTGGCCACTTCGTCGTTCTTGCGATCGGCCACCAGCCAGTTGTTGGCGTATCCGCCGTTGTTCCCCTCGCGCATGATGCGCGCGAAATCGTCGATGCTGTTCGCGTACTGCATCGCCTTGCGCGCTCGCACGAACTCCGGAATCGCGTTCGGCTCGAAGCTGTCGAATTCGCTGATGGTGGTCTCGGTGATAATGATGCCGGCTGAGTTCAAGCCGAAATCGTCGCCGCTGTGGATCAGTCCCGGCATGCCGTCCATCAGAATGCGATACCCCTTCTCCGGCACGATGTCGAAGATGATGTTCCAGCGTTCACCGGTGGCATACGTCGTCCAGTTGTTGTGGCCGATCACCACGTGGCCGTCTTTGGTGTAGCTGCCCGTGGCGGCGAACGCGCTGCAATGGTCCGGCGTGGCCGCGTTGGTCGGCGAGGCGCCGTGCGCTTTGTCGTACCACTTGTCGTAATACCCCAGCTCCAGCCACGCGTTCAGCGCCACCACGTCCCAGATGTCGAGCTGAACATTTCGCGCCTTCAGGCCCTCCACGATGCCAATCAACTCATCCCGATACTCCTGCTCCACATGCGGCCAGTACACGTCCTGAGCCACTTTGCGGAAGAAACTCCAGTCTTTCTTCTCGTCGTGCAAGGTCTCGGCTTTGACAACCGAAAACGTATCGCGGATTTCCGGCGCCAAAAGATACCCGTGCTGGAATCCGATCTCCGATGGCGTGCCCTCCAAATGGACCTGAATCCAGCCGGCGCGCTCCGATGAGCGCGAACCTTTCTTGAGCCGTGGATCGGTTTGTGGATCGCGGGAAATCAGCGTGACGGCTAATCCCAGAAACAGCAGAGCGCAAAGCAGAGGTATTCGTCGCATTGCCGCTATTATAGTAAGGACCCGGCATGGAGAACACCGTCCATTCGAAGAAGCTGACCGCCCACGTAAAAGCCGCGGGTTGAGCGTCGAAATTGAGTCCAAAGGTTTTGGACCAGGTGCTCAGCAAAATCCCGCGATGGGCGGATGAACACGTGCTGGTAGGCTTCGACACCGCCGACGATGCGGGCGTCTACCAGTTGACGCCGGAGTGTGCCCTGGTGCAGACCGTGGACTTTTTCACGCCCATCGTCGACGATCCCTATACCTTCGGCGCCATCGCCGCCGTCAATTCGCTCAGCGACGTCTACGCCATGGGCGGCAAGCCGATTTCCGCCCTATCCATTCTCGGTTACCCCGCCAAGGGCGATCTGGGGGACCTGGAAGAAATTCTCAAGGGCGGCGCCGAAAAGATGCGCGAAGCCGATTGCGTCATCCTCGGCGGCCACAGTGTCGCCGACGACGAAATGAAGTTCGGGTACTCCGTCACCGGCACCGTGCACCCGGCCCGCGTCAAGGCGAACTCCGGAGCCCGTGCGGGCGATGCGCTGGTTTTCACCAAGTCGCTCGGCACCGGCGTCATCTCCACCGCCGTCAAGCGCGGGATTGCCTCCGACGCGCACGTCGAAGCCTCCATCCGCCAGATGCTCACCTTGAATCGCGCCGCCTGCGAGCAGATGCTTAAGTTCGACGTCCATGGCTGCACCGATGTCACCGGCTTCGGACTGATCGGCCATGCGCGCGAATTGGCGGCGGCCAGCGGCGTCGCCCTGGAAATCGATTGCAGCCGCATCCGTTTCCTTCCCGGTGCCCTGGAATATGCCGCCTTGGGCGCCATTCCCGGCGGACTCAGAAACAATCGCGACTTCGCCTCGTGTGCCGTCGCGAAGATGCGCGATCTCCCCCCGGAGTTCGAAGATCTGCTCTACGATCCCCAGACGGCCGGCGGCCTGCTCTTCACGCTTCCGCCCGCCGATGCCGCCGCTCTCGAGCGCATCTTCCCCGACGTCTACCTCATCGGCCGCGTCATCCCCCGTCAGGAGAAGCCCATATGCCTCATCTGACCTTTGTGGGGCAGGAGGTGTTTGTAGGGCAGGCTGGCAGCCTGCGGCCGACTGTCAGTCGGCCTGTCGGTCCGGCGCGGAAGGCCGCCACAACGCACGGACGCTGGTGCGCAACGTGTGTGCTCCCGAGATTGACTCATGCCCGATAACCCCATCATCATCGCCCTCGACCTCGACTCCGCCGCCGAAGCCCGCCAGATCGTCAAGCTCGTCGGCGCTCCGGCCAATTTCTACAAAGTCGGACTCGAGCTCTACACCGCCACCGGCATGGATATCGTCCGTGAACTGCTCGACATGGGCAAGGACGTCTTCCTCGATCTCAAGCTCTACGACATCCCCGAGACCGTCAAGCGCACCGTCGCCGTGGTGGCCCGCACCCGCGTCCGCTTCCTCACCATACACGCCGTCGGATCCGTGATGCGCGCGGCTTTGCAAGGCTCCCAGGGAAGCGAACTGCGCCTCCTCGCCGTTACCGTGCTCACCAGCTTCGGCCCGGATGACCTCCTCGAGCTCGGCTACGATTGCCCTGTAGCCGACCTGGTCGAGACTCGCGCCGCTCAGGCCAGGAACTCCGGCATCCGCGGAATCGTCACCTCGCCCCGCGAAGCCTCCCTCGTCCGCGGCGTCGTCGGACCCGACACCATCATCGTCACTCCCGGCGTCCGCTCCGCCGGCCGCGACGCCGGAGATCAGCGGCGCATCTCCACCCCGGTCGAAGCCCTGCGCGCCGGCGCCGACTACCTCGTGATGGGTCGCCAGATCACCCGCGCCGCCGACCCGGCCGCCGAGTTCGCGCGCGTCCAGGAAGAGATCTCCGTAGCGCAGCGGATGCGCGCCTGAACGGCCCGCGGGATCCGTCCCGCCCCCCGCTACAATAGCAGTATCCATGCGGCTCCCGGCGACCTTGCGCGCCCTGCAGTACAGGAATTTCCAGCTCTTCTTCAGCGGCCAGTTGATCTCTCTAATTGGCACCTGGATGCAGACTGTCGCGCAAGCGTGGCTGGTCTACCGCCTCACCGGCTCGTCCGTGCTTCTCGGAGCCATCGGATTCTGTAACCAGATCCCAATCTTTCTTCTGGCCCCCATTGGCGGGATCGTCGCCGACCGCTACAACCGGCATCGCGTGGTCATCGCCACTCAGACCGCCTCCATGGTCCTCGCGTTGATCCTGTCCGCGCTCACCCTGACCGGACGCGTCCGCGTCGAACACATCTTTATCCTCGCCGCCCTGCTCGGCATGGTGAATGCGTTCGATATCCCGGCGCGCCAGGCGTTCATTGTCGAAATGGTCGACCGCACCGACCTCATGAATGCCATCGCGCTCAATTCGTCGATGTTCAACGGCGCGCGCGTGATGGGTCCGGCCATTGCCGGAGTGCTGGTGGCGCGCTTGGGCGAAGGCTGGTGCTTCTTTGCCAACGGCATCAGCTACGTCGCGGTGATCGTCGGCCTGCTGGCTATGCACGTGGTTCCGCGACCGCCCGCCGCGCCGCAATCCGCGTTGCGGAACGTCATCGAAGGGTTCCGCTATGTCGCCGGCAATTTTCCTATACGCGGATTGCTCGGACTTCTCGGGGTGGTCAGCCTCACCGGAATGCCCTACACCGTTCTTATGCCGATCTTCGCCGACAAGGTGCTTCACGGCGGCGCCCAGGCGCTGGGGATGCTGATGGGCGCAGCCGGCGTCGGCTCGCTTTGCGGAGCGCTTTTACTGGCCAGCCGGCGCACCGTCCGCGGATTCGGACGAGGCGCTGCCGCCGCCGCTGCCGTATTCGGCGCCTGCGTGGCCGTCTTCGGCTATTCCCGCACGTACTGGCTATCGATGGCAATCCTGGTGCTCGCCGGATTTGCCGTGATGGTGCAGATGGGCGCCTCCAACACGCTCATTCAGAGCATGGTGCCCGATCAGCTCCGCGGCCGCGTCATGTCGATCTATTCCATGATGCTGATGGGTATGGCGCCATTCGGATCGATTCTCGCCGGATGGGGCGCCGCGCGCATTGGATCGCCCGCCACGGTTGCCGCCGGCGGCTTCGTCTGCATTCTCGCCTCCGGCGTCTTTTCCCTCTTCCTGCCGCGCATCCGCGTCGACGCGCGCCGCCAGATCGCCGAGCAGATGCCTGCCGCTCAGAGCAGTTGACGGCGCACGCGCCGCGCCTGGTCCAGATGCCGCCGCTCATGCGCCGCGATCTGCGCGAACATGGCTCCCAAACTCAGCCGAACAAACCGCGAAACCGGCGTGGCGACCTTCACTCTCCGCAGATCCAGCCCGGCTGCCGATTCGGCCCGCAGCATCAGTTGGCTTTGCAGGTGGAGAAAGGTCGGCAGCACCGCCGTCACCGGCTGGCCGTGCAACGGACGAAATCGCAGCGGCGCCGACATCGGCTGCCGTACCGGCGGTTCTGTCATGCCCAGGATGAACCGCTCGATCGGTCCCGGGGAAAACGGTCCGTTGCCCGTCAACCCACGCTCTTTCCCCCGGCCAATAGCCTCCTCCAGCGCGATCACTTCCTTGCTGCCGACTGCGATCAAGTGCGCCAAACACTCCTCGATCGACCATTGACTGGCGGACGGACGCCAGTTGAAACGGGCCTCGTCCAGCCCTCGTGTCAGCTCCTGTGCTTCATCTGCAATTGATTGAAACTGCTCGCGATACGCCTCGAGTTCGGAATTCCCCACTGAAGAATTATAGCGACATTCTAAGGTCTTCTTTTTCTGGACTCGCAGGAGTCGGTGTATTCAAAGACGATCTCAGTGCCGTTCCGCTGCCGACTCCAGCGCTACCGACACCTTGCTGTTCCGCAATTCCCGCGACTCCCTCGCCTCGAAGCGGAACGTGCTGGACATAAGATCGTCAACTGTGTAGGATTCTTTAGCTACGCCGCATGACCCGTGCCGTGTAGTATCGGCAAAGATGTGATACAACTCGTGGGCCAGCACCCGGCCCATCGCCCGTCCGAACGCCTCTTCCCGCTGGCTCGCCGGCAGGCGCAACAGCGTCCGCTGCAGGAATCCCCGGATTTCGTTGCAATCCACGTCGGCAAAAGGCAGGATCTGCCCATCGCTGATGTGGGTCCAGCCCAGAGCGCCCGCATTAAACCTCTCGTGAGCATTCAGGGCCGTGACGTCGCAACGGCCCTTGAACGTGATCACCGCCAGTTCCGCGGTCGGCGACGTCTTCTTGGTCAAATCGAGATTTCGCCACTCAAAGCGAAACCCCATCGGCCCCATAATGGCCTCGAGTTCGTCCTCCATGACCGCCCTGACCACCGCCGGCGGTTCGTGTGCGAAACCGCTGTACAGCGCGATGCTGCCGGCGCGCTGTGGAATCTCATCCGTTCCCGCGAACCCCAAACCCGCCAGCAACAGGCTACAAATCAGTGCTTTCATCCCGTGGTCCTCCTTTACCGCTTTCCGGATCAGGACGACGACGGTCCGTGCCTGCCTGCCACGATGCGGGCCGCGTCACCGCCAGGTCGGGATGCTCCCGCACCAAAGTGAGCGCCAGGTGACAGGCAAAGCAGATAGGCTGCGCGGAATTCAACGTTTCATCCAGCGATTCCGCGCGAATGTGACTCCAGTCTACGCTGATCTTATCGGCTGAGAGTAATGCCGGTTTGCGAGCTGTCCAGTCGATTTTTTCGAAGGAAGTCCCGCAAGACGCGCAGACTTTGCCGGCGTACCACCGCGCCATAATATTGCGCACCAGGCAGTCTTCCGGCGATGCGGCGATCTGGCTGAGACATTCCTGACCGCAGCCGGCCCGTTCGGGCCACCGCGAGCAGGTGGAAAGCCGCAGGCCGGCCGATTTGCCGGGAGGGCTGAGCGCGACATGACGGGCGTCCAATACGACTCCTGCCGCGTGATGGGTTTCCGGACACTCCACGCGCATCGCGCCGTGGTATCGCCACCACAACCGGAACATCCGGAGGGCGCCGACAGCCGCAAGCAGGGCCGTCGCTGCGAGCACCCATTCCAGTTTCATAGAAACAACTCTTTAATTCTGTTAAGCAAAATCCGAGCCAATGGAAAGTCGCACTCCAGGCAAACTAAGCCACTGAATCCATTGGATCTGCTTCCTTCTCCACCAGCGGTGGTTGAGCCATTTCACCCGGATTCGCAACGAACCGCGTTGTCCAAGCGTCTAATCACCCAGTGAGGCACCGGATCTTTCTATCGATCTTGCTGGTCCTGGGCGCCCGCGTCGCGTTTTCCGACGACCTCCGAACCGCCACCCGAAAGATCGAAGAGATCAAAAGCGACCATCTCCGTCCCGGCACGGTAGTAGTGCTGACCCTCCCCGAGCTCAACGCCTGGGTGGCCACCCAACTCCCCGACGGCGTGCGAAACGGCCGTTTGCGCATCGATTCGCCCGGCATCGCCACCGGCACAGCCATGGTCGATATCGCGAGGGTAAGCCGCGCCAAAGGCTTCGATCCCGGCTGGTTACTTTCGAAGATTCTCGAAGGTGAACGGCCCGTGCTGGTAACGGCGCGCATCCAGGCCTCCCGCGGGAGCGCCATCGTGACCGTCAAACGCGTCGAAGTCTCCGGTCTGGATATCGACGGCAAGACCCTCGATATGCTGATCGAACACGTCCTGCTTCCGGTCTATCCCGATGCCGCCGTCAACCGCCCGTTCGACATGAGCCATAACGTCGAACGCCTCGATATCGAGCCGACTCTAGTGCGCGTGGCCATCGGCAAGCCCAAATAGCCAAAACCGTCCGATGCTTTCCGGCTCTCCCAACGGCGCGTACCGCGCCAGCTTCTTTGGATTCCCGGCGCAATCCAGGCAAAGCACCGCGCACGGCCGCTTCCCGTCGTGTCCTATATACCGGGCCGACGAGTTCCCCACACCAGTGTGCACAAACCACACCCGTGGATTCCGCTCCCGTAGCAGCGCCTGAAACGGATATTCCAGCTGATTCTCGCTGATATCCAGCCCCACGGTGTCGCACCCCGATCGCGCCACGCGATCCACGGATTCCAGGTACGAATCCTGGTTCCCCCACTGCCCCATATCATTGAAATACGCCTGATCCCGACGTAGGACAGGCGGTCGTTTCTCGCCGCCTGTCATTTTGCCGCCTATCAATGTTTGCCCCCGCAACGGCCGCGTCCAGTTCTGCAGCAGCGGCAATCGCGTATTCACCACCAGGAACAGGCATACCGGCAGCGCCAGCCACCACGGTTTCAGCCGCTCCAGCAGCATTCCCGCCAGCGGCGCCGCCAGTACGAACAGCGGCAATTCCAGCCGCGCCAGAAACGGCTGCCATTTGAGGTAGAAGCAGAACAAAAGAAAAGCCCCCGCCAGGCCGCCTGCATACACCAGCCATCGCCGCCTGCCCGGCAGCGCCGCCGCAAGCACCGCCACTGCCGCCAACAGGAGGTGCCAGCGATTGTTGGCATTGGCTTCATGATTGGCGTTTCGCGGAGCCTCGTAGCGGCTCCAGCGGAATGTCGTGTCCGGATCCTGCGGGTCCAGCCCGAGCGCCGCGTGCGCCCACAGCACCCCACGGTAGACCGCCTGGTTCCAGCGCGGGTCGCGCGCGCCGAGTTGTTCCGAAAGATGCCGCAGCGCATTCGACACCACCGGCCGCCATCCCAAACGCTCATTGCGCCACCGGAAGAAGCCGTCTCCTTGCGCCGAATCGTAGCCCAGCGGCGACCCACTCAGTCCGATATTCCGCATATATTGCGGTGCATTCAGCAGCAGCACACCCGCTGCGCACGATACCAGCATTCTCTTCCACGGCGGCCGGAACCAAATCCACAAAGCCGCCACTACCGGCGGCGCGAACAGATAGGCCGTGGACTTCGTCGCGACCGCCAACCCCAACGCCAGTCCCGCGAACCAGACATCGCGCCGCGCCACGAAGTACGCCAGCAGCACCAGCCACAGCGTGAGCAGGCAGTCGTTCTTCGCGCCCGAAGCCTGCAGAATGAAATTCGGCAGCGTCACGGCGAACAGCGCGGCCAGCGCCTGCCCGCGCTTTGTCAGCCCGAGCGCGCCCGCCAGCGCCCACACCCCTGCGATCGATCCCAGGAACGCGTCGAACGCCACCAGGTTCGACAGCCGGTCGCCGTTCGAAAGTACGTAGGCGTGCAGCAGGAAGTACTCGTCAAGCGGCGGCAGCATGATCTGGTTGAAATACGGCGTCGGAAAGAACGCGATACTGCCCGATTGCGCCCAGTAGACGACGCGCGGCATATGATACGCCATCGCGTCGGCCGAATTCGGCGGATAAATAATCGCGGTATATCCCACCACCGCCGCAATCGCCAGTACGATCGCCCCCGTAATCACGGCTGGACGTAGGGCAGGCGATCGTTTTTTGTCGCCTGCCGGTGGCACAGGCGATCGTTTTTTGTCGCCTGCCGGTGGCGCAGGCGATCGCCTTTTGCCGCCCGCCGCCTTTCTCCAAGCCACCACCGCCGCCGCGCCCACCACAATCCACGCCGCCGCCAGTGGACCCCGCCGCAGCAGATGAAACATACTCAGCAGCTCGGTGATGGCCAGCGCCGCCGCTCCCAGCAGCGCCAGCCCGCGCAAAACCCCACGCTCCATCTAGGGCTTCTTTTCCGGCTCGTCGTAGCTTCCGATCCGCCGGATCCAGATGTTGCGATACCGCACTGGATTC
>Ga0335083_10010827_pt1 | contig 10980 bp, 9 predicted proteins | sample Lox_Sample_42_FD_206716 | JGI IMG/M metagenome (GOLD analysis project Ga0335083, IMG submission 206716) | Soil microbial communities from Loxahatchee National Wildlife Refuge, Florida, United States - Lox_Sample_4.2 | ecosystem: Environmental > Terrestrial > Soil > Wetlands | place: USA: Florida... | reverse complement strand
TCACCCAATCGGTGACTTCTGACTGCGTGCCATCATCATTTGTCACTGTTTGCGTTCGGCGCGTGAAGCCGGTCCGGTAAGTTATTTTTTCGCAGAACTCGTTGCGCTCGGCAAACTCCTGCCGAACCATGCGAACAATATCGTCGGCGTGAGAGTCATCCTTGGCAAAGATGAGCGTTTTCGGAACTTCCTTACGCCCAGGAAAAGCGTCGGGCAGTACCTTATCTCGAAATTGCTGAATGACGGTGCGGATTTGGCTTTCGGAAACGACATCGCGGTCGAGTTGATTGGCGGAATAAGTCAGGTCTTGCTTGAGAAGCTCAAGCCGTTCAGCGCGGGTAAGCTTGTGGCGTTTGTCCACATAAACCCCGGTATCACCGGCTTCAATCGTCGCGCCACGGTCAGTGATTTTCGTGCAGATGCGGTACACATCGAAACCCACATTCACGCCGTCGGCAACTGCCTCGCTGTGGCCATACTGCATCACAAGATTCTGGTTGAAAAAGCCAATCGTCTTGCCCGAGGGCGTTGCAGTTAGACCAATTATGAAGGAATCAAAGTAAAGCAGCACTTGCGACCACAACTCATAAATTGAGCGGTGACATTCGTCCACCACGATAAAATCGAAGAATTCGGGAGGAATTGCAGAATTGTAAACCACGTCGGGCGGATCGCCTCGCCATGCCTGCGATGTGTCGAAGCCCGACCCCTCTTCGTTTTCTGGGTCGAATTCTGTTTCTCCCTTCAGCATTGAGTAGAGACGCTGGATCGTTGTGATGACCACTTTCGCCGCGGGATTGATGGCGTTGGAACGGAGCCATTGGATTGTGTACAACTCCGGAAACTTGCGCGGATCGTCCCGAGGCTCGAAGTTGTCGAATTCCTTTTTCATCTGGTCAGCAAGATTGCTACGATCGACCAGGATTAGAATGCGTTTGGCTCCGGCGAACTTCAACAGTCGGTAGCATTCGTTGACGGCAGTGAAGGTTTTGCCGGAACCAGTGGCCATCTGAATCAAGGCACGGGGATGATTATCCGCCATCGATTTTTCAAGGTTGCGGATCGCGGTTCCCTGCACTTGCCAGAGTCGGGTTGCGTCCAGTGGCGGAATTTCTCGCAGGCGGCCGCGAAGCTGCACCCGTTGTGAGACAAGTTCCGCGATAGATTCAGGTCGCGGAAAGCCGAACACTTCTCGACTTCGCGGACGCGGGTCAAGACCGTCAGTAAAGCAGATAATCGAACCGTTCGACTCAAACAGAAACGGTAGCGGTCTGAAGTGGGCCGGCAGATTGTCGGGAAGGCCAGCGGCATATTTCGCCGATTGTGCTTCTACTCCGGTGAGCGTGCCTTCGGCCTTTGCTTCCACGGCGCCGACGGCTTTTCGGTCGATGTAAAGCAAGTAGTCCGCAAAACCATATCCAGACTTCAATGGAGATTCGCGGACGGCGATCCCCCGTCCAGCAGTTAAATCAAGCTCGTCATGGCTTTGGACGAGCCATCCGGCTGCCGTCAGTTTGGCGTCAATTTCACGCCTAGCTTCTTGTTCTGGGGTGTCGGGCATCGTCGGAACAGCGACTCAAGCTTTGTGGAACGATAAGACCCCCATTATGATGGCATTGCGGTCGCAAGTCTATTGCCGTCAATTCCTGTCAAAAAGACCCAGCAGCCGAATTCTTGCTAACCGTTCAAGCCCAATTTGCCTAGCTGAGGTGCGGCACCACAACCGAGAGGGCTTTAGATCGAGCTTTACGAGCGCGCAACGGGGTGGAAGCGGGTTCAGAACTAGAACGATGGGGTCCCCGTTGTCGGAAAGGCTGCTTGTCGGTGGCGCTGCAATCGCCGGGCGGATGCCCGATGGTGGCAATTCCACCAAGTTTTTCGATTAAGATGTCGGCTGAGCAGTCAACGGACCAAAGCCGTTGCCGATCCGTTTGACAACGGCAATCGTTATGAGCAACTCGTATGCGGTGCGAAGAACTAATCCGTGATCTGCGTCGATTGACCTATCTTTGGACGCCGGAAGATGTTCTAGGGCGCTTGGCTGAGTGGTCCAAACTTAGCTGTTGGGCTGACGCCGAGTACGACTACTGGTGCGAACCATTATATTCGGACTTGGAGTCGGACGAATGGAACCGTGATTAACCGGTTCAGTATAGCCTCCGCGGACTCAGTGGGTCCTTCCGGTGGAGGGAACTTGGCCTGCATCGCCTCCCAAGAGCCGTCTACGGCTTCCCGCCGCGTCGCTCCAGCTTGTCTTAGCCGTTGACGTTCTGCTTCTCGAAATTCACAGGCCTCAGCCCAGCGGCCCTCACGCTGCAGCCGAGCGGTAGAAGCGATTCTGGTTTCAGGTATCGTTGTCATGCGACTGCTACTTGGATTTGAGCGTTAGAAAGCCTGCTCTTTGGTCAAACGGACTAGTGGCACTCCACAGTACGAAAGGCCTGGGTAGCGTGGGCAAAAAAACCGGGCTAGTTGGGTCCCCCACGTTGTTGAATCTCTGAACATCGGTCGGTTGCCACCGTGGAAGCCTGATCATTCGCCACCGGCTCGATCGGCTCTTCTGATGCTACTGCAGGCCCATCAGCCGAAGGATGTTGTTCGCTAGGACTTAACCGCAGAAATGTGTTCTCAAAATCCAACCGCCATTCGTCGGCCAAGCCGACATCCCGAACTCTTCTGTTAAAGTTGGCAAGCCGTCTGTTTTTCAGCTTGCGCGTGGTGTCGCCAGTCTCCACCGCTAGCTTATCCGCCAGCTGACTCTCCAACTCCAACAGAGATATCAACGCATCCATTGCGGAAGCCCAAATATCGTGCCACAGCCATGACACGTAGCCGCAGTTTTGAGGCTGTTTCCGCTTGTATTGCTCTGGGCACACCCTGGACACCATGTATGCCGCAGGCATCATTACTTCCTCCCGCAACTCTTCGAGTAATTTGATTGTTCGCCTTCGTCGTCCAGCCATAAAAGTTGCTCCAAAAATCGAGTTTACGATGAAGAGGGTTTAGATCGTGCTATACGCTCATTCGAAGGCCCGGGGGTGGGTTCAGGATTCAGGCCTTGGGGTCCCCCCGGCGCCTCATTCACTGGGGAAGGTTGAGTTTCCCCAGTGATCACCGGGACGAACCCCACAGGTCACCGGGGAAAGCGGGGTCTCTCTCCTACGGAGAGAGAGACCCCCGCTAATCCCCAGTGCCCGTGCACCGGGGAGGCGGCTTCCCCGATGCGATTCCCCGGTGTTCCCCGGTGGAATTCTTGGAGGGTTGAGACACCAGCGCGAGGATCGATGCTTTGGTATCGTCTGAGAGCTTCGACCAAGACTTGACGACAGTCCGCAAAGCGGCATCGTCTAAGCCATCTCGCGCACGTGCGAGGTGGTAAGGGTGGTTATCGGCATCAAAATCAGCCGAAAATGCGCCGGATTCTGCGCCGCTTGAAATGACCGATTTACCTAAGTCCTTGCCAGAATTACTGCTTACGTGCCCCGATTCGAGTCCCGTCGGGGTCACTAAAAATTCACAGATTGTGAAGATTGCCCCAGATTGCGACTGGGTTTCAAACGGTTGCCGTGGCGTGAATGCGCTCTCTGAGATATTTTTCCAGCCTAACAAGATCTGTGCTAAAGTGGCGGATGCCCTCGGCCAATTTTTCGGTGGCCATGGCATCTTCATTCAACATCCAGCGGAAGGTCTTCTCATCCAACGAGATTTTTTTCTGGTCGCTGTTTCTGGCGGCCGCAGGATCGAGCTTCCGCACCAATTTGCCGTTGGTGGTTCTCAATTCCTCCAATAATTTGGGGGAAATGGTCAGCAAGTCGCAACCGGCCAGTTCAATGATTTCGCCCGTGTTCCGAAAACTGGCACCCATGATTTCCGTTTTATAGCCAAATTTTTTGAAATAGCTGTAGATTTGTGAAACCGATTTCACACCCGGGTCTTCTGGCGGCGGGATGGAATCAACGCCCAGCGATTTCTTAAACCAGTCCAAAATGCGTCCGACGAAGGGCGAAATGAGTGTTACGCCCGCCTCGGCACAAGCCACCGCTTGTGGGAAGCTGAACAACAACGTCAGATTGCAGTGAATGCCTTCTTTCTCAAGTATTTCCGCAGCTTTGATGCCTTCCCACGTAGAAGCGATTTTAATCAGAATGCGATCGCGCTTGATGCCAGCTTCTTCGTACAACTTAATCAATCCGCGGGCTCGAGCCATGGTCGCTTGGCCATCAAACGACAACCGAGCATCAACTTCTGTTGACACACGGCCAGGAATAATTTTGAGAATTTCCTGGCCGAAATCGACAAATAATCGGTCGACTAGCGCATCCATTCGCTGCCTTTCGCTACCACCAACAGTGTGTGTCGATTCTATGGCCTCATCAATCAACCGTTGATACTGTGGCATCTGAGCCGCTTGATAAATCAGCGACGGGTTGGTCGTCGAATCACGCGGCGTATACTGAGCCAGGGTTTCGAAATCACCGGTATCGGCAACGACTACCGTCATGGTTTTGAGTTGCTCTAACAAACTCATGGCAATCGCCTCCGTTAAATGTAAAATTTGAAGTGCTCAAGTCTCGCCATGGAATCAAGCCACTGTAATGCTGTCGTCCAAATAAACGTCCTGAATCGTATGTAACAGAGTCACACCCTCATTCATCGGTTTTTGGAACGCTTTACGGCCTGAGATCAGACCCATACCGCCCGCCCGTTTATTGATTACCGCCGTGCGAACGGCTTCGGCCAAGTCGCTGGCACCTTTGCTTTCGCCACCGGAATTGATTAGCGGCGAACGCCCCATAAAGCAATTAGCCACTTGGTAGCGAGCCATTTCGATCGGATGGTTACCCGGCATCAATTCGCTGTAAACGCGCGGATCGGTCTTACCGAATTTCAAGGCATCAAAACCGTCATTCGTAGTGGGCATTTTTTGTTTGATGATATCCGCCTGTATGGTCACGCCAAGATGGTTAGCCTGGCTCGTCAGATCGGCGGCGGTGTGGTAATCGACACCGTCTTTCTTAAAGGCGCTATTTCGCAAATAACACCACAGAACTGTAACCATCCCTAATTCATGCGCATGCTGAAACATCGTAGAAACTTCCTGCAGTTGGCGATGGCTCTCCTCGCTGCCGAAATAAATCGTGGCACCGACGGCAACCGCACCCATTTCAAACGCTTGCTTGACGTGACCAAATAAAATTTGGTCGTAGGTGTTTGGATAGCTAAGAAATTCGTTGTGATTCAATTTCACTAAAAAAGGAATTTTGTGGGCATACTTGCGGCTGACAGATCCTAGCACTCCCAAAGTGCTTGCCACAGCGTTGCAACCACCCTCGATCGCCAATTCCACAATGGCTGAAGGATCAAAAAAAATTGGGTTAGGAGCGAAGCTAGCCCCGGCGGAATGTTCAATGCCTTGGTCCACCGGCAAGATCGACACATAACCGGTACCGCCTAATCGGCCTGTGTTCAGGATCTGCTGGAAATTACGCAGCAGAGTGGGAGAGCGATCGCTCAGAGATACCACACGATCGACGAAATCGGGCCCCGGCAAATGCAAACTAGCCGTGGAAAAACCACGGCACTTATACTTCAATAGAGCATCGGCATCTTTGCCTAAAAGTTCGACGGTTCGGCTTTGAATTGTAGACATGGAAGACTCGGTATTCGGAAATTGAGTTTTATCGTCTATTACCTGGCAAAAAGGACTTGTGATAGGTCCCATTCAACCAAGAGAAACGACAAGGCCACTGGGCGAACGATCATTTTATCGAATTCTTCGGCGACCGGATACCCTCTATAGCTTTCTGTTAGCCCTCTCCTTGGAACCCTAATTACTCACCACAAGTTTAGCTCCAAATGCAGAGTTAGAAGTCACTTACATGGTTGATTGCAATGGGTCCGATCGTCCATAATGTTGCCGGGAATTGTGAAGCGCCAAGGATTGTCAAACCGCAGTGCGGCCGATAGAACTTGGCAAAATTTTCGGGGAGCAACACGATGAAGTCGTTAGCACCACTAGCTTTTGCATTAGGAATATGTTTGCCAGCAGCGATCATTTCGGGATGCCAAGACAATCGAGAACCGACGCTCATCTCGCCAAAAGCGGGCACAGGTGGCGGTGATGTTCTATCACAAGATGGCAAACAGGATTCTTCCAATCAGGTTACTGACCAGAAAGGGTCATTCATGATCGACGCAAAATCTTGGGGTAAATGGCGTGATGGCCAAGAAGTCCAACTCTATACGCTTACCAATCCCAATGGGATGGTCGTAACACTGACCAACTATGGCGGGCATGTCGTATCCGTTGAAGTGCCCGATCGAGAAGGCAATGTGAAAAACGTCGTCTTGGGTTTCGATAATTTAGACAGTTATATCAAACACACTGCCCATTTTGGCGCAACGATTGGGCGTTATGGCAATCGCATTGCTAAAGGAAAGTTCACGTTGGATGGACAAACCTACACTCTCCCCATTAACAACGGGCCGAATCATTTGCACGGCGGACCCGAAGGCTTTGACCACCAGCTATGGCAGGGAAAAGGCGTCAAATCCGCAGATGCCATTGGTGTGGAATTCACATACGTCAGCAAAGACGGTGAGCAAGGCTACCCCGGTACGCTTACGGCAACGGCTACTTATTGGCTGACGAAGGATAACGAATTAAAGATCGACTACGCCGCCACTACCGACAAAGATACGGTCGTCAACCTCACCAATCATGCGTACTGGAATTTGGCCGGCGCCGGTTCAGGCGACATCCTAGGTCAGCAAATGATGATTGCCGCTGACAAATATCTCGCAGTGGATGACACGCTAATTCCCACTGGAAAAATGGAGGATGTAAAAGGCAGCATGATGGACTTCACGTCGCTGAAACCCATTGGCCCCGGCGTGGCGGAAATCAAAAAACAGGGTGGCCGGGGCTACGACCATTGCTACGTGCTGCGCAATCAAGACGGAAAAATGGCCCTGGCTGCCAAGGCAAAAGATCCCGCCAGCGGCCGGGTTATGGAGGTAAGGACCGATCAGCCGGGCATCCAGTTCTACACGGGAAACTTCTTAGACGGCGATCCGATCAATGGCGGCTTTCCGCAACATGCCGCTTTTTGCTTGGAAACGCAACATTACCCCGATTCACCCAACCGCCCCGAGTTCCCGAGTACCGAACTGAAACCTGGCGAAACATTCAAATCGACGACAATCTACAAATTCACCACCGAATAAGATCGGCGTGATTCTCCCAAGTCAATTGAACGGATTGTCGTTGTCTTTTGGCGGCGGTGCCGGGTTGTTCGGCGGCGGTGTACCCGCAGGAGGCGTCGGCTGCGCTGCTGGCTGTTCGCCTCCAAGTGTCGGAGTACCAGTGGCTGCACCACCTTGGAGGGGCGTTGCAGGAGTTGTTGCTGGCGGGGAAGTCTCACCGGGTGGATTAGTGTTTTGTGTTGGCGGAGATCCTGCAACTCCAACGGACGGCTGAGCGGGAGGAAGGGTAGTGTTTACTCCAGAGGTTGAAGCAGAGCCATGACCAAAAATTCCTTGTAGAATATCAGGAAGAGGGGAGCCGGCAGAAGCTGGCGGGGCCACTTGATCACCTTTTGAACCCTGCACAACTGCGTGCATCAAACTACTCAGACCGTGCGCCGTGGGTTGAACTACCCGATCGTGAGTGTGCCCCGCAGGCACAGGCATAGCACCAGTGGCGGGTTTTGCAGGCGGCAAAGGTTGAGGATTGCCAAATGGATCATCGTTGGCTGCCGGAGTTGGTGTGGAAGTTTTTTGGGGTAGAGGTTCCGATCCGCCAAAGGGATTATCACTGTTGCCGGGAGTAGATTTAGGTGCTGATTTTGAAGGCTCCTGTTCAAAAGGATTCTTGTCGGGTTCTGGAGAAGATTTATCAAGCAACTTATTGCTTTTTGCTGGCATTTCGCCGCTACCATCCGGAGAGGAATTAGGCTGACCTGTAACGCCCGAAGGCAACTCGGTTGGAGCCACTTGCCGCAGCACGTCTTGCTCAGCAGCAGCGCGTTCCTCATAGCGGGCCTGATGTTCAGCTTCTTTGCGCTGAACTGCAGCGGCGTGTACTGTGGTTCGATATTGCTCTAGTAGTTGCCGAGATCGGCCTTGTACGCGTTCTAAAGAGCGGTTGACGGGATAAACGTCAGCGCTATCGCCAGCTTCCAATTCCGCTCCTGCTTGAAAGTCGGCCTTTGCTTCCGGATCGCGTCCTAGCTTCAGATATGCAAGCCCTCGAAAGTAGTAAGCCCGAGGGTCATTAGTGCCTCCCTTGATTGCAGAATTTAAGGAGTCGTAGGCTCCGAGATAATCGCCCTGATTGTAGGCATGGACACCGCTGCCGTAGAGTTGCTCCAGCAAAGCATCGTCGGCGTGCAACACGGCGGAAGCCATCCAAAACACAGCACTGGTTATCAACACAAATTTCGTCACCATGAGGCTGATTCCTGAATAGCCGGATCAATGTGATTCAGGGATTTCAAGGCGTAACATACCGCCGCGATATTCCACATCACGAGTACAGATCCGTGTACCTGTTCATATTCCACGACAATACAAACTGCGCAAATTGGCTACTTTCGAACCATAAAATGCATGGTAACCGGAGAAAAGAGGCTCTTCAAGCAGACTACCGGAAAGTCCGATAAAACCCGTAAAATCGGACGAGTTAACGCGGACTAACCGCTGGAATCGTGGCAAGCAATGCAATAGTGATCTAAGTGGGCCTTAGCGGTTTGCGAAAGCCGTATTTCGCTGCCGGCATGATGACATTGTGTACAACAGCGTTGGCTGGCCACAGACGGCTCCGGGACCAATGCTGAAGGATCATCCACGAATGACACCGCCGCAATTGGCGACAATGCGTCCCCGCCGCGACATTCCGGCTTGAGCTTTTCAAAGAGAGGCAACGGATTGTTTTCGGCTTCGGATGATACACTCAAAACATTGCCTGAGATTTTTTCGGCCGATCGGGCAACTGCGGCCATCCGCGGCGTGTCGTGATTGGTTACCACAGCTTGTAAGGCCGCAACCAACACGACTCCCAGCACAACCGCCGCCATAAATTGCCACAGATTTAACCGCTGTGTGAAGCGTGCCGTAGCCGGCGGTTGACCACCCAGCAGTCGAAATCGCCGATCGCCCGTCGGATGCGCGAGTGATATCGCCAAATCACGTGGGGCACCGAGCGAATCGCTCCAATAGCCGGGGAGCTCTTGGCACTCATCCGGGCCGATTGACTCGCGCAACATTTCACAGCTCGGGCGGAGTGCCTCCGCAAGTTGTTGACATGTGGGACAAATTAGCAGATGAGCTTCAACCGCGATATCGTCCCGGGAACCGGTCGGAAATGGACCGCGTGTCAAAATAGCAAACACGTCGTCGCAGTTCATGATCCGTCTTTCTGCACGACCAACTTCAATCGTCCTTGGTAAAATCTGGACAGCAGCTATTCTGCCTGACCTCGAGATTAGAATCAAGCAATTGTAAACGGGGCGGCATTGTTCAAGAACGCCGATTGCAAGAATGCATTCTCAGAAACGGCAACTTGGACTTGGGCGTTCCAAGATCCAAAATATGAGCTGTGTAAAATTCACCGAGCGAATTCGAGAATGCCTCGACTTTTGGGACGCTGCCCATCGCGCATAATAAAGGCCCGCTTACAGGTCAGCCCGTTTGCATTCCCTATATTTCCAACACCGCCAACCCCAGTGGTCGCGAGGGAAACGCCGCCTCGTTGCGGTCTATGGAAAAAGATGCAAATCAGGCCATCCGGTATCGGGCCCTAAAAGGTTGAACAAATTGCGATCAAACACCCCCGTGCAAGCCGCAATTTCAACCGAAGACAGGCCAAACTTCCTATTCGACCCGTGCTACTTATTCATCGCAATCCTTGCGATTGAATTTGAACGAGAAATTCGCCAAAAGCGATTTTTCTTTACCGATTGTCCTGAATTAAAACGCTTGGAACGATTTTATCAATGGTCCGGTTGAATTAGGCACAATTTTCAATCATTGCTGACTTGACTAACGAAGCGGTAGCCGGCGCCGCGGACACTGAGAAAGTGCTGTGGCTGGGCTGGGTCTTTTTCAAAATACTTCCGTAGATTCACGATAAAGTTGTCAACGGTCCGCGTAGTAGGGCTGTGTGACATGCCCCACACATTCTCCAGCAACTCGGAACGAGTGACAACAGAACCTTCATGCTGGATAAAATATCGCAGCAGTTTCATTTCCAAGGCTGTTAATCGAACGGCCCGTCCATCGATCAGGACTTGATAGCTATCGAAATCCACCACCGCGCGCCCCTGGGCAAAACGGTACATCGAGCCACCCGGTGGTGGCGATTGCACCTGAGCGGCCAAAGTTACGTCAGTCGATCGGGCGTGCCGTTGGCGCGATAACAGATTTCGCGCAACGCTGAGAAGCTCTTCCAGATCAAATGGCTTTTGTAAATAAACATCAGTTCCCACATCGAAGCCGCGGATTCGGTCTTCTGTGAGTGTGCGAGCCGACAGCATCAGGATTGACACATCGCTTCCTTGCTCTCTAAGTATCTTACAAACGTCGTAGCCACTCATTCCCGGCAACATGAGGTCGAGAATAATCAGATCTACTGGAGCTGGATTCTCGTTTAGAAAATTGAGCGCGGAGGGACCGTCGCTCATTGTGGTCACCAAATATCCCTCAGCCTCGAGATTGTATTTGATCCCGATTGCCAAATGCGTTTCGTCCTCGACGATTAATATGTGCTTCATAAAAGAAACAATCGAAGAATGAAGCGGGGTAAGCCGAAAATGAGCCTCGAGATTGCTCGTTAAGCAGTAGGCAGTTCCACTTCAAAGATAGTGCCTTGGCCATCTGGCTTATTCCGTGCTTGGATTTTGCCTCCCATTCGTTTTATCAAAGTGCGAACGATGTACAAACCCAAACCGGTTCCGGCGGTTTTGCGTTCCAATTCGATTC
>Ga0335083_10010826_pt1 | contig 10982 bp, 12 predicted proteins | sample Lox_Sample_42_FD_206716 | JGI IMG/M metagenome (GOLD analysis project Ga0335083, IMG submission 206716) | Soil microbial communities from Loxahatchee National Wildlife Refuge, Florida, United States - Lox_Sample_4.2 | ecosystem: Environmental > Terrestrial > Soil > Wetlands | place: USA... | reverse complement strand
TCTGGCCCACGATCTCGACAGGTATTGGTGGTCTGGGGGTGGCTCGAAGGGCCAGTATGCGGCCACGTCGCTCGGCGGGCGATCGATCTATCTGCATCAGATGGTACAGCCGGACGTGCGGGTCGATCACAAAAACGGCAACACACTGGACTGTCGCCGGGAGAACCTGCGACCGGCTACGCAGCGGCAGAACACCGGCAACATCAAGAAGCGCGGCAAGGGTCAGTACAAGGGCATCCAGCGCAACGGGTCTGGATGGTCAGCGCGTATCCGATGCCCAGACACTGGCAAACGACTGCACGTCGGCCAGTTCAAGACGGCTGAGGAGGCGGCACGCGCCTACGATGACGCCGCCCGTCGCATCCATGGCGAGTTCGCCTGTGTCAACTTCCCGCGCGAAGGTGAGCGTGGGGCACTCGAGCAGGTGCACTGATGGTGATGCCCTGTCCCGCCAACCCGCCGCCTCCCTCCGGCACCACGATGTGGCCGGCGAACAAGGTCGTGAGCAAGGCAATCCTCGACTGGTCGCGGAGCAACCTGAGGTACCCGAAGTGGACCGTCATCGTGTCCAACATCGACGGCCAGGACGTCGTCGCTCGGCTCGAGACGCACTACCATCCGCCGGGTGGTGCAGTGCAACCGTGGGGTTGTCACAAAGGTAACACCATCTACCTGCCGACATCGCCGCTGTCGGAGGTTCAGTACGGCGTGTTCCCGCCGACGACCATCGACCCAGTGGACGCCGCGGATACCCTGGCCGACACCTACGTGGTGGCGGGCGACCAGCAGATTGATGCGGGTAGCGACACGGCACCCCCGCAGAAAACCTCCTGGCCCCTGGTCCTCGTCAGCGGCGTCGCCATCGTCGCCACGACGGCGGCGTTCCTTCTGGCGATCAAGCTCGCGGGCAAGCCGAGGTTGCCGTGATCGGATTGCGCGTTTGGCTTGTACTAGGGCTCATCAGCGGCGTGCTGGATTTCGTCGTGCGTCGTCGCGCCTACCAGACGATGCTGCGCACGTATCCAGCGTGGTCGCGCGTTGGTGGCCTTGTGGTGGGTGTGACGGTGCAACTGCTGCTAGGTCCGATCGGTGCTGTTGGAGTGGTCTTCCGGAAGAAGATCGGGATCAGTGAGCGAGACGAGCGCATGGAGCGCGGCGAGCTCCCTGGGCAGCGTAAGGCTTGACCGTCGGCTAGCCTGCAGCGCGTGCTGCGCGTCTACCTGCTCGCCTTCGATTCATCCGACGCAGCCAAGCGCTTCGTGATTCGGCTGCACATGCAGCTTCGCGACGTGGCGACGTTCCGGAGCGAGGAGCAGGTCTTGGTCTACGACGCATCGGACAAGGGGCAGCGAGCCCGCGTGATGCAGCTGGCTCGGGAGTCGGGCGTGACCTGGATTCGACCGTCGTCCTAGAGCGCGGTAGTCTGGCCGCATGAAGGCGAACGAACCGGTCCGCGACCCCAACGGCCTGTGGCGTCTGATCCGGCAGCTGGAGGCATGGGTGCTTTCGATCGGCGGAGTTGCGAGCAACCACGCCATCGGTGACAACGCCTCGATCCAGAACCCCAGCGCGGGCGGGCACTTCGCCACCATCGTCAAGATCGCCAGCTTCACGCCCAGCAAGGGCGGCAGTGGCAAGGTGCGCTGCACCGCGACCACCGTCTGGGCCAACGCGGACACCGTCAACCAGCATCCCGTGGCGCTGGGCATCAAGGCCGTCGCCGCAGGATCCGCCGCACCCAACACCTCGGACTATCCCAACATCGGCACGACGGGGACAGGTCTCGGCGCTCTGGGTATCGCGAGCGTTTCCCCCAAGGGTGCCGTGAGCTTGATCGTGGAGTACGGCGGCGGAGGGTCCATGCCCGCGGCGCTCACACCGGGCACGGCCTACGACATCTACCTGATGGCCACGTCCGACGACTCCAACGACGTGTCGACTCCGGCGCATGGATCGCAGCTGTCGGTGCAAGAGATCCCGTGATGTGATGACTTGACCATCGGCGCCGGCTGAGGCAGGGTCGCCCGATGCTCAACCGCATCCTCTTGGTCCTGCTGTCCTCGGCTGTCCTCATCGCAGCGATGCCGCTGTCTTCGGAGCCGGTGGCGTCCGCGTACGTGCAGCGCCGTGTGGAGCGTACCGTGCACCTGTACGAGCCCGCGCCCGAGTCCCCGTTCCTGGGTGACGTCACAAGCGCGCTCGAGCAGTGGACCGCTGGTCGACAGACAGCCGACCTGCAGCCGTGGATCTCGGCGATCACCGACGTCTGCCAGAGCCGCCTCGAGTGCCTGCAGCTCGCCGCCATCCCCTTCGAGGAGACCGGGTTTGTGCCATGGGCCGTCGACCAGAGCTGCAACGATCGGCAGTGGCGTGCAGAGCACCAGATGCAGCGCGTGTGCGACGGTGGATGGGCCATCGGACCTTTCCAGATCCACGACCAGATGCTGCTCGGAGCCTCGCCAGAGAAGCAGGCGACCGAAGCACTCGAGATCATGCGGCGACATCCCCAGGCGTGGACGACGTGGAAAAGAGCGCGAGCGCTCGCGGATTCGACCGCTGCCAGGTGAAGAGATAGTCTGCCAGCATGAAGACGAACGAGCCTCTGCGAGATCCGGGCGGGATCTGGAGGCTGCTGCGTCAGCTCGAGGCGTGGGTGCTCAGCGCGCTGGCGAACGCTGGGACAGGCAATCCCTCGTGGAAGATCGCCGATTGGTACGTCGACCCGGTTCACGGAAGTGACGCCAACTCGGGCACGCAGACCTTTCCCGTCAAGACCATCATGGGCGGCATCGTCGCCAAGTGGGGCACGCAGTCGCCCACGCTCGCGCAGACGACGACGATCCACATGCTCGCGGGCAGCACGCTCGGTCAGGAGTACGTGCGCCTGACGCCGATGTGCGTCGCCGGGGCCGACTTCATTCTTGATGGCAACGCGGCGCTCGTAGCGGTGGCGACGTTCAATCTGGGGACCGTGACTGCAAAGAACAGGGCGACCGCCACGCTGCTGCAGGCGCATGGCTTCACGGCTGCTGGTCTCGACGTCGGTCAGCTCGTCGTCAACAACGTGACCGGCAGCCACTCGACCATCCAGGCGATTGCAGGCGGCGTCGCCACACTCGGGCAGCCGCTACAGCACCTGGCGCCAGCGTACTTCGTGCAGCCGGCAGAGGACGACACCTGGGCCACTGGCCAGTCGGTGACGGTCTACAAGCTGCCGCTCGTGAATCTGGAGCAGTTCGAGCCGCGTATCGCCGACTCAAACTCGGCGCTCACCCAGGGTCTGTGGTGGGTCAACCAGATCTACGTGCCGGACCAGAGCGGCGTGCCGGGCAACTCGTACTTCGTGACGAACAACACGGCAGCCATCGGCTTCTGGCAGGACTGCTCGTTCGACGCGTACGTGTCCACGCTGGCGATCGGCCTCGGTACGCACGCGAGCACGAACTACTTCAACTGCGCGGCGAAGCAGGGCGCGGAGATCGCGTACGGATCGTTCTGCGGCGGCTTCGTCAACACCTACGAGCTCGCGCTCTACGACTGGGCTTGCGCGGATCTCGATGTCATCGCGTACCAGCTGCAGACCGGAGGCCTGCAGAGTCTCGTCGGATACTGCTACGTCGGCGCCGGCGGCACTGGGGTGAGTACCTATCCGGGCAGCTCGCTCATCCTAGACGACGACTTGAACGGAGCAGCAGGCGCAGCGCTGTGGGGCCCCGCGGGATTGCTCGTGACGGGCGACTCGTCGGTCGTCAATCGCAGTGGCGGATCGTGGGCGACGCGCCTACTGCTCACCGGGAGCATCACTATGGCCGATCCGAGCGGCGCGCTCACGACCGGAACGAGCTACACGCCCGGCGCGCCCGGTGTGTGGACGGACGGCGTGTCGCTCACTGTCACCAATCTCGACACGCACGGCGGTTTGCAGAACCCGCGCACGGGCGCGCGCATCGGTTGGACCTGAACACCTAGCGCGAACTGGCCGCCGGCCGCTCTGCCTTCTCGACTGCCTGCGCTGGTAGGCACCCGCGACCGGCGAGCCACGTGACGAGCAGCGTGATGGCTGCAGCGCCGGCGGCCGTCCCGCCGTGGTTGCGTGCCGCCTTCCAGGCGTTGGGCCAGAAGCCGGTCTTGTGCTTGGTCTCCGTCGGTGGTGCTGGCGCGCGGAGATCGATGGGCACCACCGTGCCGAAGGCAGGGGTGAAGGGCTGGATGGGAGTGACCGGCGCTGCAGGAACGACCTGATGGCGTCCAGTCCCCTCGGCGATGGCGTCCGCTAGAGCGTCGGCTGCCGCTTGTTTTTCCGTCGCCTCGCTCTTGGTCTCGAGGGTCTTGAGGCGATCCCGGGTCTCTTGCCGATCGGTGTCGTAGCGTTGGATGTGCCCAGACAAGCGGTTGTGGACCGACCGCAGCGTCACGCCGTCGCGCTGGTCGCGCTCCCAGTTCGCAAGAAAGGCGCCCAGGCGGGGGTCTTCAGCCATCGATTCGATGCTAGCGCAGAGCCGGCCGGCGTCGAAATTCGGGTCTGTTGAGAGTCGACGCTACCCGCCAGCGGGTATCCGCCTGCTCTTCCAGGCCGCGAGCTGCTCGACGTTCATCACGCCGGCGGTGCACCATGGGCATTTCTTGGCCTGGTACTGCGTGCCCGACTCGATGAGGATGCGACCTTCGCCGGCGCAGCACAGACACAGGGTGCCCGTGGGCGGCTCGTCATCCCTGAAGCGGGTCACGCGTTCGAGCTGGCCGCGGGAAGTAGCTTGCCGCTGGTCGCGTAGGCTCCGATCGCCCCGCCGGCCGCCGCCCCCGCTACGGCCGATCCGAGGACGATGTTTGCTCGAGCGGAGCTGTCCTGCATGCCGCTCGTTGCCAGGCGTCCGCCGGCGATGCCGACGCCGAGACCGAGGGCCGAACCGAGAGCTGTCCACCAGGCCTGTGCGCCGCGACTCATGCTCGGAGAGTACCGCGGTTGGGCGTGGCGGGCAAAACCGGGTAGCGTAGGGACGTGCCCACCGTCATCGACGGCCTGACCGTCCGCACCCGCCGCGACGTCGACATCGCGTACGCGCGTCAGTTTGGGGCAGCTGGTCAGGTCGCGACGCAGAAGACCAGACTCACGTACGGGCAGGCGCTCGGGGCGCTGCTCGCCGCCGGATGCCCCCAGAGCGCAGTGCTCATGGTTGCCGCGCAGTCGGCTGTCGAGACCGCGGCGTGGAAGTCGATGGCGGGATGGAATTTCGGCAACGTCACGCCCACGGCGGGGCAGGTGGCTGCAGGCATCCCTTGGGACGATCAAGGGATCAAGGGGATGAAGTACATCGTCTTCCCCGATGCCGTCTCGGGCGCGAAGGGAATGCTCGGATGGCTGCAAGGCCATGGGTTGCTCGCGTACGCGACCGCGAACGATCTGCAGGGGTACACCAACCAGCTGCGCAGCGGATGCTACCTCGGCTGCATCGGAAACACCGACCCGACCGGTCACACCGTCTCGCAGCAGGACTACAACAATTACCAGGCCGGCATCGCGAGCTGGATGAAGACGCTGCAGAGTGTGCAGCCCGTTGCTCCTCCATCTGCGTCCTTGCCGCTCGGAGACCTCGCCCTCGCCGCCGCCGGTCTCATTGCAGCTGCGGGCCTCGGGTATCTGGCCTACCGCGAGATCAAGCGCCCCGGCGAGCTGCTGCCGTGGCGCGCCTACGCTTGATCGACTGGGCCGTCAAGGGGCTGTAGGATGGCTCCCATGGCCAACAAGCTCGAGCCCGTCGCCATGGAAGTCGCGCACTCGGAAGCCTGCGAGGACACCTGCAGCTGCGGGGGTGCGGCGGGGTACGCGGAGGCGGTCCGGCAAGCCCTGGCGGACCTCGGCGCCGACAGTCCCGAGGACACCATCGCGCGCTTCAGCCGCCAGCTGCGCGGCGCGCGCAAGGCTGGCATGTCACCAGGCAACGCCGCGGGGATGCTGCTCGCACTGAGCGGACAGCAGCGATCAGACCCGACGAGCTACACGCCGCGCTACCAGCTCGAGGAGACCCGCGCCGAGGACTACGTCGCCGTTGACACGCGCGGCAAGACGGTGTTCGGGCCAACCAAGGACTACGGGGAGGCGAAGTTGCACGCGGCGAGGGCGGGCGGCGTGGTGAAGTTTCACGTGGGGGCGAGCGAGCCCGAGGACGAGTACGAGACGGACTATGGGCGGCGAGAGCGAGGATCGCAAGGCGCCAGGGTCGTACTGCGGCACCAGTACGGCACGCCGGATGGCGAGTTCCAGGTCGAGTTCGGTAGGCAGAACATCGGGGCTGTTGCTTTCGTGGGGAGGATGACGGAAGTGGAGTCGGATTCGGACGAATCCGTCAGGTCGATCGTCCGCAAGGACCACACGAAGGGGTACTGGATCGCGCTACCCAACAGTGGTCCCGTCATCAACACCCAGTTCGACGACGCGATGAGCGCGGCCAGGGCAGTCCTGGCTAGATTCGAGGGCGCTGCCGAGAAGGATCCGAAGTTCGAGCGCTGCGTCCAAGGCGTCAAGCACTCGAGCCCCGATGCAAACCCCTGGGCCGTCTGCCACGCCGCGCTCGGCAAGGAGCCCGAGCCCTACACGAACAAGAACCTCTACTGGCACCGCGACGGCGCCGGCTACTACACCGACGTCGATCCGTACGGCCGCATCCGCGTCAAGCAGCGCACGCAGGACAAGCGCGCGGGCAAGCTCGCCTGGTTCGCTGTGGTCAAGAAGATCGAGGTCGCGCAGGGTGAGACGCGCGCCGAGGTCAACGAGGCGGTCGAGAAGCACCTGCGCGCGCCGCGCATGGAAGCAGCAGCCGGCGAGGACTGCATCCGCATCGTCCCCCGCGGAGACGTGGACGTCATCGAGCGTGATCCCAAGTGCGCACCCAAAGGCGTGCAGATGGGCAGCGCGCGGCAGGTCGCCTCGTACATGAAGGAGCGCGCTGCTCGAGCGGGTCACGAGGAGTTCTACGTGATCGGTGTGTCCAAGCAGGAGGAGCTCGTGGGACAGCCCGTGATGGTCGCCTCGGGACAGACCGACAAGGTCGCGACCTCCATCCCGCAGGTGCTGGCGGCGTCGGCGAAGCTCACCGAGGCGGGAGCCACGTCGGTATGGGCCTACCACGCGCATCCGAGCGGACACGGAGCCGACCCTTCGCCGGCGGACAAGGATCTCACCAAGCGGATCAAGAAGGCTCTCGACGCCGCCGACATCCCGTTCAAGGGGCACGTCGTCGGATCGCACACCGGGTCGTGGGCGCGCGCGTGAACCACGACGACTGCACCTGCTGTCGGCACTGTCGCAAGTTCGAGTCGCAGAGGAGCGCGCACGAGGAGCGGGACAGGCAGGTCAAAGCGCGCGAAGGGCAGCCCCAGATCATCGGCGAAGGTCCGGAATTCGAGGCGCCTGTCGGTTTGCTCGGGCCGTGACTGCCTGGGCGGCCCTCGCCTGGCTCTGGTGGTCGCTACCTCCTGCACTGCCCTTCGAGCCACCGCTACCATCGTGGTCCGGCAGCATCGTGCGCACCGACGACCTTCATCTCGGCGTGCGTCCGGCGAGCGATGGTATCGGTGATGAGGCGGTGACCGTGCAGGTCACTGCGAACGCCATCAGCCTGTGATTTTTCGCTCGCCCGAAAAGGCGCTAGGCTGCGCTCATGACGCTAGGTCCCCGTGGTCGCGACCCCATGAGAGATCCCGAGGGGCTGTGGCGATTGGTGCGCCGGCTCGAGGCATGGGTGTTAGGCGGCGTTGCCGGCGGGTCGCACTACAGCGTCGTCTACCAGCCTGGAGGTACGGCGAGTGAGAACGTGTACACGGACTTCAACGCCTTGTATGCCGCGTCGGCAGCGATCAAGGGAGGTCTGCGCGTCGTCGTAGATGACAGCATCGTCTCGCCGGCTGTCGTTCCGCCAAAGACCGGCGGAGGCAGCTATGCGTTCGAGAACTGGTGCTTCGTGGGGATCCCGAGCTACACGAGTCTGAGCGACGGCGCCAACCTGGAGTTCGCGAGCGGCGTCACGATTGCCACACCCACCACGGTCGTCTTCGATCAAGTGAGCGTGACGTACGCGGGTACTACACCGTGCATCTCTCCGCTCGACAACCAGCAGGTCAATCTCTGGTTCATCAACGGTGCGGGTTGCGTGTGCACGACGACCGGGCCCTTCGCTTCCGGCGGCGGTCTCGGAGGCTTCGTGAGCGTCACCTCGTTCCTTGCTCGTTTCGGTGACGGGACGCATACCGTGTTCCATGGCGTGGCCGGCGACATGCTCATCGATCTCTACGACGATGGTTCGCTCAACGTCGATGCCACGGCCGCAGACAACCAGGACGACGTCGTCGTCTACGCGGACGCCAGCTCTGTCGTCTTGAGCCAGCCGGGCAACGTCGAGGTCAACCTGATCGACGACGCGTCATGCGTGAACTACAGCCCAACGACTCCTGGCGACTGGGAGACCGCTCCGACGACGAGCGCCGCGGGGCTCGACGAGCTGGCAGCCAAGGGCTTCAACTCCGACACGAACTCCGCCGGGGTCTCTGGTGGAGCAAGTCCGCAGACGGTTTCGGACGCGGCCGCGTACACGCCCAAAGCTGGAGCCAAGGCTGTCGTCGTCACCATCTCTTTCTCCGGCACTGTCGCCGGCACGACGAACGCGGTCACGTGCCAGCCCAAACGCGGCGGCTCGTCGCTCGGGGTGCCCGTCTTCAGCACTCCAGACAGCGCCGGAAAGTTCGGCGGATCAATCACGATTCTCGACACGACGAGCCCACCGTCGGCAGCCACATACGGCATCACGCTGACCGACGTCGGCGGCACGTTCACCGTCGCCGCGCATGCCGTGCAGTTCGACAAGCGGGATCTGTGACCCTTCGCAACCTCTCTCGAGTGGCGCCCACGCTGTGGCGCTCCGCGCAACCCGCGCCATCGGATTGGCCCGAGCTCTACACCGCAGGCATCCGTCAGAGCGTCAAGCTCGACACCGAGCAGGAAGGCACCGAAGACGGAGCGATGCAGGCGGGGCTGTCGGTCGTGTGGTGCGCCATCGAGCCGGTGGATGCTGGATCGATCTTGCAGATGGCGAAGGCGATCTTCGTTCGGCCGTCAGACGACATCATCGATCGGGCGCTGGCCGCCATGGCGTCAAGGACGCCCACGCTCGTGCACTGTCTGTACGGCAACGACCGAACCGGGATCTTGGTCGGCTTCTACCGGGTGCTCGTGCAAGGTTGGAGCAGAGCGCGCGCGTGGGACGAGATGATCCTGCAGGGGTTCCATCCCGAGCTGCTAGGTCTGGACGACGAGTGGTTCTTCGGGCACCCGAAGCTCGGCTGATTTTTCGATCTCCGCAAAGGGGGTTAGTCTTGGTCCGACCGGCACCATGGCGGAGATCATCCTCGGCGGCACCGGACCTACGGGACCGATCGGTCCCACGGGGCCTGGCGGAGGAGCGACTGGGCCCACGGGCCCGACCGGTCCGACAGGTCCGACAGGTCCGACGGGAACGGGTCCGACTGGGCCTGCAGGTCCGACAGGTCCGACAGGCCCCGCTGGCGGTGCAGGACCAACCGGGCCTACGGGTCCAGCCGGGGCTGCGGGACCAACAGGACCCACCGGACCCGCGGGCGGCGATGGAGCCACGGGACCCACGGGTCCGACGGGACCTGCAGGCGGTGCGGGAGCAACAGGACCGACAGGGCCGACGGGGCCCGCAGGCGGTGCTGGAGCAACCGGTCCTACCGGACCTACCGGCCCTGCGGGCGGTGCGGGAGCCACGGGACCTACCGGACCTACGGGACCTCTTGGGCCCACCGGAGCTCTCGGACCTACCGGGCCCACAGGACCGACAGGTGGCAACGCATACACCTCGACGACTGCGGACTTCGTACAGCCTGCCGTCGGCGGGACGGTGCTCGTTGCTGTAGCCGATGATCGATGGATCGGTCTGCAGCAGACCGTTTTCGTCAGCGGCCCGACTGCCGGCGGGACTGCAGGCGGCTACTACGTCGCGGGAACGCAGACAGGAACGACGGGCGTCTGGCTGCAGAACACTGGAGACATCGGTAACGCGGCGCCCGGCGCGACGGTCCTCTCACCGTCGACGGTCAGCCCTGGAGGGGTGCAAGGCTCGACCGGACCCGCAGGACCGACAGGACCGACAGGACCGACGGGACCTACGGGGCCTGGTGGCGCTACCGGACCCACGGGCCCGACCGGATCTGCTGGCGGTGCCGGTCCGACGGGACCCACGGGGCCTACGGGACCCGCTGGTGGTGCGGGACCTACCGGACCCACCGGGCCTACCGGACCCACTGGACCCACCGGGGCTGTTGGTCCGACAGGACCCACGGGACCGACTGGTGGAAACGCATACACATCGACGACTGCGGACTTCGTGCAACCTGCAGTCGGTGGAACAGTGCTCGTCGCTGTCGTCGACGACCGGTGGATGGCGGGACAGCAGACGGTGTTTGTTGGAGCGCCGACCGCGGGAGGTACTGCCGGTGGCTACTACACCGTCGGCAACCTGACCGGAACGACCGGCGCCTGGCTGACCAATACCGGTGATCTCGGCAACGCAGCGCCCGGAGCTACGGTTCTTCAACCGTCAGTCGTGAGCCCCGGAGGGGTTCAGGGCGCTACGGGTCCCGCTGGACCGACGGGACCTGTCGGCGCGACCGGTCCCACCGGACCTGCCGGCGGCGCAGGTCCGACAGGGCCGACGGGACCGACGGGACCGACCGGTCCTACAGGAAATGCTGGTGGCGCAGGTCCGACAGGACCCACTGGACCAACAGGCCCCACTGGCGGCGCAGGGCCGACAGGACCAACCGGACCTACGGGTGCGAGCGGCATCAACGCATACACTTCGACAACGACCGATCTGGTGATGCCGGCGGTGGGTGGCACGGTCGAAGTCAACGTTGTGCAGAACGGCTGGATGGCTGTCGGCCAGGAGCTCTTCCTCGGTCCCGGCGCA
>Ga0335083_10010825_pt1 | contig 10983 bp, 8 predicted proteins | sample Lox_Sample_42_FD_206716 | JGI IMG/M metagenome (GOLD analysis project Ga0335083, IMG submission 206716) | Soil microbial communities from Loxahatchee National Wildlife Refuge, Florida, United States - Lox_Sample_4.2 | ecosystem: Environmental > Terrestrial > Soil > Wetlands | place: USA: Florida... | reverse complement strand
CAAAGGGCGCCTCGACTGCGTGCCGTTCTGCGCGTTGCGTGCGCGCCGTACAACGCAGCCGCCAAGTTCTACCGCGCGCATGCGGACGACGCGGCCGGCTGCATCGGCGAAGTCGCGCCGCGCTTCTTCGGGCTACCGACCCCTGAGGAGATCGTGGGCCGCCGCCCGGAGTTCGACCGCCAGAAGGGCATCGCGCGCCAACCTCCGAGAGAGCACGTCGCAGCGTCCGCATGGCGCCGCTCGCCAAGCGCCTGACCCGGCACGCCGGTCAGCCTGATTTCGTGCGATTGGACGTGGCGCTGTCGCTGGCGAGCCCGTATCGACCCTTCGTGCTGCGAGTCTGGAAAGCCAGCGCGGCAAGCAGGGTGAAAACCGCGACCGCCCCGAGGATCAGCGCGAGGCGCACATGGGGCGCACCCGCCGCGACTCTCTCCTGCACCAGGACGACCGTAGAACCGGACCCATTCGGCCGCTCCCAGCACAAGGGCGATTTGCATCACACGCGCGGCCAGCGACCTTACCGACGCGCCGCGCGATTTCGGGCGTGCGAACGCGTCGGTCGCACGACCGCGATGAAGGCATCCCTCGCTTCGGCTTGCTTCTCTATGCGCCGGCCGATCTGAGCGCAAACCAGGTCGCACAAGTGGTAGATGCGAGGGTCGGCGATCCGGTAGAACGCGCTCGTGCCTCGGCTCGACTTCTCGATGAGCCCCGCCTGGGCCAGCAGCCGAAGATGCTTCGACATGTTGGCCTGACCCGATCCGAGCGCCGAGGCGAGATCGCCCACGTTGCGCTCGCCGCCGCGCAGGGCATTGAGGATCTTCAGGCGCATCGGCACGGCGAATGCCGAGAAGAACTGGGCCACCTCCTCGATGGCGCGATCGTCCAGGTTTTCCATCAGCGAGCAGTCCACGGATAGCAAAACGCCCATAGTCTAGCACTCTCGCGGTACTTGCATTAATAACTGAATGGCGATATAGTTTCATAACTGCGCGCGCTGTCGAGCCGGCGCCGGATCGATCGACGAGGAAGCATGCCCACGAACCCCATGCCGAAAGCAGCCGCGCTGGCTCTGGCCTGCGCCCTTTCGCTGGCCGCGCAGGCCGCGCCGCTCGCAACGCTCACGGTCGCGCCTGCCTCGGGCAAGGAACCCTACACGGCGGAGGGCGTGGCCGAGGCCGTGCGCCAGAGCATCATCGCCGCGCAGATCCCGGCCCGAATCACGGAAATGCGGGTACGCGCAGGCGACACCGTGAAGGCGGGACAAGTGCTCGTGCGGCTGGACGCGCGCACCGCCGCCGATCAGGTGGCCTCCAGCCAGGCGCAGGTCGCCGCGGCGCAGGCGCAGCTCGAGGCTGCCCGCCGGGACTTCGACCGCAATCGCCGCCTCTACGAAAAGCGCTACATCAGCCAGGCCGCGATGGAACAGGCGGAGACTCAGTTCAAGGCTGCGGAGGCGCAGGCGCGCGCGTCCATCGCGCAGGCAGGCGTGGCCTCCACGCAGTCGACGTACGCCACGCTTACGGCGCCCTACGCGGGCGTCGTGGCAACCGTCAACGCCGAGGTGGGAGAGATGGCTTCTCCCGGCGTTCCGATCCTGACGCTGTACGACCCGGCCGAGATGCGCGTCGTTGCACAGCTCCCGGAAAGCTACGCTTCGGGTGTAATCCCCGGCGGCGTTGTGGTGGTCACGATTCCGGGGGCCGGGGGCGAAGCGCGCACCCTCGAGGCAACGCGAGTCACCGTTTTGCCCACAGCCAATCCGGCGACGCACACACGCGAGGTGAGGCTGGCCCTGCCTGCGACGGTAAGAGGCGTGACGCCCGGCATGTTCGCACGGGCGACATTTCCGCTTGCCGCCGCCGCCGCGCCGCGCATTACGGTGCCGTCGAGCGCCGTCGTGCGCCGTCCCGAATTCGCCGCCGTCTACGTCGTCGACGCGAGCGGACGGGCGCAGCTGCGGCAGGTTCGCCTCGGTCGCGAGAGCGGCGACGCGGTGGAGGTCGCAGCCGGCCTCGCGCCCGGCGACCGCGTGGCGGTCGACCCCACGGCAGCGTCGAGGCAGTGACGATGACGACAGGCGCCAACCTCGGCGTCTCCGGCCGGATCGCGCGCCATTTCCAGACGGCGCAGATCACGCCGCTGCTCGCGTTCATCGCGCTGCTCGCCGGACTGTTTGCCGTGCTGGTGACGCCGCGCGAAGAAGAACCCCAGATCAACGTGACGATGGCGAACGTCCTGATCCCGTTTCCGGGCGCGTCGGCCAGCGACGTCGAGCAGATGGTGGCCGCGCCGGCCGAGCAGGTGATCGCCCAGATCGCGAACGTCGAGCACGTTATGTCGGTGTCGAGGCCAGGTCTTGCGATCGTCACGGTCCAGTTCAAGGTCGGCGTACCGCGCATCACGGCGCTAGTCAGCCTTTACGACACGATCCTGTCCAACCAGGATTGGCTGCCGCGCAATCTCGGCACCCTTGCGCCGATCATCAAGCCGAAGGGCATCGACGACGTCCCGATCGTCACCCTCGCACTGCGTTCGAAGGACGAAAGCGTCGGCCCGGCCGACCTAGAACGGATCGCGCACGCCATCGAGATCGACCTGAAGCGCGTCGCCGGGACGCGCGAAGTGGAGACGGTCGGCGGCCCGCGCCGCGCCATCAACGTAAGGCTCGATCCCGTGAGAATGATGGCCGCCGGCGTCACGGTCACCGAAATCCGCGAGGCGCTCGTATCGGCCAACAACGGCGCTCCGATCGGCGAGGTGGTCGCCGACGACCGCGTCGTGCTTCTCGACGCCGGACCTTTCTTCCGGGACGCGCGGGACATCGCGACCCTGATCGTGGCCACGCGCGGCGGCGCGCCGGTCTACCTCGAGCAGGTCGCGGCGGTCGATGACGGGCCGCCGATACCCGAGCAGTACGTCTGGTTCGGCGCGTCCGGCAAGGACGCCCGCGAGTATCCCGCGCTGGTGATGAGCATCACCAAGAAGCCGGGTGAAAACGCCGTCGACGTCGCCGACGCGCTGATCGCGCGCGTCGACAACCTGCGAAACGCTGTCATCCCGCCCAACGTCGAGGTCGACGTCACGCGCAATTACGGCGCGACCGCGAACGAGAAGGCGATGAAGCTCATCCAGAAGCTCGCCTTCGCCACCGCGAGCGTGGTCGCGCTCGTGCTGCTCGCGCTCGGGTGGCGAGAGGCGATCATCGTCGGCACGGCGGTCGTGCTCACGCTGATGGCGACGCTCTTTGCGTCTTGGGCCTGGGGATTCACCCTCAACCGCGTCTCGCTGTTCGCGCTCATCTTCTCGATCGGGATCCTCGTCGATGACGCGATTGTGGTGGTCGAGAACATCCATCGCCACCGCCTGCTCGAGCCGGGCTGCGCGCTCACGGACATAATCCCGCAGGCGGTGGACGAGGTCGGCGGCCCGACGATACTCGCAACACTCACGGTGATCGCGGCCCTCCTGCCGATGGCATTCGTCAGCGGGCTCATGGGACCGTACATGAGCCCGATCCCGATCAACGCCAGCATGGGCATGCTGATCTCGCTCGCCGTCGCGTTCGCCATCACGCCCTGGCTTGCACGGCGGCTGCTCGCGCACTCGCGCACGGGTGGGTCCGGCGGGATCGCAGGCCGAATCGCGCCAGTCTTCACGCACGTCTTCGCGCCCTTCGTCGATTCGGCACGCAGCGCGCGCAATCGCATCCTCCTCTGGCTCGCGATCCTGGGTCTCATCGCCGCCTCGATGGCGCTCCCCGCGTTCCAGCTCGTCGTCATGAAGATGCTGCCGTTCGACAACAAGTCCGAATTCCAGGTGGTCGTCGACATGCCGGCCGGCACGTCGCTCGAGCGCACGGCTGCCGTGCTGCACGAGATGGGGAGCCATCTCGCGACGGTCCCCGAAGTCGCCGACTACCAGGCATTCGCCGGGACCGCGGCGCCGATCAACTTCAACGGCCTCGTGCGCCAGTACTATCTGCGGCGCGGAAGCGATGTGGGCGACCTGCAGGTCAACCTCGTGGACAAATCGCACCGGCACGATCAGAGCCACGCGATCGCCACGCGTATCCGGCCCGCGCTCACGAAGATCGCCGACGCACACGGCGCGCGCATCAAGGTCGTGGAGGTTCCGCCAGGCCCGCCGGTGCTCGCACCCATCGTCGCGGAGGTCTACGGACCTGACGACGCGGGCCGGATCGCGGCGGCCCGCGCGGTCGAAGCACAGTTCCGCAAACATCCGGGGGTGGTCGATGTCGACGTGAGCGCGATCGCCCGGGCGCCGCGGTGGGTGGTCAACGTCGATCGCGCGAAGGCGTCGCTCGCGGGCGTGCGCCAGGACGACGTCGTCGCGACACTGCGCGCGGGCCTTGCCGGCGACGACGTGAGCTACCTGCGAGACGCCTCCAAGTATCCCACCGCCGTGCGCCTGCAGCTCCCCGAGTCCGCGCAGACCGATCTCGACGCGCTCTTCCAGCTCACGGTCCGGAGCGCGACGGGCAAGGCGGTGCCTCTGAGGGAAGTCGTAACCGTCGACAAGGACGCGACACGGGAGCAGCCGCGCTACCACAAGGACCTCCTGCCTGTGGAATACGTGGTCGGCGATACGGCCGGCGTGATCGACAGCCCGCTTTACGGGATGTTCGGAATGCGCTCGGCCATCCTGTCGCTGCCGATGCCCGGCGGAGGCACGCTCGCCGAGCACTACATCAGCCAGCCGTCGGATCCCTATCGCGGCTACAGCCTCAAGTGGGACGGGGAGTGGCAGGTCACCTACGAGACATTTCGCGACATGGGGCTCGCGTACGCAGTCGGCCTCGTGCTCATCTATCTGCTCGTCGTCGCGCAGTTCGGCTCCTACCTGACACCCCTCGTGATCATGGCGCCGATCCCCCTCACGATCATCGGCGTGATGCCCGGCCACGCGCTGCTCGGCGCGCAGTTCACGGCGACCTCGATGATCGGAATGATCGCGCTCGCCGGGATCATCGTCCGCAACTCGATCCTGCTCGTCGACTTCATCAACCTCCAGACCGCGAACGGCGTGCCGTTCAGCCAGGCGGTCGTGCGATCCGCGATCGTCCGCGCTCAGCCGATCGCGCTCACGGCGCTGGCCGCGATGCTCGGCGCGTTCTTCATCCTGGACGACCCGATATTCAACGGCCTCGCCGTATCCCTCATCTTCGGCATCCTGGTCTCGACGCTACTGACCCTCGTCGTGATCCCGCTGCTGTACTACGTCGCCTACCGCCGCAAGTTCGCGGCTTCATCCATGGAGAACGCATCATGACCAGCTGGCAACTCACCCGCATCATCGCCGGAACCTTCATCCTGCTCTCGCTCGCGCTCGGCATTCCCGGCAGCCCGGTCTTCATGAGCACCTGGTGGCTCGCCTTCACGGCGTTCGTCGGCGCCAACCTGCTGCAGAGCGGCCTCACGGGGTGGTGCCTCATGGAGTCGATCCTGCGCAAGCTCGGCGTGAGCGAGGGCGCGTAAGGCGCAAGGTTCCGATGCGCGCGCATCGCACGCTGCTGGCGGCAGCAGCGCTCATCCTGGCGGCGCAAGCCGCCCTCGCCGACGTCGACCTCGTGGCCGCCTGGGAGGCGGCGCAGCGACAAGACCCGGCGTACGCGGCCGCCCGCGCCGAAGCCGACGCGGGGCCCGCACGCGGGCGCCAGGGCCGCGCCCTGCTCCTGCCCTCGCTGACCGTGAGCGGCACGGTCGGGTACGGAGCGGCAACGCAAAGCTCTTCCGGCGCGCAGTTCTCGGGGCCGGGCTTCGGCACCGTGAACGGCGTGGACTTTCGCACCGACATCAATGACGGCACTGCCGCGGGGTGGCGCATAACGGCGGAGCAGCCGATCTACAATGCCGAGCGCCGCGCGAGCGCGCGCCAGCTGGAGCTTTCGGCGGACCGTGCCGAGATGTCGCTGCGGCTGGCTCGGCAGGACCTCATGCTGCGCACGGCGCGCGCTTACTTCGACGTGCTGCTGGCCGAGGACACCCTGGCCGAGATCGAGCGGCGGAAGGCGGCTACCGCCCGCGCTCTGGAAGTCGCGCAGGGAAGCTACGACGAGGGCAAGCTGCCGATCACCGATCGCACCGAGGCGCGGGCCCGCTACGACGGCATCCTCGCGAGCGAAAGCGCGGCTCGCGATGCGCTCGAGCTTGCTCGCGCTGCCTTCACGGATCTCACCGGGTTACCCGCCGAGGACCTTCGCGCGATACCGCCGGAGGGAGTCCTGCGTGCCTTCGATGCAGGCCGCCTCGATCAATGGCTCGCGAAGGCGGGCGAGGGAAATCCGCAAGTGGCGATGCAATCGCTGGCGCGCGACATCGCCGCGGCGGAAGTGGAGAAATGGAGCGCGCGGGCCGCGCCCACGCTATCACTGATCGCGCAGGCCGGCGGCGATCGCCTGTCCGGAAACGGCGCCTTCGGCACGTCAAGCACGGTGAGCGCGAACAACAGCGTCATCGGCCTTCAGCTCGCGATCCCGCTGTACACGGGCGGCATGCGCGCGGCGCGGGGCGACGAGGCGGTGGCGCTCGCGGAAAAGGCGCGCTACGACGTCGAGGCGACGCGCAAGTCGCTTTCGCTCAAGACGCGCGGCGCGTGGCTCGGCGCGACGAGCGGGCCGACGCGCATCGAGGCCTACCAGCGTGCGGTAGACTCGGCGCGGTCGCGGCTCGACGCCACCGAGACGGGGCACGAGGTCGGGGCACGCACCACGCTCGACCTCCTCAATGCGCAGGCCGATCTGTTCCGCGCGCTGCGCGATCTTTCGCAAGCCAGGTACCAAGTGCTTCTCGACCGGCTTGCGCTCGTGCGTGCAGCCGGCGAGCTCGGCGACGCCGACCTTGTCGCCGTAAACTCGAACCTCGTGCGCCGCTGACGGCCTGCGCTAGCCTGAGCGTCGCTGCGCCGAGCGAGCCCGGTGCAGCGGAGCCGTGAATGCTTCCGAAGGGATATGGCGCGCCCGACAGGATTCGAACCTGTGACCCTTGGCTTCGGAAACCAATACTCTATCCAACTGAGCTACGGGCGCGTAACTATCTATTCTAGCGGCGGGTGGCGGTCTCCGTCCAACGCGCCCCCGCCGGCCGCCCGGTCATCGGTATAATCGCACGCTGCCCGCGCGCGCCCCCACGCGCAGAAGAAACCCACGAACAAGCCCGCCCGCGAACATGGAAGATCATTCGACACCGATCAAGAACCCGAAGCAGCTCGTCGTCATCGTCCTCCTGGCGTTCGCGATACCCATCACCATCGCGGCGATGATCTCCCAGCTCGTGACGAGCGGCGAGAAGGGCATGCAGGACAATCCGGACCTGGTGGCGGCGCGCATCCAGCCGGTCGGCACGGTGGTCCTCGCGGAAGCGACGGGCCCCAAGGGCATGCTCACGGGCGAGCAAGTCTTCAACCAGGTGTGCAAGACATGCCACGAAGCGGGCCTCGCGGGCGCACCCAAGGTCGGCGACAAGGCGGCATGGGGGAAGGTCATCGCCAAGGGCGAGAAGACGGCGTTCGAGCACGCGATCGGCGGATTCAACGCGATGCCTCCCCGGGGCGGCAACAGCGATCTCACCGACGACGAGGTGAAGCGCGCCGTCGCGTACATGGCGAACCAGGGCGGCGCCAACTGGAACGCGCCCCCGGTTGCCGCGGCGGCGTCGACCGCCGCCGAAACGCCTGCCGCCGCAACGCCCGCCGCGGCTGCGGCACCTGCGCCGGCGCCAGCGGCCGCCGCCCCGGCAGCCGCTGCGGCCGTCGACGGCAAGGCGATCTACGAAAGCACGTGCGTCGCGTGCCACGGCGCTGGACTGGTCGGCGCGCCCAAGTTCGGCGACAAGGCGGCCTGGGCGCCGCGCATCAAGACCGGGATGCCCGCGCTGTACAACACCGCGATGAACGGCAAAGGCGCCATGCCGCCCAAAGGCGGCAACGCCACGCTGTCCGACGCGCAGGTGAAGGCCGCCGTCGACTACATGGTGGCCGCAGCGAAGTAGTGCCCGCCTACTCGGCACTCCCTCCTTCGATGTCGACGTACGCTTCGGGCCGAAAGCGCGGCGTGCAGATCGCGAGGAACACGAGGTCGACGCCGCCGGTGTTCGCGATGCGCTGCCGGCAGCCCGCGGGAACCAGAACGACGTCGCCGGGCCCCACGTCCTCCGGCGCGGCGTCGCCGATCTCGACGCGTCCGCGTCCTTCTACGATCGCGTAACGCTCGACGACGCCGTCGAGGCGATGCCAGCGCGTAGTCGCGCCCGCGGCGACGCGGGCGCGCGCGATCGACAGGTGCGGATCGGCGTCGCTGTTCGACACCTCCACGATGAAGCAGCGTTCCGCGGTGGCGAACTCGGCGCTTCGATCGAGGCGGCGAACCGTGCCTTGCATGCGGGTCAGCGCGCGAGCATTGCCCGCAGCGACTTGAGCTTCGCGCTGCCGGCGGCCTTTTCTTCCGCCGCTTCCTCCGGCGAGCGCGGCGCCCCGGCGTAGCGAAGGTCCTCCTGCGCGAGCTCGCCTATGAACCGCGACGGCCGGCAAGTCACGCGCTCGCCTGCGCGCTTGCGCGTCTGGCACCACGAAAGGTGCAGCGACTGCCGTGCACGGGTCACGCCGACGTACATGAGACGCCGCTCCTCGTCCACGTCGTCCGCCTCGATCGCCTCGCGGTGCGGCAGGATGCCCTCTTCCAGACCGACCAGAAAGACGTGCGGGAACTCGAGCCCCTTCGCCGCATGCAGCGTCGACAGCCGCACGGCGTCGGCCCCGTCGCCTTCGCGGCTCTCGAGCATCGTGACGAGCGCCACGTGCTGCGCAAGCTCGACGAGGCTGCGATTGTCCGTCTCGCCCTTCCGCGACAGCCACCCCGTGAAGTCGCGCACGCTCTTCCCCCGCTCGAGCGCGGCGCGCTTGTCGAGCGTATCGGTGAGCCAGGCCTCGTAGCCGATCCTGCTCATGAGCTCATCGAGAAGCCGGCCTGCCGGCTCGCGATCCGCGCGATGGCGAAGGTTGTTCACGAGCGCGCAGAACGCCGACAGCGCGTCGCGCTGGCGTGCGGGCACGAGCGCCGCGACCTCGGGCGCGAAAGCAGCGGCGAAGAGACTCTCGTGCCGTTTCGCGGCGACGTCCGCAAGGCGTGCGAGTGTCGCCTGCCCGATGCCGCGCTTGGGGGCTCCGACCGCGCGCAGGAACGCGGGGTCGTCGTCGTCGTTCGCGACGAGTCGAAGGTAAGCGACGACGTCCTTGATCTCCGTGCGTTCGAACAGCGACTGGCCGCCGGAGATCTCGTAGGCGATGTTACGCGCGCGCAGCGCCGTCTCGAAAACCTGGCCCTGGTGGTTCCCGCGGTAGAGGATCGCGAAGTCGGCGTATCTCGCGCGGCGCTCGAACTTGAGCGCGGCGATGCGGTCGAGCACCATCTCCGCCTCCGCCTCGTCGCTCGCGGCCGGCGCGGCCCGGATGAAGTCGCCGGCGCCGAGCTCGCTCCAAAGGCGCTTGTCGAAGAGCTTGCGGTTGTTCGCGATGAGCGCGTTGGCCGAGCGCAGGATGCGCACCGTCGAGCGATAGTTCTGCTCGAGCTTCACCACCTTGAGGTTCGGGTAGTCGCGCGGCAGCGCGGCCAGGTTGTCGAGCGTCGCGCCGCGCCAGCCGTAGATGGCCTGGTCGTCGTCGCCCACCGCGGTGAACGGCGTCGCCTCGCCCGTAAGCGCGCGCAGCAGCCGGTATTGCGCCGGGTTCGTGTCCTGGTATTCGTCGACGAGGACATGAGCGCAGCGCTCCCGCCAACGCGCCGCCGCGGAGGCGTCGCTCTCGAGGAGCGCGAGCGGGCGCACGATGAGGTCGTCGAAGTCGACGGCTCGATACGCGGCGAGCGCCTCGTCGTAGTTGCAGTAGGCGCGCGCCGCGGCAAGCTCCTCGTCGCCTTGCGCCGACGCGAGCGCGGCGGCCGGCGCAACGAGCGCGTTCTTCCACGCGCTGATCCGCCACTGCGCGGCGCGTGCGCGGCCGCGGTCCGCCGTGGCGACGAGCTCGGCGACCAGATTCTCGAGGTCGGCGGGATCGAGGATCGAGAATCCGGGTCGAAGCCCGGCCGCCTTCGCCTCGCCGCGCAGGATCGACAGGCCAAGCGCATGGAACGTCGAGATGCGCGCCTTCGAAGCGGCGTCGGCGTCGCCCTGCTTCGTGAGAAGCGCCTTCGCGCGCTCGCGCATCTCGCGCGCGGCCTTGTTCGTGAACGTGATCGCCACGACGTGCGAAGGGTCCGCGCCGCGCTCGACGAGGTGGGCGATCTTTGCGGTGATGACGCGCGTCTTGCCGCTGCCCGCGCCGGCGAGCACGAGCAGCGGGCCGTCGCAGTAGCGAACGGCCTCGCGTTGCGGGGCGTTGAGAGGAAAGGACACGCAGGACGTACGTTAGAATCGAATCCATTCTAACAGTGCACGCTTCGACGCCACGTCATGGCGCACTACGCGATCGGCGACATCCAAGGGTGCCACACGGAGCTCTGCGAGCTGCTCGACCTCGTGGGGTTCTCGATCGATCACGATCGCCTCTGGCTCGTGGGCGACCTCGTCAACCGCGGCCCCGGCTCGCTCGCCGTGCTGCGCGAGGTCAGGGCGCTGGGCGACGCGGCTATCACGGTCCTCGGCAATCACGACTTCCACTTGCTCACGGTTGCCGCCGGTCACCGCAAGCCGCATCGCGAGGACACGCTGAACGAAATCCTCGCCGCGCCCGACCGCGACGAGCTCGTGGCGTGGCTCGCGGGGCATCCGCTCGTCGTGGCGGAGGGCGATCTTGCGATGGTCCACGCGGGGTTCCTGCCGTCGTGGACCGTGGCCCAGGCGCTCGCGCTATCCCACGAAGTGGAATCGGTGCTCGCGAGCGATCGCGCGCACGACTTCCTGGGCGCGCTCTACGGCAACGAGCCCGCGTGCTGGTCGGACGAGCTCGCCGGCGACGACCGCCTGCGCGTGG
>Ga0335083_10010824_pt1 | contig 10984 bp, 10 predicted proteins | sample Lox_Sample_42_FD_206716 | JGI IMG/M metagenome (GOLD analysis project Ga0335083, IMG submission 206716) | Soil microbial communities from Loxahatchee National Wildlife Refuge, Florida, United States - Lox_Sample_4.2 | ecosystem: Environmental > Terrestrial > Soil > Wetlands | place: USA... | reverse complement strand
GAGGGCCAGCGCGTCTTCACCGGAGGCCGCGGATGCGACGAGGACGAATTCGTCGACGTGGGCGACAACGTCGCCGATCGCCGCGCGCGCCTCGGGACTGTCGTCGACGACGAGCACGCGCACCCGATCAGCGGCCGCTCTCTCCGGGTCCCCCACCGTTGTCCGTGTCTCTCGGATCTCCACCAATCCGCCTGAGAGATGCTTCCGCGATCGGCGGGCGAGCGGAGGAGTGCAGGCACCACTGTTGTGTCGATTCCGTGTCGGTCTCGGTACCGACCGGCTAGGACGCGGTCTCATAGGACCCGTCGTCGCCGGCGCCGTCCGACTCGGCGAGAAAGAGCAGCGCGGCACGCACCCGCCGGCTCACCGTGTTGTCGTCGGTGAGGTCGAGCTTCGCGAAGATCGAGTTGATGTTCTTCTCGACGGCGCGCTTCGTGAGGAACAGCGAGTCGGCGATCGCGGCGTTGGCCTTTCCGGCTGCGACACCGGCCAGGACTTCGCGCTCGCGCTTCGTGAGCAGGCTCAGCGGCGAGTTCTTCGCGCGCATTCGCGCCTCGACGAGCACGTCGACGACCTTCGGGTCGACGACGGAGCCGCCGTTCGCGACCTCGCGGATCGCCTCCATCAGCTGGATGCGATGTCCGACGCGCTCCTTCAGGAGGTAGGCGCGGCCGCCCGAGCCCCGCTCGAAGAGCCGGAGCGCATAGTGAGGACTCACGTACTGGCTGATCACCACGACTCCGACCTCTGGATGGTTGTCCCGCAGGCTCACGGCCGCCTGGATCCCCTCGTCGGTGCTCGTCGGAGGCATCCGGATGTCCGTGATCACGACGTCGGGCCGGTGCACCTCGACCGCGTGCAGGAGCGAATTGAGATCCGCGCAGTACTCGAGCACGGCGACCTCGTCCTCCTCCCGCTCGAGCGCGCTGCGGATCCCCTCGCGGATGAGGTATGCGTCCTCCGCCACGACGAGGCGATAGCCGCCCTGCTCCGTGGCAGGCTCAGGCGTCGATGACATCGAGCACCTCTCCGTCGAGTGCCTCGGTGACGACCCGGCCTTCGATCATCGCGCCTTCTCCCGGAGCGGATCTGACGATGAGCGACCCGCCCACGGCACCCATTCGATCCGCCATGTTCGTGAGCCCTGCTCCCCGTCCCGCCGGCTGCGGGTCGAAGCCGACGCCGTTGTCGGAGACGGCGAAATGCACCACCCGCCCGCCCCGCCAGAGTCGGAGGGACGCGGCGGCGTCGTTCCCGGCGTGCTTCGCGACGTTCTGGAGCGCCTCGAGACAGCAGTAGTAGATGGCGGCTTCGCGGTCCTCGGCGAAACGTCCGACGTCCTCAATCGCGACCCTCAGCGGCAACGTCGAGCGGCGGGCGGCTTCGTGCAGGGCTGCGACGAGGCCGGCCTCCGCGAGGAGCGGGGGATAGATGCCGTGCGCCACCGACCGGAGCTCGTCCAGCGCCTCGTCGAACTCGGCGCCGAGGCTTGCGAGCCGGCTCCCCAGCCCGCTCTCGCCGCCGGCGAGCTCGAGTGCGAGCTCGAGATGGATCCGGAGCGCCACGAGCTTCTGCTGCACCCCGTCGTGGAGGTCGCGCTCGATCTTTCGTCGCTCGGAGGACGCGGCGCCGACGAGGCGGCGCTGGGAGGCGCGCAATGCATCGATGGAATCGACGAGGTCCTGTTCGAGCCGCCGGTTCTCGAGCGCGAGCAGCGCCGTGGCGCCGACGGCGTCCACGAGCTCCGGATCGTCGCTGAGCGCGGGGTCGTGGACGATGGCAAGAACGTGACTGTCGCCGTGCCCGAAGGCGCGCCAGGTCTTCTCCTTCGAGGCGGGGTCGAGCACGACTCGCGCGCCGTGGCGGTCCACGAAATGCTCGCGACGCGGCAGCCAGAAGGCGAGCTGGGCGTGCGGATCGTCGAGCACCCGGCGCATCAGCTGCTCGACGGCTGCGACCGACGGGAGGCCGACGATGCGGCTTGCCATGACGGCGAGCGCCTCGCCGGCGTACACGCGGGCGAAGAGCAGCGCGGCTATGAACCCGAGGGGCAGGACGATCCGGGTGCCGGCGAAGGCCGCATGCGCTCCGACGCCCGAGTGGACACCGATCAGGCCCGAGATCACCGCGTTCGCCGTGAAGATGGCGAGAAACGGAGCGGCGGCGGCGAAGACGGGCGCGAGCAGGCGCCGGCGCGGGAAGCCGGCCGTCGCCAGCTGCGTCGCCAGGAACACCAGAAGCCCGATACCCCAGACGGCCTGCAGGGAGCTCTCGACGTAGCGAAAGTCCTGGGCGGCGCTCGCCGAGGCGGCGAGCAGCGCAGGGTTGGCAGGGCAGGCGTGGGTGCACTCGCCGATGACGACCATGTTCGGCAGCGTCTTCGAGGCGAGGACCTGCGGCAGGCCGCCGAACAGGAAGGCCGAGCAGGCGATCCAGAAGACGAGGCGCCCGGCGCCTGTGGGACGCACTCCTGGGAAGGCCAGAAGCAGCCACGTCAGGCCGAGAGCCGCGGCCCAGGCCCCGAGGATCCCGATCAGGTACAGGGTCGGGATCGAAGAGCCCACGAGCGAGGACAGGAAGACGAGAAATGCCTCGCCGAGCAGGAGATAGCCGAAGAAGCTCGAGGGGCGGCCGTGGCGCCAGAGCAGGCCTCCGACCGTGAAGGTGACGATGTTGGCGAACAGCACGGCGGCGAAGGCCGAGGTGTCCCGCGCGACGCCACCCGTCGTGATCACGACCACGGCTGCGCAGGCGCCGGCGACGGCGACCGCCGCTATCGCGAGATCGGGCTTCCGCACGGGGGTCCCGAACGCGGGATCGCGCAACCCGATGGCCGCGTCGAACGGCTCGAGGTCGAGCTCACGGCTGACGGCAGAGCTAATCAGGGGACGACAGAAACCCCCTCCCAGGGGACGTACGCGGCGACCACCACGTCTTTTGCTGTTCCTACTTGCTGACGAGGAACGCTACCGCTTCAAAGGAGCACACACCACCTGGATCCGGCAGCCGACGGCGGGCGCGCGGAATGACGCGAATGAGTCAGGCGACGACGGCACTGCACACGCGACCCTGGCTCCGTGGACTTCAGGTTCGAAACACACTTCGACGAGCTCGTCATGTTCGAGCTGCCGAGCGAGGCGGAGGCCGAGCGGCTGTGGCTGCGGCTCCAGCCCGGCCGGCTGGCCTGGCTGCATCGTCGGGAGGACGACACGTACTGTGTCGCGGCCGTGCTCCGAGCCGAGGCCGAAGACCTCGCCCTGCTTCTGCGGGAGCTCGAAGCGTGGGTGGCCGAGACGGGTTCGCCCCAAGTGCGGTTCGAACTCGACGGACGTACGTATTCGCTGCGCGGTCGACGCGCGTCCATCGCCGCCTGACCTGGAGCCCGCGCCGTTCCGGACCGCGGAGACACGCTCGGTCGTAAGCGGGGTGTGAGGCATCCGGCTGCCCGTCTTCTCCCGCTTCTGAGCTCTGCGCTCGAAGTTCCGTAGTTCATCCGGATGCGGCTTCGCTGCAGGGCCGCGACCATCGAAGCATGGTGCGTGCGGAACATGTGCAGGAGAAGCCGCCGGTTGCGTTCGAAAACGCGACCGTCGGCGACGTCATGAGCCGCGGCGTCATCAGCTGTCGGCCCGAGACGCCGCTCCGGGTGGTGGCGAGGATGATGGCCACGCACGGCGTACACGCGATCTTCGTCTTCGAGCGCGAGGACGGAAGTGACGAGGCACCGAGCCTGTGGGCAGTCGTCTCGGATCTCGATCTCGTCGCGGCCACGCAGCTCGACCTCGACACGCTGACCGCCGGCTCGAGCGCCGTGACTCCGCTCGTCACCGTCGCGGCCGCCAGCCCGATCGCCGAGGCCGGCAGCCTGATGGCGCAGTACGGCATCGCGCACCTGGCGGTCACGGTGGCCGGCTCCCTGCGGCCGATCGGCGTCATCTCCACGCTCGACATCGCCCGGGCGATTGCGGCCGGCCACGGCCCCCGCGAGACGTTCGCCTCCGGCTGAGACCGGCGCGGTTCAGGCTTCGAGCAGTCGGCGGGTCTCCGCCGCAATCACGAGCTCCTCGCGCGACGGGACGACCTCGACGCCGAAGTCGCCGAGGAAGCGAACACGCTCGACGATCCGCTCGCGCACGGCGTCCGCGTGCTCGCCGATCCCGCCGGTGAAGGCGAGGACGTCGATCCCGCCACAGGCGGCGGCCATCGCTGCCACCGCCGCCGCGACGCGGTGAACGAAGACGTCGAGTGCGAGCTGCGACGCCTCCCGCACGTCTCCGGAGCCGCCGGCAGAGAGACCGGCCAGCCCCGACTCGTGCTCGAGGCCTTGCGCGAGCTCCTCCTCCGTCAGCAGCCGCTCGCGAAGCAGGTACAGGAGCGCGCCGGGATCGAGGGAGCCCGAGCGGGTCGCCATCGGCACCCCCTCGAGGGGTGAGAATCCCATCGTCGTGTCCATCGAACGTCCCCCGCGTACAGCCGTGACCGAGCAGCCGCCGCCGAGGTGGCAGACGACGAGCCGTTCGGCATCCACCTGCGAAGTGACCCACTGGACGGAGATCCCGTGGAAGCCGTAGCGGTGCACGTCCCACTCCTCGCGCCAACGCTCCGGGATCGCGTACGTGGACGCCGCCGCCGGCAGGGTGCGGTGGAATGCCGTGTCGAAGACGGCCACCTGCGGGACCTCGGGCAGCGCCGCGCGTGCGCGGCGGATCTCCTCGAGCGCAGGCCGGTTGTGAAGCGGCGCGAGCACGGAGAGCTCTGCGATCGCCCGCTCGACGTCGCCGTCGATGCGCGCCGGGCCGACGAAGCGGCGCCCGCCGTGGACGACCCGGTGTCCGACCGCGTCTGCAGCGACGAAGTCGTCCACCGGCCGAGACTCGTCCCCCTCGACGAGGTGGAGCTTCAGGCTCGTGGAGCCCGCGTTGACGACCAAGACATCCACAGAAAGGGATTCTCGTGACCGACGACGACCTGCGCGCTCTCGACGCGTACTGGCGCGCGGCGAACTATCTCGCGGTCGGGCAGATCTACCTGCTCGACAACCCGCTCCTTCGTGAGCCGCTGCGCCCGGACCACGTGAAGCCGCGGCTGCTCGGCCACTGGGGGACGACCCCGGGACTGAACTTCCTCTACACGCACCTGAACCGTGCCATCCGCGAGCGCGATCTCGACGCGATCTTCGTCTGCGGCCCCGGGCACGGCGGCCCCGCGGTGGTCGCGCAGTCGTATCTCGAGGGAACCTACAGCGAGCTCTACCCACACGTCACGCGCGACGAGGCGGGGCTGCGCGCGCTCTTCCGCCAGTTCTCCTTTCCCGGCGGGATCCCGAGCCACGCCGCGCCGGAGACCCCCGGCTCGATCCACGAAGGCGGAGAGCTCGGCTATGCGCTCTCGCACGCCTACGGGGCCGCCTTCGACGCTGCGGGTCTGACCGTTGCCTGCGTCGTCGGCGACGGCGAGGCGGAGACCGGGCCGCTGGCGACGAGCTGGCACTCGAACAAGTTCTCGAACCCCGCGCGGGACGGGAGGGTCCTGCCGGTGCTGCACCTCAACGGCTACAAGATCGCGAACCCGACGGTGCTCGCGCGAATCCCCGACGACGAGCTCGCGTCGCTCTTCCGCGGCTACGGCCATGAGCCGCTCGTCTTCACCGCCGGCTTTGACGGCGAGGACGTCCTCTCGATCCACGGCCGTTTCGCGGAGCTCCTCGACGACGCCCTCGACGACCGGCGGGCCATGATCGTCTTCCGCACACCAAAGGGCTGGACGGGGCCGCGCGAGGTCGACGGGCTACCCGTCGAGGGAACGTGGCGGGCGCATCAGGTGCCGCTCGCGGAGGTCAGGACCAACGACGAGCACCGGCGCCAGCTGGAGGAATGGCTGCAGAGCTACCGGCCGGAGGAGCTGTTCGACGAGGCCGGCGCGCTCCGCGGCGAGCTCGTGCCGCTCGCGCCGGAGGGCGAGCGGCGGATGTCGGCGAACCCGAAGACGAACGGCGGGCTCGTCCTGCGCGACCTCGAGCTGCCGGACTTCCGCCGCTTCGCCGTGCCGGTGGACGAGCCCGGGGCGGTCACGGCCGAGGCGACCCGCGTCCTCGGCAGCTGGCTCGTCGAGGTGGTGCGCGCGAATCCCGACAACTTCCGCATCTTCGGCCCGGACGAGACCGCGTCGAACCGGCTGGGCGCCGTCTACGAGGTGACGGACAAGCAGTGGGACGCCCGCGTCGAGGCCGTCGACGAGCACCTCGCGCCGAGCGGGCGCGTCGTCGAGATGCTCTCCGAGCATCAGTGCCAGGGCTGGCTCGAGGGGTATCTCCTCACGGGCCGCCACGGGCTCTTCAACTGCTACGAGGCGTTCATCCACATCGTGGACTCGATGTTCAACCAGCACGCGAAGTGGCTGAAGGTCACGCGAGGCATCCCGTGGCGGCTGCCCCTCGCCTCGCTCAACTACCTGCTCTCGTCGCACGTCTGGAGACAGGATCACAACGGCTTCTCGCACCAGGATCCGGGCTTCATCGACCACGTCGTGAACAAGAAGGCCGAGATCATCCGTGTCTATCTGCCGCCCGACGCGAACTGCCTCCTCTCGGTCGCCGACCATTGCCTGAGGAGCCGGCACTACGTCAACGTCATCGTCGCCGGGAAGCAGCCGGCGCCGCAGTTCCTGCCGATGGACGAGGCGGTCCTCCACTGCACGCGCGGGATCGGGATCTGGGACTGGGCCTCGTCGGACGACGGCGGCGAGCCGGATGTCGTCCTCGCCTGCTGCGGCGACGTGCCGACGCTCGAGACGCTCGCCGCGGCGTCGATCCTCCGCGAGCGGCTGCCGGAGCTCAGGGTGCGCGTCGTCAACGTCGTCGACCTGATGCGGCTCCAGCCCGAGAGCGAACACCCACACGGCCTCGCCGACCACGAGTTCGACTCCCTCTTCACCACCGGCCGCCCCGTCGTGTTCGCCTACCACGGCTATCCGTGGCTGATCCACAGGCTCACCTACCGGCGCGCGAACCACGCCAACCTCCATGTCCGCGGCTACAAGGAAGAGGGGACGACGACGACTCCGTTCGACATGGTGATGCTGAACGACCTCGACCGTTACCACCTCGTGATGGACGTGATCGACCGTGTGCCCGGGCTTGCGGACCGTGCGGGCCGGCTGCGGCAGGAGATGGAGGACGCCCGGCTACGCGCCCGCGCCCACGCGCGAGAGCACGGTGAGGACACACCGGAGATCGCCGACTGGCGCCGGCCGTCCCAGGCTTCCTAGGGGATTTCCCTGACCCGAGCTTCGGTGGCCGCCCGGATGCCGCCTCGGCGGCGTCCGCCGAAACTCAGGCGCAATAAGCACCACGGTTAGAAAGGAGTCGGGTCATGCGCAAGGCACTGGAGATTGGAGGCTTCATCGCAGCGGCCGTCCTCATCGTGTTCGGCGTCGTCGCCATCGTGATGGGTGTCAACGGCCGCCAGACGGTCAACAACAGCCTCTCGCACGAGTACATCGTCGCGGGATCGGACATGACGCCCTCGGCGATCAAGGCCGAGGCACAGAAGTCGGGCGTCGCGTCCGCGGTCAAGCAGTGGCCGACGATGAGCATCGCCGGACAGAAGATCGACACCGGCGCCAAGGCTCGGGCGATGGCGGAGTACATGCACATCCACGCGCTTGAGGCGACAGGTGGCTACACCTACGCTCAGATGGGCATCTACCAGGCGAAGCCCGGGACGCCGAAGTCCCAGCTGATGGTGGGCGGCGGCACGGACAACACTCAGTACGCCGCGATCGATCCAGTCACCAAGCAGCCGGTGCAGAACGGCGCGCGGCAGGTCTGGATCAGCGAGACCGCACTCACGAACGCGCTCAACATGAGCTACATGGCGAGCCAGATCGCACTGTTCGGGCTCGTGGTCGGGATCGCCCTCCTCCTGACGGGGATCGGCTTCGCGATCCTCGCCGGCGCCGGGGCGCTCCGGAATCCGGAGACCGTCCTGTCCTTCGGGAAGAAGTCGAACGTCAAGCAGGCTCCCGCGGTGCCCGTGGCATAGCCCGACTCCACCGCAGGACGCTGAGGGCCGCCGCGAGGCGGCCCTCAGCATCTCAGCGGTCACTCGGCCTCGAGGAGCCCGCGCTCGAGGGCGTAGGCGACGAGGTCGGCCCGGGTCTGCAGCCGAAGCTTCTGCATGATGTGCGCGCGGTGCGTCTCGGCGGTGCGCACCGAGATGTAGAGCGTCTTGGCGATCTCCTGGTTCGTATGGCCGAGCGCGAGCAGGCGCAGCACCTCGCGCTCGCGGTCGGAGAGCGGATCCTCCTCGGCGAGCCTCGCCGCCTCGGCGTCGGCGGCCACCAGCCGCGCGCCGAGCTCCGGGTTGACGTACCGGCCGCCGGCGGCGACCTCGCGGATTGCGGCGACCACCTCGGCGTCGGCTGCCTCCTTGAGGACGTAGCCGCTCGCGCCCGCCGCAAAGGCCTCGCGCACATAGCGCGGCTCGTCCTGCATCGAGAGGACGAGCACCTTCGCCTCCGGGTTCTCGTGCCTGAGCTGAGGAAGGACGTCGAGGCCGGTCTGCTCGGGCATGACGATGTCGAGCAGAATCACGTCTGGGTCGAGCGCCCTGGCCTGGAAGACGGCGTCGCGCGCACTGCCCGCCTCGCCGACCGGCTCGAGGTCGTCCTCCGCGGCGAGCAGGAGCCGCAGCCCGCTTCGCACCACGGCATGGTCGTCGACGATCAGGACACGGATACTCATTAGAGCGGCACCTCGGCGACGACCGTGGTTCCTGCGCCGGGCCGCGACTCGATCTCCAGTCGTCCGTCGATCAGGGCGAGCCGCTCGCGCATCCCGAGGAGTCCGACACCCTCGTCGCGGGCTGCTCTCGGGTCGAATCCGCTGCCGTCGTCCTCGATCACGGCGGCCACGCCGGACTCTCGCCGGGCGATCGAGACGCTGATGTTGCGCGCGTCCGCGTGCTTGACGATGTTCGTGAGCGCTTCCTGCACGACTCGGTAGAGCGCAGTCTCCACCTCGCTCGGCAGTCGCGTCTCGCCAAGCGCCGAGTGGAAGTCGACGCGGACGTCCGACTGCTCGGCGAACCCGTCGGTCAAGCGCTCGAGCGCAGGAACGAGTCCGAAGTCGTCGAGCACCGCAGGGCGAAGCTCGACGGCGAGCCGGCGCACGTCCTGGAGCGCGCTCACGACGTGTTCACGAAGCTCGGCGAGCCCGGCGCGCGCCGGATGATTCGCGAGGGCCTCCTCGAGGGGTTTCAGCCCGAGCAGGATCGAGGTCAGCGCCTGCCCCGTCTCGTCGTGGAGCTCGCGGGCGAGCCGTCGGCGCTCGAGCTCCTGGGCCTGCACGACGCGACGGACTGCATCACGTGCAACTCGCTGCGACAGCTCGACGGCGACGGCGGCACGCGCCGCGAACGTCTCGGCCAGCCGCAGGTCGTCGTCGGAGAACCGGGCGTCGGGGCCTTCCTTGTCGTGGATCTCGAGCACGCCGATGATCTGGTCGCGCGCGATGAGCGGCACCCACATGCCCGTGCGTGCCCCGGCCCGCCGCGTCACCTCCCGGTTCACCTCCGGATCGTCGATCACCGAATCGATGCGCTCGCTCCGCCGACGCTCGAGCACTGCGCCGCTCTTCGACCCCGAACGGGACAGGGTCGTTCCGAGCAACTCGTCTGCACCGGCGACGGCGGCGAACCTCAGCTCGTCGCTGCCGCTCGGCAACGTGAGCGCAACGACCCGCGCCCCGACGAGTTCGCGCAGGTGGCGGACGACGATCTCGAGCAGCCGCTCGAGATCGGTCTCCGTGACCAGTGCGTTGCCGATCTCGTTCAGGTACTGGAGCTGGCGGGACCAGCGGGTCGACGCCTCGTAGAGGCGGGCGTTTTCGATCGCGACCGCCGCCTGGCCCGCCAGCAGGGTGATGAGCTCCTCGTCCTCCTCGGTGAAGTGCTCGCCGCCCTCCTTCTCGGTGAGGTAGAGGTTCCCGTAGGCGACTCCCCGCAGCAGGATGGGAACTCCGAGGAAGCTGCGCATCGGCGGATGGCCTGGAGGGAAGCCGACCGAGCGCGGATCGTCGGCAAGGTCGTGCAGCCGTAGCGGCTTCGCCTCGCGAATCAGCACCCCGAGAATCCCGCGCCCGCGCGGGAGCGAGCCGATGGTCTCGCGCGTTTCGGCGTCGATGCCCTGCGTCACGAACCGTTCGAGCTCCGCGCCGCCCGCGTCGATCACGCCGAGTGCTGCGTAGCGGGCTCCCGTGAGGTCCGCGGCCGCTTCCACGAGGCGCTGCAGGAGCGCGTCCAGTGACAGCTCGGAGGTGACGGCCAGACCGGCTGCAAAGAGCGCGCGCAGCCGCCCCTCGCTGACGGAAAGCGCGTCCACCCGGCCAGCCTAACCCGACGAGGCAGTTGGGAGTAGGCCGCAGCCTCGCTCCGCGGCTCAGCCGATGCCGCCGCCGAGATGCGCGACGAGACTCGAAGAGAAAGGCGGCATGAGATGAACGCGCTTGCGTACCACGGGCCGGGCCGGCGGGCTTGGGAAGACGTCCCCGACTCGAAGATCAAGGAGCCTACGGATGCCATCGTGAGGATCGAGTCGTCGACGATCTGCGGCACGGACCTCCACATCCTGAAGGGGGACGTGCCGGAGGTGACACCGGGCACGATCCTCGGCCACGAGGCCGTGGGCACCGTAGTCGAGATCGGAGGCGCCGTCACGACGCTCGAGCCGGGAGACCGCGTGCTCGTCTCCTGCATCACGTCCTGTGGCCGTGCCGGTTCCGCAAGGAGGGCCGCTATGGACTGTGCACCGGCGGCGGAGGCTGGATCTTCGGCCATCTGATCGACGGCCTGCAGGCCGAGTACGCCCGCGTGCCGTTCGCCGATACCTCCGTCTACAAGGTGCCGGACGAGCTCTCGGACGAGCAGGTTCTGTTCCTCGCCGACATCCTTCCGACCGCGTACGAGGTCGGCGTCCTCAACGGAGG
>Ga0335083_10010820_pt1 | contig 10987 bp, 10 predicted proteins | sample Lox_Sample_42_FD_206716 | JGI IMG/M metagenome (GOLD analysis project Ga0335083, IMG submission 206716) | Soil microbial communities from Loxahatchee National Wildlife Refuge, Florida, United States - Lox_Sample_4.2 | ecosystem: Environmental > Terrestrial > Soil > Wetlands | place: USA... | reverse complement strand
GATTCTTCACGCAACTTGCAGGTGACGGCCGGAGCCCGTTTTATGCCTGAATCCTGGATGGTCGGCGGTTGCGGATTCCGGCCCCAAAAATGGGAAACTGCGACGTGCCGGAGATTGGCCGATTTTTCGCATATCGGGTATTGGTACCGTTGAAATGATCATTCGCAGCGCCTGTTGCGGTCTGTCCGCGCGACCCCCCGTCCCTTTTCGCCGAAATCCGCAACTCCAACTTAAATTATTGATTCTTTTGGCATAGCTGGATGTCTCGCCACTTGGTTTCGAGGGTGGTTCTCACCGCGATGTTAACCATATTCAGTATTGCGGGTTCCATTCGTACCGCGTAGGCTCCGGTTTACGGCTCAAAAAAAGTATGAGAGCTTTTGGGCAACAGCTGAACCGTTCTTTGCGAAGAGCCTGAGGGAGATCTATGGATAAGCCAAATCTGATACTGAAATATACGCTTCGTGGAGAAAGGGAGCCGCGCATTGTGGGCGCAGCCAGAATCAGGATCGATGGCCGCGGGGGGCTCATCCTCTACAGCCCTCAGAGTGGTAAACCCGAGCGGATCAGTTTGGCCGGAATGGAGTCCGTGGCGCTTCAGCCGATCGTGCGGGCCGGCGTCCTCTCCGCTGCATAGAAGCGATTGCGGTTGGATTGATCGTTGCGGAAACTCCGAAAATACTTGCTGGCGAGGTAGGCCGAATTCAGGTTCTCGACCAGCAGGTTGGCCTCTTCGAGGCTGTCAACGTGGTAATCGATTCCAGATCGCCCGATTCCAGGCCCTACAATCCTTGCCTCATATCCGCTGCCGGATAGTTCCCGGACTTCCTCAAGACAGTATTGGCAATTCATTCGGTTACTCGGTTAGGCATGTGGGATGCCAATCTTCCGAGGGTCAATCTGTTAGGAGGAAATGCGGAAGTCTCGGACAATTCTCTCCTTCGATTCCTGGGCGCGAGGTGGTTTGCGCTACAAAACGTTGAAAAGAGCTAATACCCTTTGCCTGGAACAAAACGTGCTAGCATCAGCGGAGCGTTGGTGTCTTTATGAGGACATTAGACTGGCGGTGTATTCCGGAGGAGCAAGGTTTGCGAGGAGTAGCCAGATCGGGTTTGAGACGAGTCGGGTTCACGGCGATTTCGATCGCTGCGATTTTCTTCATTGGCCTTCCAGGAAATGCTCAGACTCTGGCGGACCGCCTTGCGGCCCAGGATTTTGAAGTCGGCGGCCTGCGGTTTTACGGGGCGACCGTGTTCACGGGGTGGGCGAGTTCGGCAAATCCTCTGACCGCTGCTGGTGCGCAATCTGTCGTTACTTCTGGAGCACCCGTCCTGGGTCCGGACGAGAACTACGGAGTCACCGCGTCAGTCGGATGGCAATACCACCGCCAACGAACTGATATTTCGGTGATGTACTCGGGATCTTATCAGGGGTTGGCCCACTACTCCGATCTCAACGCTTACAGTCAATCATTGGCGGCAACCTTCAGCCGGTCCCTGACACCCAAGTGGCGTTTCACCCTGTCGGCCTCAGGCCAGGACTCGACGCTCGCGCAGTATTTGTTTCAGCCCTCCACATCTCTGGCTGAGGCGCCTTCGAGTTTCAACGATTTGGCGGCCGCCGCATCGATCGGGCAGTTCACCAGTAACCAGATCGCCGCGATGTTGACGGGGTCCCCGATATTGCAATCGCCGGCCAGCAATCTGTTGATGGGCAATCGCATCCTCAGTTATTCGCTACAGGCATCGCTCCAGTACCGGGTTTCCTCCAGGCTCCGCTTTAATTTTGCCTCCTTTTCCGCGGGCGGCCAGAACAGAAACGAGGGACAAGCGTACGCCCTGCCGAACACCATCGCTCTGCCTCGCAGTTTGGGCCTGAATGCCGCTGTCGGATTTTCGTACTCGCTTTCTCCGAGGACTGAGGTTGGAATCAACGTCGATGGGAACCGAATCGACAACCTCAACCAAAAGGCTTATTCCACGGACGTGTCCGCGTCAATTGGAAGAAAAATGGGCATGCATTGGTTCCTGGAGGCGCGCGGCGGCGGTTCGCAGATCCAGGTCATTGAACAGTCCTACGGCAGTCCGAAGACCCGCAATATCATCGGTGGCGGATCCATTGGTTTCCGGACATACCGGCATTCACTGGTCGGATCCTATGACCGCAACAGTTCCGATACGTATGGATTTGCAGTCGGCACCATCGTGTTGTATGCGGGAACCTGGATGTACCACGCGCCGGGCAGCCGCTGGACGCTCTTCTCGACCTACAGCCAACAACAGATCCGGAACACCGGGTTTCTGAGTCTATCCGGTTGGGAAGCGGGTGGTGGTTTGACCGAGAGGCTGAGCGATCGCGTCAGCCTGAGTACCCAGTATATGTACCTGAGCAATACCGGCACTTATCAGGGTTCGCTTACGAATTTTGCGGTTCACAGCGTCCGGATGTCACTCGGATGGAACCCGCAACCGCCACACACATCCGGGAACTAGATCCAGCCTCGCATCCGATACCACAATAGTCCGATTGACTCGTGGAGGATGATCTCATTGTGCCGGATCGCGCTCCAGCCGGGCATCCACTCGTTGGCCCAGCCGTTCCACTGGCGAAAATCAGATGGCGCTGGCAGGATCTCGATTCCCAGCTTTTGAAAACAGGCGCTTGCCCGCGGCATACTGGCGGCTTCCACTACCAGGGCTACTCTTGAAACTCCATGTTGGCGCAGGATCTCGGCGCCGAACAACGCATTTTCATGCGTCGAGCTCGATACCCCCTCCACCCAAATCATGTTAGCCGGGACCCCCAGGGTCTCCAACAGGGACCGCATCCGGCTGTCTTGATTAGAGACAGCCCGGCTCTTTCTTCTGCCCTCGCAAGCCAGAATCGGCGCCGCCTTTTGGTGGTAAATCCAGGCGGCTTGCATGCATCGTGCGTATGTATACGGGTCGGCGAGGGGATAAGGACGCTCGTAATGAGGGGGCTCGAACGCGGACCCAAGAACAACGATCGCTTGCACAGAGTCGGACGGCTGAAACGGGCGTACGGGATACCTCGCCTCCAGTGGTCTGGAGAAAAGCCAATCCAGTGGCGGCCACGAGATGGTGAATACGCCAATCAGTCCGGTTAGTGCGATCCGGCTTGCCTTCTTGCCCTTGAAGCAGATCGCTCCGGCCAGCGCAATCCCAAGAAAAACAGCCAGCAACGGCTCGGTATAAGTTAAGCCCACCTGATCTTCCACTGAAGACTTGGCCGGGGAAACAAGGGCTGCTGGCGGACCGGGAAAGAGACCATCGAGAGGCAGCTTTAAGCCAGATGACTGAAGCGCGCCCGCTGTTTGGACCGGAGCATGATGCTTTCAACGGTAGCCCGCATTTCCTCCATGCAGTTGAAGTCAAGTCTTTCCGGTTTCGCCAGCGTGGCCGCGGGCGGGCCGATAATCGCATCTGAAAAGGCCGGGCCTCCGACGACTACTACTTCAAGTCCGGGGCGCGACATTCGTAAATCTCGGACGAAGGCCGCCAATCCAGCGGTGGCAGAGTTGATGATCAGCAGATCGACTGGCAATCCGCACTGGGCAACCAGCGAGCGTGCATCTTCGACGTCCTTTGCCGGGTAAGCGGCATAACCCGCGCCATCCAGGATTCTCCCCAGCCAAAAGACAAACGCGAGATCGTCGTCGATGAGAAGAATCGTCTCCATCGCTTAGTGTGCTTGAACCGGAGCTGGAGAATTGTGGCCCACGCTCCTGCAATTGACCAGCCACCGGTTCTTTCTGATTACAAAAGGAGTTTTGAAAGCCGAAACACCGAAAACAGTAACTTTTTCGGAATTCTTGGGTAAAATGCAGCCCGACGTTCTGCGGTTCCTCGCGCGGTCTGGATGGATAACGCGGTTCAGATTCATCACCAGAGACTCCAACTGCCACCACTCAAGACCAAAGCAGCGATCAAGGCATTGGTGGTAGCGTGAGCCACAATCGCGTCCCCGAGGCTGCCACGACGCCGCATCACCATCGCGTACAGCATTCCGGCAATCGTGCCTGCGATCCAACGTTGGCCGTGCAACACGCCAAACATCAGTGACGACAGCACGAGAGGGATCAGAGAGAAACTGCGCAGGTCTACGGACTCAAAGTCCGCGGATTTCAGTCGCCGCAGCACATAACCGCGGAAAGCCAGCTCCTCAGCGATCGGAACGGTCACGATGGCGCCCGCGATTCGAAGCAGAAGCCAGGCAATCCGTACTGGCGCCGTAGCCATCGAAAGAGCCGGGGGCATCGGGAGCGAAGCTATGTGCGGAGCAAATCGTTCCGCGGCGATCCAAATAACAAAGACCGCCGCTCCCACAGCGGGAGCTTCCCAACCGATGCGCCAGTTCAGTTGCGAATACGCAGACCGGAAGTACCACAGCGCCGCAGCCGCGCAGATCACCCGTAGCCCATAGCCCCACTCAAAACCACTGCTGGCCGCCGACGCGACCATCCCGGCCGCGAGAATCGCAAGAAACGGAACGATGTAAGCCGGTGCCTGGTCCACTCGTTTCGCGGGAACTGCACCCGAAGATTCCCCCGCGGATGATGCAAACCAGGGCACTCGCTGACAAACCAGAGCGAATGCCAGAGCCATCGACAGAAACGCAATCCACCCCGCCTGCGAGTGAAATCCGCCCAGCGCAACTGTCGATGCGCCGGCATCTCCAATGAGAATCAAGACCAGGATGCGGAACGCATTCAGTACCCACATCGCCACCATTCCGAGAGGCACCAGAAGGAAAGCTTGCGGAAAGCGAAATTCCCGGCGGAAGAGCCACAACCAGACGCACCCGAACAACAGCATCAGCGCGACTCCCTCATATCCGGAACATGCCGAAGAGATCGTGACACTGAAGGACTTGGTTCCGATGGTAAACGTGGCCGGATTCGCCACCAGGTCGAATCGGAGCCACTTCAATGCCAGGTACACGACGCTGAACGTGGCCCGCATCCATGGATGCCAGATCAGGTGCGACGCCTGCACCAGCCAAAGTGTTGCCGCGGCCACGGAAAATCCATAGACAGGCGCCAATCGGCCCTTTCGGAAGAAGCCGGTCCAAAACTCGAATGGGAGCGCTACAAACGCGCTGGAAATGAGAGTCGCCAGACCGCCGATGGCGCATGCGACCCCGAGAACGCCGGCTCCGGATTCTGATGTGCGCGGATTGAACAGCCGCAGCGCCGCCACACTGAACACCGCCAGCGCGCACACGTGGATAACCAGTCCCTTGCGTGACACCCATGGAGCCCTCGTTCGGCCGGTGATGTCCCGCCATATCGGGCCGCAACTGAAGTAGGCGAAGATGCCGCTTAACATCAGGCCGAGCAGGAGAGCGCGGACCGCCGTCGGCCCCCAGTCAGCCAGGAATCCGCTGAAACCTGTTGTCACTCGCAGGTTTGCGGTGTCTACCAGCAATGACAGGACAATCAACTCGACTACCACCAGGGCAATCGTGAAGACTAAGCGGGCCGTGAAGGTAAAGGACTTGGAAGTGGACGGACCTTCGGGGGACAAGATAGCGTGATCAGCCACGATTAATGATGAGCCAGCGAACGGCGTACCAGAAGCGCCGCACGGCGACGGCGCTCTCTGGCAGTTAAGTGCATCCTACTTCTTGAGACTGGCACGAACGACGATCGCCATACCTGCGAGTAACGCAAGCGCGTTCAGCCCTGTCCCGGGATCAATTTCGGGCACTGGAGCAACCTGCGCCCCGGCCAAACCGGCAATACCGACGACCAGTAAGCACACCGATACAAAACGCGTCATGAGCCTCCCTCCCAACCTACTCGGAATCTTGGACACAAACCGAACTCTCTGTCACTTGGGAAGAGCCGCTCCAATCGGCACCCGGAATGAGGCTGCCCAAGCACGCGAGAGTCCAAGACAACACCTTTTAAAATCAGTCGACCAATGGATCCATCACAAGTGGCGAGACTACTCTTTGTCTACTTGTACTAATTTTGGCCATTTGTACTAAAACTGCCGCGGGAAGTTGCGACCCAGCCCGCGACTCTCGGCAGATAGTAAGGCGTTCGTTCTGGAAACCAAAAGCGCCGGATTTCGCCGACGCTTTGGTTGACTTCAACAATCGCTTACTTCTTCAGACGCGCACGGATCACGATCGCTGCACCCGCGAGCAACGCAACCGCGTTCATCCCCGTCCCCGCATCAATCTCAGGCACGGACACTGCCGCAGACGCCAGTCCTGCTACGCCCAGAACCAGCAGGCCTACGGAGAGTATAGACGTTATGTACTTCAAGTTTCCTCCTTAGCCAGCCCGAATATTTTGGTAACAGTAAATCCCCTTATTTCCCGGAATGTCCGTCCCAAATCGAAAGCTGGAATTGGCCACATCGTTGCACGATGAGGTCCAGCCCCCTGCCCGTTTAGAATGAGCAGAGAGTATTCACAGTAACGAAACTTGGGATCGATAGATTAGGCATTTGTGCCAAAAAAATCGTTCCTAAGAAGACTCAGAAACTTCAGGACAATGTAGGGCTCACAGATCGATTGGTACTTGCTGAGGTACTAAAACTTCCCCATCGCAAATCGCATTGGTGGAACGGCATACCCGAGGACCGCTTGATCAGTCATTGGGACCACTCTGGCTTTCGTGAGACCTATGACCTGCGGATCGGCCGGACAGGAAATCAGAGTCCAGATCCGAACTCATTACCATCCCTGCTCTGTCTTGGCCAGATTCGGATCTTTCTGCAGGGCCGCACGCAACGTAGTCTGTCCTAATTCGCGGTTTCCCGCCTTAATATAGGACATCCCGAGGTGAAACTCCCGGCGCGGGGTTGGCTCTTTCGCCACTGCCATCTTCAGATAGTTGACTGCCGAATCGTAGATGCCTTTGCGGTAGTAGACCCATCCGATGGTGTCCTCGACATTCGGACTGTCCGGAGCGAGTTCCACGGCGTGCTGGGCATAGCCTAGGGCTTCGTCCGGTTTGTCCAACGCCAGTGTATAAGCGAGGTTATTGAGTGCGAAGATATTCGAGCTGTCGATGTTGAGCACGGCCCGGTATTGCTTGATGCTCTCATCCCGATCCCCGGCTTGTTGGGCAACATCGCCCAGAAGAAGCAGAGCTCGCACATTCTTCGGATCGACCGCGAGGACGGCGGTGAGATGCTGTCGCGCGGCGTCCAGGTGCTGCTCCCTCTGATCGATGACAGCCAACGCCAGGTCGGCCTGCATCATGCCGGCGTCAGCCGCTTTGGCTGCTTCAAAAGCCTTTCGCGCCTCCACCAGTTTGCCGTTCGAGAGAAGATACTCCCCGAATAGCTCCTGGAAAGGCGCTGACTTGGGATGCCCTTCCGCCAGTTCCGAGAGCCGTTTCATCGCCTTCGTCGGCTCCTTCTCCGCCAGGTAGCTCTCTGCGATGAGACGAGCCGCCCGCACATCCTGGGAGTTCTGCACTAACATCTCGTCCGCATCGATGCGCGCACCCTGATAGTCTTTGTCGTGCATCTTCAATACCGCATCCTGTATCAGAAGGTCGGGATGCCGGTTGACCTTCAACGCCCGACCGAGAATCTCGCGCATTTCCTTGATGTTCTCGGTCGCATAGAGTGCCCAGTTCCGTTCTACTACGATCGCCAGCAGTGCCTTCTGTTCATCCGGCGTCTGATCCAGAAGCAGCAGCGCTGATTTCGCCTGATTGGCGGAGACAAAGCTGCGAGCGAGAATGACGCGGGCAGCCACCATGAACCGATTCAGACGCAGAGTCTCGTTCAATTCCTGCCACTGCGCCTCCCTCGCCCCCTTCGCCTGATAGACTTGCGCGAGAGCGAAATGCACCTGCGGCAGATCCGGCTTGAAGTGAATCACCTGCTTCAGGTCCTTCTCCGCGTCGTCCGCTTTTCCCGACCGCAATGAAAGTTCAGCCCGCTGAAACAGCGCGTCCGTGTCTTTGGAGTTCTTCTTGAGAGCGGCATCCAACAACGCCTGGGCTTCGGTCATTTTTCCCATCGTCACGTATGCCGCCAACAGCCGGCTCCGTGCCGCCCGATCATCCGGATCCGCTTGGGCTAACTTGAGGAGCTCGGCTAAAGCCAAATCGCGGCGGCCGCTTTGAAAAAGAAATACCGCGTGCATGTGCTTGTATTCTTTGTCTGGAAGAGCGGACAGGCGCTTATAGGTCTCCTCCGCTTCATCTGTGCGGTGCCCGGCAGCTTCGATGGCCCCCAAACCCGCGAGGGCAGAAGCGTTTTTGGGATCCAGTTGCAGCGCCCGGCGAATCTCTGCCTCGGCCTTCTCGGGTTGTTTCGATATCGAGTACAACTGGCCCAGAGCCAAAGCCGCTTGAGGCGAATCGGGCGCGCTGGCCACGGCCCTTTTCAAAACCTCCTCGGCGCCAGCTAAATCCTTCTGAACCAGTTTCATCCGGGCCAATGTCATGGAGGCTTGCAGGTGCCCTGGGGTCTTTTGGAGCGTGTCCTCCAGCCGCTTTTGGGCATCCTCGGGCTGTCCCAACTTCCACTCCGCCACCGCCAGCGTATCGCTGGCTTCGGCGTTGTCCGGAGCGTTCGCCAGGATGGTCTCCAGGCGATTCGAGGCGTCCTCGACCATTTTCTTGTCACGGGTCGCGGCCATGATTTCCGCGAGCTTCAATTGCGCCTGAACGTGCTTCGGATTCAGTTGCGTGGCCTTATGGAACATCGACGCCGCGCCGTTGAAATCCCGCACCGCCAAGTATGCCAGCCCCATCTTGTAGTAAGGTTCGGCATCTTTGGGCATGGCCTTCGAGGCGTTCTGGAATTCCAGAATGGCGCGTGAGTAGTCCTTTTTCGCGAGAAGCGCGTCTCCCCGCTTTAGATACTTCGCTTCTCTCGCTTGTGGCGACATGTTGCAGCTGGATGAGAATACCGCGCTCGATAAAGCTACCGCCACCCACACGTATTTATTGATTCTCCAGGACATTGCACGATCGAGATGTGCAAGTGTTATACCACCAGGCCAAAACAAATCAAAATAGTGGACGGGCTATCGAATAATCGCCTGAGGATCGGGACTTCTTCGGCGTGAGGCGGACAAAATTCCAATGGAAAGGGAGGATTCCCCAATTTTAGGGATCGCGGCCGGACGAGCGCCAGACTGGTCCAAATCGACGATTCTCAGGCGCGGATTTACGGCCGTCTTCGACGCCGCAGATTCAGAAGACCAAGTCCAAGCAGTGCGCCGCCGGCAAGTACCATTGTTGCTGGTTCCGGCACGGGAAGCGAGCCGCTCGTGACCGATCCACCGGCAATGTTACGAGACTCAGAGGATGTGGACTCAACAAACTCGACTGAAGTCGCATCCAGGGCAATCGTGCCTCCGGCGTCGCTCAGCGGACTCGTGAATACGAAATCGAATTCTCTGCTAAATCCACTATCCAACAACGAGAATCCCGTGTTTCCGGAGAAAACGGTATCGAAACCTCCGGTGGTGCTGCTGTAGGTGAATGCAGGCAGGTCCGAAGGAAAAGCCGTCGATGCCAATACGGAAATGCTCCAACTGGACAGGGTCCCGGGGCTCCCCGCGTCAGCGTCGAATTGAAAACTGCCCGTAACGCTAGTCCCGTCCTGAAACGTGACACCCACCAGATTCCAGGTCAGCAAGGTAGCATGAGCGGGGACCGTGATCAGAGCGAATAGCAGAACGACTATGGCGAGTTTTCCCATGTCTTTCACCTGTTTCAAGGGCAGCGCTTGCCGTCCCCAAAGGGGAATCACGGCTATTGTACATCATGACGCCAGTTTCGATCTCATTATTTTGGTTACTGGATGGGTATTTACCGCCGAAAACCGAAAGTGAGGCCTGGAACGTTAGCTTTCGTAATTGTTTGGAAGGCGGAGGCCAAAACAGGCTGTGGAAAATTAAAACAAATTGCTTCAATTGAGTGGGAACCAGACCGGGCGATGTTGCGGGTTGGCAAGTCCATCACTGTCCAGCACCGTCTAGAGCCTTCAAGATGCTTCTACCCGCTTCGCCCCTTCCGTACGCCGCTGTCCATGGACCCGCTGCCCCGATTCCCGCGGCGGCCCGGAGAATGGCTCCGCCATCGCAGCCGGTCAGGACATTGCATCCGTTCTCCAGAGTCTCCAGCCACTCCGTCTCGTCGCGCATCGTGACGCAGGGAACCCGGAAGAAGTAGGCTTCTTTCTGGACTCCGCCTGAATCGGTCAGAATGAATCGGGCCCGACGCTCCATTAGCAGCATGTCGAAGTAGGACAGCGGCGCGATCGTAACAATCGATTTGGCCGCCAATCCGATGCCTTGCAGCCGATTTTGGGTTCTGGGATGGATCGGCCAGACCACCGGGCAAATTGTTCGCGCGATTTCATCGAGAGCCTCGACAATCTGCGCGAGCCGGTCGGGGTAATCGGTGTTTTCGGCGCGGTGCACGGTGGCCAGCGCGTATTCGCCGGGCTTCCAGCGTTCGGCCAGATCGCCGCCGCGCTTCTCAGCCACGGCGCTATAGGCCAAAGAGGCGTCGTACATCACGTCACCCGTCATGCGGGCCCGCGCCTCCAGCCCCTCCTTCCGGAGATTGTCCACCGCCAGTGCCGTCGGGCAGAGCAATAGGTCACTCAAATGATCCGCCACGATCCGGTTGATCTCCTCCGGCATACCGTGCCGGTGGCTGCGCAATCCCGCTTCGATGTGGGCGGTCGGCAAGACCAGTTTCGATGCCACCACCGCGCCGGCCAGCGTCGAATTCGTGTCGCCGTAGAGCAAAACCCAGTCGGGCTTTTCGGCGGCCAGCACCGGCTCCAACCGCTTCAACATTTCCCCGGTTTGTTCGCCGTGCGCGCCCGACCCGACGCCCAGGTCGTAGTCCGGACGCGGAATGGAGAGTTCCTCGAAGAAGACCGAACTTAACCCCGGATCGTAATGCTGTCCGGTATGGATGATCTTATGTGTCCAGTCCGGCCGTTCCGCGGCGGCGTGGCTGATGACCGCC
>Ga0335083_10010818_pt1 | contig 10989 bp, 6 predicted proteins | sample Lox_Sample_42_FD_206716 | JGI IMG/M metagenome (GOLD analysis project Ga0335083, IMG submission 206716) | Soil microbial communities from Loxahatchee National Wildlife Refuge, Florida, United States - Lox_Sample_4.2 | ecosystem: Environmental > Terrestrial > Soil > Wetlands | place: USA: Florida... | reverse complement strand
GCAGCTCGAGGCGCCGTTCGCCATGCCGGGACTTATCTGGAACACGATGATGTCGATGTCCGGCGGCTGGTTTTTCGTCGTCGCGTCGGAGGCCATTACCGTCGGCGACACGACCATCACGCTCCCTGGCGTCGGCTCCTACATCGCCAAGGCGAACGACGCGGGCGACTGGAAGGCAATCAGCGCCGCCATCCTCACCATGGCGATTGTCATTCTGCTCTACGATCAGTTGCTCTTCCGCCCGATCGTCGCCTGGGCCGACAAATTCCGCGTCGAACTCTCCGCCGGGCAGGAAGTCTCGACGTCCTGGGTGTTGAACATCCTTCAGCGCACCTATTGGCTTCGCCTAGCCGCTCGCCCCCTTTTTTCGTCGCTCCGGAGTATTGGGTTGGCGCCGATCCGATTCCCGAAAGCGCTGACGGCCATCCGCGAGGCGGAGGAACGTCAGCAGTGGCCGATCGTCGACGCGGTTTGGATTGTTGCGATCGCGGCGGTCGCGGCCTGGGCGGCTTGGCTCACCGTTCGCTACATAGCGACGGAGGCGAACTGGGAGGAGGTCGCCCAAGTCTTCGTCCTGACGACCTACACGCTCATCCGGGTCGCCGTGTTGATGTTGTTGGCGACGATCTTCTGGGTGCCGATCAGCGTCTGGATAGGTCTTAGACCTCGCTGGGCGGAAGCCGTCCAGCCGGTTGCTCAGTTCCTCGCCGCTTTTCCGGTCAACCTCCTGTTTGGCGCGGCGGTCAGCCTGGTTCTCGCCTACAAACTCAACCCCAACATCTGGCTCAGCTTCCTCATCATCTTCGGCACGCAATGGTACATCGCGTTCAACACGATCGGCGGCGCGGCCGCCTTTCCCAACGACCTTGAAGAAGCGGCCAAGAATTTCCGCATCCGCGGCTGGCGCTGGTGGGTTCAGGTGATCCTTCCCGGCGTCGCCCCATATTATCTGACGGGCGCGATCGCAGCGTCGGGCGGGTCGTGGAACGCCTCGATCGTCGCCGAATACGTCAAGTGGAAGGACCACACGGTTATCGCAAAGGGCGTCGGCTCTTACATCGCGCAGGCGACCGACAGGGGCGACTTTCCCAAGATCGTGCTGGGCGTCGCCATGATGTCGGTGTTCGTCACCCTTGTGAACCGCTTGTTCTGGCGCCAGCTCTACGCTTACGCCGAGCGCCGACTGAGCCTATGAGGCGATTTGATGCTGGACACATCGGCAACGACGCTCCTCAACGTCAATAGCGTCAGCCAGACCTATTCCACCGGCTCCGGCGAGAGCCGAAAGCCGGTGCTCGATCATGTCTCGTTGGCCCTGAAGGCAGGCGAAATCGTTGCGCTGCTGGGGCGATCCGGCTGCGGCAAGTCCAGCCTCTTGCGGATCATCGCAGGATTGACGCGACCGAGCGAGGGAACGGTGACGATCGCAGGCGAGCCCGTCAATGGACCGGCCGAGGACGTCGCAATGGTGTTCCAGAGCTTCGCGCTCTTCCCGTGGCTGAACGTTCTGGACAATGTCGAGATCGGCCCGCGCGCTAATGGAGTCCCGCTCGAGGAGACCCGTCAGCGGGCGCTGAAAGCGATCGACACGATCGGTCTCGACGGCTTCGAATCCGCCTATCCCAAGGAGCTGTCGGGCGGCATGCGGCAGCGCGTCGGCTTCGCCCGCGCGCTCGTCATGCAGCCGAAGATCCTACTTATGGACGAGCCCTTTTCGGCGCTTGACGTCCTGACCGCGGAGACGCTCCGCACCGACCTCCTCGACCTTTGGCAGGAGGGACGCATCCCGACCAAGTCGATCCTGATGGTCACCCATAATATTGAGGAGGCGGTGCTGATGAGTGACCGCATCCTCGTCCTGTCCTCCAATCCGGGGCGGATCGCCTTCGAGATTCCCGTAACGATCGCGCAACCGCGCGACCGGCTGGACCCCGAATTCCGCTCGCTGGTGGACCGAATTTACGCGCTAATGACCCAACGGCCGGATACGACGAGGCCGGCCGCGCGGGAAGCGGCCGCCGCCGGGCTTTCCCTTTCGCTGCCGCTGGTCTCGACCAACGCGCTCGCCGGCATGCTCGAGGAGATCGCCGCGCCTCCCTACGATGGGAAGGCCGACCTCCCCCATCTGGCGGATTCGCTTGGCTATGAGATCGACGACCTGTTCCCGCTCGGCGAAATGCTCCAGCTTCTCAAGCTTGCCGAGTTCGAGGAAGCGGACATCAAGCTGACCCCGCTCGGCCGCCGGTTCGTCGATATGGACGTCGACCAGCGGAAGAAGGTCTTCGGCGAGCAGGCGCTGGCGAATATCCCGCTTGCGTCCCATATCAAGCGGGTGCTCGATGAGCGGCCGAGCCACAGGGCGCCCGCCATCCGCTTTCGCGAGGAGCTTGAGGACTACATGTCCGAGGATTACGCCGAGCGGACGCTGCGCGCCATCATCAACCTCGGCCGCTACGGCGAACTTTTTGCCTACGACGAGAACGCGCAAACGTTCAGCTACGAAAACCCGGAATAGGATTGCGGCGCAAGTTTTGCTTCTTTGGTTTGACTTGTTCCAGCCGCTGCAGTGCGATAGCGATATTGCAGCGCGAAATAAAACCAGGCGCCAGGGAGACGCGCGATGAATGAGACCTCCGCGACTATAAAGGCCATGCCCCAGACCTCGGCAAGCCTCAAGATCGGCGACAAGTCCGTGGAGCTGCCGGTAAAGAAAGGCACGATCGGCCCGTCGGTCATGGACATCGGCAAGCTCTACGCCCAGACGGGCATGTTCACCTACGATCCGGGCTTCAGCTCGACCGCCAGCACCGAATCTAAGATCACCTACATCGACGGCGACATCGGCGTCTTGCTCTATCGCGGCTATCCGATCGACCAGCTGGCCGAGCACGGCGATTTCCTGGAGACCTGCTATCTGCTCTTGTACGGCGAGCTGCCGACCGCCGCCCAGAAGGCGAATTTCGACAACCGGGTCACGCGCCACACGATGGTGCACGAGCAGATGACCCGATTTTACAACGGCTTCCGCCGCGACGCGCATCCGATGTCAGTGATGGTCGCCTGCGTTGGGGCGCTGGCAGCCTTTTACCACGACTCGATCGACATCAACGACCCCTGGCAGCGCGAGGTCGCTTCGATCCGAATGATCGCCAAAATGCCGACGCTCGCCGCAATGGCCTACAAATATGCGATCGGTCAGCCTTTTGTTTATCCGAAGAACGACCTCGACTACTGCGCCAATTTCCTGCGGATGTGCTTCTCGGTGCCGTGTGAGGAGTACCGCGTCAATCCGGTGCTGGCGCGCGCGCTCGACCGCATATTCATTCTGCACGCCGATCACGAGCAGAACGCCTCGACCTCGACGGTGCGTCTGGCCGGGTCCTCGGGCGCCAATCCCTTCGCCTGCATCGCCGCCGGCATCGCCTGTCTTTGGGGTCCGGCCCACGGCGGGGCGAACGAGGCCGCGCTCAAGATGCTCGGCGACATCGGTAGGGTGGAGAATATTCCCAAATATATTGCGAAGGCGAAGGACAAGAACGACCCGTTCCGCCTGATGGGCTTCGGCCACCGCGTCTACAAGAACTACGATCCCCGCGCCAAGATCATGCAAAAGACCGCGCACGAGGTCTTGAACGAGCTCGGCGTCAAGGACGACCCCTTGCTCGAAGTCGCAATTGAGCTCGAGCGGATTGCGCTTCACGATGACTACTTCGTCGAGAAGAAGCTTTATCCGAACATCGACTTTTATTCAGGCATCACGCTGAAGGCGATGGGGTTCCCCGTTTCCATGTTCACCGTGCTCTTTGCGGTTGCGCGCACGGTCGGCTGGATCGCCCAGTGGAAGGAAATGATCGACGACCCGGAGCAGAAGATCGGCCGACCCCGGCAGCTTTACACCGGCTCGCAACAGCGCGAGTACAAGCCGATCGGGAACAGATAGGCTTCCGGTCGCAGCGTCCGGCGACCCTTAGCTCGTCTCGCCTTTTTTCTTGTGCCTGGCGCGAAACGCCCTGGCCCACCCAGGGCGCGTCTCCTGACGGCCGCGGGCGACGGCGAGGGCGTCCGCCTCGACGTCTTTTGTGATCACAGAACCTGAACCGACATAGGCCCCGTCGCCGATTTTAACTGGGGCGACCAGGGCCGAGTTCGAGCCGATGAAGGCGCCAGCGCCAATGTCGGTCTTGAACTTGCCGAAGCCGTCGTAGTTGCAGGTGATCGTTCCGGCGCCGATATTGGCGTTGGCGCCGACCCGCGCGTCGCCTACGTAGCTTAAGTGGTTGACCTTGGCGCCCGCTTCGATGAGCGCCGCCTTGACCTCGACGAAATTGCCGATCTTCGCCTTGGCGGCGATGGCGGCGCCGGGCCTCAGCCTCGCGAACGGGCCGACCGACGCGCCCGCCGCAACGCTCGCCCCTTCGAGGTGCGTGAAGGCGTGGATGACTGCGCCGTCCTCGATCATGACCCCCGTGCCCATCACGACATGCGGCTCGATGAGGACGTCGCGTCCGATCTTCGTATCGTAGGATAGGAAGACGGTCTCGGGCGCGATGAGCGTCGCGCCCTCCAGCATCGCCGCTTTCCGCAGCCGCGTCTGCATGAGCGCTTCGGCCATTGCGAGTTGCGTCCGGTCGTTGACGCCCATCACCTCCGCTTCGTCCGCCTCGATCGCGCGGGCGACGAGCCGCCGGGCGTTGGCGATTTCAACCAAATCGGTGAGGTAATATTCCTTCTGGGTGTTGTCGGGCGTGACCGCTTCCAGCATCCCAAGCGCCTCCTTGCCGCGGAAAGCGACGGGTCCGGCGTTGGAGAGCCGCGCCGTCCGCTCCTCCGCGTTCGCGTCCTTATGCTCGCGGATCGCAAGCAGGCGCCCGTCCCGCTCGATGAGGCGCCCATAGCCCGTGGGATCGGCCGGACGAAAGCCGAGCGCGACCAAGTCGGCCCCTTGATCAAGCATTGCCCGCATGGCCGCGAGCGTGGAGCTCCGAAGCAGCGGGGAGTCGGCGTAGACGACGAAAACGTCGTCGTAGCCGAGCGCGATCGCCTCCCGCGCCGCCAGCACCGCATGCGCCGTTCCCCGCCGCTCACGCTGGACAAACACCGCGGCGGCCGGCGCGGCTTTTTTCGCTTCCGCCGCGACGTCGTCCCGGTCCGGGCCGACGACGACGGCGATGTCGCCGCCCAGTTCGACGACCGCCGCTAGAGAATGGGCCAGCATGGACCGGCCGGCGATCTCATGCAGCGCCTTGGGCCGGGCCGACCGCATGCGGACACCCTCGCCGGCGGCGAGAACGATGGTGAGCAGCCGGCGGACTTCGGCGGTCATGGTTCTTCTCCGTGTCGGCGACGCCTGAGGTCGCGAGAGCAGCCCAAATCAATCGCCGCTCGAACGCGTTATTGCGGAAGACGACCGCCAATTCCAGCGGCGCGCCTTATTGGAGCGCATATCATTCTCGCATGGGACAAAATGCGTCTCGCTGCGGCGCAAGAAAGCATATACAAATGCGGAGCCGGAGGAGAAAAAGCGCGGAGGCCGCGCGCGCTTTCGCACTTTCGGCGTAAAGCCACCGTTTTTCTGTCCTGCAGGAGGACGCCGACTGGAGGCGCGGTCACGCCGGCGGCGAAATAACGAAGCGAGTATGGCGGAGCCGCGACGTCGGGAATTCTTGCAGCTGGCGCTGGGCGGCGCGCTAGCGACCTCAGGCGCCGGCTCGGGAGCCGGACGCGCTGCAGCCGAACCCCTTGGGCAACCGATTTCGTTCGGGCCAGACACGGTGCTGAAAGCGGCGATCCAGCTCGCGGCGGCCCCGTACAAGGCCCCCGACGCGCCGCTGCCGAGCGTCTTTTCGAGCCTCAACTTCGATCAGTACGCATCGATTCGGAGGGCGCCGGGGAGCGCCATTTGGAGCAACGAGAGAGTCGGGTTCTCCCTCGAACCGCTACACCGGGGCTTTCTCTTCACGACGCCCGTCGCCATCAACGTCGTTGAAAACGGCCTGTCGCAGAAGGTGATCTACGATCCGGCCGACTTCGAGTTCGGCAAATTGCAGATCCCCTCCGGCTTGGGCGATCTCGGCTTTTCCGGTCTGCGCATTCTCAGCGCGTCCGATCAGGGGTTTCAGGACGTCGCGATCTTCCAGGGCGCAAGCTTCTACCGCTCTCGCGCCCGCGGTCAGAATTTCGGCGTGACGGCCAGGGGCCTCGCGATCCGCACTGGCGACGATCCGGGCGAGGAATTCCCGTTGTTCCGCGAGTTCTGGGTCGAGAAGCCGGCGCCCGCGTCGACGACGCTTACCATGTATGCGTTGCTCGACTCCCCCAGCATGACCGGCGCCTTCCGGTTCACCATACGCCCGCTCGAAACCACCATCGTCGACACCGAGACGACGCTTATCGCTCGGGCGGCGACCGACAAGCTGGGCGTCGCAGCCATGGCGGGCGCCTATCTCTTCAGCCCGCTCGACCATCGGCGCGTCGACGATTGGCGCGCGGCCGCCTACGATGTCGCCGGCCTTCAGATCCTTTCGGGCAAGGGGGAGTGGCTTTGGCGCCCGGTCAGCAATCGCGACACCCTTCAGATCTCGGCCTTCTCAGACGTCAATCCGCGCGGCTTCGGTCTCTTGCAGCGATCGAGAAGCTTCGACGCCTTCTATGACGACGAAGGCCGCTGGGAACTCCGGCCGACGCTCTGGATTGAACCGATCGGCGACTGGGGAGAAGGCGACATGCGCCTACTCGAGATTCCCACGACCTCCGAGACCAATCCAAATGTCGTCGCGCAATGGCGGCCGAAGACAGGCATGGCGGCCGGCACGAGCCAGTCGATTGCGTACCGCCAGTTCTGGTGCTGGGCCCCGCCCTCGCGACCGCCCTTGGCGGTTTGCACTTCCAGCCGCGAGGGCAAGAACGGAGCGCACAGGCGGTTCGCCGTCGAGATGACCGGCGATGTCTTCGCCGACGCTCAAAAGGCTGCGGCGGCCACCGCCGACCTGCACGCCAATCCGGGCAAGATCGCCTCGCTGAGACTTTTCCCCTACAAAGAGAGGCGGTCCGTACGGATTGTCTTCGACCTCGACCCGGGCTCCGAGACCTATTCCGAGCTGAGGCTGACGCTCAACCTGGACAATCAGCCGGTTAGCGAAACATGGCTCTATCGATGGACAGCCTGACGATCGCGGCGGCCGACAAGCCGCTGGGCGACGTCGAAACCTCCCTCGGCGCTTCCATGCCGGCATATGCGCCGCTCGCCATGCCGGCGCAGTCGTTCCGCAAATTCCCCCGCATGGAGCGCCGCGACTGGGTCAATCTCCGCCTCGCGAGCACGCCGATCCTGACCCGCGCCGCCGTCTTTGGAGGCGCCCTCGCCCTTACCGGGTACGGCGCCTACGAAATGTACAAGGTGGTCGGAGTGAGCAGCGTCATCACGCCGCTCGAATGGGCGATGGTCGTTCTTTTCGTCGTCACCTTCTCCTGGGTGTCGCTGTCGTTCACCGCGAGCCTGGTCGGCTCTCTCTGGCTCCTCATCAACGGTCACAGGCGGGCCCCCCCGCCGGCCTCGCTCAGCGAGAAGACCGCGGTCGTGATGCCTATCTACGACGAGGCGCCGTCGCGGGTGTTCGGGGCCATGCAGGCCATGATCGAGGACGTTGAGCGAACCCGATTGGGCTCGGCCTTCGACTGGTTCTTTCTCTCCGACACGACGGACTCGAACGTCTGGATCGCGGAGGAGCGCGCGTTCCTCGCGATCCGCGAAAGGTTCCCTGGTATTCGCATTTACTACAGGCGGCGCAGAAAGAACTGGAGCCGCAAGGCCGGAAACATCGCCGACTTCGTCACCCGGTGGGGCGGCCGCTACCCGCGCATGCTGGTCCTAGACGCGGACAGCGTGATGTCGGGCGACGCAATTGTGCGGCTCGCTGCGGCGATGGAGGCCGACCCGGACGCGGGCATTGTCCAGAGCCTGCCGCTCATCATCAATCGCAACACCATGTTCGCTCGGGTGCAGCAATTCGCCGCCCGCATCGCCGGCCCCGTGATCGCGGCGGGCCTCAGCGCGTGGATGGGGCGCGACGGCAACTATTGGGGTCACAACGCGATCATCCGCACCCGCGCTTTCGCCGATCATTGCGGGCTTCCCGATCTGCCCGGGAAGCCGCCGTTGGGCGGGCACATCCTGAGCCACGACTTCGTCGAGGCGGCGCTCATCCGCAGGGCCGGCTACGCGGTCTACATGCTGCCGACGCTTGGCGGCTCATATGAGGAGAGCCCTCCCTCGCTTATCGATCTCGCCACGCGCGACCGGCGCTGGTGCCAGGGCAATCTCCAGCATGCCCGCATCATCGGCGCGCGGGGCTTCGTCTGGGCGTCGCGCCAGCACTTCGCGACCGGGATCATGGGCTATCTCGCCTCGCCGCTGTGGATGGCCCAGCTCCTCGTCGGCATCGTGCTCGTCCTCCAGTCCCACTACATCCGGCCTGAATATTTCACGGCCGATTTTTCCCTCTTTCCGACCTGGCCGCGGTTCGACTACGAACGCGCGCTGCAGCTGTTCGCGCTCACGATCGGCATCCTGCTCGCGCCGAAAATCCTCGGGCTCATCTTGGCGTTGTTCGACGGGCCCACCCGGCGCGGCTGTGGCGGCGCGCTCGCGCTCGTGGCCTCGACCTTCGTTGAGATCGTCATTTCCGCCTCGCTCGCGCCGATCATGATGCTGATCCAGTCCGGCTCGGTGCTGCAGATTCTGTCCGGCCGGGACACCGGCTGGCATCCGCAGCGGCGCGACGACGGCTCCATTCCCCTCAGCAGCATCGCCCGACGGCACCGCAGTCATGCGTTGCTGGGAGCGATCACGCTCTTCGCCGCCGCGCTCATCTCGCCTTCCCTGGTCTTGTGGATGTCGCCAACCATCGCGGGCCTCATCCTTTCCATTCCGTTGTCTTGGGCCAGCGGTCAGCTCTGGATCGGGCTTGGACTCCGCAGAATGGGCCTCTTGCGGACGCCGGAGGAGACCTCGCCGCCGGAGGTGGTCAAGCGCGCCAACGCGCTGGCGGACGAACTTGCGCGGGTCGGCCATGACGACGAGGACGCGCTTGTTGTCGTTCATGCGGACCCGGCGTTTCGCGCGATTCACGAGGCTTTCCTGCCAGAGAAGCCGCGGCACCGACTCGGCGACGTGGACGTGGACGAGGCGGTCGCAGCGATCAAGCTCAACGACGCCGAGACGATGGAGGACGCCTGCGCCTGGCTCAAGCCGCGCGAACGGCTCGCGGTCCTGGGCGACCGCACGCTGATCGCCATGCTCACGCGCCTGCCGACCGCGGCTGCGTTCGCCGAAAGCAGGAGCGAAGAATGATCGTTTCCATGCGGGCCGCCGCATGAGGGTTCTCGTGGTCGAAGACGACGCGGAGACCGCCAATTTCATCGCAGCCGGCCTTGGCGCTTGCGGACACAGCGTCGTGCTGGCTCGCAACGGCCGTGACGGCTTCGAGCTCGCGATCTCCGAGCGCTTCGACGTCGCCGTTCTCGACCGGATGCTCCCCGACCTCGACGGCCTTGGCGTCGTCACGCTCATGCGCGCTGAGGGCGCGTCGACGCCGGTGCTGTTCCTGACCAACCTTTCCGGAATCGACGACCGGGTCGAAGGGCTCGAGGCCGGTGGCGACGATTATCTTGTCAAACCCTTCGCCTTCGAGGAGCTGATGGCCCGCTTGCTCGCGCTTGCCCGTCGCCCGACTCTTGGCGCGTCTCCGGTCGCGCTCGGCGCGGGCGATCTCGAAATGGACCTGGTCGCGCGCGCCGTGCGACGCGGGGGAGAGGCGATCGACCTTCAGCCCCGCGAGTTTCGTCTGCTCGAGTGCCTCATGCGCAACGAGGGTCGCCTGGTCACGCGGAAGATGCTGCTCGAGCAGGTCTGGGGGTTCAACTTCGACCCGAAAACCAACATCGTCGAAACCCACATGAGCCGCTTGCGCGCCAAGATCGATCGCGGCCGCGACGTCGCCCTGATCCGAACGGTGCGCGGCGCGGGATACGTGCTGCGTGTCCCGCACTAGGCTCCTTCGCTCGACGAGCTTCCGCCTCGCCAGCATCTATCTGGCGCTGTTCACTCTCTCGGCGCTGGCGCTCGGCGCGTTCGTCTATTGGTCCGTGCGCCGCGAGATTCTTGCCGATTTCGACGATCGAATCATCGAGGAGAGAGACGCGCTCAAAGGCGTGTTTGATCGCGAAGGACGCGCTCGCCTCGCCGCGCTCCTCGACGCTTGCGGCTCGACCGGAGCGCTCGCGTATGGCTGGCAAAGCGCGGACGGCAAGCTTCTGGCGGGCGACCTGCGCGCGCCCACGGAGAAAGGCGGCGGTCCGCGCCTCGGGTGGACGGATCTTCAGGAATCCGACGCCGACGACGTCGCCGGGGAAAAGCCCGAGACGATCCGGGCGCTTGTCTCGCGCCTGCCGGACAGCTCGATTCTTCTGGTTGGCGACGAGCGCCGGCGCTCAAACGAGGTTTTGCGGCGCACGGTGTCCGCCTTCGCCTGGGCGATTGCGGCGACTCTCGTGCTGGGCGCGACGGGCGGCCTCTGGATGAGCGCCCAGTTCCTGCGCAGGATCGACACGATGCGCTTGACGGCTCAGGCGATCATGGCTGGCGACTGGAGCCGCCGGATCCCGCTTGCTCCAGTGGACGACGACTTGTCGTCATTGGCGCGCACGTTCAACCGGCTGTTCACCCGGATCGAGAAGCTCATGCTGGCGAACAAGCACCTCAGCGCCGACATCGCACACGACCTCAGGAAGCCGCTCGCGAGCGTCTTGCGCCGCCTGGAGGCGGCCGGCCATTCCAAGGCGTCGCCTGAGGCCGCGCACGCGGATATCGAGACGGCGAAGGACGAGATCGAGAGCGTCCTAGAGACGTTCAACGCGCTCCTGCGCATCGGGCAAATCGAGGCCGGCGCGCGACGGGCGGCTTTCCAGCCGCTCGACCTCGCCGACGTCGCC